>Ga0210123_1000743_pt1 | contig 18956 bp, 16 predicted proteins | sample Muzzi_PWB_D2_FD_185535 | JGI IMG/M metagenome (GOLD analysis project Ga0210123, IMG submission 185535) | Wetland microbial communities from San Francisco Bay, California, USA, that impact long-term carbon sequestration - Muzzi_PWB_D2 (SPAdes) | ecosystem: Environmental > Aquatic > Marine >... | reverse complement strand
GCCCAGCAGGATCAGGTAGCTTTCGATCAGCGCCTTCAACTCCCTGATATTGCCGGGCCAGTCATAGGCTTGAATCCTCGCGAACATGGCCGGAGTTATACATGACATTGGCTTGCGGTAGCTTTTCAGCAATGGCGCCAGCAACTCGGGAAGATCCTGCATTCGCTGGCGCAGGGGTGGAACGTTGAGTCGCAGCACGGCCAGGCGGTAGTACAAATCTTTTCTGAAGCGCCCGGATCTTACCTCATCCCGCAAATCCATGTGGGTCGAACTGATGACACGCACGTCAACCGGCACGATCTTGTCGCCCCCGACACGCAGCACTTCTTTGTTCTCCAAGACTCTCAGGAGCCTGACCTGTAGGTTGGGGGAGATATCGCCGATTTCGTCCAGAAAGATCGTGCCATGGTTGGCCAATTCGAACAGTCCGATCTTTCCGCCTTTCTTGGCGCCGGTAAAAGCGCCCTCCTCGTGACCGAAGAGTTCGCTCTCCAGGAGTGTCTCCGGCAGCGCAGCACAGTTGATGGCCACAAAGGGTGCTTTCTTGCGCAGGCTGACATCATGCATGGCATGGGTAAGAATCTCTTTGCCGGTGCCGGTTTCACCGCAGATCAGAATGGAGGCTTCGGAGCGGGCAAACCGCTTGGCTTTGGCGATGAGTTTGCGCATCTCGGGGCTCACCGCAACGATATCCGTCATGGTGTGCCTGGCGATGAAACCTTTGCGGTACATACGCGCACGCAATTTGCGATCAATATCCTGGATGGTGCTGGCTGCTTTGATCAGGCTGACGGCGCCGCTCACGCGACCGTCGATGAGGATGGGAAGGCAGTTGACCACCAGCTCATTGTCCTGGACCCTGGTAATCTCGTCGGTTTGCTTGGTCCCTGTGGCGAGCACGTCGGCGAGCCACAGCGAGTCGGGCAATTCTGAAATGGATCGGCCCAGGTAAGGGCCAAGATCCATCCCGAGCATGGTTTCGGCGGTCTGGTTGTAGAAGTTGAGGTGCCCGGAGGCGTCCACGCAAAGCATACCGTCGTCCATGATCTCGAAAATGGTCTGCAACCTTTCATGGGACTCCAGTTGCCGGCGCCTGGACGCGGCCAATGCCCGGGCTTGACTCAAGGCGTCCTGCACGATCTGCTTGGCGGGTTCGATAATCACCGACCGAGCTCCCAGCCGGGCGGCGATTTTGCGGCTGACGCCGCCACCGGCAATGATGTCCACGCCATTCTCGATGGCTTGTTCCACGCCCCTTTGCAGTTCTTCCTGGCTGTTGAAGACGATCTGCCGAGCATCCACCCCCAGGACCTGCCGAACCGTTTCGAACCCTTCCCGTCCGGCGGCAAAACTGGTGACGCCGATCTTGGAACCCAAATCGGCCGCCGCCCTGAGGGCAGTAATGACTTCGAGCATGGTAATGGGAATATTCACCACCTGCTGGCCGAGACTCTTGGCGATGATGCCCCCGGTTCCTCCGTGTCCTATAATCACTTCATACCCTTCACGGATCAAGTCACGGGCCGTGGAGACGGCATCATCAAGGCCTACAATGGTGGCAAACAGGTCCTCGGACGCCGGGTCGGCGAATTTCCGGACGATATTGACCACTTCAATGGAGTGGGTGACAAGGGCAAAGCGATATTTTTTGTACAGATTGGGCATGCCCAACGATCCTGATTCACTTATTTTGCAAGGTTGAGATATATCACAATATTGGAGGATAATCATCCCATAATTGACATTGTCCTAATGGCCAGGACTCGGCCTTAAAGTTTGTATCAATCTATATATCAAATAGTTAAAATATTAATCAGTCTCTATGGCACAGTCGTTGCTCCAACCATGGCAGTGACCGGCGGTTGGCTTCCAAGGCTTTGGGTTCGCCCGTCGATATTTCAAACAAGCGCCATTGCATCGCCATACACAGACCTTTGATGGCGGCAAGGGCGGAAAAATGTATTCATGGACAAGGAGCAACCAAAACAGATGGATTTTCAATTGACCGAAGCACAGAATCAGATTCTCGCTACCCTTGACGAAATCGGCCGGGACGTATTCGCTAAAAAAGCCGCACGCTGGGACGAAAACCACGAATACCCGTGGGAGAACATTCATCAGCTGCGCGAATTGGGCGTTCTGGGAATGACCATTCCCGAAGCATACGGCGGCCAGGGCAGCCCGCTCATCGATGCGGTGCTGGCTATTGAAACCACGGCAAAATACTGTGGCGTTACCGCCCGTGCCATCGTGGAAACCAATATGGGCGCCCTGGGATGTATTATGGCCTACGGCACTGAAGCACAGCGTGAAATGGTGGCGCAGCGGATTCTACAGGAAGGGGACAAACCGGCCATCGGCATGACCGAGCCGGAAGCTGGCACGGCATTGACCGATTTGACTACCAGCGCCGAGAGGAAAGGCGACACCTATGTCGTCAACGGCACCAAACATTGGATCACCGGCGGCGGCGTATCGGTCACCAACCTGATTTTTGCCCGCTTCCACGAGGAGGGCAAGGACCTGGGCATCGGCGGCATATTGGTTGACAAAGGCACTGCGGGTTTCTCCTTTGGCACCGTGGAAAAAGCCATGGGGTTGCGGGGCATTCCGGAGACCGAGCTGATTTTCAACGACTGCGTGGTACCGGCCGCCAATGTGGTGGTCCGGGGGGATGGCAGCGAAGGCTTCAAAAAACTGATGTACGGTTACAACGGCCAGCGGGTGGGCGCCAGTGCGGTGGCGCTGGGCATAGCCCAGGGCGCCCACGACCTGGCCATCGATCACATGAAACGCCGCAAAGCCTTTGGCCGCGCCATTGCAGAATTTCAGGGCCTGCAGTGGATGATGGCCGATGCGGAGATGGAACTCAACGCCGCCCGCTTGCTGATTTACAGGGCAGCCTGCAATGCCCGAGAACTGCCCAACAACGTCCGGTTGCCATACATGGATGAGGCCTCCATGGCCAAAGCCTATACCGGGCACGCAGCCCTGCACGTGGTTAGCGAAAGCCTGCAGATGTTCGGCGCCGCCGGGTATTCGCAGTCCCTGCCGCTGGAGCGCATGTTCCGTGACGTGCGCATGTTTCAGATCGGCGGCGGAACCACCCAGGCCCAGAAGAACATGATCGCCAGGTCGATTTTCAAAAAGAAATTCAGTCTGCGCAAATAAGGCGGGGCATAAAAAATGGAAGCCAAACCTTTGTTGAAAAAGATGCGTGTCCTGGATTTCACCCGCGTGCTGTCCGGACCGGTGGCCACCATGATGCTGGGGGACCTGGGCGCAGATGTCATCAAGATCGAGCCTCCCAACGGCGATGAAAGCCGGTCATGGCCACCCATCCTCAAAAACGGGGTGAGCGCCTATTTCCTGGCCCTCAACCGCAACAAGCGATCCATGGCCCTGAACCTCAAAGATGTACGGGCCCGGGATATCGTGCGCAGGCTGGCCGCACGGGCGGATGTGGTGGTGGAGAACTTTACCCCCGGCGTGGTCGCCAAACTGGGCATCGACTACCAGACGCTTAAAGCCGATAACCCCCGGCTGATCTACTGCGCCATCTCCGGATTCGGCCAGGACGGTCCCTATCGCGATAAAAAAGCCTACGACCCCATTATTCAGGGCATGACCGGACTGATGTCCATCACCGGCGAACGCAATGGCCCGCCCGTAAAAATTGGTATCCCCATTACGGATCTTACCGCCGCTTCCCATGCGGTGACGGCCATTTTATCCGCCTATATCCATCGGCTCGAAACCGGTGAGGGGCAATATCTGGATGTCTCGCTGTATGACGGGGTCATCAGTTGGCTGACCATCATGGCCATGGATTATTTTGCCACTGGCCATCCTCCCCAGCGCTGGGGGCTGGACCACATTCACCGGGTGCCGGCCAGAGCCTTCATGGCCTCCGACGGGCGCTGGGTTCAGGTGGCGGCCACCAGCGAGCCCATGTATGCCAAGTTTTGCCGGCTGCTGGGGCTCGAGGCGCTCATCGACGATCCGCGCTTTGCCACCAACAACGACCGCGTGCGCAACCGAGAAGAGATCATGCCGCTATTCGAAGATCGGATGAAAACCAGGACCAGCCAAGCGTGGCTGCAAATGTTTGAGGAAGCCGGCATTCCCTGCGGGCCGATCCTCGACATCGGCGAAGTATTTGCGGCCCCCCATGTAAAAGCCCGTGACATGGTGTTCCGCATGCCGCATCCTATTGAAAACGAGATTCCCCAACTGGGGTTCCCGTATAAATTCTCGGGCACTTCGCCTTCGGCAAGGCTGCGGCCGCCGCTGTTGAGCGAACATGCGGAGACCATCCTGAGTAAGGAACTGCAAATGGGTGATGAAGAGATTGAAGCCCTGATCATGGAGAGGGTGGTTCTTGTGCCGTCCGAAGAAGGGTAGGCACCAGTACCGGTAAACGTTCAAAGCAGGGCATGGGCATTGCCGAAAGAGAGTTGACGACTGACCACGGGTCGTCGTCCGGTGCTATATCCGGTTGCATTGCAGAAAGGCGATGGTCGATTCCATCTCGTCATCCAACTGGTCGATTAGGTCCGACATTTCAAATGCTTTACCGCAGCCCGTGCAGTGCCAAGACACTTGCCGTCACGTGCGGACCGTTTTCAGCGGTCGGCTGCACTGCGGGCAGACAAAGGCGGGTGTGTTTTTAATGGGTTCCAACACCATTTGGTTACTCCTTCCACTAAAGGCATTGCATGCCATCCGACGCCCCGGGCCGGCAGAACCATTGCCGGTCGATATCGCCTTGACCCTCATGCAACTACCGGATCTAATAAAAAGGCGCCCGCAAGGCAACCAAAATCGTAATTTGACATTTCAATCATAATGGATCATGAGATGCTTGCGAACCGGTAGCACCAAGCACCGGTCAAGTAATCCATGCCGCCGTTTATGGGTATGATCGCCAACCAGGAAGGTGGAGGACGAAGTGAACCAATCGATCCAATGCCCCGGATTCGAGGCCGCCGGAATTGCCGCCGGCATCAAGAAAAACCAGGCCCTCGACCTGGGCCTGATTTATAGCCGGCAACCGGCCGTGGCCGCAGGTGTTTTCACCCGCAACATAGTGCAGGCCGCGCCGGTCCGTTTAACCCGCGCCCGGGTGGGCGGCGGCCGGGTGCGAGCCATCGTCGCCAACTCGGGCAATGCCAATTGCTGCACCGGCGCCCAGGGAGAGGACGACGCCGCACATATGGCGCAAATTGTGGCCGCCGGGTTGGACCTTCCCCCGGGCGACGTGCTGGTCGCTTCCACCGGCGTGATCGGCGCGTTCATGCCCATGGACAAGATCGATGCGGCCGGCCCCGAACTGACCGGCGCGTTGGGCTCGCAAGGTTTCGGGGAATTTGCCCGCGCCATCATGACCACGGATACGGTGCCAAAGCTCATCCAGCGCCGGGGCGAGATCGACGGACATCAGTTCACGCTGGTGGCCGCCGCCAAGGGCGCTGGCATGATCCGGCCCGACATGGCCACCATGCTTTGCTTCGTATGCACCGATGCACAGATTTCCCACGAGCCATTGCAGCAATGCCTCAAACAGGCAGTGGACCGCTCATTGAATTGTATCTCCATCGACGGCGACACCAGCACCAACGACATGGTGCTGGTCCTGGCCAATGGCCATTCCGGCGCATGCATCGAAAATGACGGGCAACGAAAGATCTTTCAGGACCTGCTGGACGATTTGCTGGTGGATGTGGCGCGCCGTCTGGTCCAGGACGGCGAGGGCGTGACCAAAGTGGTAGAGATCCGCGTGGAAGGCGCCCGGTCGGATGAGGACGCTTTTCGTGTGGCCGACACCGTGGCCCATTCACCGCTGGTGAAGACGGCCTTTTTCGGAGAAGATGCCAATTGGGGCCGCATCATTGCCGCCGTGGGACGGGCCGGCGTTCCCCTGGCGCCGGAAAAGATCGACCTCCACTTTGATGACGTACTGATGTTCAAGGATGGCATGGGATGCGGACCGGAGGCCGAAGTCCGGGCCACCGCCGTGTTGAAAAAGCCGGCCTTCTCCGTGGGAATCGCGCTGCACCAGGGCGCCGGCACTGCCCGCATGCTGACCTGCGATTTCTCCGTGGATTATGTGAAGATCAACGCCGATTACCGCACTTGACGGATACGTTTGCAACCAGATGAGCGAGATACGCATTCAAAAATACCTTTCAGCCGCGGGCATTTGCTCCCGCCGCAAGGCCGAATCCTACGTGCAGGCGGGTCGTGTGCGCATCAATGGAAAGCCCATGACCGTGCTGGGCACCAAGATCGATCCGGACAAGGACCGCATCGAAGTCGACGGCCACCTAGTGGCCGCGCCCTCCCTGAAAGTTTACATTGCCCTGAACAAACCCAAGGGCTATGTGACTTCCTGCGATCATCCGGGTCAGGACCTGGTCATCGACCTCGTGGATCTGCCGGAGCGCATCTATCCCATCGGCCGTCTGGATAAGGATTCCACCGGTCTGCTGCTGCTCACCAATGACGGCCGACTGCACCACCGGCTTTCGCATCCCTCTTTCGATCATGAAAAAGAGTATGAAGTGACCGTGCAGCATCCCATTGCCGACGGGGTGTTGCATCAGCTCTCCCAGGGCGTCGACTTGAAAGGCGTCAAGACCCGACCGGCCGATGTGGCGCGAATTTCGGGACGACGATTCCGGATGGTGCTCAAGGAGGGCCGCAACCGCCAGATCCGCCGCATGGTGAGCAAGATGGGCCACAAGGTGGTTCGACTGAAGAGAATCCGTATGGCAAATGTGCGCCTGGGCCGTCTGCCCATCGGCGCCTGGCGCCACCTGACGGCCGCTGAGAAGAAAAACTTGCTGCACACGCTGGACCGCTAGGCGCTACGGTGCAATGACATCTTGGGTGTCCACCTGTCCCAGGACAAACGCGATGCGCTGATCCACAGGCAGCACCGGAACGCGGATAATGGGATAGCCCAGATCCAGGTAGCATTTTTCCAGCAAAGTCTCGATGCGCCATGCGATGGTGCGGTCTTCCGAGCGCACCGCATCCTTTTTAAATTCCAGTTGCTCGAAAAGAAATATCTTCTGGTATCTTCGCCGGCGACTGTAGGCGAGCGGTTCCCGGCAGTCGAGCCCCTCGAACTGGAAATAGGCGATGCTGTCCGGCACGGCCCGGTCCAGGAAAACCAGCCGGCGTTCGTCGAGGCGTTCCTCGATGCGCGCCTTGTCCAGCAGGATGTGACGCTCAAATGGCAGGATATCCGCCTTGATTTCTTCCAGGGTAAGACCCAGGGCGAGCTGGCTGTCGATATAGGCCCGCGCAGCCTCGGGCAGCACCTTGTAACCGCGTCGGGCCAGACCGTTGATCACCGAGGTTTTTCCCGAGCAGGGCGCGCCGGTGATAACATACCAGTTGGTTTGATTAAGTAAGTTTAAGGGCTTATTACCATTTGACATTTGCGATCGCGCCAATTACATCTCCTCCCGCCACGGAGCCGGATTCCCGTCCACAGGCCGCAAAGCTACGGCATCAATTGTCTTGCTTATGTCGTCTAAAGCTTTACTATTACAACTGCCATGCGCTATCAAGGACCCATATACCGCCCTCCCAGCGAAGCCGGCTCCCTGCTCATCCAAGCTACCCTGGGATGCCCGCACAACAAATGCACCTTCTGCATGATCTATAAAAACGGCCCGCGATTCAAGATCCGTTCTCTGGATGCGATCGAGGCGGATCTGCAGCAAGCCCGGCGCATATACGGCCACAGCGTGCGCACCCTTTTCCTGCCGGCCGGCAATACCATCGCCATGCCCACCGGGCAACTCGCTGCGGTCTGTCGCAGTGCCCGTGAGATTTTTCCGCATCTCGAACGCTCCCGGGCCCACGCGCGCAACACTGCCGATGCATTGAATCAGGTGGATCCGGATTTCATTCGTTTGCGCACCTTCGTGCCCAAAGTGAACACCCCCCTGCTCGTAGCGGTGCAGGACGGCAGTTTCCGAGTGATGGGACCCCATGGTATTCTAAAAGAGACCGCCATGCTGATCAGGCACCTGGCGGTCACCTCCCAATTGACCAGCGATCACTACACCAACTATCTCAATTTGCACGGGCGGCTGCCGGAGGCCAAGCCGCGGCTGCTGTCGGAAATCGCTGCTGCCCTGCTGCGCGATGAAAGCGAATTTCGTTCCTTTTTCATAGGCTCTCAGTAAGGCAGGCGGATCACCAGGCCGGCACCATGTTTCAGTGGCTCGCTGGTATGGTCTACTGGTTTCATTGGGTGAGGGTGTGTCCGTCGTTCCATGTGCAACGCCGGGTGCGCTGCAATGGTCCATGGGCCTTGTTTCCAGGTGATATTCGATATATAGGGTCTATCACAATCAAATGTTTTATCTTATTGCGCATCAACAAAAATATTAGGGGAGAATGTGATGGTAACCTTTGAATCTCTTAGTGCACGCCAGGATAAAATCGGAGTGGTCGGGTTGGGCTATGTGGGACTGCCCCTGGCGGTGCACCTGGCCGAATATTTTGAGGTGGTGGGTTTTGATTTGAAGGCCGAACGTGTGGAAGAATTGCGCAGCGGCCATGACCGCACCCTCGAGGTGACGGACCAGGACCTGGCTGCCGCCAAAATTACTTACACCTGCAAGGCCGAGGACCTGAAGCAATGCCGCTTGATCATCGTGGCGGTCCCCACCCCCATCGATGAATACAATATCCCCGATCTTGCACCGCTGCGCGGGGCGGCCATTACCGCCGGCGGCCAGTTGCAAAAAGGCGCCTGCGTGGTGTTCGAGTCCACCGTGTTTCCCGGTGCCACCGAAGAGATCTGCGTTCCCCTGCTGGCTCGTGAATCCGGCCTCTGCTATGGTACGGACTTTACCGTGGGTTACTCCCCCGAGCGTATCAACCCCGGCGACAAAGTCAATACCCTGGAATCCATCACCAAGATCGTCTCGGGTTCGGATACGCCTACCGCGGATATGCTCGTCCAGGTTTACGGCAAGGTGGTCAAAGCCGGTATTCACAAAGCCTCGGCCATCAGAGTGGCCGAAGCCGCCAAGGTCATCGAAAACACCCAGAGGGATTTGAATATCGCCTTGATGAACGAACTGGCCATGATTTTCGATATCATGGGCATCAACACCCTCGAAGTGTTGGAAGCGGCCGGCACCAAATGGAATTTTCTGCCCTTCAGGCCCGGCCTGGTGGGGGGTCACTGCATCGGCGTGGACCCCTATTACCTGACCTTCAAAGCCGAGTCCATGGGCTATCACCCGGAGATGATCCTGGCCGGTCGTCGCATCAACGACGGCATGGGCAAATACATCGCCACCCGGGTGGTCAAGCTGCTGATCAAGCAGGGGCGGGCCGTCAAAGGCGCCAAGGTAGCCGTGCTGGGCATTACCTTTAAAGAGGATGTGCCTGATCTGCGCAACACCCGCGTGGTGGATATCGTTCACGAATTGGAAGATTACGGCGTGAACGTCCTGGTCAACGATCCCCTGGCCGACGCCCAGGAAGCCCGGAAATACTACGGCGTCGAGATCGTCTCCCTGGACGTCCTGCAAGGTGTCGATGCCGTGGTGGTGGCCGTCATGCACAAAGCTTACAAAGCCATGGGCCTGGAGGGCGTTGCCGCTCTTTGCACCAACGGTGAGCCCATCGTCGTGGATGTCAAAAGCGCTTTCGACCCCGCTCAGGCGCAGCGTAAAAACATTTCTTGCTGGCAGCTCTGATACTGCGCCGGTGTGGAATCCACAGCCAATGCGGCAAGTGATGGCCACACACACCAAAAGAACCAATGCTTTTCAAGTCAAAAAAAAGGCCAGCTACAGTGACGGCCGTTCAGCGTTGATGCCATAAGTGCAGGGAGAGTATTCGCCTCAGCCGTGCGGCGGAATGCGCCACCCTATTTTGACTTTCAAAATGATAGCCCGCCCGCGCGTCTTTTCTATCATTTTAGCTATCAACCCAACCCTGCTGAAAACGTCCTCCATAATAAATTAAATAAGTAACAGTCTGTTATCTCATGCGATGCATATTGGCATACCTGTTGCTGGAATTATGGTAAATGCGACCAAAAATAGATCATCGCCCAGGCGGGATCTGTGACAAAGGAATGAAATGATGAAAACCAACGATCACAAAGAACTGCCGGCTGGTATGATGATGCGATGTTATGCGTGCGATGATCTACAAGCCACCCATGTGTGCCGCTTCCAGATGGATGAATTGATGGTCCAGGTCTGCTTATGCGATGAATGTATGAAAATGGATACCCAACATCTACTAAAAAATACCATCGGTATTGATGAAGCCCCCCAAACCACCGCCAGCGATTTCCTGACAACCTGATTCGGCGCGCGGCCCAATCAACACTGTGCCTCTCGCCAATTACCAATACTGTGGCCAGCGTGCTGCTCCGCAGTTCCGAATCGAGGCATAGGTTGGGTTGAGGAACGAATCCCAACCTGTGTGTTGGCTCAATTTTAATTGACCGGAATTGTCTAAATGCATCGTATTCTGGACCGCAAAGCATCCAGAATAGTGCATCGATACCTATGGAACTCGGATGGAATTTAAATAATACTGGATGAATACCAGGTTTAGTGGTCGGTGTCGGCGGAGATGAATTTTACGCCGATGCCGTTGGGTCTGGTCCAGGCGACTTTGGCTTTTATATTGATATGGTCGTGCTTCAGTCGGAAGGGGATGGTCAGTTGCAGTTCCTGGCCGACCCGGGAAGCGGTTTCCGTCAGCGGTTCGATGTATGCGCCGCCCACGGTCAGATTGTGTACTTGGCCTGAATAGGTATGTTTTGTGTCCTCGAAGTTGATGAGTCGTGAACATGGTTTGCGGTTGAACAATCGTCTTTCGCCAAGTGGCGGAATGAATTGATCCATGGACGCCTCCGGGGGTTAAGGCCGCGCCGGCCATGGTTTATGGATATATCGGCCGGCGCAACAGCTAAAAGCGAAATGCATTCGACACCATTGTCTTATTTACGTTTATAAAAAGATATTCATCAATTCCGCAGTATCAACCTTTGCAGGTGGCAATGGACTGATCGCAATCGTCTTTGGCGAAATGCGCCTCTATACAGTTGCGCTGTACCAGGCGATCTGCTAATGGCCACGGCATTGGACGTTTCGGCACGCGCGGAGTCGGTCTTGGCCCGATGCGTGCGTGCGACCGGTTTCATGGTTCTGATGCTTTCAGGAGACTTTTGTGATCAACCTGCCGGCTCCTGCTGATATTGAAAAGCCGCGCTTCAAGAGCGCAACCCAATGGGGGTGGATCGCCATGGCGCTGGTGGGTGCCGTGGTGCTCGGTGCCGGGGCGTTGCAATCCCAGCGCATGCTGGCTTGCCGGGGATGGCCGGCTGCCGATGGTGTTGTCCAGATATCGGAAGTCATGCGCGGGCCTTTGCGCGAAGGCCGCCTGAAATTTAGCTATCATATTGTCTACCGTTACACGGTTCAGGGAAAGCCCTACCAGAGCGAACGCCTCTCCTTTGGCCGACGCGATCGGGTGGACCGCGACCCGCAATCGCTGGCAGCAGCATATCCGCCCAACAGCCCGGTCACCGTTTACTTCCACCCGGCAAGACCAGGTTTGGCGGTTCTGGAGACGGAACTTTCATGGCGTGGATTCATGCCGCTTTTGCTTGGCCTGGTATTGACATGTCTGGGCGCGGCCGGCTTCTGGTGCCGCTGGCCCATGCAAACCGATTACCTGTTCAGGGAGCACGATCCTGAGCAGCCCTTGACCGTCCAAAGGTTCCTGCTGGGAACCCTCGGGTTGCTGATCTGTCTGGGCATCTTCTGGTTGTGGTGGGAACTCATCAAGATGTATGCCGGGCGTTGACCCCGGCACAAATTCCACCTATGGTAACATGAAAGACCTCGGGGTTAGGCCGGGGCGGCCTTTCGGCCTCGGTATAGACTTCCTTTGAAAGGTGCATTGGGGTGCACGTCCAGCTAGATGATATTCTGCCGTTCATTCCCTGGATACGGCGATATAAGCCGCGCCATTTCAAGGCCGATCTGTTTGCCGGCCTGACGGTGGCGGTGGTGGCGCTGCCCCAGTCCATGGCCTATGCGCTGATTGCGGGCTTGCCGGTGCAGTATGGGTTGTATGCCTCCATCGTTCCGACCATCATCGGGTGCCTGTGGGGCAGTTCGGCCCATTTGATCACCGGTCCCACCACCACGGCCTCCCTTCTGGTGTTCAGCGCATTGCACGGCATGGCCGCGCCGGGCAGTGCCGCTTATCTTAAACTGGCCTTGCTGCTGGCGGCCATGGCCGGTTTGATCCGGTTGGCCATGGGCATCGCTCGATTGGGCGGGCTGCTCAATTTTGTTTCCCATTCGGTGCTGCTGGGGTTTACCGGCGGTGCCGCCGTGCTGATCGCATTCAAACAACTTCCCGGTTTGCTGGGCGTTCAGGTCTCTCCCGGCGGCAGTTTTGTCGGCTCCCTGTTTGAGTTATTGGGCCGCCTGGATCAAGTCCAACCGGTGACCATGGTTCTCGGATTGGCGACCATCGGCGTTATCCTGGTGCTCAAGCGCTGGCGCCCCAATTTCCCGGGCACCTTGGCCGCCATGATCCTGGTGGGTGCGGCGGTGGCTTTTTTTCATCTGGACCAGCAGCAGGTGCGCGTTGTGGGGGCCATTGCGGGCGGTATTCCGCCGTTGAGCGTCCCCGGATGGACGAGCTTCGAACAAGTCGGCCGCCTGGCGCCTGCGGCTCTGGCCATTGCCATTCTGGGTCTTATGGAGGCCATGTCCATCGCGCGCACCATTGCGGACCAGACCCGCCAAAGGCTGAATGTCAACCGTGAATTCATAGGCCAGGGTCTGGCCAATCTGGGCGCCGCCCTGTTCAGCGGATATCCGTGCAGCGGTTCCTTCACGCGTTCGGCGGTTAATTTCCGCTCGGGGGCCAAGACGCCCATGAGCGGCATCATTTCGGGACTGACCGTGGCCGTGGCCATTCTGCTGGCCGGTCCCTTGGCGGCCAATCTGCCCATTTCGGCCCTGGCCGGCGTCCTCATCGTGGTGGCGTATCAACTCATCCGGGTGGACGACATCATGCGCACCATCAAGGCCACCCGTTCGGATGCCGCTGTGATGGTTGTGACTTTTCTGGTCACGGTGCTGATCAATATCGAATTTTCGATCTACGTAGGTGTGTTGCTCTCCATCGGCCTGCACCTGGCCAAGACATCCCACCCGCGCATCTATTCGGTGGTGCCCGACCTCGATACCGGCAAGATGGGCGGTTTTGCCCAGGGGCGCACCTGCTGCCAGATGGATATCATCCAGATCGAAGGTTCGCTCTTTTTCGGTTCGGCCGTCTTTGTGCTGGAGGACCTGCAGCGCCGCATGCGGCACCATGCCGATGTGGCCAACCTGCTGATCCGCATGCACCACGTCAACATCATGGATGCCAGCGGGGTGCACATCATCGAAAATATTTTGGATGATATCCGCAGCCGCGGCGGTGGGCTCTACTTTTCCAGAGTCAACCACCGGGTCTTCGGCGTATTGAACGATTCCGGGCTGCTCAGGGATATCGGCCATGCGAATGTCCATACGACCACTTACAAGGCGATTCGACAAGCTATGCGGAATGCCTTTTGCCCGGTGATCTGCGAGGGCTGTATCGCTTCGGTTTTTAACGAATGCCCTGATCTGAAGAAGGGCAATTGGGAGATCTTCGGCGAAGGAGTACAGCCGCGGTTATGCATGCTGTCTGCGGGCCGTGTTGTACGCAAAGGCGGTTGACCATGACAAAGCTATAACAGAAAGCGCATGCCATGAAACTTTTGGTCTATTGCGACGGCACGCCTTCATCCGAGCGGGCGCTGCATTTCGCCGCCAGCTTGGTGCGAAAACTGGCGGCCGATCTGGCGGTGATCACCGTTCGCTCGGGAACCCATGCCATCGAACCGCCGCCGCCCTTTGGGGCGGAAGTGGATCTGGCCGACCGCCAACACCTGCCCTCGGGTCTGCAGGTGTTGGCCCATGCCGAGGACGTGTTGTGTGCGGAAGAACTGCTGGACCGTGAGGCTGCCCGAAACGTCCTGATCCGGGAACTGCCCAACGGCCATTTGTTTGTCTGTCGCAGCAGGAGCGAAAAAAGGATTCCTTTTTACGTCTGCTTCGGCCACATGATCGAGACCCTCAATCATGAAATCGACAAGCATGGCTATGACCTGCTGATCATCGCGCCACCGCACCGCGGGCGGCTGCATAAAATGGTGTTGGGCGATACCACCCGCAAGCTGGTGCTGGATCTGCATTCCTCGGTGCTCATTATTCGAGGCGGGCGAATGGAGAGTCGCTTCGTCATCTGCGCCGACGGATCGACGGCGGCCCGACGGCAGTTGGGCATGTTCAAGCGTTTTCTGCCGGCTATTTCCGGCCTCCTGGAGGTTATATGGGTGCGCACGCCGGATTGCGATGCGGATGGTGCCGAAGCTGCCGAAGCTCATTTGCGCAGCCTGGAGAAATGGCTGACCACCGCCGGACGGCCTTTTGATATTATTCGCGCCCAGGGGTCGCGGCCGGCCGAAGTCATTGCCGAGGCCGCCGGGGATGATGCCGTTATTTTTCTCAGCGCCAGTCTGCGGCACGATGTCTACCGGCGCCTGGTGGGCAGCATGCCCATGCAGATTATGGCGCGGACGCCTTCCAGCGTTATGGTGGTCAAGGGGTTGCCGGAGAGTGACCCGGAGTTCTTATCCGAATAGGTGGCTGTGAGGCTTATTTCGATAACGTAATGTTACCAGCCTTTATGGCTGATGATATCTTTCACTTTCTCTTCCATTTTCTTTTCGATGATGACCATTTTGCGTGCCTGGGCCTTTTTGATGACCTTGGTCAGTTTGTCCAGGTTCGCCGGTTTTTCGACGAAATCCAGTGCGCCCAGCTTCATGGCCTCGATACCTTTTTCAACAGTGGCATGACCTGTCAGCAGGATCACCTGAATATCGGGGTTTTTTTCTTTGATGGCCTTGAGGGTTTCCAGGCCGTCCATCCCCGGCATCATCAAGTCCAGAATGATGGCGTCGAAGCCTTCGGACTCCACCTGCTCGAGGGCCTTTTGGGCCGAATCGGCTGTGGTGACTTCCATCCCCCGCGCTTCGATGCGTTCGGACATGACGTCCAGAAAGTCTTTTTCGTCGTCGACAAGTAGGATTTTCCCCGACATGACATAACTCCTTGCTTGGGATGCTCACCGTTAAGGGACTGCGGCCGATGCGCGGCATGCAGATCGATGAACGCTTGTTATTGAATAACTGTTTTTAATTTAACGCAAACCGGCCAGTTCTTCAACTGGACATTTAGAAGTGGTTTCAAATCCTTTCATCTTGTTCAAGGTTAAGGCGGGGCCTATCGTTTAACCGAATGAATACATAGCGTATTTCGACATGCAATGGTCTCTATTTGCGGGGCAGAACGAAGGTCATGCGGCCCGTCGCGGCGTCAATCTTTAGCTCGGCGCGGAGGGCGGCCAGCAAGGCGTCACCCTGGTCTCCCGGGAATCCATCCATTGAGAGCGCGCCCGGTTCATTGAGTCCGCTGAAAATGATTTCTCCCCCGGTATTGGTACTGACGGTTGCCAGGGCCATGGCCGCGCCCCTGGGAACCGCGGGCAGGGCAAACGACACCCCCTGACCCAGGGCGCTGAGCAGCACGAAGGGCGACGTCGTAATCTGCACGGGCTCCCTGGCGGGCTGAACCTCCAGTGTGACCTGCTGCATGGTGGCCAGGCGATTGTGCAGCGCCACCAGCAGGTCCAGCACCTGGTTCAGGTCCACCGGCTTGCAAAAACTGTCCACCGTGTGGGCGAACTGGTTCATGGTCTTGATGATGGTGTTGGCCCGCTGGGTCTGGGTATCGATGCGTCGGGTCACTGCCTGGAACCGTTCCGGGTCTAATGGCATGCCCCTGGCCGTCAGGTTGAGATAGTCGTCGAGAAGGCCCGAATTTTCCTTGATGATGGCCAATACGTTCTTCAGCTCATGGGATATGGAGGCACTCATGCGGCCGAAAAACTGCAGGCCGGCTTCGCCGATGAGGTCCGGCCGGCTGCTCATGGCTCACCTCCCGGGCTGTCCAGCAGATCGTGCATGCGCTCGATCAGCAAGGTGATATCCACTGGCTTGACCAGGTAGCACGCTTCGCCAGCCTGGCAGGAGACCGCCTCGAAATCCTTTTCCGATCCATAGCCCGTCACAAAGATGAATTTAAGCCGCGGGTCCTGGGCTTGCAGCAGGGCTTTGAGTTCCAGGCCACTTGTCATGGGCATCCGCATATCCAGAACCGCCAGGTCGTAGGATGTGGCGGTCACTTTTCGCAGGGCTTCGTCAACGGTGGTCACCCAGTCCGCATCGATTCCCCGCATGTTGAGCCGTTCGGCCAATGCAGAGGCGAGCTCTTGTTCATCGTCTACCAGTAGTATGCGCATGGATATTTCCCTTCGGCGGAATATTGTTGTTTAACGGTAAGGCTATCGTGAAACTGGTCCCCTGATCGACTTGACTGTCGACTTTGATGTCGCCTCCGATTTCATGGGTCAGGTTGTACGTGATGGACAACCCCAGACCGGTTCCGCCTCGGCTGATTTTGGTGGAGAAAAAGGGCTCGAAAATGTTGCTTTGATCTTCTTTTGCGATGCCGCAACCGTTATCCTTGAATGTGACTTTCACCTGATCGGGGGTGTCGGACCATACACGAATGTCCAGGCGGCCGCCGTTGCTCATGGCGGCAAAGGCATTGTTGATGATGTTCAGAAAAATCTGCTGCAGTTTGCCCCGGTCGCTTTCGATGGCCGGGGTGTCCGGCGCAGCGTCCATATGGATCTGTATGTTGCTGTATTCCGCTTCTTTTTCGAGGAAGCTGAGTACTTCGCGAATGACCTGTTCCAGTTCGACCGTCTCGATGGTGCCTTCCAGGTTGCGGGCGAAGGTGAGCAGCCGCTTGGTGATTTTGCCCGCCCGTTTGACCGAAGTGAGAATGGATGCCACCAGGCCGGCCAGTTTGGGATCGTCGGTATATAGTTTTTTAAAAGTGAACAGGTCTTGAATCAGGCCGGCTTTTTCGTTGATAATGGCCAGCGGATTGTTGATCTCGTGGGCCACATTGGCGGCCATGCGGCCGATGGAGGCCATCTTGTTGCTGTATTCCATCTGGTGCAGGGTCATCAGCCGCTTTTCATCTGCGATGTGAATATTGCTGACCATGTAGGTGACGGTTCCCAGGATGACGGCCACAATGATGGTGATGCTGCCCACTAGAAAAATGATCAGTCCCAGACGCGTTCTGCGCCAGGACTGCATCAGGTCGTGTTTGTTCTTGGTGATCATCAGAATAAACGGGGTACCCTCGATAAACCGATAGCCGACGAATAGATTTTCGCCGCTTTGGTCGCGGATTTCCATGACCTCGGTGCTGGGGTTGAATTCGGGGATCGGCAGTTCCAGGGTCTCCAGGACCTTGCCGTGGTAGCGTGAGTTGGTTTGCAGAATGCCTTCATGGTTGATGATAAAGGCATCCCCCTGTCCACTGAGTTCCAGCCCGGCAAGCAGGTCCTCGAAGGGCTGAATGCCCAATGAGGCCCGCAGAACGTGAAAATCGCCGTTGGGCAGGCTTTGTTTGACGGCGATGACCAGATGCGGCACCTGGCGATAGCCCAGAAACACATCGCTGATATATACGCCTTGGTCGACGACCTGCTTGAACCAGGGCTGAATGCGGTAATCCTTGTCCTGCAGGGCGAAAGGTCCCACATAGGTTTTCTGAACGCCTTCGCCCTCGATGATCCCCAGGTCCATGAAGCCGTCGCCGAAGCTCTTTTTCAGGTTTTTCAGGACGGCGCCGAGCCGTCCGTGGTTATACAGCGCCTCAAAAGTATTGTCATTGACGATGAATTCCAGTGCGGAACGCCTTTCACTCAAGAAGAAATCGATGGTTCGACGCGTATTGGAGACGATACGCGCGGTGCGCAGGCGAAATTCAACTTCCATGTCATGTTCGGTGACTTGATAGCCCACCAGCGTAATGAAGATCAGCGGCACCAGCACGACGATGCCGGTGAGCAGCACCGAGAGCCTCCAGATACGCCGATAATTGAACAGGTATTTGGAAGCCCCCGCGGGTTGGGGGCGCAATTTCCAGAATGCTGGTTTAAACTTTATGGGAAGTGGCATCATCGTATCCACAGCGGCGGCAGACAGGCGCGTCTGAGCTGCTCAATGCATGTAAAATTATCTATGCCTTGGCGCCGCGGCTTTTCTGAATTTTTTCATTAGCCTGTTTGATGGTGGCGCTGAGTTCTTCCACATCCACCGGCTTTTGCAGATAAGCAAAGGCACCCAATTGCATGCAGACTTCTTTGTCTGCCTCTGATCCATGGCCGGTCAGTATGATGATCTCTATCTCGGGCTGGGTCGCCTTGACCCGGCGCAGCACTTCGATGCCGTCGATACCCGGCATCTTGAGGTCCAGAATCATCACGTCGGGTTCATCCTCGCGCACTACTTCCAAGGCCGATTCGCCGTCATAGGCCACAGCCGAACCCATGTCGCGCATGAGCAGCCTTTCGGAAAGGGTTTGGACAAATTCGCGCTCGTCGTCGACCAGCAAAATTTTCGATGGCATACTGAAATCCTGTCTTCTGTAGATATCGGCCTTATGAAATTCGGCTCCTACCTTGGTTGTAATGGAATGCACCTCGGAAATTTTATCGGCAATGGATTTGAGTTCATTTTCCAGTCGACCGAGCATCAGCACGTGTTTATTGATGGTCAGTGTGACCGCTCCGTCCTTGGCTTGAACCTTGACATGGTGGCCTTCCTGAATCAGCGCCACTTCCACCCTGGCGGCCAAAAGAAAATCCTCTATAGCCTTCTGAGAGCGAGGCGTGCGCCGTACCACGGCGGTTCCGAC
>Ga0210123_1000740_pt1 | contig 19020 bp, 14 predicted proteins | sample Muzzi_PWB_D2_FD_185535 | JGI IMG/M metagenome (GOLD analysis project Ga0210123, IMG submission 185535) | Wetland microbial communities from San Francisco Bay, California, USA, that impact long-term carbon sequestration - Muzzi_PWB_D2 (SPAdes) | ecosystem: Environmental > Aquatic > Marine >... | reverse complement strand
CGGTCGAACAGGGTCGAGCCGGCGAACGGCGGGCTCGAGGACGGGAAGTCCCGCGTGGTCAGGACGTAGGACTCCGGCATGATGCCGATCTTGGGGTAGTCGTTGTTCTGGTTCGGGCTGACCGTGAACTCCCAGCGATCGTACGGGCCACGGGGGTCGCCGGTCTGCGAGATGGCGAAGCACTGGACGCCGAAGTTGATGGCGAACTGGCTGAGCAGCCACCGGCCGGCGAGATGGTCGTAGAGGACGATCGGGTCGCCGTTGTTGGTGGTCTCGCACACCCCGCCGAAGCCGGACCAGATGCTGTTGCCGGCGAACGGCCCGCCACCGGAGACGATGGTTCCCGTGGTCTTGTCGTAGACCGCAAAGATCAGGTTGTTCCACTGGACGTAATAGTCGAGCCCGACGTCGCCCTCGGTGTCGGGCGGCACGACCCTGCCTCCCACGATGGCAGCGTTGTCGTCGTCGCTCAGGCCTTCGAACACCAGCAGCGGCGCGGGCGTCGGCGCGGCGCCCGGGACCGGAGACCCGTCGGTCTGGAGCCGCTCGTCCGGAGCTTGCTGAACCGAGGGTCTGCTGGCCGGCAGGTCCGGCCTCCGAATCGGGTTGACGTCGACTCGGAACCCGGTCGGCGGCGCCGGCGGCAGCGCAATTTCGGGGAGCGGACGAGAGACGTCGTGTCGCGTGGCTTGGCCGACGACCGTCGCGGCCTGGGCCGCGGGCACCGCCGCAACGCACGCCATCAGCACGCACGTCCCTAAGATGACCAAAGAGATTCTGGACATGGGGTCCTCCTTAGCAGATTGCGGCTCCGGGGGATGTTCACGGAACCAGGTCAGCAATAACCTCGATAATTAGATAAAGAATACCACAAACTTCGTAGAACGCCAGCACACCTCCACGACCCACCCCGACGGGTGGCGCATTCCTACCCAAAATGGAGTAAGGAGGACAGAAGCCCCGAAAGGGCCATCCCGGCGAAAGCCGGAGGCGCAAAGCTACGGGTCCTCATTATCCGGATCGAACGGCTGTAAGCCCCCCGGGTAGCAAGATCGCCGAGCTGCCGAAGGGTGGACCTCTCCTGGAGTTTGGAGGTGTCCGTGACACACCCTCGCCGGACGTGATGGTGTTCATCCGCGACAACGTGGCCGACGCGGGCACCACGCCCACCTCCAGCCCCTGGTGGGACAGCCCGGATCTCTGGGTCAGGAACGCCGACGACAACGGCACCACGCATCAGAACCCGATCGCCGGGCAGACCAACTGGGTCCATGCGCGGATCCACAACACCGGCATCACGCGCTCCGGGCCGCTGACCGTCAAGTTCTTCTACGCCGGCTTCTCCGGCACCGAGTTCGTCTACCCCACGGACTACGACAACCTGATCACCTGGGCCGAGGTGGAGGGCATCGCCCCCGGCGGCTCGGCGATCGTCAAGGGTCCGTGGATCGCCTCGGAAATCGGAGCAGCACCCTCCCATCCCTGCCTGCTCGCCGAGGTCTACGACCACAGCGGCGTGCCGTCGGCGCAGGACTACGTCTGGGAGAGCAGCCGCCTGGCACAGAAGAACCTGAGCATCGTCCACGTGCTGGCCGGGCAGACGCTGCACCTGCCGGTGATGGTGGGGAGCAGGGTCGTCCACCAGATGCGTCCGATGGTGAAGATCGTCCTGGTCGAAGGCGAGCCCGACCTCGAAACCTGGATCGAGGTTCGTGACGCACCGTGGCTCGAGCTCCTCGAGCGCCAGCGGGCGGCCGAGGTGCGTGCGCCCATGTCCCTCACCGTCGAGGGCACGGCGCGCCTGCGCATGGGCTTCTCGGGCCTTACCGAAGAGCCGCGGACCGTCATGCTCGACCTGGCCGACGGCTCGAGCATCGCTCTGACCGGCGAGGAAGCCATGACCCCCTACACGCCGACCACCGCGGTCGCCCTCGAGGAGACCACGCGCACACGGGCGCGGGCCGCCATCGACCTGCGCAACGCGCTGCCGGTCGTGCTACCGCCGCTCCTCAAGCGGCGCCGCACGCTGATGCTCTGCGCCAAGGTCCCCGAGAGGGCCCGCCCTGGGACCCGCTGGGTCCTCGATCTGGTGCGCCAGGACCAGGAGGCCCGAGTGGCCGGTGGCGTGCGCGCGGAGATCACCGTACGCGGCTGATTCGTTCGCCGATCCGACTCGAAGGGCCGGGGGGTGACCCTCGGCCCTTCGGGGTCTCCGGCATCGAACGGTCAACGAGCCCCCGAGCCGGAGCCGGGCCCCAACGAAGACGGGGCGTGAGGGAGGAAGGGGATCGAGGGGTTTGGAGGGCGACCTGGAGGTGGCGTCCCCTGCCTCCCGTGAGGGAGGAAGGGGATCGAGGGGTTTGGAGGGCGACCTAGACACCCCGGCCCGGCCAGCTCGCGAGCACCGCCAGCACCTGGTCGATGTCGGCCGCGGTGTGGTCGGCGGAGACCTGGAAGCGGATCTCCTCGTCGCCCCTCGGCACCACCGGGAACTTGAGGCCGGTGGCCAGCACGCCGTTGGCCTTGAGATGTGCCACGAGATCGGCCGTCCTCGCCGTGTCGCGCACCATGAGCGGGGTCACCGGGTGGTCGCCCGGGATGGTCTCGTACCCCAGGTCGAGGAGGCCCTGCTCGAAGCGGTGGGTCATCGCCCGGAGGTGCGCCAGAAGCTCCAGCCCCTCCGGGCTGTCCAGGAGCTCGATCGCCCGGGTGGCCGCCGACGCCTCACCCGGGGTGATCGGGTTCGAGTAGATGTAGAACGGCGAGGTCTCGCGGAAGAAGCGGACCATGGTCTCGCTCGCCACCACGTAGCCGCCGTTGACGCCGAAGGCCTTGCCGAGGGTCGCCACCAGCACGTCCGCCTTGGCGCCGGCGTACTCCTCCGTGCCCCGGCCGGTCTCGCCGAAGGCGCCCACGCCGTGGGAGTCGTCTACCACCAGCACCACGTTCTCCGGGAACTCGGCGTCGTAGCGCTCCACCAGCTCCCGGACCGTCGGCAGCGGCGCGTGGTCGCCGCGCATGGAGAAGATGCCGTCGGTCACCACGACCGCCCGCTTCGCCGTGCCCGCCGCCTGGGACAGGGCCTTTTCGAGGTCGGCCATGTCGTTGTGCTTGTAGATCATCTTGGCCTTGGGCCGCGACAGGCGCATGGCGTTGATGATGCAGTTGTGGTTGAGCTCGTCGCTGATGACGACCGTCTCGTCCGTGATCAGCGGCGGCAGGACGCCCATGATCGTGGCGTAGGCCGAGCTGAAGGCCATCGCCGCCTCGCGGCCGTGGAAGGCGGCCAGACGCTTCTCGAGCTCCACGTGGGCGTTGAAGGTGCCGCTGATGAAACGCACCGCCCCCGGCCCGGCGCCATAGGCGCGGGTAGCCCGCTCCTCGGCCTCGATGACCTCGGGCCGCAGCGAAAGCCCCACGTAGCCGTTCGAGTTCATCTTGATGAACGGCTGGTCGCCGTGGCCGTCGAGCAGGTAGCGGGGTCCGCGGTCTCCCTCGGCGGGCCGGACACCGGTGATGACGTCCTCGGCGCCCTTCGAGGTGCCCTTGGCCTCGAGGTCGTTCAGGTGGTCGGAGAGGGCTTGGTGGATGCGGTCGACCGGCATGGCGGGTCTCCTCCTCGGTGGATCTTCGAACGGATGCGATGAACGGACTGGATCGTGTCGTCGTCGAGAGTCGGTGCTGCTCGGCCCTGGGGCCCGCCGCGTCAGGCGACGGGCTCGGCCGAATGGAGCTTCTTCTTCAGGTTCTCCAGCATGTCGGCGGTCATGACCGGCAGGGTGTAGTCGGGCGTCCAGCCCCACTCCTCGCGCGCCGCGCTGTCGTCGAGCGAGTCGGGCCAGGAGTCGGCGATGCTCTGGCGCACCGGGTCGACCCGGTAGTCGATGGTAAAGCCCGGCATGTGCTTGCGGATCTCGGCTGCCAGCTCCTCGGGCGTGAACTGCATGGCGGTCACGTTGAAGGCGTTGCGGTGCTCGAGCCGCGCGGGGTCGGCCTCCATCACCTCGATCGCGGCCTTCACCGCGTCCGGCATGTACATCATGTCGAGGGAGGTCTCCGCCGAGAGGAAGCAGGTGTAGCGGCCGTGGCGCACCGCCTCGTAGAAGATGTCGACCGCGTAGTCGGTCGTGCCGCCACCCGGGGGCGCGGTGTGGGAGATGATCCCCGGGTAGCGCACGCCGCGCGTGTCGACGCCGAAGCGCTTGTGGTAGTAGTCGCAGAGGAGCTCCCCGGCCACCTTGGTCACGCCGTACATGGTGTTCGGGCGCTGGATGGTGTCCTGGGGGGTCTTCTCGCGCGGCGTGGTCGGGCCGAAGGCGCCGATCGAGCTCGGCGTGAAGACGGCGCAGCGGTTCTGCCGCGCCACCTCCAGGATCCGGTAGAGCCCTCCCATGTTGATGTCCCAGGCCACCTGGGGCTTCTCCTCGGCCACCGCCGAGAGCAGTGCCGCCAGGTGGTAGATGGTGTCGATGTCGTGCCGTCGAACGACCTCCTGGATCTGCTTCGCCTTGGTGCAGTCCACGAACTCGAACGGTCCGGTGGCGAAGAGGTCGTTCTTCGGCATCATGCGGATGTCGGACGCGACCACGGCCTCGGCGCCGTAGCGCGCCCTCAGAGCGGGCACGAGCTCGGAGCCGATCTGGCCGAGGGCTCCGGTGACGAGGATTCGTTGCATGGCGCGTCGATGATAGCCCGAGCGGTGCTGTATCCTGACAACGAGGTGCACCCATGAACGGGAAGCCCCAACCCCCGCCGCCCCCTCGCCGAAGGCCCACGGACGACGGCGCTCCCGATGAGCCGCCGGGGGGCGCCACCCCGCGCACCGGTAGCCCCTGGCCGCTCCTCTGGGCCACCCTCTTCCTCCTCGCCTTCGGCCTCATCTGGATCGCCCGCCAGGAGCCGGGCCACGAGATCTCTTACAGCGAGCTCAAGCAGGAGCTCCGCGCCGACCACGTCGAGTCGGTGACCTTCGAGGGCCGGAAGATCAGCGGGCGGCTCCGCACGCCGCCGCCGGGCACCCCGGAGGACGACGCCGACGACGCCCGCAGCTTCGCGAGCCGCATGCCGGCGGTCGACGACCCGGAGCTCCTTGCCCTCCTCGAAGAGCAGGGGGTCTCGATCTCCGCCGAGCCGGAGACCGACGACTGGTGGAGCACGCTCGTGGTGATGGCCCTGCCGCTGATCGTGATCCTCGCCCTCTTCCTCTACGGCGGCAGCTTCCTCCGCCGCCAGATGGGCGGCATGGGGGATCGGCTCTCGGGCTTCGGCCAGTCCCGGGCGCGGCGCTTCGAGAAGGGGATGAGCGACGTCGGCTTCGACGCCGTGGCCGGCCTCGACAACGCCAAGCGCGAGCTGATGGAGATCGTCGACTTCCTGAAGGACCCGTCGCGCTTCCGCAAGCTGGGAGCCAACGTGCCGCGGGGGGTGCTGCTGCTGGGGCCGCCCGGCACCGGCAAGACGCTCCTCGCCCGTGCCGTGGCCGGCGAGGCCGACGTACCCTTCTTCTCGATCACCGGCTCGGAGTTCGTCGAGATGTTCGTCGGCGTCGGCGCCTCCAGGGTGCGCGACATGTTCGCCACCGCCAAGAAGGAGGCCCCGGCGATCCTGTTCATCGACGAGATCGACTCGGTGGGCCGCGTGCGCGGCACCGGCCTCGGCGGCAGCCACGACGAGCGCGAGCAGACGCTCAACCAGATCCTCTCCGAGATGGACGGCTTCTCGCAGCACGAGGCGGTCGTCGTGGTGGCCGCCACCAACCGGCCGGACGTCCTTGACCCGGCGCTGCTCCGGCCCGGGCGCTTCGACCGGAAGATCACCCTGGAGCTCCCGCAGCGCACGGCCCGGCGCAAGATCCTCGTCATCCACAGCCGCGACGTCCCCCTGGCGGACGACGTGGACCTGGACGACCTCGCCGGGCGTACCGTCGGCTTCTCCGGGGCGGACCTCGAGAACCTGGTCAACGAGGCGGCGCTCCTCGCCGTCCGCGACGACAAGGAGCGGGTCGGCCAGGACGACTTCGAGCGCGCCCGGGACCGCATCCTCCTGGGCAGCGAGCGCGAGGACCTGATCATCGAGAAGGAGAAACGGGGCATCGCCTACCACGAGGCCGGCCACGCCCTGGTGGCCCGGCTGCTCCCCGGCACCGACCCGCTCAAGAAGGTGACGATCATCCCCCGGGGCCGCGCCCTCGGGGCGACCGAGCAGATGCCGGAGGAGGACCGCCACAACCTCAGCCGCTCGTACCTCGAAGGCCGGATCGCCGTGCTCCTGGGCGGCCGGGTGGCCGAGCGGCTGGTGTTCGAGGACGTGACCACCGGTGCCGAGAGCGACCTCAAGCAGGTGACGGCACTCGCCCGACGCATGGTCACCCAGTGGGGCATGAGCGACCGCCTCGGGCTGGTCGCCTTCCGTCACGGGGAGGAGCACCCGTTCCTCGGCCGCGAGATGTCCCTGGCGCGGGACTACAGCGAGCACACGGCGCGGCTGATCGACGAAGAGGTGAGGAAGGTCGTCGCCGACGCCGAGCTCCGGGCCGAGCAGGTGCTGACCGAAAACCGTACCCTCCTCGACCGCCTGGCCGCGGCGCTTCTCGCGGACGAGACCCTCGACGCCGACGAGATCGAGGAGGTCCTCCGGATCGCGCCGCGCGCGGCGGCGCCGGAGCTCGAAGAGGACGAGGCCCCGGCACCGGCGTAGCGCACCCCATCAGAGCGCCGGGCCGTGGTCGCCCCCTACCGTCGGGTGGCCCCCCCTCTACCCGCCCGCGTGGCGACACCGGCCGGCGGCGGTGGAACGCTGGGCCGACCACCAAAGTACCAGCGCCCAATCCTTCTCCACCTCCCAGGAGGAGCCTCGCCATGATCACCGCTCAACCCGCCGAAGCCGAACCCCCAGACCTCGAAGCAGTCTCCGACTACCGGGTCGGCGATTACATGACCGCCGACCCGATCACCGTCACCGAGGACGCCCGCGCGGCTCGGGTGCTCGAGCTGATGGAGCAGTACAACATCAAGCACGTGCCCGTGGTACGCGACGGCGTCCTGGTGGCCCTGGTCAGCGAGCGCCACCTGCGCGACGCGATGCCGTCGATCCTGACGCTCAAGAACCGGGTGGCCCGGCGCAAGACGCTCGAGCTGACGCCGGTGCTCGAGATCGCGATCGACGACCCCGAAACGGTCGAGCCGGACACCTCGCTGCTCGAAGCGATCCGCCGCCTGCGCCGGCTCCGGGCCGGCAGCCTGCCGGTGGTCGCGAACGGCAAGCTGGTCGGCATCCTGACCGGCGGCGATCTGATCAGCCTGCTCGAGACGCTCCTGCGCCGTCTCTGAGCGCCCCGTGCCGCAGCTCCGGTGACGGGCCGAAGCCGCCGATCACCTCGGGGGCGGCCCCTGGGGCTCGTCCTCGACGGCGGGACCCATCGGCGGCAGCGTAGCGGCCTCGCCCTCGGTTCTCTCGGAGGGCTCGGACGGCTCGGTGAGCGCCGCGGGCGCTCCGTCCCCCGGGCTTGCCGCCGGGGGCTCCGGCAAGCCTTCGAGCGTCTCGCCCGTCGGGCCCCCATCCCCGATCGGGCCCTCGGCCGGGCCCTTCTTCACTCCGAGAATCTTCGGATCTTCGACGAACGGCTCGTAGCGGGTGATCCCGAGGGTCACCTGGTCCCCCTTCTCCACCAACAGGTCGATCTCGGGCACCCGTTCCTTGAAGGTGGCCAGCACCGCCCCGTCCTCCGACTCGATGGTGAGCAGCAGCCGGTCCTCCTGGAGCCGCTTGGCGACCACCTGACCGGTCGTCGCGCTCTTGGCACCGGTCAGCCCCGCGGGCAGCCAGCTCTCGATGAGCGGCGGCACGGTCAGCGCGACCAGCAGTCCAACGATGAAACCCAGGATGAACACGAAGAGCTTCGGCTTCATGGAATCTCCTTTGTCGTTCGTGGCCCGAGTTTGTCTCACCCACGCCCGGATGACGAGGGTTGCACCTTTCGTGCCGCGCCCGCCACGGCGGCCGGGCCCCCTGACGCTCCCCGGCAGGGTGGTCCCGGGCCCGCGGGCTTTCCGGTATCCTCGATCCGGCCGGCCAGAGCCCAGACATCGCCGGACATCGCTGGACGACGCTGGACATCGCTGGACATCGCGGGCGCCGGCCGGCCCGCGAAGCGTATCCGTCCGCGGGAGGGAGCGGGGTGATGGACCACCGAACGGGATCGACGGCAAGCGTTGCAGGAGGGTCTCGCGCCCCCACACCAGCACGCCGCCTCGGCGGCTGGGGGTTCGAGGGGACGCTCTTCGAGCCCTCCGCGGAGCTCCTCGCCTGGCTCCACGAGCGGATCGGCTCGCCGCCGCCCGGCGAGCCGACCGTGCCCTTCCCGAGCTTCGACCCCGCGACCTTCCGCGCCGGGCCGGGACGCGCGCTCCCCGACGACCTCGCGCCCTCGACCGACGCCCTGGACCGCCTCGCCCACGCCCGGGGCCAGGGGATCAATGACCTCCTCCGGGTGCGAAGCGGCACCCTCCCCGCCCTGCCCGACGCGGTGCTTCGCCCGGAAAGCGCGGCCGAGGTCGAAGCGATCCTCCACGACGCCGCGCGGGAAGGCGTCCGGGTCATCCCGTGGGGCGGCGGCACCTCGGTCACCGGCGGCGTGACCGTGATGCCGGACGAGGCGCCGGTCGTCTCCCTCGACCTCGCGCGGCTCTCCGGCCTCGAGGCGCTCGACGAGATCTCCGGCCTCGCCACCTTCGGCGCCGGCACCGCCGGCCCCGCCCTCGAACACGCGCTCGCCGAGCACGGCTGGACCCTCGGCCACTTCCCCCAGTCGTTCGAGCTCTCCACCCTGGGCGGCTGGATCGTCACCCGCGCATCGGGCCAGGAGTCCCTCGGCTACGGCTCGATCCAGGACCTGGTGGCCGGCCTCGAGCTGGTGGCACCCACCGGGCGCCTGGAGCTGCCCGCCCTGCCCGCCTCGGCGGCGGGGCCCGACCTGCGCCAGCTCGTCCTCGGGAGCGAGGGCCGGCTCGGCATCGTGCGCCGGGCGACGCTGCGCGTTCGCCGGCGCCCGGAGACTCTCCGGGTGACCGGTACCCTCATGCCGTCGTGGGACGCGGGACTGGCCGCCGCCCGGACGCTCGTCCAGCAGGGGGTGCCGCTGACGCTGCTCCGCCTCTCGGACGAGCCGGAGACCGAGGTGGCGATGACCGTGGGCCTGGGGGGCGCGGCGTGGGTCCGCCCCCTCCTGCGCGGCTACCTGCGGCTCCGGGGAGTCGGACGCTCTCCGCGAGGTGGCTGGGGCTGTCTGATGCTCATCGGCGCCGCGGGCGCCGAGGCCGCGGTCTCGGAAGCCCTCGACGACGCCACCGCCATCCTCCGGCGCCACGGCGGCGCCTCCCTGGGCGAGCGGCCCGGCCACACCTGGATCAAGGACCGCTTCCGCCACCCCTACCTGCGCGACGCGCTCCTCGACCGGGGCATCGCCACCGACACCCTGGAGACCGCCGCTCCCTGGGCGCGGGTGCCGGAGGTGGCCACCGCCGTCCGCCGGGCGCTCGAAGACGCGCTCCCGGCCACCCTCCCGGACGGGGCCGAGGACGAGCGGGTGGCCGTCCTCTGCCACGTCTCCCACCCCTACCGGGACGGCTCCTCCCTCTACTTCACCTTCTTCTTCCGCTGCCCGCCGGACGCCGACCGGGCGGTGGCCCGCTGGGCCACGCTCAAACGCGCCGCCACGACGGCGCTGGTCGAGGCCGGTGCGACCCTCTCCCACCACCACGGCGTGGGGAGCATCCACGCCCCCTGGCTGGGCCGGGAGGTGGGCGCGCAGGGTCTCCGCCTCCTCGCCGCGAGCGCCGCCGCCCTCGACCCGGACGGTGTCCTCAACCCCCACACGCTGCTCGACCCCACCGACCGACTGGAGGTCTGAGCCACCATGCTCTTCCACCCCGACTGGCGCGACCGGGCCCTCGCCGCACTCGACACCGCTCCCGGCTCCGGCCCCGGCGAGCCCTTCGACCTGGTCATCGTCGGCGGCGGCATCACCGGCTGCGGCGTGCTCCTGGACGCCGCCCAACGGGGTCTCCGGGTGCTGCTGATCGAGCGGGGCGACATCGCCTCCGGCACCTCCTCGCGCTCGTCGAAGCTGATCCACGGCGGCCTGCGCTACCTGAAGCAGATGCAGTTCCGGGTCACCCGGCAGGCCTGCCGGGAGCGGGACCGGATGCTCACCCTGGATCCGGACCTGGTGCGCGCGATCCGCTTCCTCTACCCGGCCTACGAGGGCGCCTCGACGCCGGGCTGGCAGGTCGACCTGGGGCTCTGGATGTACGACCAGCTCACCGCCGGCCCCTCGAGCCGCGCCCGCTTCGACGCCGACGAGGCGCGCGCCCTCGCCCCCGGCCTCAACGTGGAGCACCTCGACCGAGCCCTCTCCTACATCGACGCCATGGCCGACGACGCCGCCCTCACCCTGGCGGTGGCGGCCACCGGCTTCGCCTACGGCGGCCTGGTGCTGACCCGGGCCGAGGTGGTCGGCCCCGTCCGGGAACCGGACGGCCGGCTCGCCGGCCTGGACGTGCGGGACCTCCTCTCCGGCCGGGTCCACCGCGCCAGGGCGCGGCTGGTGGTCAACGCGGCCGGGGTCTGGGTGGATCGAGTGCGCGCTCTGTGCGGCATCGACGAGGCGCGGCTCAGGCCGTCGCGGGGCTCCCACCTGGTGCTGCCGGCCGAGCGGCTCCGCCTGGAGGCGGCGGTCACCGCGCCGTCGCCGGACGACGGGCGGCCGATCTTCCTCATCCCCCATCCGGAGGGGGTCCTGGTGGGCACCACCGACATGTTCCACCACGGGGATCTGGACGACCCGCGGCCGAGCGGCGAGGAGGTGGCCTACCTGCTCCGGGCCACCGCCTTCCACTTCCCGGAGCACCACATCACCGAGGCCGACGTGGTGGGCGCGTTCGCCGGGTTGCGGCCGATCCTCTCGAGCGGCGTCACCGACCCTTCGGAGGCGAGCCGGGAGGAGGCGATCTGGGAGGAACGGGGCCTCCTGACCGTGGCCGGCGGCAAGCTGACCACCTGGCGCCAGATGGCCGAGGAAGCGGTCGACGCGGCGCTCCACCACCTGCCAGACCCGCTCGTCGAGCACCTCGCTCCCTGCCACACCCGGGGCACGCCGCTCGTGGGGCTCGCGCCGCTCGATCTCGACCGGCGGCTGGCCGCGGCGTTTCGGCTGGAGCCGGCGGTCGCCTCTGGCATGGCCCGGCGGCTGCGCGCCGCCGCCTGGTGGGCACCCGAGCTCGCCCGGCGCATGGGGGAGCTCCGCCCCCTCGCCGACGGCACCGACCTGACGGCCGCCGAGGTGCGGGTCCACCTACGACTGGGGGCGGTGGTCCGGCTGGAGGACCTCCTCCTCCGGCGTGCCCGGCTCGGGCTCTGGCAGCCGGCGCTGGCGCGGGAGCTCGCACCCTCCCTTCGCCCGCTCTTCCGGCAGGAGCTCGGCTGGAGCCGGCGACGGTTCGACCAGGAGCTCGAGACCTTTCAACAGGCGGCGGTCGGTTGGACGCCGGAGGGGGTGACGAAGTGACGGAACCTGGAACGGAGAGGAGCCCCGACCTGGGAGCACGGATGGACCGGCTGGCGGTGCTCGTCAACCCGCGGGCGGGCGGTGGCCGGGCGCTCCGGGTCTGGTCGGAGCTCAGATCGCGGATCGAGGCTCCCGGACCGGCCGGCCTACGTACCGGCCTCAGCCTGGAGGACGGCCCCGATCAGCCCGCCGAGCAGGCCCCGGCCGAGACGAGCCGCGGGGCGGACGCCCCGGCCGAGCCGGGCGCTCCGGAGGGGGTCCGGCTGATCGAGGAGAGCGCCCCGGAAGCGGCGGAAGAGGCTCTGGTCGAGGCCCTCGAAGCGGGCGTCGACCGGGTGGTCGTGATCGGCGGCGACGGCACCTTCAGCCTGGCGGCGGACGTGGTCGCCGTGGCCGGGGCCGGAGAACGGGTGGTCCTCGGTTTGGTGCCGGGGGGAACCGGCTCCGACCTGGCGCGTTCGCTCGGGCTCCCCAAGAAGCCGGTCGCCTGCCTGGAGCGGGCGCTCCGCGGCGCTCCCCGCTCGATCGACGCCTTCGAGCTCGTCGGCGACGACGGGCGGCGCCGCTTCGTGGTCAACGTGCTCTCGGCCGGCGTCTCGGGCAGCGTGGTCGAGCGCATCAACGCCCTGGAGCAACGTACCTCGGGGGCCTATCTGACCGAAGCGCTCAAGGCGCTCCGCGGCTACTCACCGGCCAGTTGCCGGATCGAGGCCGACGGTGAGCTCTGGCACGAGGGGCCCCTCCTGCTGGTCGCGGTGGCCAACGGCACCAGCTTCGGCGGCGGCATGCGGATCGCTCCCCGCGCCGAGCTCGACGACGGCCTGGCCGACCTGGTGCTCGCCCCCCAGGTCCCCGGCTGGCAGATCCCGTTCCTCCTGCCCCGCCTCTACCTCGGCAAGCACCTCACCAGCCGGTACGTGCGGTTCCGACGGGCGAAGCGGGTGCGGATCGAGCCGGCGGAGGACTTCCCCCTGTTCGACCTGGACGGCGACCCCTGGCGGCCGGGCGCCATCACGGTGACAGTGCGCCCGGGAGCGATCCGGGTCGCCGGCCCCGTCGATCGCTAGCCTGGTACGCTCTGCCTCCAGGTCCGTCGTCGTCCGGACCGCGGCCGTCTCCGGCGTACCCGGCGTACCCAGCGTACCCAGGACGGCGCGCTCCGGATTCGCGTACTCTTGCTCGGCAGGTCCGGTCGCCGCCCCCACGGCCCGGTCCCGCTCCTGGCCCTGGATGCCATGGTTCGCTCGCGGCCTCGCCGATCGTCGAGGCCGAAACTCCCAGCCGATCTGTTCGAGGGAAGGTTCCTCCTGATGCGCTCAAATTCCGCCCCACCCAAAGGCCCCTCCGGCAACGAGAAGACCCGCGTCCTCTCCGGCCTCACCCACGAGCTCAGAACGCCCCTGGGCAGCATCCTGATGATGTCGGAGCTGCTCGCCGAGAACCCCGCCGGGCGCCTGGACCAGCGCGAGATCCGCTACGCCCAGAACATCAACCGCGCCGTCTCCGACCTGCTGGAGCTGGTCGACCAGGTGGGCGAGCTCGCCCGCATCGAAGGGGGCCGCACGAAGGTCGCGACCGGGGCGCTCGACCTCCCCGACCTGCGGGCGCGGCTCGACGAGCGGTACAGAGCGCGTGCCGAAGAGGAGGGCATCACCCTGTCGGTGGAAGAGGCGGCGCCGACCAGCGCACCGGCGGTGACGGCCGACCGCGAGAAGATCGAGCGGATCGTGGACCTCCTGGTGGAGAGCGCCTTCAAGGGCGCCGACCGGGGCGGCACCGTGCGGATCGTGCTCGCCGGCACCGGCGGCGGCTTCGAGGCGACCGTGCAGGACTCGGGCGCACCGCCGAGCGAACAGGAGCAGGAGGTGCTGTTCGAGCCGTTCGCGGCGGCCGGCCCCCGGAGCAGCCGGCGCTTCGGCGGCTCCGGCCTCGGCCTGCCGGTGGCCCACGCGCTGGCGACGTTGCTCGGAGGAACGCTCGGGGCCGAGTGCCTGCCCGCCGGCTGCACGTTCCGGCTCAGGCTGCCAGGCACATCGTAGGGTGCGCTTTAGCGCACCGGGTCATGGTCTGCATGGTCTGGTGCGCTAAAGCGCACCCTACGCGCACCCTACGCCCACCCTACGCGGTCTCCGTGTCCAGGACCTCCCTCACCTTGCGCGCGAACTCCTTGGTGCTGAAGGGTTTGCGCATCATGGGGACGTGGCCGTCGGTGCGTACTCGCTCTTCCAGGTGCTCGTTCGAGTAGCCGGACATGAGGATCGCGCGGAGGCCGGGGAAGCGCCCCTTGAGGCGGCGAACCAGCTCGTCGCCGTTCATTCCCGGCATCACCAGGTCGGTGACCACCAGGTTGATCGGGTCCGGCCGGCCGTCGAGGATCCGCAGGGCGTGGGCCGGGTCGGGGGCCGCCAGCACGGTGTAGCCCTGGTCTTCCAGGACCTCTTCGAGCAGGCCCCGGAACATGGCGTCGTCCTCCACCAGGAGGATCGCCTCGTCGGCGTTGCCGGTGTCCGCGACGACCTCTTCGCCCACCGGCTCGACCGGCTCCCGCATGCGGTCGAGGAGCGGAGCCGCGGCCCACGGCAGGGAGATGTGGAAGGTCGTCCCCTTGCCCTGTTTGGTCTCGACCGTGATTTCGCCGTCGCTCTGGGCCACGAGACCGTAGACCGTCGACAGGCCGAGCCCCGTCCCCTTGCCCTTCTCCTTGGTGGTAAAGAAGGGCTCGAAGATCCGCCGGCGGGTCACCTCGTCCATGCCGGTGCCGTTGTCGCTCACGGAGAGGACCACCGTGCCCCCCTCGACGCTCACATTCTCGACCCCTTCGTTGGTGGTGGTGACCACGATCCGGCCGCCGCCCGGCATGGCGTCAACGGCGTTGACCACCAGGTTCACCAGCACCTGCTCCATCTGTGCCGCGTCGGCCGCCACCCGGGCCAGGTCGGGCTCGAGCTCGTGGACCAGCTCCACCTTCTCGCCCACCAGGCGGTCGAGCATGTCCGACAGGCCCTCGACGACGCGGTTCAGGTCGACCAGGTCCTTGCGCCGCCGCTCCTGGCGGCTGAAGGTGAGGAGCTGCCGGGTCAGGTCGGCGCCCCGCTCGGCCGAGCGGCGGATCTGCTCGGCGGCCCGGCGTACCTTGCCCCCCTCTGGTCCCCGTGGCACCTCGTCGAGCTGCATCTCGGCGTAGCCCAGGATCGACGACAGCAGGGTGTTGAAGTCGTGGGCCACGCCACCGGCCAGGCGGCCGACAGCCTCCATCTTCTGGCTCTGGAGAAACTGCTCCTCGAGGCGCCGCCGCTCCGAGATGTCGCGCACGGTGCCGATGAACGCCCGCTCGCCGCCGACCTCCACCTCGCTCACGGCGAGCTCGATCGGGAACGTGGAGCCGTCCTTGCGCAGGCCCAGGACCTCGCGGCCGATGCCGATGATCTTCTTCTCACCGGTCTCGAGGTAGTCGCGGATGTAGCCGTCGTGGTGGCCCCGCCAGGGCTCGGGCATGAGCAGGCTGACGTTCTGCCCGACCAGCTCCTCGGCCTCGTACCCGAACATCGTCAGGGCCGCGGGGTTGACCCCCTCGATGATGCCCCGGTCGTCGATCGAGATGAAGCCGTCGACCGCCGTCTCGAGGATCGACCGGGTGCGCGCCAGGCTGGAGCGGAGCTCCTCGGTCGCCCCCTGGCGGCGCGACCGCTCGCGGGTCAGGAGCAGGCCCAGCACCGCCGAGGCCCAGATGGTCACCAGGCTGACCAGGCGGTTCGAGGCCACCACCCAGAGGCCCACGTCCTCCATGGGCGAGAGCATGGCTCCGACGATGGTGAACACCGAGACGAGGATGCCCAGCCCGATGGTGAAACCGGTCGAGCCGAGGGCTACCGAGAACAGCACCACCGCGGCGTGGGGCACGGCGGCGGCGACCCCGACCGGCAGCATCAGGTCGACGATGAAGATCAGGCCGGAAAGAAGCAGGCACAGGGCCATCAGCGGCACCTGTTGCTTGGGAGATCGGGAACGGTCGGTCATGATTTGGTCAGAGCAGGGCCTTCCGGCGGAGCCGGTCTCTCCATGAGACCGTCCGCCTCTCCTGTTCCCGACCAGCCCGGCCCTGTATCGGAAGCCCAGAGGAAGAGCACCACCTCGCCCTGCATTCTAGCCACCCGAGCGGGCACACTCAACCGATGGGCCACCCCGTCGGGCAGGCCGACTCCACCTCGACGGACGGGTGGAAAGGCGGTGTATCCTCTCGACGCCGTCATGACCGAGCCGACCCCACCCATCGCCGCTTCCGATCCGGTGATCGATCGAGCCGCCGATCCCGTCGCGGCCCTCGCATCCCGCCTCGGCGCGCGCTGGGACAATCTCAGGAGCGGCCGTGGACAGGCCGCCGAGAAGCGCCGAGAGCTCGCCCGGGCGCTCGCCGACCTCGGCTCGGACGGCACCAGCATCGTGGTCTTCGGCTCGCTGGCCCGGGACGAGCTCACCGCCGGCAGCGACATCGACTGGACGCTCCTGGTCGACGGGCCCGCGGACCCTGGGCATCTGGACATGGCCCGCACCATCGGGCGCCACGTGCGCGAGGTCGAGGGCAAGCCACCCGGGCGCGAAGGCGTGTTCGGTAGCCTCGCCTTCAGCCACGAGCTGATCCACCTGATCGGCGGCGAGGACGACACCAACAGCAATACCACCCGGCGCATCCTGCTGCTGCTGGAATCCCGCGCCATCGGCCCGGACGCCGCCCACCGCCGGGTGCTGACCAACGTGCTCCACCGTTACCTCGAGGAGGACCGGGGTCTGTGGTACGGCGCCGGGCCGATCAAGGTGCCCCGCTTTCTGCTCAACGACTTCGTCCGCTACTGGCGGACCATGGCGGTCGATTTCGCCTACAAGCAGCGGAGCCGCGCGGGCGAGGGCTGGGCGCTGCGAAATCTGAAGCTCCGCACGTCGCGCAAGCTGATCTTCGTGGCGGGCCTGCTGACCTGCTTCGGCCCCCAGCTCGAGCTGACCGACGACGAGCGCCGGGAGATCTTCACGCCCGGCGCACGGAACCTCGAGCGCCTCGTCGACCACTTCCGGCGCGCCATCGCGTGGACCCCACTCGAGATCGCCGCCCGCGCCGTGCTCGCCGCCCCGGACCTCCACGGGGCGGGCGGAGAGCTGTTCGGCGCCTACGACCAGTTCCTCGGCCTGCTGGCCGATCGGGAGCACCGCGAGCGGCTGGAGAGGCTCCCCCTGGAGGAGCTGGGATCCGACCCGGTCTTCCAGCGAGGGATCGGCATCGGCCACCACTTCCAGGAGGCGCTCAACCGCATCTTCCTCCACCCGGACTCGCCCTACTACCGCTTGACCCTGAAGTACGGCGTGTTCTGAGTGGAGGCCAGGCAGATGGAGATCGGCTTTTCGACCGGCGCCCTGGGTCGGAGCGACTTCCGCCGGGGCTTCGAGCTCGCCCGCGAGGCTGGCGTGCCCGCGGTCGAGCTCTCGGCCCTCCGGGGGCCGGAGCTTCTGCCGATGCTCGCCTGGCTCGACGAGTTGGACGCCACCGGCGCGCTGGCCGGGTTCGCCCACGTCTCGGCCCACGCACCGGGCCACTTCGCGCCCGATCGACCTGACCACGAGGCCGCGGTCGCCCGCGCCCTGGGCAAGGCGCTGGCGCCCCGGAAGATCCCGTTCGTCCTCCACCCCGACGCCATCGGCGAACCGGCCGTCTGGCGCGAGCACGGAGAGCTGGTGCGGATCGAAAACATGGACGGCAGGAAGCCCACCGGCCGGACCGCCGCCGAGCTCCGCGGCTTCTTCCGCGAGCTGCCGGAGGCCCGCCTCTGCCTCGACCTGGCCCACGCCTGGCAGATCGACCCAACGGGCGACGAGGCGCGGCGCATCCTCGACGCGTTCGGCGACCGGCTGGCCGAGATCCACCTCTCCGGCATCACCTCCGAGGCGCGCCACCGGCGGCTCGACCACGCCGGCGGAGAGATGATCCGCTTCGCCCGGAGCCTCGCCCCGCGGCTGCCCGAGAGCGTGCCGGTGCTCCTCGAAAGCCCCCTCGAGCCGGCGGACATGGCGGCCGAGCTCGCCGCCGCCCGGCGCGCGCTGGGGGGGTTGGTCTGATCCCCCCTGCAATCCCCCCTCCCCCTTCTCACCCCCAGGGGGAGAAGGGGGCGCCGCCTCCCTCACCTCGCGCGGCGGGAGTGCTCGCGCTTTGATCGGCTGCCAGCGCTTCCCCGCCACTGCGCAACGTCCTGCCCTTCACCACGTATAGTCCTTCGAGATGGAACGGCCCGAATCACGATTCCGTCAGGCGGGGCGGTTCTTGCGCGAGTACACCTCCGGTGTGCGCGGCGGGGACCTGCGCCGGCTGTTCCAGGAGGACGCCGCCGACGCCTACCAGGTGCTGACGCGGGACCAGCGCGAAACCCAGGCGGACGCGGAAGGGCCGAGGGCCTTCATGCAGCGGGTCAAGCTCCTCTTCCTCGGGCTCTCGTTCCAGCTCTCGCCGCCCCGGCGCCTGCTCTTCGCCCTGGCGATCCTGCTGGCGCTCCTCGGAAGCTGCCGCATCGAGTACACCACCGCCTCCGGCATGCACGTCGGCACCTCGACCGGCCCGCTCATCCTGAGCGTCGCCATCCTGGTCTTCCTCCTCGCCCTGGAGCTGGTCGACCGGGTACGGGTGCGCGACGAGCTCGAGGTGGCGCGCGAGCTCCAGAGCCAGCTCCTGCCCAAGAACGCGCCGGAGCTTCCGGGCTGGGGAATCGCCCACTCCTACCGCACCGCCAACGCGGTGGGTGGCGACTACTACAACTTCCGGGAGCTGCCGGACGGGCGGATCGCGATCGTCGCCGGCGACGCCAGCGGCCACGGCATCGCCGCCGGGCTGATCATGGTCATCGCCCACAGCACCCTCCAGCTCGCCGCCGAGCAGGACCCGAGCCCGGAAGCGGCGCTACCCCTGGTCAACAAGGCGATCGCGGCGACCGGCGGCCGGCGGGCCTTCTTCACCATGTTCTACGGCCTCCTGGACCCGGCGACCGGGCGCCTCGACTTCGTCTGCGCCGGCCACCCGTTCCCGCTGCTGCGCCGCGCCGACGGCAGCGTCATCGAGCTCGGCCAGGGATCGCTCCCCCTCGGCATCCGCAAGCAGCTCGACGTCAACCCGGAAGCGGTCACCATGGCACCGGGCGACCTCCTCCTGATCTACAGCGACGGCATCCCCGAATGCGTCCGCCGCTCGAACGGCGACACCTTCGGCTTCCCCCGGCTCCGCAACCTCGTCGCGCCACCGGGCGGCGCGCAGGAGACCCACGACCGCGTGGTCGACGCCTTCGACGCCTTCCTCGCCGGCGAGCCCCAGACCGACGACATCAGCCTGGTGACCCTCCACCGGCTGCCGGTCGTACCGCCGCCGCCGGCTTGATCGCCCCCCCTGCTCCCTCGGTCCCTCTCCCCCCTCAAGGGGGGCGAGGGAC
>Ga0210123_1000739_pt1 | contig 19037 bp, 10 predicted proteins | sample Muzzi_PWB_D2_FD_185535 | JGI IMG/M metagenome (GOLD analysis project Ga0210123, IMG submission 185535) | Wetland microbial communities from San Francisco Bay, California, USA, that impact long-term carbon sequestration - Muzzi_PWB_D2 (SPAdes) | ecosystem: Environmental > Aquatic > Marine >... | reverse complement strand
CATGTAGAACCGCGCCACCTCGACCTGCGGCCGTTTATCCTGCAGTCCGACCGCACCTACGTGACGGCCGGCGGCCTGACCAGAGTGGCGCTGCGCAAGGGTTCACTGGTCGTCAATTCATCACAGGGTGGCGGCAGCAAGGACACCTGGATCGTGGACACGGGAGGCAACTGAAATGCTATCGCGCGTAGCGGAACGACTCTACTGGACGGCGCGTTATCTGGAACGCGCCGAAAACACCGCCCGCCTGGTCAGGGTATTCTCCTCCATGATGCTGGACCTGCCCAACGGTGTCGGCCTCAACTGGCGGCAGCTGGTGGATGTCAGCGGTGCCCCTGAACGCTTCGACCGACACTACCGCTCTTCCGGCGAGCGCAATGTCACCAGGTTCATGCTCAGCGACACAGACACCCAGGGCTCGGTAATCTCCAGCCTGGCCATGGCGCGGGAAAACATTCGCACCACCCGTGACCTGGTCCCCAGCGAGGGCTGGGAGCACGTCAACGAACTCTACCTGTTTGCCAGGAAAAAACTCACCGGAAAGACTCCCCTCAAGGACCGCCACGAGTTTCTGTCAGAAATTGTCATGCGCTGCCAGCAGATCACCGGGCTGCTGGCCGGCACCATGAGCCACGGCCCGGCCTATCAGTTCGTGCGCGTGGGACGCAACCTGGAACGTGCCGATATGACCACGCGTATGATCGACGTGGGTTCAGCCACGCTGATCGCGCCCGGCGTGGAACTGGAACGCCTGGAGAATCGCCTCTGGACCTACGTGTTGCGCTCGCTGAGCGCGCACCAGATGTACCGCCAGTATGTGCGCCGTCGGATTCAGCCCGACCAGGTGCTGTCTTTTCTGCTACAGGACATGATTTTTCCACGTGCCGTTGCGCACACGCTTGGCGAGATCACCTCCTGTTTCGAGAAATATCTGCCGCACAGCGAGGAGCCCCTGCGCGCGGTATTGCGTCTGCAACGCCTGATCGCGGAAGCCGATGCGGAAAAGCTGCGTGCCGCCGGACTGCACGATTTTGTCGACCAGTTGCAGCTGGAATTCGGCAACCTGCATCAACTGATTTCCAGCACCTGGTTCTCGCTGGAACTGGATGAAGCGGTATAACTGCAGCCACCGGCTGACTGTTGTTTTCCCATGAGCCGAGCGGCTGTGTCTATTGAGTGCAGGGACACCCTGCGAGCACGAAAGGCCTGTCAATATACTCGCAGATGCGACCCGCTTGTGCGGCAAGATTGCTGCGATGACCGGGTTAATCTTCGATGGCTGTAGACGGTGGTTCGTTCCAGTTGACCCGCCTGAGTTCGGCAAACGCTTCCTTGAGCTTCTCGTCCCAGGCCGCCTTGATTTCAAGCAGATAGGGATTATCGGCCTGCAGGATAAAATGACGGCTCAGGCTCAGGCTGTCTTTCTCATAAATCATCACATCGATCGGTGGTCCCACTGTGGCGTTGGAGCGCATCGTGGAATCCATCGACACCAGGGCTGCCAGCGCCGCTTCCTCAAGATCGGTCTCGCGGGTAATGATGCGGTCCAGCACCGGTTTGCCGTACTTGATTTCACCGATCTGCAGGTAGGGACTCTCCGCTGTGGCCTTGATGAAGTTGCCTTCCGGGTAAATCATGAAGACGCGATGTGAACCGCCGCTTATCTGGCCGCCCAGGATGAAGCTGGCACTGGCGTTAAAACCGCCTCCGGCTACCGCGGTGCTGTGCTTCTGCTGCTGGGATGCACTCAGCTGTCCGACGTACTCGGCCGCTTCGGTCATGTTCTCGACCGTCAGCAGATTGGGTGTCTGTTTCTGCTTGATATCGCGTTTGAGCTGCGAAATGACGGATTGTGTGGTCGCAAGATTACCGGCCGTGAGTATCACAAAGGACCGCTGCCCCTCGTGGCCAAAGGTGAACATCTTGCTATAGGTGCTAAGATGGTCAACCCCGGCATTGGTGCGAGAATCCGAGACAAACACCAGGCCCTTGTCAACCCTGACTGCAACACAATACGTCATATTCAAAAACCTTCGCGCGGCCAGCGCCGCAAGTTGTGTGTATGGTAGGAAGTGCTGCCCACCGCCGTCAACACATGTTTTAACAGCCTGCCAAGTCCTTGACGGGGCAGGTATTGCGAAGCCGGACAAACCACTCTTCAGCGCGGTGTATTAACTGCCGGGCCGGGTGTCGTGCGCACCCTCGCCGAGGCGGGTGACGCGGTTGTGATAATAAAATCCGGTTTCGCAGGCATCGCCGCTGCCGCTCACCGGCGCAGCGCTGCCGGCATCGGGGGTACAGAACAACGGAATGTGACCCTCACCGGCGAACATCCCCGATGTCGGGTCGAGTCCGATCCAGCCGGCCCCCGGCAGGTAAGCCTCGACCCACGCGTGCAGATCGGTGAAATCCTGTGCCGGGCCGGATGGCCCGTCGACGGACTGGACATCCGCTGCCAGCTGGATCAGGTAGCCGGACACAAAACGCGCGGCAACGCCAAGGTGGCGCAGAACCTGCACCAGCAGCCACGCCGTATCGCGACAGGAGCCCGAGGCCTGCGCCAGCGTCGTTTCGCAACTCTGGAATCCGGGCTCCATACGCTGCTGGTACCGGATAGCCTGTTGCAGACGGCCATTGAGGGCAACCAGAAACTCGATGGTGTTTGTGCGTTCACGCGGTACCTGCGCCAGCCAGTTGAGCAGCTCAGGCCCGGCGTCCTCACGCTCCAGGTAGAGCACCAGATCATGCCGCAGTTTTGCCTCGTATTCGAAGGGCCAGTGCTCGGCACTATCCTCGACAAAAAAATCGAACGGGTTGATGACCGCCATATCAGCAACCAGGTCGACATCGATGCGCAACAGCCGCGTCCTGTCCGTGAACACCACGCGCGCCTGGAAGTTGCCGAAGGGATCCTGCTGCCAGTTTATGAAATAGTCTTCCGGCTGAATTTTCAGGGCATAGGACAGGATTGGCGTCCGGCAGTGCGGCGCCGGACGCAGCCGCAGGATATGCGGCCCGAGGGCAACCAGCCGGTCAAAGCGATACTCGGTCTGGTGATGGATGGCGACGCGGACAGTCATGGCACTTGCTGTTTCGAAGGAGATGAATGCAGTTCAGTATACACCTGTCGCGCATCCAGCATGGTCCCCGGCCCGGTCGCCTGGTCAAAATATTCATGCGGCGTCCCGATGCGAATGTTTCAGCAGCCCACCCGGGGCAACTCTTGTCAATTCGCCATTCCGGATGAAGCGTAGCGGAGATCCGGAATCCACAGGCTACAAATCAATGAGATACTGCATGCTTGTTTTTAGGGCATCTACAAAAGCACGGTGGCCAATACGCTGTATGTTGAGCGGTTGAACTCTCAATACAGATGAGTTTTTTGACCACACGGGCGCACGAACCCGACTTCAAAAATCCTCTGCTGCCAGGATGCAGGCATACGACCCCTTGCCGCCGCGCGTGTAGACCTTGCCCGCAACCTTGTGGATACGCTCAAGCACGGCATCGAATGCCTGCAGAAATTCCGCTTCGACGCCGCCCATATCCGGACAGAGCCTTTTGAGTACGTCCGTTGCAACAAAGAATGAAATTTCGATCGTGCTGTCATAGCCCCAGAAGCAGACGCGGCTTCTGCCAGCATCGAAGCTGCGGCACGGATTCGGAAAACTCAGGCTCATCGCCCGGCACCTGCGACCCGGGCCGGACCGGCGCTGCCACCCGGCGTCATCCCCTTCAGGAATTTGAACAGCTCACTGTCCGTGGTCAGGACCAGGGTCGTGTTGTCGGCGATGATGGACTTGTAGGCCTGCATGGTGCGCGTGAATTCATAGAACGCCACCGCTTCGGGGCTCTGGTTGTAGGCGCGCGCGTAGATTTCGGTGGCCTTGGCGTCCGCCACACCGCGGATCTCCTCGACCGCCCGATAGGCCTCGGACTGAATCTTGTTCAGGTCACGCACCCGGTTGCCGCGGATCCTGGCGGCCTCGCCGTTGCCTTCCGACAGGAAGCGTTCCGCGATCTGACGGCGTTCGCTGATCATGCGGTCGTAGATCTTCGGACGCACGCTTTCGTTGTAGTTGATGCGCTTGAAGCGGATATCCAGCAATTCGATACCGAACACCCGCACCTTCTCGGCCGCCGCGGCGAAGATTTCCTGCTCGACCTGCTGGCGCCCCTTCTGAATCGGCACCAGCGACCCCATATCGGGTTCCGCCTCCGTCAGCAGGGCATCACGCAGCGGCACACGATCCTTCGTGGTGCGGATGATCTCGATCAACTCATGTTTGGCGACCGCGTTGCGGGTTTCGCTGCCAAGAATATCGTCCAGCCGGGACTGGGCGCTGCGTTCATCGCGCAGGCGCAGGAAGTACTGCAGCGGATCGGTAATCCGCCAGCGGGCGAACAGGTCGACCGAGATGTAGAGCTTGTCCTTGGTGGGCATATCCGACGGATTGCCGTCCCACTCGAGCACCCGCTTGTCGATCGGGTTGACTTCCTGGATAAAGGGCACCTTGACCTTCAGGCCGGCGGTAGTCACGGGTTCTCCGACCGGTTTGCCGAACTGGGTGATGATCATCTGCTCGACTTCGCTCACCGTGTAGATCGAGCTCATCAGGATGTACATTCCGACGGCCAGCAGCGCCAGAATAACAATTTGCCTGTTCCTGTTCATGGCTGGTCCCCCTTGCGGGTGTCGAGATTCAGCAGGGGCAGGATGCTGCGCGCCTGTTCATCGATAATGATCTTGGAGCGTATGCCCGGCATGACGTCCTGCAGGGTCTCGATATAGATGCGGCGGCGGGTGACCTCGGGGGCCTTGCGGTATTCCGCCAGCAGGGCGCTGAACCGGGCGACGTCGCCCTCCGCTTCATTGACCCGCTTGAGCCGGTAGCCATCGGCCTCGCGGATGCGCTGGTCCTTCTCACCCTCGGCCAGCGGGATCACCTTGTTGTAATCGCGCCGCGCTTCGTTGATCAGCTTCTCTTTCTCCTGCTGTGCCTGGTTGACCTCATTGAACGATTCCTGCACCGGTCCCGGCGGATTGATGTTCTTCAACTGCACCTGGTCGATGCTGATCCCCATGGCGTATTTGGTTGAGAGCGCCTGCATCTTGGTGAGCGCTTCCGTTTCGATTTCCTGGCGGCCGATGGTTATCACCTCGTCCACGGTGCGATCGCCGACGACTTCCCGCATGACGGATTCGGAAACATAGCGCAGGGTTTCACTCGGTTCCCGCACCTCGAACAGGAATTTGACAGGGTCCGAGATGCGGTACTGCACCACCCATTCAACCAGGGCGGCGTTCAGGTCGCCTGTCACCATCTCGGTTTCCCGCTTTTCCCGGTTGCCCTCGCGGGGACTCTGGTAGGGATCGGTGGCACCGGGGGTCGTGAACCCGAATTCCTGTTTCAACTGCCGTTTGACGGGAACGATGGTCGCCGCATCGATGCCCAGCGGCAGTTTGAAATGCAGTCCCGGCGGGACTTCCTTGAGATACCTGCCGAAACGCTGCACCACGGCGACCGAGTCACTCGGCACGGTGTAATAGGCCGTCCATGCCCCCAGCCCGGCCAGCGCAAGCAGCGCAAGGACGATAAAACCGCGCGAACCGCCACCCGGCAGCAGTTGCCCGAGCCGGTCCCGCCCCTGCCGGACCAGCACCTCGAGATCGGGGGGTGTACCCCCGCTGCCCCAGGGGCCGCCGTTACCGTGTTGTGATGGCATAAAGCTCCTTGCTGTTTTGTACGCTTGAGGTAATGCCCTGATGAACGATCATTCCAGCGGCTTCGCCGCGTTCGACAGCCAGACGGTCGACTGCTTCCCGGGACGGGTCACCAGCGGCGGTTCTGCGTTGTGCTCGCAGTGTCTCGCGGCTGTTCAATAGCTGGTGCCAAAGGAAACATCGGTGGCGTTTGCAGGTGTGCGCAGGTTGGCAAGGCGGCTGCCTTGCGTTACCGGGCCGCCGGCAAACAGGCTATAAAGATACCTGTTGCCACCCTGGGCCGCGAATTGCCTGCTGAGGGCGCGGGCCGTTGTCCTGGCAAATCTGGGCAAGCCGTATTTGAGATACCGCGTGCGCAGGTAATCAATGACGCGCCAGTGCTGCTCGGTCAGGCTGATGCCTTCGAGCATCGCCAGCTGCGCGGATTTGTTCCGGTTCCAGTTCTGGTCGATCAGTTCCGCCAGGCGAATCCCGGCGTATTGACTGCAAGTTTCAGTATCCTGGGCGTTGTGTGTGAATTGTGTCATGGGGTTTTCCTGGATGACTGCAGCAAACGGTGCGCTGTGCCTGTTCCTTGCCTGCTGCAAGTTGTGCGTAACGGCGGAGGCAGATCGGAGCCCGCGAAAAGCGGGTATGACGGGCAACAGTGACCTTTCAGTCGATGTTGTGCGGCAGATAGTTGCGTACTGACAAACGAAATGCTTGGTGCGAGTGTCCTCGCATTGCACTCCGAATGCAAATCAACCTGGTTAATGAGGCTGGTTATCCCTGGTGCTGGAGCACCGCATGCCGGCCGACCGGCAATGTCCTGTCAAGGCTATCGCTGTTTCAGCGGGTGCGTATCCGGGGGTGCTGAACACCAGGAATTGCGAATGGTTTCTTTTATGATGGGAATCAATGGCGCAGCGATGCTGAATGTTCTGATCCCGCACTGCAGGAGCCTGGGGATGTGCTCCGGCCGACCTGCAAGCTCGCCGCACAGGGAAAGAGGAACAGCCGGCACATCATCGTGCGTCAATCGCAACAATCTGAATATCACATCTGAAGCATCCCTGTAATAGCGTTCCACCGCTGCATCCTCCCGACCTGCCGCAAACACAAACTGGGTGAGATCGTTTGTGCCAAAGCTCAGGAAGTCAGCATGCTTGACTATCTCCTGCGCCGCAAGCGCTGCGGCCGGAGTCTCAATCATCGCTCCCAGTTCCGGTGGAGAGGCTATCCGCAGTTCGGAACACAGTTGCGTGAGTTGATCCTTCACCACCGAAACATCATCCGGCAGCGTAACCATGGGCACCACAACACGCACGTCGAATTCCCTGGAAAGTTCCAGCACGGCCCGCAATTGCGTCTGCAGAAGCTCGGGGTATTCGCGCAGACAACGGATGCCGCGACGGCCCAGGGCGGGATTCGTTTCATCCGGGAATCCTGTGAATGGCAAGGGTTTGTCGGAGCCGACATCCAGAAGTCGTACATAGACGGGACTGCCCCTGGCCGCTTCCAGCGTCTGGCGCATCTCGCGGATAAGCGCTTCGGTATCGGGCGGTACAACACGGCCCAGGTAGGCCTGCTCCAGGCGGTACAAACCAATGCCCCCTGCACCGTTCAACATCGCCTTTTCCGCATCATCGCTGCAACCCACGTTGGCGAGGACGGAGATCGTGACGGCATCTTTTGTAATCGCAGGGCTCAGAGCGTGCGAGTCTGCCAATTGATGCTCATGCTCTTTGTCAACAACCTTTTTCCGGAAGATGACTTTCTGTTTCTCCCGGGGGCGGATCGTAACAATTCCGCTATCGGCATCCACCAGAGCCAGTGCACCATTGGGCACCGTACTCAGGAGACGGGGAAATCCCGAGATGCACGGCAGGCCCATTTCGCGCGCAAACAGAGCCGCGTGAGAGCCGGTACTCCCGTACTCCAGAAGCACTGCTGCAGTGGATCGGCCGGCAAGAAAAACAGTGTCAGACGGAAGTAAACGCGTGGTTGCGAGTACACAGCCATCCGGAACCTCCTCCAGGGGATGGGCCGTAATCCCTGCAAGGGCATTACGCAAGCGTATCGAGATATCCCGCATGTCGTCGCCCTTTTCCCTTGCTATCTGTGACTCCATCAACAGGAAGCGTTTTTCCCAGCGGAGGAAGACCGTCTTCACGGCAGTGCTCGCGCTAACCAGGTTGTCCACGATTTCCCTTCGCAACTCCTCTCTCAGGGAGGAATCATTCAGCATCTGTTGATGGGTACCGAAAACCGCTGCCATTCTGGAATCGATTTCCTGCTCCACCCGCATAGCCAGGGCAGAGAGATCATCCGAGATTCTCGAAGTCGCGGTATCAAGACGCGAAAATTCTTCCTTGACGTTATGTTGTTCTATATCCACCGGGGCATCGACAGGACCAGGCAGGCCGTGGTGTACATGTATAAGGCCTTGCGCCAGACCCTGTGAGATCGGTGTTCCCTGAATTGTGACTGTTAAACCTTTTTCTGACATAAAGTGCCCTGCCGCGTGCCGATCTTACCGGTATGCCGATTCCGGTACATTATAAAAGTGTTCGCGGCCTTCCTTCACCATGCCGCCCGCGGAACCTGTGCATGGCACAGGCCAGCTTCCCGGCCGGTTCCCGATCCCGGCTTCTCTCTGTACATCGCGATCGCAATGACGAAATACATAAATCAGTCAGAAGCCCCCTGGCTCATATCCAGCTCGACATAGTGCTCCAGGCGGTCGTCCTTGAGCGGGATCACCCCTTGCGCGCGCCCTGCCCCATCGACACCGGGACCGTTGACTACGGCGCCGTCCAGCGTTACCCGGAGCGGGTGCCTTGGCTTTGCAGCGGCGCGCTTGACCCGGATGTGATAGACCGTCTCGCGATAGCGATAGTGGATTTTGTAGGTCTCCCAATGGGCCGGGATACACGGTGTAATACGCAACTGGTCCACTTCCAGCTGCAGCCCCAGCAGGGTTTCCACACCCAGCCGGTACATCCAGCCCGCCGCCCCGGTGTACCAGCTCCACCCGCCCCGACCCGTGTGTGGCGACGCAGCATAGATATCCGCGCACATAACGTACGGCTCGACCTTGTAGCGCTCGATGTCTTCCGGGCGGCTGCCATGATTGACGGGATTGAGCATGGCGAATAATTCCCACGCCCGCTCCCTGTCACCCAGCATGGCGAACGCTGTCGCCGTCCAGATCGCCGCATGGGTATACTGGCCACCGTTCTCGCGCACGCCCGGCACATAGCCCTTGATATAACCGGGCTCAAGGTCTGATTTATCGAAGGGCGGATCGAGCAGCTGGATTAACTGCGCATCGCGTCGCACCAGGCGTTTGTCCACCGCCTCCAGTGCCTGGCGGGCGCGCACGGGATCACCACCACCGGAGATAACCGCCCAACTCTGGCTGATCGAATCGATCTGGCACTCCTCATTGTCGGCCGATCCCAGGGGGGTGCCATTGTCGAACCAGGCGCGCCGATACCAGTCGCCATCCCATGCGTGGGCCTCGATATTGCTGCGCAGCTTCCCGGCCTGCCTGCCGCAGAGTTCGGCAAAGACCGCGTCGCCCCGGTCACGCGCCAGACCTGCAAACAGCTGCAGGTTCTCGAAAAGGAACCACGCCAGCCAGACGCTCTCGCCCTTGCCTTCACGACCGACGAGATTCATGCCGTCGTTCCAGTCGCCGCAGCCCATCAGTGGCAATTGATGTTCTCCGAAGCGCAGGCCGTGTTTGATGGCACGCACGCAATGTTCATACAGGGTTGCCACTTCGGCCGTGCGTTGTGGCTGGTCGAAGTATGCCTCCTCTTCCGCATTCAGCTCGCGGCCCTCCAGAAAATGGATCGACTCCTCGAACACGCCCGTATCGCCGGTCGCCAGTACATAGCGACAGGCCGCATACGGCAGCCATAGATAGTCATCGGAGAAATGGGTGCGCACGCCCTGGCCATTGGGCGGATGCCACCAGTGCTGCACGTCACCCTTGAGATACTGGCGCCCGGCGCAACGGACCAGCTGCTCGCGGGCGAGCCACGGTGTCGCATGGATCAGCGCCATGGTGTCCTGCAATTGATCGCGGAAACCGTAGGCCCCGCCTGACTGGTAATAGCCACTGCGGCCCCAGAGCCTGCAGGACAGTGTCTGGTAGAGCAGCCAGCCGTTGGCCAGCACGTCCAGCGCCGGGTCCGGCGTCTCCACCTGTACCGCGCCCAGCGTGTGGTTCCAGAATTCCCATACCGTCTCCAGCGCCTGCCGCGCACCGGCCGGGCCGCCGTACTGGTGTATGAAATGCTGTGCTTCATCCGTATTGCGGGCCGCGCCGAATACGAACACGATCTCGCGCTCCTGTCCATCGGCCAGTTCGATCCGGGTCTGGATCGCGGCGCACGGATCCAGGCCCGCACCGGACCTGCCCGACAACCGCCCGCTGCGCATCGCCGCCGGGCTGGCCAGCGAGCCATTGCGGCCAATGAACTCGGTACGGTTTCCGGTCAGCGTCCGCTCCGTTACGCTGAGGCCTTCATTGCCAACATGGGCAAAGACGACCCGATTGGCGCATTCGCGGCCGTAGGTATTGCGGGCGAAAAGCGCCCCGCTGTGCGGGTCCGCCTCGGTAACTATGTGCATCAGATTGGCGTGCCGCCATTCGCCCAGTACCAGTTCCCAATACCCGGTTAATGACAACAGGCGCGGGCGGCCCGAATGGTTGCGCAGCTTGACCACCGCGAACTTGACCGGCGCATCCATGGCGACGTAGGTATACAGTTCCGAGGAGATACCGGCCTCGTAATGCTCGAACACGCTGTACCCGAACCCGTGCCGGCAGACATAGCCGGACACACCGCGTGCCGGCAACGGCGTCGGCGACCAGTACGCCCCAGTTTCCTCGTCGCGGATGTAGAGCGCCTCGCCGCTGCTGTCGCCCAGCGGGTCATTGTGCCAGGGGGTCAACCGGAACTCGTGCGCATTTTCCACCCAGGTATAGGCGCTGCCGCTCTCGCTGACGACCGTGCCGATGTGCGGGCTGGCGATGACATTGACCCATGGCGCCGGCGTACTCTGACCCGGCTCGAGGGTGACGACATACTCGCGTCCGTCGGGTGTAAAGCCCCCCAGACCGTTGCAGAAAATACGCTCCCGCTGCGCCAGCGGCTGGGTCGGTTCAGCCACCCGTTGTAATACCGGCTGCAGACTTGCCGGTAGCCGCTCTACCGGTACGCGACGCTCCACCTGCTCGACCAGCGTCTCCGCGCTATCGGTGAGCACGACACGTGCGACTGACTGGAACAAAACACGGTCTTCCTCGGAAAGCTCCTCGGCACGCCGCAAGAAGACCCCACCCGGCTTGTCCAAAACCTGTGCTTCGGGACCCGCGTTGATCAGCCCCATGATCAGGTCGTGCAGCACCGCACGGTAGCCCGAGAAATCTTCGTTCACGATCACCAGGTCCGCCGCCAGGCCCTTCTTGCGCCAGTAGGCATGGGCTTGCAGTACCTGTTTTACCAGGTCGATGCGCTGCAGGTCGCCGATGCGCATCAGCACGATCGGCAGGTCGCCCGATATGGCAAAGCGCCAAAGCCCGGGCTGTCCAAGCTGATTGCGGCTTATGACGCTGGGCGCGACGCGCCGCAAGGCATTGGCGTAAATAACGGAACTGGCCAGGCGACTGTAGACCAGTGCATCGGCTTCGGCTGCGTTGAGGCGGTGCAGCACCTCCTGACTCTGGAACCATGCCATTTCAAAGGCACGCTCGACGAAGTGCCGGTCACAATATTTTTCAAGTACAGCCAATGCCGCCGCGCGCGTGTCCGCGACTCCGGAAATTATCTGCAGCGTCGCAGATTCGTCAGCTGGCAATCTGAGGGTGCGGCGGATCGCCACGACGGGATCGAGCACCGGACCCTGCGTATTGGACAAGGAGGCTGCGCCGTCCTCCAGCACCAGCGGATTGGCCGACGTTCGACCCCGGCCGATGAACCGGGCGCGGTCAGTCTCGTAAGATGTCTCGGTGGCAACCGCGCCGGGGGCGGCCAGCAGGTGAAACATCCACGGCACCTGCTCTCCCGTCGTGCGCGGACGCCGCGTGCACAGGATCGCCTGCCGGTCTGACAGGATTTCGGTTTGCACGAACAGGTTGCTGAAACAGCGATGGGCCAGGTCGGCATTCAACGGCGCCAGCACCACTTCCGCATAACTCGTCACTTCGATATTACGGGTACGCGACGACAGGTTGGTGAGCGTGACACGGCGGATCTCGACATCGTCTTCGGGTGAAACACTGATCTCGGTGTGCGTCTCGATCGCCTGATCGCGCCGCCGGTATTCGGCGCGCGCCTGCACGAAGATCGCCTCGTAGTGATCGGCCTCGCTGCGCGTCGGTTGATACGCACTTGACCAGTAACGCCCCGTGTCGCGGTCGCGCAAATAAATGAATGTACCCCAGCAATCGGCCGTGGCGTCCTCGCGCCAGCGGGTGATGGCCAGTTCGCGCCAGCGGCTGTAACCGCCACCGGCATGGGTCGCCATGACGTGATACCTGCCGTTGGACAACAGGTGAACCTCGGGCATCGGCGTGTTCGGATCGGTAAATACGCGCATGATCGCGCCGGCTTCCACTGCGGGGTATGCAGCGGCGCTCACCTCGGCCGCGTGCGGATGCAAGGTGGCGCCCTGCCTGGGCACGCGCTCCTGCAACAACAGTTCCGTCGCCCGCACCAGGGGGTCTGACATGAAGCGGCGCTGCATCGGCTGGTTCAGCAATACATGCGCAAAGGCCAGCAGGCTCATGCCCTGATGATGCGCCATGAAGGTACGCACGATGGCGTGATGCTTTCCCCGCGGCACGCGTGAAGGCGTGTAATCGACCGCCTCGTAGAAGCCGTAATCACCGAGGAAACCCTCGACGGCAAGCCGCTGCAAATTGCGACACGCCGGCTGTGGCATCACCGTCAGCGCCAGCGCGCTGGCGTACGGCGCGATGACCAGGTCGTCTCCCAGCCCGCGTTTGAGGCCCATACCGGGTACGCCGAACGCCCGGTATTGATAGACCTGGTGCATATCGGTGGCGTTATAGCAGGACTCGGAAATACCCCAGGGCACATTGCGCTGGCGGCCGTATTCAATCTGGCGCGACACCGCGGCCTTGCAGGTCTGCCCCAGCAAGGTGTGCTCGTAACCCGGCATGATCAGCTGCGGCATCAGGTATTCGAACATCGAACCGCTCCACGAAATCAGGCTCACGGCGCCGCCATGGCTTGTCAGCAGACGGCCAAGCGCGAACCAGTGCTTCTGTGGCACCTGTCCCTGCGTGATGAGCAGAAAACTGGCCAGGCGCGCTTCGGACGCGAGCAGGTCATAACATGACGGGTCGCGGCGCCGTTCGCCCACGTCGTAGCCGATACTCAGCAGGCCGCTTGCTGTATCGTAGAGAAATTCAAAATCCATCAACGCCAGTTCGCGGCAACGATTCACCAGATCATCGATAACCCTGAGCCGCTCCTGCGCCCCCTTGCAACCCGGCACTACCGACCCGGCTGATGAGCGCGCTGCAGCGCCGGCCGCATGTGCGCTGGCCAGTTCAGCCAGGGTAGAAACACTGCTGAAGTGCCCCGGACCGGCCAGCAGGAATGCAAGGTCATCCCGAATTGCACCGGCTTGCCGGTCGAATTCCTGTGCCCAGTAATACAATTCGCCATCGATATCGATGTCCGCCGGCAGACACGCAACCAGCGCTCCATCTGTGCGATGAATCTTGTCCAGCAAACTTTCCGCGGCAGCCAGGGTCTGTGGCTTTGCTGTCGCCGTGAGTTCAGGCGCTGTGAGTGAGTGCAGTACGTCCTGCAGAAACCTGATCTGCTGCGCAAGCTCCGGGGATGGAGAGGCAGGCAGGTGCTCGACAAGCACCTGCAAGGTATCCTGCAGGCCCTGGAACGCATTGACTGACAGCACCGGTTGACCCTTCAACTCGGTCAATCCCGCTTGCAGGGTGAGCAGGCAGCCGGCAAGGTTACCGCTGTCCACCGAAGACACGTATTGCGGGTGCAGTGGTTGCAGCGTGCGCGTGTCGTACCAGTTGTAAAAATGGCCGCGGTAGCGCTCCAGCTTCTCCATCGTGGCCAGTATGTTCCCGGTAAGGGACAGGAATTCACCGGCGCAGATGTAACCGAAATCGTACGCGGCCAGGTTTGCCAGCAGCGCCATGCCAATGTTCGTTGGCGAGGTACGCGAAGCGATAATGGCAACCGGATATTCCTGAAAGTTATCAGGCGGCAACCAGTTGTCCTGCGGACTGACAAACTGTGCGAAGAAGCGCCACGTTCGCCGTGCCGAGGCGCGCAGGAATGTCTGTTGATCAGAACTCAGGTCCGGCACGCGGGACAGCAGCGGCCTGCTGATCCACCAGCCGACGGCGGGCGAAACCAGCCAGAGCAGCAGGACGGGCGCCCAGAAGAGCCATTCCGCCGGGCGGGCTTGCCACAGCACCAGTGCAAGCGCCAGTGCCGCAACAGGTGCCACCCACATCTCGCGGAAGAAATCCACCAGCGTACGGCGCGCGTTGCGACTGGCATAGGATCGCAATTGCCAGAGCAATAATCCGCGTCGCGTGAACAGCATGCGCACACCCGAACGCAGGATTGCATCCAGGCAGATCAGTGCGTCGTAGGGCAACAGCACCAGCGTCAGCAAAGCGAGCACGAATGGGTGGCCGGCGGATTTGCCTGTCAGGTTGAGGTGCGGCAGCCAGTCGCGTTCGCCGGGTTTGCGGATGAGCCCGATTGCGGTCGACAGCAGCGTAGGCAACACCAGCACGGCTGCGACCAGCAGCGTCCAGAACCACACCGGTCCCGGGCCGAACAGCCAGCCACCCGCCAGCAAGGCCAGCAGCGCCGGCGATACGAGGCTGCGCCGCAGGTTGTCGAAAAGCTTCCACCTCGACAGCGCGCTGAGCGGGTTCGGTTGCCGCTTCGCCTTCGATGCATCCGGGTCGTTTGCATCGGGCGGTCCGGGCAGGCGCGGCAGCAGCCAGCCGGCAAGCTGCCAGTCGCCGCGTATCCAGCGGTGTCGACGGCTGGCGTCCATCGTGTAGCTGGACGGATACTCTTCAATAAGGTCGACATCGGTCACCAGCGCGGAACGTGCATAACCGCCTTCCAGCAAATCGTGACTGAGAATGAGGTTCTCCGGAAAGCGTCCATCGACGGCCTGACGAAAGGCATCCACATCGTAGATGCCTTTGCCGATGAACGAACCCTCGCCGAAAATATCCTGGTAGACGTCCGATACTTCGCGCGTGTAGGGATCGATGCCTGACTCACCCGCGAACAATTTGCTGAAGCGTGACTGGCCTGCACTGGTCAGACTGATCGAGGCACGCGGCTGCAGGATCGCATAACCTTCGACGATGCGTCCCCTGTCGGCATCGTACACCGGCCGATTCAGCGGATGCGCGATATTGGCTACCAGCGTGCGCGCCGCATCGCGGGGCAGTTGCGTGTCGGTATCCAGCGTGATGACGTACTTGATCGAACCGAGGATGGAGACGTCGCCGACGATATCCGAAAATGCCGTTTGCGCCACGCCGCGCAGCAGCGCATTGAACTGTTCCAGTTTGCCGCGCTTGCGCTCGTAGCCCATCCACACCTGCTCGACCGGATTCCATACCCGCGGCCGATGGAACAGATAGAAGATGCAGCGGCGGTCCTCGCGATAGGTCTCGTTGAGCGCCTTGACGGCACTGCGCGCGTAGGCGAGGATTTCAGCATCGCCCGGCTGCGTGCGTTCTGGCGCGTCACGGAAGTCCGTCAGCAAGGCAAAGAACAGATTCGCATCGCGATTACCGAGATAGCGGATCTCCAGGGCTTCAAGAAGATCATCGATTTCCTGCACGGAGCCCAGCAAGGTGGGAACAACCACCATGCTGCGGTGCGCGGATGGAATGCCCTGCGAGAAATCCATGCGCGGTAATGCGCGCGGCGGCAGCACGAGCGTAACCAGCATGTTCACCAGCGGCACGGCCAGCGCCGAGAAGCCGATTATGCCGGTGATGGCAAAAAACCAGGTACGCCAGTCACCCGGCGAGAGTCCGCCGAATGCGAACAGCGCGGCTGCCGTAGAAAACAGCGTGAGCAACAGGATGGGGCCGAGGTAAAGGAACAGGCGGAATTGCCGGCTTGCCCGGATGAACCGCGATCTCCAGGGCACACGGCAACCAACCACACGTTCCAGAGTCTGCCGTCCGCGATCGACCAGGTAAAATCCGACATGCGCGCTGCGGTCGTCGGTATTCAGTCGCTCCGCGGCAGCCTGCGCGAGAACAATGGCTTCGCGCGCCACCGTCAGCTCATTGCTCGTGCTGTTTGTACAACTTCGGGCCACGTCCTCGATGACATGCCGGTAGCGGTCACGGGTGGCGAAATTCTGGCTGGCGTACATCCCCGCCGGATCTTCACGCAGTGTCTGTTCAACGACGCTGAGCGACTCTACGCAATCTCTCCAGTCCATTGCCCCGATGAAGCGCAGACTGCCGATACTGTTCGCTATGGATATCTGGTTGGTCGCGGCTGTACGGGCGGCCGCCGCCGATAGCTGCGTTGCTGTCACCCCCTGTTCGAACAGTTTATGTTCGACCCAGGTTTGAACGAATGCCATTGCGGGTCCCTGTGCCTGGAGTCTTGCATAAAACTCCTCTACAAACGGCGCGGTCAGCGGCACATCGGCATTGGCAAACTCGGCCAGCAACTGGATAAGCTGCTTCGGTTCACTTTCGGCCGTCACGAGCATGCGGTCCGCCCAGGTGATGGCCGTGTCGCGCTCCTCACGCCGACGGGCGATACGTACCCCGACGCGGCGCAGGTTTTCAAGCAGCGCCAGCTGCAGCATGATCGGGAATGCCCACAATTCGCCGAGTTTCAACGGTACAACAGTCTGGTAGGCGGCAACGAATCGGGTGGCGTTTTCTGTGTCGACGCGACCGTCCATGTGGGAGATCAACTCCAGCGCCAGATCGTAGATACGAGGGAAACCGGCCGTCGTGCCAGCAGCCAGTCGCGGCAGTTGCCGGCTGTAACCGCGCGGTAAATGCCGGCGTGCCAGTCCGATCTGCTGCTCGATCAGATAGAAATTGTCGAGCAACCAGGCCTCTGCAGGCATGATTCGTTGCCCGGGCGTGGCTGCGGCTGTTACCACGTCATACGCCGCCAGCAGCACGCGCTCGTTGTCTGCCAGGCGGGGCAGTAATCTGTCCGGCCCAGGGCGCGGATCGATACTGTGCCGGCCAGCCAGCGTTACCGCGTGACGCTTCAGTTGCTCGATAGTGAACAGTTCCGAGCGCAGCAACTCGGTTCCCTGGTCGTTGCGCAGCGCAGTGTGTGTGCGTGACGCATGTCCAAACGCTTTGGTGACCATGGCATTCTCCTCACCCGAAACCGGGGCGACCGGTGCAGTACCGGTCTTATCAACTGCGTCAGCCTGAAATTTAAACTACAGGCATTCAGACCATTCGATCGCCTGCACCATGAGGTTCATCATTCTGCAGACCGTTTGCCGGGGTGCTGGTTGCCCGGGCCCCGAAGTGTACAGTGCAGCGGCAGGCATGCCTGTTCAGTGCGCGACTGCCCGGCACTCTTGTAAAGATTTACCTGCGGGGAATTGAATAGAACGAGGGCGGCGTGCTCAATGCCGAATACTGAATATTCCGGCACGTGCATGCATTTTTTCGGCAACCTCTATCTTATGTCGTGAATACGCGCTGCTGTGTAACACGGGGTATGGAGTGGGCCCGGACTAGTGGACACCGCTACTGCAGCATCAGGTCCTGAATATGTAGAAATACGTACCTGTGCCCCACCCCGCGCGGTATCACTTATCAGGCTGGATTGCTGTCTGCCCAATCAAATTTATTAAACCCCACGTTCACCCAGCACGCCCCTGGATTCCTTTCTGGACTTCTTGGCGGCCTTCTTTTCTTTTGGTGTCATGACAGCTTGTTTCTTGTCTTCCCTGTTACTTTTTCGTTCTTTCGACATGATGTTTCTCCAGTTAAATTATGGGGATCTCCGGCCTTCTACTGCGAAGCACGGCCGACCGTCCCGAGCGGCACCGATGGGGTCAGAGCCCAAATCCTTTCAAGGCTGAGCATACTTCTAACCTCGCTTGCTGTAAGGATGGTTACATTTACGGCCGGTTCCGGAATCATCAAGGCAAGCGTTCTCCGGCACCATCACAACGTCGCTCGCATGGCCGATTGACGTGGCTAGCCAGAGAGGAGCAGCCAGACAACGCTGCTGATATCCTGATCGGTTAGTGGTGATCTAAAGCACTCACCGGCCGAATTTCCCCGAGAGAAAATAGTGGAAGGCATGAGGTCGCATAATACACCCGCAGGCATCAATGCGTCCAAGCCTTTTGGCTATATGGGGATAATTATGACGATCACGGCACCCCGTTTGGCATACACGCAGGATCGGAGGTGACAATACTGCGACGGAAACCGGTGTCGAGATAACCGCTCTCATTGGCGGGCATGGGCCGACTGTGATCGAGACCCTCATCGGGCCACCAGAGCGGCACACCGATCCACTCGAGGAGTCAACCGTACTGAATCGCAGGCTTATTTCAATTGCTTATTTCAAATATGTATTTAAGATAGCCCCACCGAATCCTGCCTGGATGTCATATGAGAGCCAATCGCAAAGACGGTGTTGGAACCCGTGAACGCCTGCTGGACGCCGCTTGCAGTGTGTTTGCTGCAAAGGGATTCCAGGACGCCAGCGTCGCGGAGATATGTGATCGTGCCGGTGCCAACGTGGCAGCGGTGAACTACCACTTTGGTGGCAAGCATGCCCTGTATGCGGAAGTCTGGCGCCATACGTTCGAGACATTCATGCAGGCCTATCCACTCGACGGCGGGTTGCCGCCTGACGCACCCGCAGAAGATCGCCTGTTTGCGCGTGTCCACGCCCTGTTGCAACGGGTTTTCGATGATGGCCGCGTCGGCCAGTGTTTCCGTATCGGATTGCGCGAACTGGTCACTCCCAGCGCGGCCCTTGAAAATACAAAACACGAACTCATCGGTCCGCACCGGAAACGCACCCAGGCGCTGATGCGCGAGTTACTGGGGCCCAGGGCCAGCGATGAAGATGTGTTGTTCTGTGAGATCAGCATCATCAATCAATGCCTGTCGGTTAATTTCTTCGAGGAGCGGCGCAAATTTCTGCTCGGGCGCGAACGCATGTCAAAAAATGCAGTCGAAGCCCTGGCGCGTCATATAACGACGTTTTCACTGGGGGGTATCCGTGCTGTGCGTGCATCCGTTCCA
>Ga0210123_1000735_pt1 | contig 19059 bp, 16 predicted proteins | sample Muzzi_PWB_D2_FD_185535 | JGI IMG/M metagenome (GOLD analysis project Ga0210123, IMG submission 185535) | Wetland microbial communities from San Francisco Bay, California, USA, that impact long-term carbon sequestration - Muzzi_PWB_D2 (SPAdes) | ecosystem: Environmental > Aquatic > Marine >... | reverse complement strand
AAAATCCAAACCCGTCATTCTCGCGGCCGGTATCATCTGGGGCATGATCGCATTCGCCTACACAGGCAATGGCGACCATCACGTCGTTGAGACGGCGCTGCGTCACAACCTGGTGGAATTCTCCGAGTTGTTCCTGTTCCTGCTGGCCGCCATGACCTATGTCAATGCCATGGATGAACGCCAGGTCTTTGAATCCCTGCGTACCTACCTTGTTAACAGGGGATTCGGTTACCGCAGCCTGTTCTGGCTCACCGGCTTCATGGCCTTTTTTCTGTCACCGGTCCTGGATAACCTGACGACGGCACTGGTGATGTGCGCCGTCCTGCTGGCCGTGGGAAAAGACAGTCCAAAATTCATCACCGTGGGCTGCATCAATATTGTTGTTGCAGCAAATGCGGGGGGCGCATTCTCGCCCTTTGGCGACATCACCACCCTGATGGTCTGGCAGAAGGGCCTGGTGGAATTCAATACCTTTTTCCTGTTATTCGTGCCGTCCCTGGTCAATTTTATTGTGCCTGCATCCATCATGCATTTTGCAATACCGGCAGGCAAACCGGCCGCTGATGAGGATAAAGTCGTTATGCGGCGCGGTGCGAAACGCATCATGACACTGTTTGGCTGCACCATCGTGACGGCTGTCAGTTTTCATAACTTCCTGCATTTGCCCCCGTTTCTCGGCATGATGACCGGACTGGCCTTTCTGCAGTTCTTCAGTTACTACCTGAAAAAGACACACCTCCCGCGGATCACCAATCCGACATCCATCGGCGTTGTCGGAGAATCCGTCATGCAAGATCCGGGCGACGTGCACTTCGACTTCTTTCACCGCCTCGCGCGCTCGGAGTGGGATACCCTGCTGTTCTTCTACGGCGTGGTGTTATGCGTTGGCGGGCTGGGTTTCATCGGTTACCTGTCGCTGGCCTCGCAGGCGATGTATATCGACATCGGTCCGACCTTTGCCAACATTACCGTCGGTGCTTTATCGGCCATCGTAGACAACATCCCGGTCATGTTCGCGGTGTTGAGCATGAACCCGGATATGGAACTCGGCCACTGGTTACTGGTCACCCTGACCGCAGGCGTGGGCGGCAGCTTGCTGTCGATCGGTTCTGCTGCCGGCGTGGCCCTGATGGGCCAGGCGCGCGGCAAGTACACCTTCTTCGGGCATCTCAAGTGGACGCCGGTTATTGCACTCGGCTATGCCGCCAGCATCCTGGTGCATATGTGGATTAACGCGGACACCTTCTCGGTAGCGGTTACCCGCCTGTAGCTGGCCGCTCAGCCGGCGGCATTTCCCTCGAACCGTCTCCAAACGCTGCCGCCCTCACACGCCTTGTCGAGCGCATCCAGGCGGGCATTATGCGCCTCGCCCTCCTCCGGCGTTGCCCTTAACACCCTGAGCGGCCGGCGGTCGGCATCGAGGCGACGCACGGTCGATTGGCGCTCACCATGCTGGTCGACCTGACCATCCAGCGACAGGCTAACCTGGCCACCGGTCATGGCCAGATAGACATCGGCCAGGATCTCCGCGTCGAGCAGGGCACCGTGTAATTCACGGCGTGAATTGTCGATCTCGTAACGACGGCACAGGGCGTCCAGGCTATTGCGCTGCCCCGGGTGCATACGCCGGGCCAATGTCAGCGTATCCAGCACCGTGCAGTAATCCGTTATAGCGCCGGGCGATTTATCCAGCAGGGTGAATTCGTGATTTATAAAGCCGACATCAAAAGGGGCATTATGGATAATCAACTCGGCATCACGGCTAAACGCGATGAACTCGTCCGCGATTTCTGAAAACCGAGGCTTGTCTGCAAGCGACTCATTGGTAATGCCGTGCACCTCGATTGCACCGGCGTCAATCGTGCGGTCAGGGTTTATATACTGATGGTAGGTATTGCCGGTGAGACGCCGGTTGACCAGTTCGACACAGCCGATTTCAATGATCCGGTGCCCGTCTGACGGTTCAAGCCCGGTGGTTTCAGTATCAAGTACGATCTGGCGCATGCATTGTCCAGCCTGGTTAAATAAAAATGTCACATATGTTATCAGGGAACCTCTGATTTATTCGTCATCGCGAGGAACAAAGTGACGTGGCAATCTCCAGGTTACTGATTCCATAGCATGAGATTGCCGCGCTACGCCGCGCCCTGAAGGATGGTGCAACCATCCTGAGGGAGTACTCCCGGGGTGCGATGACGGAGTTGCGTTAATCAATCAGAGGCTCCTTCAATTATCACATCAATTCTTCAATTGCATGACGTACCGGCCTGTAGGGCCGAATTTATTCGGCCAGTCCCAATCGGTCGAATAAATTCGACCCTACAGCAACTCATCGATGGCCCGGTTTGCCAGCTCATCCGCCAGCTCGTTCTCCGCGTGGCCGCTGTGGCCCCTGACCCATTCCCACTGGACGTCATGCCCGGCCAATGCCTGGTCCAGCCGCTTCCATAAATCGACATTTTTTACCGGTTTCCTCGCCGCCGTTTTCCAGCCACGTTTTTTCCAGTTCACCATCCACTCCTGGATGCCCTGCATGACATATCTGGAATCTGTCGTCAGTCGAACCTGGCAGGGACGTTTCAGGCTTTCCAGCGCACTGATCGCCGCCATCAGTTCCATGCGGTTATTGGTGGTCTGCGGCTCTGCGCCATAGAGTGTTTTTTCATGGCCGTTATGACGCAGGATGGCGCCCCAGCCACCCGGTCCCGGGTTGCCGCGGCAGGCGCCATCGGTAAAGATATCAGTGATGGCGGGCACGGCGGACATTGCCCTGGCTGGAACTCGGAATACCGACCGGGAACAGGCGTTGACGCCGGGAATGCAGCGGTTTCAGCGGCGTAATAATCGTCGTGCGTTTACGGGCCACCAGGATGTAGGCCGCCGACAGCAGTTTCCGGCCGTAACCACTGGCGGATTCAAGCATCCGGAGTTTCTCAAGCAGGTTCATATTCTGCACGGGCGGCCGATGAAAAAGGTAATGACTCTCGAGCGTATCGAACCCAAGCAAACCGAGCCAGTCCTTGATACGGCTCAGACCCAGGAAGCGGCTATCCCAGGGCATCTGTCGACGCCCGGGGGTAAACACCCGCCGCATCCCCCAGAGGCCATACGGATTAAACCCGAGAATAACCAGGTGTCCGTCCGGTATCAGGCTGCGATCGGCCTCGCGCAGCACCTGGTGCGGATCACGGCTCAGTTCCAGTGTGTGCGGAAGGATAATGGCATCGATGGAATCCGTCATGATGGGCCAGTCATCGGTATCCCCGGCCAGGCCGATATCCGGTTGTGCAACGGGCGCGATACTCTGTATGAAATGATGCGGTATACGACTGTCCTTCAAGGGGCACTCTTCCCAGGGTGGATCAATCACCATAAGGTGGTAACCGAACAGGTTGGGAAGCTGGAGCGACAGGGCATTCAGCTCGGTCTCGGCCAGCAAGCGGCCCAGCGGACGCCGGTACCAGGTACGCAGTGAGGCGACACGTGAAGCAACTGACAGTTCCGTACTCATATGCCGGAAAGCATACCGCATTCGCACACCGCTGGCCCAGCAAATTATCCTTTCGGCAAGAGGCTATTGACCTGTCACGATCAGCCTGTCAGCATACCGCGCATTACCCAGATCCGGCATGATCACTGGCAGCGGCCACGATTTGTAACCGGGAAACGTCGATACAGGTATTTATGCATACAACACCATCGATATTGACGGCCCTTGTTATCCTGCTGGTAACCGGTTGTGCAGCAGTAGACCCCAACCAGACCGGTAATGCCGGATATGCGCTGATCGAGGGGCAGGACATCACGGCCGCGGGCGTACCAAGCCGGGTACAGCTTAACGGTGGAGCATTCTGGCAGCAGGTCCGCAGTGATTTTCGCCTGTCGGATACCCGGCACGAGGCCATCAGCAAACGGGCCGCCTTATACGCACAAAATGCCTGGCAGGTCGAGAACATCCTCAAGCGCGGTGAACCCTACCTCGCTTATATCAACCACGAAGTAGAAAAACGCGGTTTCCCCGGGGAAGTGGTCCTGCTGCCGTTTGTCGAGAGCGGTTATGACCCGTTTGCCTATTCAAATGGACGCGCCGCCGGCCTGTGGCAGTTTATTCCGAGTACCGGCAAGTATTTCGGCCTGCAGCAGGATTGGTGGTACGACGAACGCCGTGATGTCGTCGCATCAACCGATGCCGCGCTAAATTACCTTGATAAATTACAGAAAGAATTCAACGGGGACTGGTTACTGGCCTTCGCCGCCTACAATGCCGGTGGCGGGACGATACGCAATGCCATTAAACGCAACCGCGAGGCCGGCAAACCGACGGACTTCTGGCACCTTGAGTTGCGGGAAGAGACCATCGGCTATGTGCCGAAACTGCTTGCCATCTGTCGCATCGTCAGCAACCCGGGGGGATATGGCATCCAGTTGCCTGTCATAGACAGCGCCCCCGGCTTTGCCGTCGTCGAGACAGGGGACCAGCTGGATATCGTGGTCGCCGCTGAACTGGCAGGCATGGAAACCGAGGCCTTTTACCAGATAAACCCGGGATTCAATCACTGGGCCACACACCCGGATGGCCCGCATCAACTGGCAATACCGGTCGACAAGGCAGACACTTTTAGCAAGAACCTTGCGGAACTGCCGGCTTCCGAACGCGTCAAGTGGGTCAGGCACAGGGTCAAAAATGGCGAAACACTCAGCAATATTGCGCAGCGCTACCAGACCACGGTAAAGGTATTGCAGCAGACCAACAATCTGGAGGGCACCGGGATACGCGCAGGCAGTCACCTGCTGGTACCGGTTGCAGCAAAAGATGCGTCCCGTTACGCGGCACTGGACAAACGCCTGCAGCACACCCGGAACAGCAACAGCCGGATGAACTACCAGGTGCAAAACGGTGACAGCCTGTGGGCGATTGCACACCAGCACCAGGTCCCGGTGGCAAAGTTAAAAGAGTGGAACAAGCTGAACTCCGGTTCACTCATCAAGCCCGGGCAACAACTCGTGATCTGGAAGGACGGCAAGGGAACGCCGGCCGGTAAACATGTTCGCACGATAAACTACACCGTACGCAGTGGCGACTCCCTGTATGGCATCTCAAAAAAATACAGCGTCAGCATCGCCGACCTGCAACGCTGGAACAACATCCGCAAGGGCAAGTACCTGCAACCCGGCCAGAAACTAAAGGTCCATATAGACGTCACCCGACTGACAAGCACATAGTCTGCCTGGCGGAATAAATTCCGCCCTACAACACCGCTCCTTGTAGGGCCGACAAATTCGGCCTGGTAGAAACTGCTGCAGCCTTCGTTATCAAACCGAGTCGGTGGAACCGTATTTACTCAGCAGCTTTGCAGTGCCGGCACCACAGCTAATGATTGAACGCATTGCGTCCTGCACCGGTATATTTACCGGGTGCACATATTTTTCATCCAGGTGATAAATCAGACCCGAGGTCGGATTGGGTCCCGTCGGAACAAACAGCGTGTACATCCCGTTCTCATGCCTGTCGGTAATAAAGCAGGTGACCAGCGTGTCATTGCAAAAGATCTGCGCCAGCGCCACCGAGGAAAAGGGCGAGTCACTCTTGCTCCCGAACACCTGGGTGACGGTTTCCTTGACCATGGAATAACCGGGTGCCAGTTTCAGGATGCGGCTCTCGATAACACGATACAAAAACCCGCCCAGCCGGGTGCGCACCAGTACCCCGACAAAGAAGCAGGCCGCCAGGATCAAGATAATTACAATTAATTCTGCTGCATATTCATTAAGTTGAGAGTCTTTTATGAGAAATCGGGTTAGCGGCTCGATCAACCCGGATACCAGCCTGAACAGCCAGAGCATCACCGATACCAGTATGGCGATTGGCAGGATAACCACCACGCCACCCAGCAAAGAGGTCTTCAAAAAACTCTTGAGTTTATCCATGGAGCCTCCGTCATTTTAGCCCGGTTCAGAAAAGCACCTGTGCCCGACCCATTCGCGCATGCGATGCGCTCCTACAATACCAGACACACCTGTAGGAGCGGATCTAATCCGCGATCATGCACTCCTGCAAAAATCAATCTACCTGAAAATAACAAAGAGGATGAAGGGCTTCAGGACTCCGGCCGCATGTGCGGAAACAGCAACACGTCCCGGATCGAGGGTGAATCGGTAAACAGCATGACCAGGCGGTCAATACCGATCCCTTCACCGGCGGTCGGCGGCATACCGTGTTCCAGCGCACGAATATAATCCGCATCAAAATGCATGGCTTCAAGATCACCGGCCTCCTTGTCCCTGACCTGCTGGCGAAATCGCTCCGCCTGGTCTTCGGCATCATTCAGCTCGGAAAAACCATTGGCAATCTCGCGGCCACCGACAAAGAATTCAAACCGGTCGGTAACAAACGGGTCTGCATCACTGCGCCGCGCCAGCGGTGACACCTCGGTCGGATAGGCAGTAATAAAGGTAGGATCATCAAGCCGCCCTTCCACGGTCTTCTCGAATATCTCGATTTGCACCTTGCCCAGCCCGTAACCGTCCTTCAGAGGGACACCCAGCTTGCCGGCAACGGCCCTCGCCCTGTCCAGGTCACCCATGTCTTCGGCAGCAAGATCGGGGTTAAAGTGCAGGATCGATTCCTGCACACTCATGCGCCGGAATGGCTTGCCAAAATCATACGAGTTACCCTGGTACTCGATTTCCGTTTTGCCGTGAAGCGCCTCTGCCATGGTCCGCAACAGGTCTTCCGTCAGGTCCATCAGATCATGGTAGTCCGCATAGGACTGGTAAAACTCAAGCATGGTGAACTCGGGATTGTGCCGGGTTGACAGCCCCTCGTTACGGAAATTCCGGTTAATCTCGTACACCCTTTCAAAACCACCCACCACGAGGCGCTTCAAATACAGCTCGGGCGCAATGCGCAGGAATAAATCCATATCCAGCGTGTTGTGATAGGTTGTAAACGGCCGTGCAACCGCACCACCCGGGATCGCCTGCATCATCGGTGTTTCAACCTCCAGGAAATCACGTGCATCCATGTAGTGGCGGATGTACTGGATCATCCGGCTGCGCATCCGGAAGGTCTTGCGTGATACCTCGTTCATGATGAGGTCTACGTAGCGCTGCCGGTAGCGGGTCTCAAGATCCGACAGGCCATGGAATTTCTCCGGCAATGGGCGCAGGGATTTCGTCAGCATGCGCAGTGCATCCACGCGCACGGAGAGCTCACCGGTCTTTGTTTTGAACATCGCGCCTTCCGCACCGATGATGTCCCCGATATCCCAGGTCTTGAAATCCTGGTAAACACCCTCGGGCAGCGCATCACGCTGCAGGAACAGCTGGATCCTGCCGGACATATCCTGCAACTGTACAAAACCGGCCTTGCCCATGACACGCTTGGCCATGAGCCGTCCGGCCACCTTGACCCGGACCGGCTCCGCCTCGAGTACGTCGTTTTCCAGTTCATCGTATTCCGCGTGCAATTCGCCCGCGATGGCATTGCGGCGAAAATCGTTCGGAAAGGCGTTGCCGTTCTCACGCAAGGCATCGAGCTTGCTGCGGCGCTGGGCGATGAGTGAATTTTCGTCCTGTTCTTCCATCATGACTGTCCTGTTACGCAAAAGGTGTTCGCATTACCGCAGGGTGCACACAGCGCACCCTGCATTACTGTCCTGTTAATCGTCTGCAGGAGCGGATCTCATCCGCGACGACACACCTGAATGAATCTCTATCGCGGATGAGATCCGCTCCTACACAGTAAATACCCATGCCCTACTGTAACCTACAAACCGGACTTCAGGCTGGCCTCGATAAACTGGTCCAGGTCTCCGTCCAGCACGGCCTGGGTATTTCCGGTTTCCACCCCGGTGCGCAGGTCCTTGATGCGCGACTGGTCCAGCACGTAGGAACGGATCTGGCTGCCCCAGCCGATATCCGACTTGGTTTCCTCCAGCGCCTGCTGGTCGGCGCCGCGCTTCTGCATCTCAAGCTCATAGAGTTTCGACTTGAGCTGTTTCATGGCAGTGGCCTTGTTCTTGTGCTGGGAACGGTCGTTCTGGCACTGCACAACCGTACCGGTCGGCTCATGCGTGATGCGCACCGCCGATTCCGTACGGTTCACATGCTGACCGCCCGCGCCGCTGGCACGGTAGACATCGATGCGCAGGTCGGCCGGGTTGATATCGATATCGATGTCGTCATCGACCTCCGGGGCTACAAACACCGCCGCAAAGGAGGTATGCCTGCGGTTGCCGGAATCGAACGGTGACTTGCGCACCAGCCGGTGCACGCCGGTCTCGGTGCGCATCCAGCCGAATGCATAGGAACCTTCAATCCTGATGGTGGCGCTCTTGATTCCGGCCACCTCACCCGGTGACACCTCGATCAACTCGGCCTTGAAACCGTGACGCTCGCTCCAGCGCAGGTACATGCGCAGCAGCATTTCCGCCCAGTCCTGCGCCTCGGTCCCGCCGGAGCCTGACTGAATGTCGACGAAGGTGTTGGCCTCATCCAGTTCCCCGGAAAACATGCGCCGGAATTCCAGTGTGGCAATTTTCTGTTCCAGCGAATCGAGATCGCTGTATATCGAATCCAGGGTTTCCTGGTCCGATTCATCCGCGGCCATCTCGAGTAATTCCGAGGCGTCTGCAAGCGTCTGGGCCATGTCATTCAGCACCAGCACGACCTCTTCAAGACGCACCCGTTCCCGCCCGAGTTCCTGGGCACGTTCCGGGTTGTCCCAGATATCAGGCTGTTCCAGTTCGCGGACGACCTCGGTCAGGCGTTCATTCCGGGCATCGAGGTCAAAGATACCCCCTGAGGGCCGCGGAACGACCGTCAAGTTCCTTGACTCGGGTACGGATGGTGGTCAGGTCGGTCATAGATACACCGTGTAAATCACTGAAAATTAAAGCGCAATGATACTACTGTTGACGGGGCGAGGCCACCCGGGGCAACCCGATGTACTCGATAATCAGCTGCGGCGTGACCCGTCCCCGGTATTCATTTACATCCAGGCGGTAGGCCATGTGCAACTGTCGACAGGGCTCGGGCAGTTCGGGCGTATTAAAGGCAATCGCGTCGATCTCGATCTCGCCATCCAGCGGCCGGAGCATCATCTTCATATGCCGCTGACCGACGATGCGGTGACTGAGTACATCAAAGTTTCCCTCGAACACGGGTTCGGGGAATCCCTGGCCCCAGGGGCTGGCATCACGCAGCTGCTGCGCCGTATCCAGTGACAGTTCCGCACCGCTGAGTTCACCATCGGAATACACCACGCCGGCCAGGTCATCCTGCGACAGGTGCCGCGAGACCTCTTTATCGAAGGCCTTTGCAAAGTCCGCATAGTTGCACTCGTCAAGGCTCAGTCCGGCGGCCATGGCATGACCGCCAAATCCGGGGATCAGGCCCGGGTTTTGTGTCGCCACCGCATCCAGTGCATCGCGGATATGAAAACCGCTGACCGATCGCGCCGACCCCTTCAACTTACCTTCACCGCTGCGGGCAAAGGCAATGACGGGGCGATGAAAACGCTCCTTGATGCGCGCTGCTAGGATGCCGATGACGCCCTGGTGCCAGTCGGGTTCGAACAGGCACAGGCCGACCGGCAGGTTCTCCTCGTCCAGCTTCATGGCCTTGATCGCGGCGAGCGCCTGCGCCTGCATATCGGTCTCGACATCCCTGCGATCCCGGTTCAGTTCATCCAGCCGCACCGCCAGTTCACGCGCCCTTGTTTCATCGTCCGCCAGCAGGCATTCGATACCGATAGACATGTCCTCCATGCGACCGGCCGCATTCAGGCGCGGTCCAGCAACAAACCCCAGGTCGGTTGCCACGATGCGAGCCGGCTTGCGCCCACCGACTTCCAGCAAGGCGCGAATCCCGGGCACGCAGTGGCCGGCACGGATCCGCTGAATGCCCTGCTGTACCAGGATCCGGTTGTTCCGGTCCAGCGGCACGACGTCGGCGACCGTGCCCAGCGCGACAAGATCGAGCAACTGCGCAAGTTTAGGGTCTGCAATGTTCTGCTGCGTAAACCAGCCCTGCTCACGCAGCCGCGCACGCAGCGCCAGCATGACATAGAAGGCAACACCGACGCCGGCCAGGTTCTTGCTCGGGAATGCATCGTCTTTTAAATTGGGATTAACAATCGCGGCGGCATCCGGCAATGACTCACCGGGCAAATGATGATCGGTAATCAGCACCTGTAGGCCATGCTGTTTTGCAGCGGCCACGCCGTCAATACTGGACACGCCGTTATCCACCGTAACAACCAGGTCCGGTTTCAGTTCTGCGGCAACAGCGACGATCTCCGGCGTCAGCCCGTAGCCGTATTCAAACCGGTTCGGTACCAGGTAATGCACGTCACCGGCACCCATCATGCGCAGCGCGCGCAGACACAGCGCAGAGCTGGTTGCCCCGTCGGCATCAAAATCGCCCACCACCACAATCCGCTTGTTGCCCTTGATGGCCGCCTCGAGCAAGGCCACCGCCCCGGACAGGCCGCCCAGCGATGCCGGGGGCAACAGCCGCTGGAGTGAATAATCCAGGTCATCGGCTGACTGGATTGAACGCGCGGCGTATACCCGCCGCAATACCGGGTTCATACCCGTGGGCAGGCAGCCATCGGCAACCAGCCGCTTGCGGCGGACAATCCGCCTAGCCATGACGGCAGACAGAGGCCAGTGGAAGCACCCGTTTCCAGAAATGTTGCTGCTGCCGGCGGCTGGTCCGGTAACTTTTCCCGCTACAGGGATCAATCTCCAGGCCCGCTACCCGGCCATTTCCGAGCGCTTCAAGCAGGGGTACAAACCAGTGTTGTTCCAGCCGATTCATTGTCTCCAGCCAGGTCTCGAACTCCGCGTACTGCACGGCGGCCTCCAGGTCGTCAAGCACGAGCAGGATCAATGACTCATCCCCGCTTGCCAGCAGCTCATCCAGGCCGGCAGGCACGTCACGTCTCGGGGTATGCGTGAAAGACGCAAGGCCCATCGCCAGCGGGTAGTCAGTGGCCACCTGGATGTCAGGACGGTGCGCCGTGTCCGGCAAGCGGCCTTCACCCCAGAACCAGAGACTGTTGAGCGCCGGTTCCCCCCGGTCCTCGCGTCGCGCATTCACCGGATGCTGGTGAAACAGCATTTGCACCTCGTTCATCAGCGCATGCCACACGGCTGCGTCCTGGCCATGCGGCAGATTCGGGTCGACCGCCTGCCCGGCGACCCGTGCAGGTGATACGGTTGTGATAAGCGGCGCCTCCGGCAGGTATAGATACCAGCGCTGCGGGCACGGTGCCGTCAGGCGCCAGCCCCTGTCTGTATAGAATTCATTGAAGGCGACAACCAGCGCATCGGCCTCGTCTTGCGTAACAGAAAAGGCACGGCTGTCAAACAGACGCAGGACGCTTCGATCCGCCTGCAGGTGGACCGGGTCGGCACGCAGCCTGTAACCCGGATCCAGATTATCGACGTCGATATCGATCAGGCTGGTCAGGGCGGCAACCGGCAATGCGGCGCCGGCCCGGACGTGCAAACCAAAATGACGGCACAGGCTGGCATCAAGGTTGTTCACCGCGCGCCGCTCATGCCGGCTGCGGGACAGCAAGCGCTCCAGTGCGGGGAACTGCCCGGTTAGACTGTCAAGAAAGGCAGGGTTGGAACCAGGGCCACACAGACCCGGGATCACAAGTGCTATGTGTTGACCGGCTTTAGACAAGAAGCCGCCATCAATCCATATTATTCAATATAGCGGCTTTCACGGCCTCAAGGTTGGCATCCACTGTCAGCATGGCACCCTCACCGCACTGACTGATCGCTGTGTCCGGGTCTTTCAGGCCATGACCGGTCAGCGTACACACCACGGTGCTGCCCTCCGGAATCTTGCCGCTCTGGATATCACGCAGCGCACCCGCAACGGACGTGGCCGATGCCGGCTCGCAAAAAATACCCTCACGGGAGGTCAGCAGTTTTTGGGCGGCCAGGATTTCCGCGTCGGTGCATTCATCAAACCAGCCACCGGACTCCCTGTTGACCGTCCAGGCCTGTTCCCAGGACTGCGGATGACCGATGCGAATTGCGGTTGCTATGGTGTCCGGATTATCCACCATCCCGCCACGCATAAACGGTGCGGCACCGCAGGCCTGGTAGCCCACCATCACCGGGCGCCTGTCGGTAACCGCCCTGCCGCCAAACTTGCAGTTGCCCTCGCAAAAGGCACAGGCCCCGGTGACACAGGCGCTGTCCTGTCTGGCGTACTCACTGTACCCGATCCAGTGCGCGGTGATATTACCGGCGTTGCCGACAGGCAGACAGTGAAAGTCCGGCGCACGTCCGAGTTCGTCGACGATTTCAAAGGCCGCTGTTTTCTGTCCCTGCAAGCGATAGGGATTGATCGAATTCACAATAGTCACCGGTGCATGCTCGGCGACTTCCTTGACCAGGCGCATGCCCTCGTCGAAGTTGCCACGGATCTGGATCACCACGGCGCCATGAATCATCGCCTGCGCCAGCTTCCCCAGGGCGATCTTGCCTTCCGGGATCAGGACGAAGGCAGTAATGCCGGCACGCGCCGCATAGGCCGCGGCGGCGGCCGACGTGTTACCGGTAGAGGCGCAGATAATCGCGCTACTGCCTGCGGCGACGGCTTGCGTCACGGCCATGGTCATGCCGCGGTCCTTGAAGGAACCCGTCGGGTTCAGACCCTCATACTTGATATACAGGTCGATATTCCTTCCAGTATGGCCCGGGATATTTTCAAGCTTTATCAGCGGCGTATTGCCCTCTCCCAGGCTGATCACGCGCATCTCGTCCGTGACCGGCAGGCGGTCACGGTAGCGTTCAATCAAACCTGTATAACGTATTGCTTTAGACATTCGGTTAATCCTGAAATGGTGTCATGAGAGGCCCCATGGCGAGAGCCTGCCCAGGAAAGAATAATTCTCGCCAAGACGCAAAGATCGCAAAGTTAAAATCGTACTGTTCTAAAGGCATGCTATATTTTTCTTGGCGTCTTTGCGCGAGATATTACAGTGTTCATGGATGGTAACTAACCAGTCATGAACCTTGATTTTTTACAAACGAGTCATTCAATCGCAGTCCAGGTGTTCCAGGCGAATCCGTACAAGTTCACCATGAATACTGTCGAGCGCCTCGATCTGGCTAATCGCCGCGTTCATCCGCCCTTCCCGAACGACATGCGTCAGCAGGATAATAGATGCCTCGACCGCACCGCTTGCCGGCTCCTTCTGCCAAATGGCCTCGATACTGATACCCGCATTGCCCAGTATACCCGTAACCTCGGCCAGCACACCCGGCCGGTCACTCGCCTGCATACGCAGGTAATACGCCGTCTCGATATCGTCCATGGCAAGGATCGCCACATCGGACAGGGCATTCGGCTGGAAGGCCAGGTGCGGCACCCGGTTTTCGGGGTCGGCCGTCAGGGTGCGCACAACATCGATGATATCCGCGACCACGGCAGATGCCGTTGGCTCTGCCCCGGCGCCGGCACCATAATAAAGCGTCGGGCCGACAGCATCGGCCTTCACCAGCACCGCATTCATCACACCGTCGACATTGGCAATCAGGCGCCGTTCGGGAATCAGTGTGGGATGCACACGGAGTTCGATGCCCTTCTCCGTCTTGCGGGTAAAACCGAGATGCTTGATACGATAGCCGAATTCCCCGGCGTAATTGACATCATCACGCGTGATGCGGCTGATCCCCTCTGTATAAACCTTGTCAAACTGCAGCGGTATACCAAAGGCGATCGAGGCCAGGATACACAGCTTGTGTGCCGCATCGATGCCCTCTACATCAAAGGTCGGATCGGCTTCCGCGTAGCCGAGTTCCTGTGCCTCCCTGAGCACCTCTGCGAAGTCACGCCCCTTGTCGCGCATCTCGGTAAGGATGAAATTACCGGTGCCATTGATGATGCCGGTCAGCCATTCAATCCGGTTGGCTGCCAGTCCCTCGCGAATTGCCTTGATGATCGGGATGCCGCCGGCCACGGCCGCCTCGAAGGCAACCATGACCCCCTTCTCCTGCGCCGCCGCAAAAATCTCGTTGCCATGCGTCGCGATCAGCGCCTTGTTGGCCGTCACCACGTGCTTGCCGTTGGCAATCGCCCTCAGCACCAGTTCGCGCGCCGGTTCATAACCACCGATCAACTCAACAATAATATCGACATCCGGCTCATCCACGACAGAGAAGGCATCGTCACTGACCGAAATGGCCTCGATACCGGGCACACTTGCCGGATCAAATTCACGTGCAGCCGCGTGACTGATCCGGATGCCACGCCCGGCACGCCGGGTGATCTCTTCTGCATTGCGCTTTAAAACGTTAAACGTGCCGCCGCCTACTGTGCCAAGGCCCAGCAGGCCAACCTTAACCGGATCCAATGATTTATCCTCCCGATGAAATATTTGCCTGGCCGAGATCACTGCGGAACATATCCCGAATACAGCGAATCGCCTGGCGGGTCCGATGAGGATTCTCGATCAGACCAAACCTGACATAATCATCGCCATAGGAGCCGAACCCGATTCCGGGCGACACGGCAACCTTGGCGTCACTTAACAGCTTCTTGGTAAATTCCAGCGACCCCATCTCACGATACGGCTCGGGGATGTGCGCCCACACGAACATCGTGGCCTTTGGTTTCTCGACCGGCCATCCGAGCGAGTTGAGCCCGTCACACAAGGCGTCCCGCCGCTCCCGGTACATCTCCGCGATCTCGTGAACACATTCCTGCGGTCCTTCAAGCGCGGTAATGGCCGCCACCTGGATGGGGGTAAACATGCCGTAGTCGAGATAGGACTTGATGCGCGCCAGTGCCGCGACCAGCGTTTCATTGCCGCACATGAACCCGACACGCCAACCGGGCATGTTGTAACTCTTGGAGAGCGAGAAGAACTCGACCGCTACATCGATGGCGCCCTTGACCTGCAGTATGGATGGCGCAACGTAGCCATCGAACACGATGTCCGCATATGCCAGATCCTGTATGACCCAGATCTCGTGCTCCTTCGCGATCGCCACCACCTTTTCATAAAAGTCCAGCTCAACACACTGCGTGGTCGGGTTGCCCGGAAAATTCAGCACCAGCATCTTCGGACGCGGCCAGGAGTCCTTGATGGCCTTTTCCAGTTCAACGAAGAAATCATCGACATCCGGGCTCAACGGCACGTGGCGGATATCCGCACCGGCAATCGCAAAGCCATAAGGGTGGATCGGATAGGCCGGGTTCGGTACCAGCACGGCATCACCCGGTCCGACGGCGGCAAGCGCCAGGTGCGCCAGGCCCTCCTTGGAACCGATGGTCACGATGGCATTGCGGCCCGGGTCAAGATCAACATCATAGCGGCGCTTGTACCAGTCACAGATGGCCTTGCGTAACCGCGGTATGCCGCGCGACAGTGAATAGCGGTGGGTATCCCCCCGCCGGGCCGTCTCGATCAGCTTGTCGACAATGTGCTGCGGTGTCGGCTGATCGGGGTTGCCCATGCCAAAATCGATAATGTCCTCGCCACGTGCACGTGCCTCCGCCTTCAACTCATTGACAATATTGAAAACATACGGAGGGAGCCGCTTGATGCGGGCGAATTCTTCAATCACGCTGCTGACCGGTTATTTTGTTGTTTATGAATGCATTACAGAAACATTCTCATACTGCTAACGGTACTTAAAAGCGTCAATGGAAACAAGGGGCTGGAGGAAAGGAATTTCAAACAGGGGGCAGAGTGGAATGGCACTTGCCCGGGCTTTTTTGGGCGGCTATTTTTCCGGACCTCCTCTCTGGCAATCTGCCGTTGTTTAGCGAGCAGCAGAAAGGGTTTTGGTCTTCGTTTCATGGCACGTAGTTCAATGCGTCCCGTGCGATTTCCAACCCGCTGTTGCGCAATCAGGATGAACAGCGTCGCAAGTTGACGATCACCGTGGCAGACGGTTCCGTTCTGCCGCCAGGCAATCCATAGCTGCAGGGGATATTTGAAGCCGAGTTACCCGGGGTTGGTGCCGAGCGGTGGCTTTCATCATGTCTACAGTGTCGTGAATCGGGCCGCTGCGGTCTGTTGTACAGAAGTCGCGGATGGCACTTCCCGCTGCCTTCCTGCGCTTCCACGGTTCTGATCCTGTCGATTCCAGTGCAGCGGCGAGGAAAGACGACCGACAGCTTCCATTCGTTCTGTGCAGTGGCTGCAATGCCCGGCACGAATGGCATCACTGCCATGGCCCGGTATTCGGTGATTAACCATATTGCGTCCCTGCAAAGTTTGCATTTTATTATAGGCTACATAATATGGTCTTATCGCATTGATATTTAAACAGGTAATATCTTGTACAGCCCTGCTGAGCTAACGTTGTTATTACAATTTAGGCAAACCATTAGTAGTTAGAGCGCTCAACATCATGGGAACAACCAGAACTGCAGACGAAGCACTAGCACACTACACCCAAGAAATGGGTGAGACCCTTGGAACCGTCTATCATCACCTCTGGCAGGAACTCGCCCGGCTTTTTGCGGAGTGGAATGAGTACGTAACCCTATACGGAACAAAATCGTCGAGGGTTGATCTATTGAATAATGCCGCACCCTACTTCTTTCGCGTAGTGCAAGACTCTCTCTGGGAAGACACCATTCTGCATATCGCCCGAATGACAGACCCGTCGAAGACGGGAAAGAAGGAGAATCTGACGGTTCAACAGCTGCCGGAACTCGTAGATGATCCGGCCCTATTCCAGAAACTAAATTTGCTCATTGACAAGGCCAAGGTAGCAAGTGAGTTCTGCCGGGATTGGCGTAATAGAAAACTTGCGCACCGCGACCTTGGCCTCGCTGTCGGGAGTACAGCAGTCGAGTTGACACCTGGGTCACGTGAGAAGGTGGAGGCGGCGCTGCAGGCCCTCGCAGATATAATGGACTCAGTCTCGACTCACTATCTTGAATCAACAACCATCTTTGACATGGGCGCTAATTTTGGTGGGGCGGAATCATTACTGCGAATACTCGATGAAGGGATCAACGCAGAGGAAGAGCGTAGAGAGAGGATAGCTCAGGGAAACGGAGCACTGGCTGACTTCCGGCGACCAGAGCTGTAGGTCCACCATGGCGCGCTCTAACAAGCCCTTCGAGTTCGTGCGCTGCGCGCACCGGACGGCTCTACCGCTGCGCGGTTCCGCGGCCGCTCAAGGGCAGCGTTATGTGCATCCCATCTTAATCATGCGTAGTCCCTTGACTGTAACTACAATATAACTACAATGCAATGCCATGGATGGGCTTAAATTCGAATGGGATCGCCGGAAGGAAACGGCAAATCGGAAGAAGCACGGCGTTTCTTTCGCAGAAGCAAGGACCGTATTTTTTGATGAAAATGCGCGGGTTATCGCTGATCCAGACCACTCTGACGAGGAAGAACGCTTTATCCTCCTAGGCTTGAGTTCTCAGCTACGACTTCTTGTAGTTTGCCATTGCTATAGGGAAGACCAGGGCACCATTCGAATTATCTCGGCCCGTAAGGCAAATCGCTCTGAGCAGCAAGTATACGAGGGCTTTAGACATGCGTGACAAATACGATTTTTCCAAATCAAAAAAGAATCCCTATGCTTCGAAACTGAAGAAGCAAATAACCATCAGACTTGATGAGGACACCATTGCATACTTCAAAGCTCTGGCCGAACAGAAAGGCATTCCTTACCAGAGCCTGATTAATTTGTATCTTCGGGACTGCGCGGAGCAGAGTCGGGATTTGAAGATAAAGTGGGCATAATGCACATAACAACCACCTCCAAAGCGACGCGGCTTCGCCGCGCGCTTGAGGCGGAACGTTGTGCGTCAATGTGGCGGAGGGATTAACTTGATCGAGGGTGAATGTTTTTGTGGCACAGTGCGATATCGGATCGAAGGCGAACTTGCAAATGCCCGTGCGTGCCATTGCTCTCGTTGTCGGAAGGCGTTCAGCGGAGCGTCTTCGGCCTATGCGGAGCTTGCTGATCCGGAATCGTTCTCCTGGGTTTCTGGCGATGACAACTTACAGCAGTACTCCTCACAAGCTGAGTGGGGTCTGGCATTTTGCAAGACCTGTGGCACAACCCTTTGCGGTACTCACAAGGGCCGAGTGCACGGCGTTACGCTTGGAACGGTGAACGGTGACCCTGGTGTTGAAATTCGGGCACACATCTTTGTTGGCTCCAAGGCGCCCTGGGATCACATCGGAGGACCAGCTCCGCAATTTGAAGAAAGGACTGGATGAATTCGCAGACCCGGGCCCGCCTGATCGAAAAGGTTCGGCCGCTGTTCGTGACAGGCGACGACTTCTTCGTCAGCAGCGGGCTGGATTTCTGGTTCACTCCGGCGGGGGCGAAGGCGAAAGTGCCGGTACGCTGGAAGCAATACCTGGCCACATGGTCAGCCATCTATCCCCTGGTGCTAGGCGTGCCATTGCTTTTTACGCCCGTTCTGCAGTACATCGGGATTCCGAATAACCGGTTAATAACGACATTTGTAGTGACTGGGATCGTTGTTTGTCTAATGGTGTACGTCATAATGCCTCGCTATACACGTCTGATTCAGCGTTGGCTATTTGATTGAAACTGCCAACCGGCAGGATGTTTCAGTAAAAGGGACCGGATACCAATGGCACTTACTCAAGCTCAAATGTTCAAAAAGGCCGTCATTCCCGCGAAGGCGGGACAAAAGCACGGAGCGCGTTGAACGCCCAAAGGGCGGCCCGAAGGGTGAGCATAGCGAATAATCCAGCAACTCGTTGATGCGTAACCTATGGATTCCGGATCTCCGCTACGCTTCGTCCGGAATGACGAATTGACGAGAGGTTCATTAAAGATAAATATGGCCAACAACCCGGCCCGGTCCGTCGCGCTGAGGCGCGCGGCCGGATGGAGTCGTTAACGCTATGGAATTCGAGAAGCTGGCTGGCCTCATTGTTCTTGGCTGGCTGATTATCGCGGTTCTCCTGATGGCGCGGCTGGTTCGCAAGGGGCGGGAACTGGCCGCGGCGTTTGCCGCGCGGCATCCCGGGACCTACGAGTCGCTCGGCCGCCCCCTGCCCGGCTTTCT
>Ga0210123_1000733_pt1 | contig 19080 bp, 17 predicted proteins | sample Muzzi_PWB_D2_FD_185535 | JGI IMG/M metagenome (GOLD analysis project Ga0210123, IMG submission 185535) | Wetland microbial communities from San Francisco Bay, California, USA, that impact long-term carbon sequestration - Muzzi_PWB_D2 (SPAdes) | ecosystem: Environmental > Aquatic > Marine >... | reverse complement strand
ACGAGCAGCGCATCGTCTCGTCGACCGGCGCGCTGGCGCTCGCCGAGGTGCCGAAGCACCTCGTCGTGGTCGGCGGCGGCTATATCGGCCTCGAGATGGGGTCGGTCTGGCAGCGGCTCGGCGCCAAGGTCACCGTGGTCGAGTTTCTCGACCGCATCGTCCCCGGCATGGACGGCGAAATTGCCAAGAATTTCCAACGGATCCTCAAGAAGCAGGGCTTCACCTTCCGCCTCTCCACCAAGGTGACCGCGGCAAAGACCGGCAAGACTGGCGTCAAGCTGACCTTGGAGCCGGCCAAGGGCGGCGCGCCGGACACCCTCGAGGCCGATGTCGTCCTGGTGTCCGTCGGCCGGAGGCCCTACACCGAGGGGCTCGGCCTCGATCGCGCCGGCGTGGCCCAGGACGGAGCCGGCCGCATCAAGGTCGATGCCCATTTTCAGACCAACATCGCCGGCGTTTACGCCATCGGCGATGTCATCGCCGGCCCCATGCTGGCGCACAAGGCGGAGGAGGAAGGCGTCGCCGTGGCCGAGATCCTGGCCGGCCAGGCGGGCCACGTGAACTACGAGACCGTGCCCGGCGTCGTCTATACCTGGCCCGAGGTCGCCGCCGTGGGCAAGACCGAGGAGCAGCTCAAGGAGGCCGGCGTCGAGTACCGCGTCGGCAAGTTCCCGTTCAGCGCCAACAGCCGTGCCCGCGCGAACGTCTTTACCGAGGGCTTCGTGAAGATCCTGGCCGATGCCAAGACCGACCGCGTGCTCGGCGCCCATATCATCGGACCGGAGGCCGGCGGCCTCATTCATGAGGTCGTCGTGCTGATGGAATTCGGCGGCTCGGCCGAGGACCTGGCGCGCTCCTTCCACGCCCATCCGACACTGAACGAGGCGGTCAAGGAGGCCGCGCTGGCGGTTGCCGGTCGGGCGATCCACGCCTGACGGTCCGTCGGACGGGAACCTGCCGTGACGGCCGCAGAGCCCGCGCCGCCGGATGCGCCGCCCGAGCCACCCTCGTCCGGCGGCGGTCGCCTGCTCCTGCTGATGTGCCTGGCCGAAATCGCCACGATGCTGGGCTTCGGCACCTTTCCGGGCCTGTTGCCGGGCTTCTTCGATCTTTGGCACTTGAGCAACACCGAGGCCGGCTGGATCAACGGCCTCTACTTCGGCGCCTACATGGCCGCCGTGCCGGTGCTCGTGGCCCTGACCGACCGCGTCGATCCGCGCCGCGTCTATCTCGTCGGGGCGGCGATCACCGCCCTTTCCTCGCTCGGCTTCGCGCTTTTCGCCGACGGGTTCTGGAGCGCCCTCTTGCTGCGCGCCCTGGCCGGCATCGGCCTTGCCGGAACCTACATGACAGGCTTGAAGGCGCTGACCGATCATTTGCCGGAGCGCCTGCGCTCGCGCGGCGTCGCCTTTTACACCTCCAGCTTCTCGATCGGCTCGGCGCTGTCGTTCCTGATGGCCGGCGAGATGGCCGCCTGGCTCGACTGGCGCTGGGCCTTTGGGCTGGCGGCACTCGGGCCGCTGATTGCCCTCGCCGTCATGCTGTTTCTGGTGCCGCCTGCCGCGCCGCATCATCTCATCCAGTCCGAGGCCGCGCTGCTCGATTTCCGCCCCGTCGTTCGTAACCGACGGGCCTTCGCCTATGTCCTGGCCTACAGCGCGCACAACTGGGAGCTGTTCGCCTTGCGGTCCTGGATCGTCACCTTCCTGGTGTTCTCCCAGGGCTTGCAGCCCGAGGGCGGCTTGGGCAGCACCTGGAGCGCGACCGCGCTGGCGGCGGCGCTCAATCTGGTCGGCCTGCCGTCCAGCGTGCTGTGCAACGAGGCGGCGCAGAAGGTCGGCCGCAGGCCGATTGCGGTGACCGTCATGTCGGCTTCGGCGGCGGTCGCGTTGTGTCTCGGCTTCCTCGCGTCGCTGCCCTTTGCGCTGCTCCTGGCAATCGTCCTGGTCTACGGCGTCACGGTCACCGGAGATTCTGCGACCTTGACCACGGGCGCGGTGGCCAACGCCGCCCCCGGACAGCGCGGTGCGACCATGGCGGTGCATTCCTTCGTCGGGTTCGGCGGCGCCTTCGTCGGACCGCTGGCCTTCGGCGCGGTGCTCGATCTCGCCGGCGGCGGCGACAGCCTTATCGCCTGGGGGCTCGCCTTCGCCAGCTCCGGCCTCGCGGTGGCGCTGGGCCCGCTCGTCCTTATGACCCTCGGCCGCCGTGCCGAGGCGACGGCGGTGCCGTCTCGACCCTAATTCGCCAGCACGCCCTTCATGACATCAAGGATGAGGCGCGTCGCGGTATCGATCAGAACGACGTCATCGCCGACCACCCGGTAGTCCTGGCCCTTGGGCCGCAAAGGCAGGCGCGACCGCAGATCGGGCGGCAGCTCCCGCTTGGCGAGGCCGGGCGGCAAGGTGCCGTCGCGCGCGATGTGCTTCTGCAGGCCGGGCGGAAGCTGCTCGCGCTTGGCCAGGCCGGGCGGCAGGCCCTGGGCGCTGCTCTTCGCCTCGCGGACGTAGTCGCCGATGATCGCTCGCTCGGCTGCCGAGATCAGGGTGTCGACGATGTCCTGCGAGGTCTTCTCCGCCGCCTTGTCGTCGGCCTGCCCCTTTTTGTTCGCCTTGTCGTTGGCCTTGCTGCTGTTTTGTGCAAGCTGCACCGCCGCCGCCGCGCGGTCCGGCGCAGTCTGCAATGCGGCGGCCGTCGCGGCTTGCGGCAGGGCGAGCCCCAAGACCAGGGCGAAGACGGCTACGAAACGTATTGGCATGGCAATCTCCATCCCGGCGATGCGGTCAACCGACCCTATGACATAGACGGCGCCGCGGACCCGAACAAGGTCCCCGCGGCCGCGCTCCTGCGGATCATTTGCGCGCGCGCGGGTGGGCGCGCTCGTAGACCCGCAGCAGACCCGCCGCGTCGACCTCTGTGTAGCGCTGCGTGGTCGATAGCGAAGCGTGGCCGAGCAGCTCCTGAATGGCGCGCAGGTCGCCGCCGCCGGCCAACAGGTGGGTGGCGAAGCTGTGCCGCAGGGCGTGCGGCGTCGCGCGCTCGGGCAGGCCGAGCAACACACGCAGCTCGGCCATGCGCTGCTGAACCCGCCGAGCGCTCAGCGGGCCGCCGCGGGCGCCGAGGAACAGCGGGCCGTCCGGCGCCAGCGGGAAGGGACAGGCACGCAGGTAATCGGCGACCGCCTCGGCGACGGCCGGCAGCAGCGGCACGGCCCGCTGCTTGCGTCCCTTGCCGGTCACCGTTAGTTCAGCTTGGCCGGTTCCGGGCGCGTCGCGCCGCCTGAGCCCCAGGGCTTCGCCGACACGCAGGCCGCAGCCATAGAGCAGCGCTAGGATCGCCGTGTCACGCTTGCCGACCCAATCGTCGCGGGCGAGCTGCGCCACGCTGTCGACGGCATCTTCCGCCTCTTCGGCACTGAGTGCCCGCGGCACGGCGCGCGGCCGGCGCGGCCCACGCAAGAGCTGGATGGCTGTGTTCTCGACCAAGCCGACGCGGCCCAGCCAGCGGAAGAAGCCGCGCACCACCGAGAGGTTGCGCGCGAGCGAGCTGCGGCCGAGGCCTTGATTGGCGCGCGCCGCCAGCCAAGCGCGAAAGTCGGTCGGTTGCAGCGCCGCCAGATCGGCGAGCCCCGGCGGCTGGCCCAGGTGCCCGGTCAGAAAGACGAGGAACGCAGTAAGATCGCGCAGATAGGCGTTCGTAGTGTGGGGCGAGGCGCGGCGCTCGTGGGCGAGCCAGGCTTGCCAATCGATCAAGGCGCCGCGCAGGTCCGGGTCAATCGATAAAGCACCGGCGCCGCTGCCGATCGCGGTTGTTCCCGGATTCACTCCGGCAGGTTCAGCCATCCGCGCACACAGTTCTCAACGACGCGCGCCAGGAACAGCAGTAGCTCGGTGCCCTGACCGGAGTGGAAATGATCCGGCCGTCGCGAACCGAGGGCGAGCACCGCCGGCGGCGTCACGCTACTGATCGAAAGTCGCAGCAAGGCATAGGAGGCGACCAGGCCGGCGCCGGCCCCGAACAGTGCCGGGTCGCCGGGCGTGCCGCCGCGCAGCGCAACGCTCTGGCCCAGACCCATGAGGCCGTCGACCATCTGCGGCTCGAGCCGCGTCACGCCGGCGGTTTGCGTACGCGTGATCTCGTCCGCGTTCCGCTCGACGCCCACCATGACCATGTCGAGATCGAGGATGATCGCCAGATCGGTGGCCAGCGTCTCAATGAAATGTTCGAAGCTGCGCGCCGCGAGCAGAACCAGCACCGCCTTGTGCACGCGCGCCTGTGCCGTCAGGTTGCTGCGGCCGGTCTCGACCACCGCGTCGCGCGCCGCCGCCATCTCGACGACCTCCTTGCGCAGACGCTCGACCATGACGCGGCCCAGATCGACGACACCATTGCCGCCGTTGCAGGCCGGCGGGTCGAGCACGTCGAGCAACTCTGGATGGTCGACCAGGAAACCGGGGTGGGCGCGCAGATAGGCTGCCACCTGGCCGGCATCGGGCATCGCGGCCGGCCGTTTGCCGGCCGACTCCTTGCCGGTGCCGCCTTTAGGCGCTGCGTCGCTTCGGTTTCGCGTCATTCGGCGTGCCGCTCGTCGGCTGCTTCAGGATGGTCTGGCCAGTCTTGGCCCAATCGGCGACGAAGGCGTCCAGCCCTTTGTCGGTCAAGGGATGCTTGAACATGGCGCGCAGCACCGCCGGTGGCACCGTCGCCACGTGCGCCCCCATCTTCGCCGATTCGACGACGTGTCCGACATGGCGCACCGAGGCGACCAGGACCTCGGTGGTGAAGGCGGGATAGGCACTGTAGATCTCGACGATGTCGGCAATCAGCGCCAATCCGTCGGCCGCGATGTCGTCGAGCCGCCCGACGAAGGGCGAGACGAAGCGCGCCCCAGCCTTGGCCGCCAGGATCGCCTGCGCCGGCGAGAAGCACAGCGTCACGTTGACCGGAATTCCTTCGTCGGTCAGCGCCCGGCAGGCCTTCAGGCCGTCCGGGGTCAGCGGCACCTTGACGGCGATGTTCTTCGCCACTCCGGCAAGGATGCGACCCTCGGCCAGCATGGTCTCGCAATCGGTGGCGGCCACCTCGGCGCTGACCGGGCCGGGCACGATTTCGCAGATCTCGCGCAGGACCTCGAAGAAGTCGCGGCCCGACTTGGCGACCAGCGAGGGATTGGTCGTGACGCCATCGACCAGCCCGGTCGCCGCCAGGTCGCGAATCTCGGCGACGTCCGCCGTATCTATGAAAAACCGCATACCGACTTCCTTCGCCTCATTATCCCGCGCGCCACCTTAACAAGCCCTTGCGGCCTCGGCCCTTCGCATGCCAGCCCGTGGGCTATCCCGTCAACCCCCGTCAACCGCGAGGTATCTCGCCCTGATGGCGACGCGCGCACGCCTCCTTTAAAGTCTAGCCGATGGCCAATCCCCAGACCAGCGCCGCCCGGCGCGGAGAATTGCAGCCCGAGACCGATCCGGCAGACCTCCTGCGCCAAGGCGCCCGGGTCGCGGTGCTGCTGCCGCTGCCCCTGGCCGGGGCCTATCATTATCTTGCGCCGGCAGGGCTCGAGCTCGCGCCGGGCGATGTCGTGCGTGTGCCGCTGGGCCGGCGCGAGGTGGCCGGCGTGGTCTGGGAGGCCGACGCGGCGGCGCCAGGGGTGTCGCCGGACAAGCTCAAGAGCGTCACCCTGCGCTACGACGTGCCGGCGATGTCGCCGGTGCAGCGCCGCTTCGTCGAATGGGTGGCCGGCTACACCATGAGCGCCCGCGGTGCCGTGCTGCGCATGGCGCTCAGCGTGCCGGCGGCGCTCGACCCGCCGCGCCTTGCCACGGCATACCGGCCGGTCGCGGGAGCGCCGGTGGGTGCCGGTGTGAAACTGACCGCGGCGCGTCGCCGGGTCCTGGCCGAGCTCGCTGGCGGGCCGCCGCGGTCGCTGGCTGAGCTGGCGCGGGCTGCCGGCGTGACCCCGGGGGTGGTCAAGGGGCTGCAGGCGGCCGGAGTCCTCGAGGCCGTCACTCTGCCCGACGCAGTCCCGTTCGCCGCCCCCGACGCCGCCCGCCCCGGCCCGGGCCTGTCGCCCGACCAGGCGGCGGCGGCGGATGGCTTGCACGCCCGGTCCCGGGACGGCGGCTTCTCGGTGACGCTGCTCGACGGCGTGACCGGGTCGGGCAAGACCGAGGTCTATCTCGAGGCGGTCGCGGCAGCGCTTGCCGCCGGCCGTCAGGTCCTGGTGTTGCTGCCCGAAATCGCGCTCTCCGCGCAATGGCTCGAGCGCTTCGTGACGCGCTTCGGTGCGCGGCCGGCGACCTGGCACTCCGAGATGACCGTGGCCCAGCGCCGCGCCACCTGGCGGGCGGTCGCCTTCGGCGATGCGCGGATCGTCGTCGGGGCGCGCTCGGCTCTGTTCCTGCCCTTCGCCGATCTCGGGCTCATCGTCGTCGACGAAGAGCACGATGCCGCCTACAAGCAGGAGGATGGCGTCATCTACCAGGCCCGCGACATGGCCGTGGTGCGCGGCCGATTGGGTGCGGTTCCGGTCGTCCTGGTCTCGGCGACGCCGTCGCTGGAAACCGTGGTGAATCTGCAGTCCGGGCGCTACCACGGCCTGCATCTGCTGCGGCGCCACGGCGGCGCAAGCCTGCCGGACGTGCGTCTCGTGGATCTACGGAGCGACCCGCCGCAGCGTATCGAGGGGCACGGCCAAAGCTGGATTTCGAGCGCGTTGCGCACGGCGATCCGCGAAACCCTGTCCGAGGGTGAGCAGGTTCTCCTGTTCCTGAATCGGCGCGGCTATGCGCCGCTGACGCTGTGCCGGACCTGCGGTCATCGCATGCAGTGCCCGCGCTGCACTGCCTGGCTGGTCGAGCATCGTTTGGCGGCGCGTCTTCAGTGCCACCATTGCGGCTATGCCGCGGCGCTGCCCGAAAACTGTCCGGAATGCCGGGCCGAAGGGACGTTGGCCGCCTGCGGACCGGGGGTCGAGCGCCTGGCGGAGGAGGCCGCGAAACTCTTTCCCGAGGCGCGCCGCGCCGTCATGGCGAGCGACACCCTTTCGGGCCCGAGCGCGGCGGCGGCGTTGCTGCAATCCGTGCAGGACCGCGAGGTCGATCTGCTGATCGGCACGCAGATCGTGGCCAAAGGGCACCACTTCCCGTACCTGACGCTGGTCGGTGTGGTGGATGCAGACCTCGGGCTGTTCGGCGGCGACCTGCGGGCGGCCGAGCGGACCTACCAGTTGCTGCATCAGGTGGCCGGGCGGGCCGGGCGTGCGGCCCATGCCGGGCGCGTCCTGATCCAGACCGCCGAGCCCGACCATCCGGTCATGCAGGCCTTGGCCGAGGGGGCGCGCGACGCATTTCTGGCGATCGAGGCGGAGACCCGCGAGCGGGCCGGCCTGCCGCCCTTCGGTCGTCTGGCGGCACTGATTCTGTCGTGCCCGGATGCTGCGATGGTAGAGGCAGCCGGCACCGCGCTGGCGCGTCAGGCGCCGCGTGGCGATGGGGTTGCCGTTCTCGGGCCGGCACCGGCACCGCTCGCGGTCCTGCGCGGCCGGCATCGCCGCCGATTCCTGGTCAAGACGCGCCGCGACATCGCCCCGCAGCGTCTGATCCGGGCCTGGCTCGCCCGGGTCGAGTTGCCGCGCGGCGTGCGCCTGCAGGTCGATATCGACCCCTACAGCTTTCTATGACCATCTGCGGGTTGCCGTGAGGGCGTCGAGGATGCCCGCCGGAGCGCCCTGGAATTGCGCCAAAATGCCGTATTTTCGGGCGCCCGACTCAGCTTGCCACCATTGGGCGACTGTGATACCTAACCGCCGCGTTGCGGCCCGAGGCCCCTTTTGGACCTGCGCCGCGCGTGGTTTTTTTCGCTTTTCGCAGGCCCGTCTTGGGCGCGAACTCCGCGAAATCTGGGGGCATCGAGAGTTTGGCAGCCGAAGACACCAGCTTGAGCGGCTTGGCGGGGCGTTACGCCTTGGCGCTCATCGACTTGGCCGACGAGAAGAAGGAACTCGATGGCGTGGCCGAAGACCTGCTCGGGTTGAAAGCCGCTATCGCGGAAAGCGAAGATCTGCGGCGGCTGATCCGCAGCCCGGTGTTTACGCGCGGCCAGCAGCGCAAGGCCATGGAAGCGCTGCTCGAGCGCCTCGGCGCGACCGGGCTGACCCGAAGCTTCGTCCTATTGGTGGCGCAGAACCGCCGGCTTTTCGCGCTGCCGGGCATGATCGGCGCCTACCTGCAGGAATTGGCGCGGCGCCGCGGCGAAGTGACGGCCCAGGTGACCAGCGCGCACGACCTGTCGGACGCGCAGCGCAAGGCGTTGCACGACGCGCTTAAGAGCGCGGTCGGCGCCAAGGTAAAGGTCGACCTCAAGGTCGATCCCGGGCTGATCGGCGGGCTCGTCGTCAAGGTCGGCAGCCGCATGATCGATAACTCGCTGCGCAGCAAGTTGCAGCGGCTTCAAATTGCCATGAAAGGGGTTGGATGATGGACATCCGCGCCGCGGAAATCTCCGCAATTCTCAAGGAGCAGATCGAGAATTTCGGCGCCGAAGCGGACGTCGCGGAGGTCGGCCAGGTGCTGTCGGTCGGTGACAACGTGGCCCGCGTCTACGGGCTCGACAATGTCCAGGCCGGCGAGTTGGTCGAGTTTCCGGGCGGCATCATGGGCATGGCGCTCAACCTCGAGACCGACAACGTCGGCGTCGTGCTGTTCGGCGAGGACCGCGGCATCAGGGAGGGCGACGTCGTCAAGCGGACGGGCTCCATCGTCGACGTGCCGGTCGGAAAGGACCTGCTGGGCCGCGTTGTCGACGCGCTCGGCAACCCGATCGACGGCAAGGGGCCGATTGAAGGCGTCGAGCGCAAGCGCGTCGAGGTCAAGGCGCCGGGCATCATTCCGCGGCGCTCGGTACACGAGCCGGTGCAGACCGGCCTCAAGGCGATCGACAGCCTGATCCCGATCGGGCGCGGGCAGCGCGAGCTGATCATCGGCGACCGCCAGACCGGTAAGACGGCGATTGCGCTCGATACCATCCTGAACCAGCGCGAGGTCAACAAGGGCGGCGACGAATCCAAGAAGCTCTATTGCATCTACGTGGCCGTTGGGCAGAAGCGCTCCAGCGTCGCGCAGTTCGTCAAGGCCCTGGAAGACCGCGGCGCGCTGGAATACTCGATCGTCGTCGCGGCGACGGCGTCCGAGCCCGCTCCGCTGCAGTTCCTGGCGCCCTATACTGCATGCACCATGGGTGAATTCTTCCGCGACAACGGCATGCACGCGGTGATCTTCTACGACGACCTGTCCAAGCAGGCCGTGGCCTACCGCCAGATGTCGCTGCTGCTGCGCCGTCCGCCGGGCCGCGAAGCCTATCCCGGCGACGTGTTCTATCTGCATTCGCGCCTGCTCGAGCGGGCGGCGAAGATGAACGACGACAATGGCGCCGGCTCGCTGACCGCGCTGCCGGTGATCGAAACCCAGGCCGGCGACGTCTCGGCCTACATTCCGACCAACGTGATCTCGATCACCGACGGCCAGATCTTCCTCGAGACCGACCTGTTCTATAAAGGCGTGCGTCCGGCGGTGAACGTCGGCCTTTCGGTCAGCCGCGTCGGCTCGGCCGCGCAGATCAAGGCGATGAAGCAGGTGGCCGGCCGAATCAAGCTGGAGCTGGCGCAGTACAGAGAGATGGAGGCCTTCTCGCAATTCGCCTCCGACCTCGACGCGGCAACGCAGCGCCTGCTGGCGCGTGGCGCACGCCTGACCGAGCTGCTGAAGCAGGACCAGTACTCGCCGTTGCCGGTCGAGGAACAGGTCGCGGTGATCTTCGCCGGCGTGCGCGGTTACCTCGATGCGGTTCCGGTGAAGAAGGTGACCGAGTTCGAACGCAAGCTGCGCGACGAGTTGAAGGCAAATGGCCAGGACATTCTCGAGGCGATCCGCACCGAAAGGGAGCTATCGGACGCGATCGAGGAGAAGCTGAAGGCCTTCATCGAGAAGTTCAGCAAGACTTTCGTCTGACGGATTCGCCCGAAAGGGGCGCTGACGGGAAGCCGGGATCTCGTTCCGGTTTGCCGCGGAGAGTTTGGAACGACGAGCTAGAGCGGAATGCCGAGCCTCAAAAGCCTTCGCGTTCGCATCGCCAGCGTCAAATCGACGCAGAAAATCACCTCGGCCATGAAGATGGTCGCGGCTGCCAAACTGCGTCGCGCGCAGGAACAGGCCGAGGCTGCACGGCCCTATGCCGAGCGCATGGAGCGTATGCTGGGCTCGCTGGCCGAGAGCGTGGCCGGGCGCGACGGGGCGCCGCCGCTGTTGGTGGGCAATGGCCGGAGCGATGTGCATCTGCTGGTCGTTGCCACGGCGGATCGCGGGCTGTGCGGCGGTTTCAACTCTAGCATCGTGCGCGAGGCGCGGCGCCGGATCGCGGCGCTGCAGAACGAGGGCAAGACCGTCAAGATCCTCTGTGTCGGACGCAAGGGCCGTGACCAGCTGCGCCGCGAATACGGCAAGCTGATCGTCGATACGATCGAAGAGATCGGCCGGCCGAGTTTGCGCTTCGAAGGGGCCGAGAGCGTGGCGCAGCGGATCGCCGCCATGTTCGTCGACGGCGAGTTCGACGTCTGCACGCTGTTCTTCGCCCGCTTCAAGTCGGCGATCACGCAGATCGTCACGGCTCAGCAGCTCATTCCCTTCGCGGTGCAGGTAAGCGATGAGGCCGGCGAGAGCGAGGCGGTGGGGAACGGCAGCATGCCGACGAATGCTGTCTATGAATACGAGCCCGACGAGGAAGATATCCTGCGCGATCTGTTGCCGCGCAACCTTGCGATCCAGACGTTCCGCGCTTTGCTGGAGAACAATGCCAGCGAACAGGGCGCGCGCATGACCGCGATGGACAACGCCACCCGCAACGCGGGCGATATGATCGACCGCCTGACGCTGACCTACAACCGGACGCGCCAGGCCGTGATCACCAAGGAACTGATCGAAATCATCTCCGGCGCGGAGGCGCTGTAGCGCGGCGCAGCCGGGACGAGTTAGGGACGAGGGAGCGAACGCAATGGCAAAGAACCTTGTCGGCCGGGTCACCCAGGTCTTGGGCGCGGTCGTCGACGTCCACTTCGATGGCGACCTGCCGTACATCCTGAATGCGCTGGAGACCGAAAACCAGGGCAACCGCCTGGTCCTCGAAGTGGCACAGCACCTGGGCGAAAACACCGTTCGCACCATCGCCATGGACGGGACCGACGGTATGGTGCGCGGCCAGGAAGTGACGGATACCGGCGGGCCGATCTCGATGCCGGTCGGTCCCGAGACCCTGGGCCGCATCCTCAACGTGATCGGCGAGCCGATCGACCAGCGCGGCCCGATCGAGACCAAGATGAAACTGCCGATCCATCGCCCGGCGCCCGAGTACGTCGATCAGTCGACCGAAGCCGAGATTCTGGTCACCGGCATCAAGGTGGTCGATCTGCTGGCGCCCTACGCGCGCGGCGGCAAGATCGGCCTGTTCGGCGGCGCCGGCGTCGGCAAGACCGTCATCATCATGGAGCTGATCAACAACATCGCCAAGGCGCACGGCGGCTATTCGGTATTCGCCGGCGTGGGCGAACGGACCCGCGAAGGCAACGACCTCTATCACGAGATGATCGAGTCGGGCGTCATCAAGCTCGACGGGGAAGGGTCCAAGGCGGCCCTGGTCTACGGCCAGATGAACGAGCCCCCGGGCGCCCGCGCTCGCGTCGGCCTGTCGGGCCTGACCCTGGCGGAATACTTCCGCGACGAGGAAGGCCAGGACGTGCTGCTCTTCATCGACAACATCTTCCGCTTCACCCAGGCCGGTTCCGAGGTCTCGGCGCTGCTCGGCCGTATTCCCTCTGCGGTGGGCTACCAGCCGACGCTGGCCACCGACATGGGCACCCTGCAGGAGCGCATCACCTCGACCAAGAAGGGCTCGATCACTTCGGTGCAGGCCATTTACGTGCCGGCCGACGATCTGACCGACCCGGCGCCGGCGACCTCGTTCTCGCACTTGGACGCGACCACCGTGCTGTCGCGCCAGATCGCCGAGCTCGGTATCTACCCGGCGGTCGACCCGCTCGACTCCACTAGCCGCATCCTCGACCCCCGTGTCGTCGGCGAGGAGCACTACACGGTCGCGCGCGAGGTGCAGCGCGTGCTGCAGCAGTACAAGGCGTTGCAGGACATCATCGCGATCCTCGGCATGGACGAGCTCTCGGAAGAGGACAAGCTGACCGTGGCGCGCGCGCGCAAGATCCAGCGCTTCCTTTCGCAGCCGTTCCACGTCGCCGAGGTCTTCACCGGCTCGCCGGGCGTTCTGGTGTCGCTCGAGGACACCATCCGCGGTTTCAAGGGGATCGTCGCAGGCGAATACGATCACCTGCCGGAGTCGGCCTTCTACATGGTCGGCACCATCGAGGAGGCCGTTGAGAAGGCGCGCAAGATGGCTGCCGAGGCGGCCTGAGACGCGCCGGAACGGGCGGAACTGATCGCACCGGCGCGGTGCGGGAGACGGAAGCATGGCCGAAGACAAGGTGGCATTCGAACTCGTTTCGCCGGAGGCCCTGGTCCTGTCGCGCGACGTCGAGATGGTCGTCGTGCCCGGCTCCGAGGGCGACTTCGGCGTGCTACCGCGGCACACGCCGTTGATCTCCAACGTGCGGCCGGGTGTGCTGCGGGTCTACGAGAGCGGTCAGGTGACCGAGCGCATCTTCGTCGCCGGCGGTTTTGCTGAGGTTACCCCGGCGCGCTGCACCGTGCTGGCCGACGAGGCCATGCCGGTCGCCGAGATCGACCGGGTCGCGGCGGAAAAGGCGCTTCGCGACGCCCAGGACGATCTCAAGGACGCCAAAAGCGACGCGGATCGGCGCGACGCCGAGCGCCGGGCAGCGGTCAACGAAGCCATGCTGAAAGCCTCGGAATCCTAAAATATTTGTAATCTTCCTGTATTTTCCAAGGTTTCCGGGCGGTAAGGCCTTCAAGCCGCGGCGCTAATTCCTAAATAGAGGATCGGGCGGGCCCCGCAGCGGGCGGTTCCGCGGTTTTCGGTGCCATGCTAGATTTCGGCAGACGTTCTTGCCGGTCGGGGGCGGACCGGCGGCGCGACAACGACGCCGCGGGTGTAAACACAGGGACGGATAGGCCATCATGATGGCGAAGCACTGGGCGCTCGATGACATCCCTTGGGATCGATTCGATAGCACTAAGGTTGATCCCGAACTCCTCAAAGTGATCAAGGCGGCTGCCTTGGTGGAATACAACGGCGGCGACTACGCCGCCTACCTGTGCAACGTCTTTTCGGACGACACGGAGTTCCAGGACGCCGCCAACCAATGGGCGCGGGAAGAGGTGCAGCATGGGCTGGCGCTCGGGCGTTGGGCCGAGATGGCGGATCCCGGGTTCGATTTTCTGGCCAGCTTCAGGCGCTTCACCGACGGCTACCGTCTGCCGCTCGATGCCGAGGAGTCGATCCGCGGCTCGCGTTCCGGCGAGCTGGTGGCGCGCTGCATCGTCGAGGTCGGCACCTCGTCCTACTATTCGGCGCTCGGCGAGGCGACCGAGGAGCCGGTCCTGCGCGCGGTCTGCAAGAACATCGCGGCCGACGAGTTCCGCCACTACAAGCTGTTCTACAAGCATCTGAAGCGCTACCTCGAAAGGGAAGGCATCGGCCGGCTGCGCCGGGTCCTGGTGGCGCTCCGGCGTATCGGCGAGAGTGAGGACGACGAGCTTGCCTATGCCTACTACGCGGCCAACGGCGGCGATGCGCCCTACGAGCGGAGGCGCTGGTCGCACGCCTATGCCTACCGCGCCTTCGGCTATTTTCGGCAGAAGCATGTCGAGCGCGGCATCGCCATGACCTTCAAGGCGGCCGGTCTCAACCCCCAGGGAGGTCTGGCGCGCATGGCCTCGCGCGGGGCCTATCGCTTTCTGAAGTATCGGCGGCAGCGCCTGGCGGCCGAGGCCGCCTGAGGCCCGTCGCCGCGCACCGCGCGGGTTCATCGCGAGAAAGAAAGAGGGCCGGCCCTTCCGGACCGGCCTCGGCAGTTTACCCCTGGCTATTGCGGCTCAGGAGGCGGGTAATGCCTGTCGCGCGGCGTGCCCCAGCGTCACATTTTCCCCATCATGCGTTGGCGATGAGCGGTCTCGGCGATGCTTTCCCGTTGGATAGCAGATCCATGTGACAAGACTGTCGCAGCTATTAGGCATTTTTGTTTCGATCTCCCGACCGCCACTGTCGCGTAACGGCCTTTTGAAAATTCAAAGTGTCGCGATATCGTCGGGGGCCGCAAAGCGAAAGTGTAGTAGCAGTGAACGATGACACGATGTCTCCGCCTGCCAAACGGCAACGACACACGCCGGAAGGCGAGGCGCTGTACGATCTCATGCTGGAGATCGCAGCGACCTTCTTTCGCCTGCGTGCGGCCGGCAAGAAGGTCGGGGCCGTCACACCCTGGGGCGGCGGAACGCTGGGGTTGCTGCGGTCGTTGCAGCGCGAGGGCCCGCAGACCGTGCCGCAGCTCGCCCGGGCGCGGCCGGTCGCCCGGCAGCGCATCCAGAAGCTGGCCGACGAGCTGGCGGCGGACGGCTTGGTCGAGTTCGTCAGCAATCCGGCGCACAAGCGCTCGAAGCTCCTGCGCCTGACGCCCAAGGGCACGGCCGCCTACGGCGATCTGTCCGAGCGGATGCTGCGCGTCTGCGACGACCTGGCCGCCGGCATGGTCGGCGAGGACCTGTGCCGTGCCGCCGAGGTTCTCCGCGGCCTGCGCGAAAAGCTTTAGCGCCCTCCATCGGCCGACGGCCTCGGACGCAGGCCATGCCGCCCCGCTCCGGGGCGCCGCAACATTATCATATTGACAATTTAGTTGTCATATATGACACTCTTATTGTCATTTAACGAGGAGGTGGATGTGCCCTGGATACAGGTTGGCATGGTTTCCTTCGCAACCAGCCTGCTGGCGGTTGCAATCGTCGTGCTGGGACTGGGTGGGGCCTGGGCCCACTTCGGCACGCGCTGGTCGGGCGAACCTCAGAACGACCGCTGGGTCGGCTGGCACGCCGGTCCCGGGCGGAACGCGGAGGGCTGGGCTCGCCCCTGCGCGGCGGATTGGTCCGAACGGCTCGATCCGCTGCTGCAGCGCGTGGCGGCGGATCTCGAACTGACGCCGGCGCAGCGCCCCGCCTGGGCTGCCATGACGGAATCCCTGCGGTCATCGCTGCAGGCGCTGCGCAGGGCCTGCGGTTCCCCGGCCGACGGCGGCGATTCCCTGGCGCGGCTGCGGCGCGGCGAAGCGGTCCTGCGGAGCGCGCAGGCAGCGGTCGCCGAGTTGCGGCCGGCCTACGAGGCCCTCGTCGATACGCTGACCGAGGCGCAGCACGCGAAGCTAGAACGGTGGCTCGCGTCGCGGCACGCCTCGATCTATGCCGCGGGAGACTGATAGGATGGCGCCGAAAGCCGAGCCGTTCGCGCGAGGCACGCGAGAGGACGCGTTGGGATCTACCGCCGAAACGAGCGGGCGGCCGGAGACCGCCGGGGTGGTCGCGCGGCCGCCGCTCATCATCCTGGGCTTCGTCGGCCTCGGGCTCGCGGTGGACGCGGCTCTGCCGTGGCCGCTGCTGCCCGATGGCGAGGTCGGGCTGCGCTACGCCGGCGGCGGGGCGCTGGCCCTTCTGGGTGTCGCCCTGGTCGTCGCCTCGGCCCGACGCTTCCGTGCGCGCGGCACCAACGTCGAGACGTGGAAGCCGACCACGGCGCTGGTGACCGACGGGCTGTACCGCTTCACCCGCAACCCGATCTATCTCGGCCTCTTCACGCTCTACCTCGGCATCGCCGTGCTGGCGGACAATGCATGGATTGTCGTTCTGGGCGCGCCGCTGTTCTTGGTGATGCGCTATGGCGTGGTGGCGCGCGAGGAGGCCTATCTGGAGCGCTGCTTCGGCGAGGATTACCGCAGTTATCGGGCGCGGGTCCGCCGCTGGCTCTGATCCGGGCGGGCGCCGTTAGCCGCCGCGCAGGCGCTCGGCCAGCGGGCGGAACTCCTCGACCAGCTGGCGATAGATCTGGCGCTTGAAGGGAACGATGAGCGCGGGCAGATCGTCGAACTCGGCCCAGCGCCAGGCGCTGAACTCGGGCTCCTCGGTCTCGATGTCGATGTCGCGGTCCTCCCCCAGGAAGCGCAGCGCGAACCACTTCTGCTTTTGGCCGCGGAACCGGCCGCGCCAAAGTTTCGGCACCAGATCGAGCGGCAGGTCGTAGCGGATCCAGTCGCGGCTCTCGGCGATGATCTCGACCTTGTCGGTACCGGTTTCCTCGCGCAGCTCGCGCAAGACCGCCTGCCGCGGCGTTTCGCCCTTGTCGATGCCGCCCTGCGGCATTTGCCAGGCCGTGCTGCGCATGTCGAGTCGCTGCGCAACGAAGACCTGCCCCGTTGCGTTGAACAGCATGAGGCCGACGCCGGAGCGGTAGGGCAGGCGGCCGATCTCTTCCGGCGTCATGGCCCGGTCCGCCTTGGGGTCGTAGGCGCCGCTCATCCGCCGCCGGCCAACTGATGTTGCTTCTGACGATTGGCAATCGCCGTGATCGGCGCCAGTGCAAAGCCGCGCGCGTCGAGATCCTTGCTCCACTCGCGCAGCCGCTCGATCGTGACCGGATAGGGTTGGCCGATGGCGACGGCGAAGCCCTCGGCCGCGGCGACGTTCTCGAGCTGAACGAGGCGTGCGTCGATCGCCACGCGGCTCGCCTGCGCCCGATCGAGCGCCCGGTCGTTGACCGCGACCGGCAGGCCGATCTTGGCAGCCATCGCGCCCGCGGCGCTGTCGTCGCTGGCGCGGTTGTCGAGGTACATCAAACCGCGCGCCTTGAGTTCCTCGAGAACGGGCCCCAAGTCCTCTGTCGAGGCGGCGAAGCGCGAGCCCATGACGGCCGCAACGCCGACGAACCCGCTGCCGCGCGACAGCGTCCAATCGAGTCGCTCGAGATTCTGCCGCGCCGACAGCGCGGTCAGCAGGGCCTGCGGCCCCGGGTCGTCGTTCGGATAGCTGGTCGGCTCCATCGGCAGATCGAGCATGACCTCGTGGCCGCTGGCGCGGGCCAACGCGATCCATTCGTTGAGGCGCCGCGCGTAGGGCGTGAAGGACAGCGTCACCCCCGCCGGCAGCTGCTTGATCGCCGCTTCCGTCGCGGCGCTCGACAGCCCGAGGCCGGTCAGAACCACGGCGATACGCGGGCGTGTGTCGCTGTCCGCGAAGGCCTGGCTGTTGCGCCGCCAGGGCGCGCTCTCGTCCACCGGCGGCAGGGCCACGCCGGCCGGGGGCTCGTTCGCACCGGCCTCGGGCAGGGCCGCTTGCTGCGGTGCTTCGGCGGGTTCGGCCGGGGGCGCCGCCTGCCCTTCGGCACCCGCGCTCTCTACCGGCGGCGCCTCTGCCGGCGCGATCTCAGCGGTCGAATCGGGCGCCGCTTCGGGTGTCGCTTCGGACTCGGGAGCTGCGGGCTGTTCGGGTGCCGCTTCCGTGCCCTGCTCGGGCGTGGCCGCCGGCTCCATCGGGGCCGGGGATTGCACTGCCTGGTCGGTGCCGCTGTCGCCGTCTGGCACCGGCATGGCCAATTCACTCTCGCTGGCCTGCTCGGCCGCGGGCGGCGCCGACATAAGAACGTAGCCGGACGCAGCTGCGAGGACGATCAGCAGGCTCAGCCAGGCGCCGATCAATGCACGCGCGGCGAAGCTTCGTTTCGGTTTCTGCTCGGACGCGGCTCTCACAGGCAGTTACACGCTCGCCGGACCGTCGGACCGCAGCGGCCCGGCTCGGCCCCTTCAGTTCATGGCGCGGCGCTCGAAGAAGGCCAGTCCGCGCAAAAGGTCAAAGGCCCGCGCCAGCTGGTAATCCTCTTGAGACGCCGTCGGCGTCGCCGACTCCCCGTCTCCCGGAGTTTCGACCGGCGCAACGCTCCCCCCGCTGTTTTCCAGGTGGCCCGGCAAGTCGGCCTCGCGCCGCCGCGGCGAGGTGTCGACCTTCTCGAGCCGCGCCTGTTCGACGCGGATGTCGGGCTCGATACCGACCCCCTGGATCGAGCGGCCCGACGGCGTGTAGTAGCGCGCCGTGGTCAGGCGCATGGCGCCATTACCGCTCAAGGGGATGATGGTTTGAACCGATCCCTTGCCGAAGCTGGTCGTCCCCATGACCACGGCGCGGCGGTGGTCCTGCAATGCCCCGGCAACGATCTCGGAGGCAGAGGCCGATCCGCCGTTGACCAAGACGACGATCGGCAACCCGTCTGCCATGTCGCCGGGCCGCGCGTTATAACGCTGCGCATCTTCGGCGTGGCGGCCGCGGGTCGAGACGATCTCGCCCTGGTCCAGGAAGGCGTCCGACACCGCAATAGCCTCGTCCAGCAGGCCACCGGGATTGTTGCGCAGGTCGAGCACGAAGCCGGCCAACTCGTCGCCGATCTCTTTCTTGAGCCCTTCGACCGCCTTCTCCAGTCCGGGCGAGGTCTGCTCGTTGAAGGCCGTGATGCGCAGGTAGCCGATGTTGCCTTCGCGCCGGCTCCGCACCGAGGTGATGCGGATCACGTCGCGGGTGACGGTGACGTCGAACGGCTCCTGGTCTGCGCGGCGGATCGTCAAGGTGATCGAAGTGTCCACCGGGCCGCGCATCTTCTCGACGGCGTCGTTGAGGGTGAGGCCGAGCACAGGCTCGGAATCGAGGTGTGTGATCAGGTCGCCCGGGGCCAGGCCGGCACGGTAGGCCGGCGTGTCGTCGATCGGCGAGACCACTTTGATGAAGCCGTTTTCCATCGTGACCTCGATGCCGAGGCCGCCGAACTCACCCTTGGTCTGTACCCGCATATCGCGGAAGGATTCGGCGTTGAGGTAGCTGGAGTGCGGATCCAACGCCGACAGCATGCCCTGGATCGCCGACTCGATCAGCTCCTGGTCGGTGACCTCCTCGACATAGTCGGCCCGCACGCGCTCGAAAACGTCTCCGAACAGCTTGAGCTGCCGGTAGGTCTCGGAGCGGTTCTCCTGCGCCGGGATGGCCTGGGGAACCAATAGAACGAGGACGGCCAATACGG
>Ga0210123_1000731_pt1 | contig 19116 bp, 18 predicted proteins | sample Muzzi_PWB_D2_FD_185535 | JGI IMG/M metagenome (GOLD analysis project Ga0210123, IMG submission 185535) | Wetland microbial communities from San Francisco Bay, California, USA, that impact long-term carbon sequestration - Muzzi_PWB_D2 (SPAdes) | ecosystem: Environmental > Aquatic > Marine >... | reverse complement strand
CCAACTTGCCGAATAGAGGAACCGATTGATCCAAGCTTGGAACTACTTCCAAAAGCGCGTTCAAATCAGCGCGATCATGTGCGGGCTATGCTTTGCACTGGTCATACAGAGCGGCTGTGGAAAAAAGGCCCCGCCGGTGGCACCGCGTCAAATCCCCCTGGTTGCAGTGGCCGACCTGCAGGGCGTTTTGTCCGCAAAGACGGTGCGGCTGGCCTGGCACCACGCCGCCCAGAATGAAAGCGCTGCGGGGTATATCGTGCTGCGGGCTCAGGCGGCCCTTTCCCGGCCGGCGTGCCCGGATTGTCCGCTTGTTTTTCAGAAGGTGGACACCATCCCCATGGACCGGTCGGCGCGCAAGCAGCGGCAAAACCTGGCCTTCCAGCAGGAGATCGCGGCGGGCTTCCGGTATACGTACAATGTGCGGCCCTATCAGTCTTCCGGAGCGCAGGGGCCGGATTCCAATTTGGTGGTGATCGAATTCCCCATACCAACAGAAAGTCGCCCATGAATCCCATACCGTTTACCAAAATGAGCGGCAGCGGAAATGACTTCATCCTGATCGACAACCGTGAAGCGGTGGTGCCGGCTGAGAATCGGCCGCAATTTGTATCACAGGTTTGCCGCCGTAAAATGTCGGCCGGCGCCGATGGGCTGATTCTGGTGGAACGTTCCGATAGGGTGGATTTTAGTTGGGATTTTTACAACTCCGACGGCAGCGTGGCCGAAATGTGCGGCAACGGTGCCCGTTGTGTGGCGCGGTTTGCCCATTTGCAGGGTATTGCCACCGAGCGCATGGCTTTCGAGACCATTGCCGGCATCATTCATGCGCAGGTGATGGACGATGCGGTGCGTATTAAAATGACCGCTCCGCAGGACATGCTCATCGGTGCAGAGCTGGAACTTGTCGGCCAAACGGTGCATTTCAGCAGCGTCAACACCGGTGTCCCCCATGCGGTCATTGCCATCGATCATATCGACAGCGCCGAAGTGGTTGAAAAGGGCCAGCTAATCAGGCACCATCCCCAGTTCGCGCCGGCCGGTACCAATGTCAATTTTATCGCCCCTCTAAACGGCAGCCTTTGGACCGTGCGCACCTACGAGCGGGGAGTGGAAGATGAGACGCTGGCCTGCGGTACGGGTATTGTGGCTTCCGCCTTGGTACTGGCGGAAACCAAGGGGTTACCATCGCCCATTACCCTGGAGACCAGAAGCGGCAGTCGGCTCAAAGTATATTATGCAAAGACCAACCATGGGTATGCCGACATCTTTCTGGAAGGCGATGCCCGAATGATCTATGCAGGGCAGTTGATGCCGGATGCCTGGCTATATGAATGAATGTTTGCAGCCGGCCGACGCCATGAAAATCGGGGGAGAGGCTTGAACGTGACAGAGCAATACATGGCGCCAAGTTTTAAGTTTAATGTGTAAAGTTAAGGATTGGACCGATTGAAGACAGGCCCGGAGGCAACATATCGTGACAGCTGACCATTATGTATATCTTTCCATCGGTTCCAACCTCGGTGATCCTCTCGAAAACTGCTGTGCAGGCATTGATGCACTTTGCGAGGATGGGGCCGTGGAATTGTTGGCACGGTCGCCTTTTTACAAAACCCAACCGGTGGATTACGTGGATCAGGATTGGTTTATCAATGCCGCCCTCTATATTCGAACCCGCTTGTCCCCTGTTGGACTGCTGGAAAAAACCCAGGCCATCCAAAAGCGCTTGGGGCGCAAATCCGATAGGGTGCGTTTCGGTCCGCGCATCCTGGACCTTGATATCATCTTCTATGATGACCTCACCATGGACTCGACACGGCTGAAGATTCCCCATCCGCGCATGCACAAAAGACGCTTTGTCTTGCAACCCATTTGTGATATAGACCCAACAGTCATGCATCCAGGAATTGGGCGAAACGTGCAAGAGATGTTAAATCAATTGGTTACAACTGATCAGGACATGGTGCCGTGCTCTTTCGACTGCTGATTTTTGTTATTCTGGGCATGGTGATCTACCGGGTGGCGAGATCCTGGCTGGGTGGTTCCGGGCAACAGGACGCCCGACCCGACAACAGACCGCCCGAGCAGGTGGATGATGAGATGATCAAGGACCCGGTCTGCGGGACCTACTTCGCCAGGCATAGCGGTGTGGCGCTGACCGCATCGAATAAGGTGCTCCATTTTTGCAGCGACGAATGCCGCGACAGCTATGTGGCGCATCCGTCAAAGTACCAGTAAACGTGAGCCGGTATACCGCCGTAATCTGCCAACGACCCCATGAACCAGTGACCCAAAGGGAGAAACAATGAAATTTTTTATCGATACCGCCAACCTCGACGAAATCAAAGAAGCCAATGCCATGGGCATGGTGGATGGTGTCACCACCAACCCCTCCTTGATCGCCAAAGAAGGACGCGATTTCAAAGAACTCATCGCTGAGATCTGCAAAATTGTGAACGGCCCCATCAGCGCCGAGGTGATCAGCCTGGAGACCGAGGGCATGGTGTCAGAGGCACGTGAGCTGGCCAAGATTCACGACAATATCGTGGTTAAGATACCCATGACTGTTGACGGACTCAAGGCTGTGCGCACGCTGACGGCGGAAGGTATCAAGACCAATGTGACCCTGGTATTTTCACCTCTTCAGGCGCTTATGGCTGCCAAAGCCGGTGCTACCTATGTCAGTCCGTTTGTGGGCCGCATAGACGATCTTTCCCAGGAAGGCATGCTGCTCATCGAACAAATCGTCGAGATGTACAGCAACTATGCCTACGATACCGAGATCATCGTCGCCAGCGTCCGCAATCCCTTGCATGTACTGGACTCTGCACTGATGGGTGCGGATATCGCCACCATCCCTTTCAATGTATTGAGCAAGCTGGCTGCCCATCCGCTTACGGATAAGGGCATTAAGGCTTTTCTGGACGACTGGAAGAAATCCGGGCGATAGTATTGTGGACGCCATTTAAGCAAAGAGGTGTTCCATGCAGTTATCGGAACGAGTGAAAACCCTGTTGGGCGAACCCAATGCCTTGACCCTGTTTCGCGTCCTGTCCGTGCCGCTGATTATCGCGCTGATGTATGCTCCAAATAGATTGACGTGCTTATTGGCGGGATTGATATTCAGCGCGGCAGCCATCACCGACTATTTTGACGGGCACCTGGCCCGCCGGAAAGGGATGGTGACCAACCTCGGCAAGGTGATGGACCCCCTGGCGGACAAGCTGCTGGTTTCTTCCACCATGATCATGCTGTCCGCATTGGGGTGGGTACCGGCCTGGGCGGTTTGCGTGATCGTCGGACGCGAGCTGGCAGTAACCGGGCTGCGCAGCATCATCGCACAAAATGAACTCGATCTGTCTTCCTCGTGGTTGGGGAAATATAAGACCGGATTTCAGATTGCCGCCATGATTCCCTTGTTGCTGCATTATTCCTGGCTGACCATCGACATGAATGCCATTGGGACCTTTTTTTTCTGGGGGGCTGTGGTATTCACGCTTTGGTCGGGGATCGATTACTTTGTGCGTTACAGGGGATTGCTGCAAGCGTAATTTTTTGTTGACAACAGCCTGAGAAATAGCTATTTACGGCAACTTACTGAGCGGGAATAACTCAGTGGTAGAGTGCGACCTTGCCAAGGTCGAAGTCGCGGGTTCAAATCCCGTTTCCCGCTCCATTTTTTTTCTGGCGGCATAGCCAAGTGGTAAGGCAGAGGTCTGCAAAACCTCCATTCTCCAGTTCGAATCTGGATGCCGCCTCCACTTCATCGATGGTCCCAGGGCTGAATTTTGTTCAGCCCTTTTTTTATGGCTTTTCGGCTTCGCGGCCTGGTTCGATATCGCCAGGATACTCAATTCATTGGCGCGGCGGGCTACCAACCGCGCATTTCTTTATTCTTTTTTTTCCTTTTGAGAGCTTTCAGCTCTTTCTTCAACTGTCTTATCCTCTTCTTGCGCATGGACTTATCGATATAGGCATTTTGGGGATACTGGTTCAACAGGGCCACCATTTCCGAAAACTCGTAAGCCTCGGCGTAGGCCAGCGCATCATAACCGCCATTGTCCTCAACAAGCGTGGAGGCTCGATGCTGCAGGAGCAACCTGGCCGTATCCAGGTAGTTATAGTAAGCAGCATAGATCAGTGCGGTACGGCCTTTTTTATCCCGCCGATTGACCTGCGCCCCTTTATCGAGCAGGTATTTGGCGATGTCATAATGATTATAATATGCCGCCAGCATCAGGGGCGTCAGACCGTACTCCTTGTCGCGCTTTTCCATATCCCCCCGATTTACGTAGGATTTGACGCCATACAGATCGTTGTATTTGACGGCGCGATGAATGTTTCCACAGCCGGTGGGTATCCACGCCAACGATAGCATGATCACCAGAACCATTGCTCTAGACATGACGCACTCCTTGTATATTGTAAAACTCATTGATAAAATAATTTTCAACCGTTCCAAATTCTGCTTCGGGATGGAAGCATTTAATGGCCGCCTCCATTAAACCCTCCGCCATGTTGCTTTGTGCACAGGACGCTCATTGGATCGAATAGCTTATAGAAGCTATCTCAAAAAACCTTCAATTAAACGAATTCTCAAGGTGGGACGATAAGTTCTATTCAATGTGAGTATTCAATATTTTGTACCAATTATCAACCGCAATTGATGGATGGAGGCTGTTGGTCTATCATGCGAAGCAACTACCAGAGGGCAGGATGCCGCGTCAGCGCCAATCGGAATCTGAATTGACAATAGCCTCGGCGCCGATTACCTTGTGAGCAAATTCAATATGTCAGAATTATGCATTGACATCGATGGGCCTTAAGCATGCGCATTACATCTATACAAGAACAAAGGGGGGCGGATGACAGGTAAAATATTCTATCGGGAAAGAAGAAAAGTCGAGAAGGGCGAGAAAAAACCGCGCTTCCGCGTGGTGGCGGTTGCCGATTGCAACCTTAAAATCTACGCCAATCATCTGCGCCTTAAAGAGATGGAACATATGGCCGAAGCGTGCAAAGCAGATCTGATTCTATTGCGTACAGGCGATAAACAAAAGCCGGCAGATAAATAGAGCCGTCATATTGAGGTGATGTCATGGCACTGGTGCGTGATAAAGACGGTAAACGATTGCATGTCAAGAGTCGTTTGATGGGCGAAAGCCTGGTGAGCAGGGCATTCATCGATCAACTCGAAATCGCCCCTCAGCAGCGTTTGTATCCGGACGTAGCCGTCATGAAAATCGGCGGACAATCCATTTGCGACCGCGGCGTCAAAGCCCTGCCTGCTATTTTGAAAGAGATCGTTGACAACAGTCATGATCATAAGTTGTTGATCACCACCGGTGGCGGTACACGCAGCCGGCACATCTATACGATCGGCCTGGAAATGGGCATGCCCACCGGCATCATCGCCCGCTTTGGCAGCATGATTTCGGACCAGAATGCACTGATGATCGCCACCTTGCTGTCGCCTTGGGGGGGCATAAAAATTTCTCACAGCGATATCACCAAATTGCCCACTTACTTTGCCGAAGGCATTATTCCCGTCATGCACGGCATGCCCCCATATGATTTTTTTGCCATCAAACCTGAAAGAGGACGCATCCCCATCCATCGCACCGATGTCGGTCTAGTGATTCTGGCTGATCTAATAGGCTCGCGGCGGGTCATTTTCATTAAGGATGAAGATGGTCTCTATACCAACGACCCGAAAAAAGACGCCCACGCCGAATTTATCCCCAAAATCGGTGCCATGGACCTGATGCACAAAGATCAGGACGACCTGGTCATTGAACGCCCCTGTCTGGAAATCATTCAAAACAGCGAAGTGATCGAAGAGATCCAGATCATCAACGGCATGGTGCCCGGCAATATCACCAAAGCACTCTCCGGTGATCATGTGGGCACCATTATTTTCAAACAACCTCAAGAGTGATCAAATCCGCTTTTTCACCTGATGTGCGTCAAAATGGCCAAAACCTCCGCGTAGATCTGTGAATCTTTGCTGGCGCGGGGACCGGCCACATTCAGAATTTCGATCTTGTTCATACCCAGCCATGACGATATCAGCGAAGCGGCGTCCAAAGGGCTGCGGTGGAGCGTTAGATCGATGTGCAGCATTTGCTTGCCGTGCTTGAGCACCATTTTGCGGGTGTAGTCGGTACCGCCGGTGGGCGTGCCGCGGGAAATGATCAGCGTTCCGTCAGCATCGGTCACATTCTTCTCGGTGCGCTCAGCATAGCTCTCCGTGGGCATCTCATCAAGGTTGTAGGTTGGCGCAAGCGGGCCGTCCTCGGTGATCCGCCCCTTGGGTATCCATCCGCCGTGTGGAATCCCCATACGCATGGCCGCATCCAGAGCTGCCCGGTCCACGCCGGTTTGCCCACCGGAAATAATTTTCTTCAACATGGTGTCTGCTCCTGTAGTGGTCCATTATCAGATATCATTGCATCCTATCCCAGGAGAACCTGCCGGTCAAACAGGACGGGACCGGGTCACCCTGAAGGAGTGCCCGGTCCCAAGTTGAGAAGATTTACCGATGAGGTAAGGAGGACAAATCAGATGGTTGCCATCTGATGATGATTACACCATAAATCATGTGGATTACCCGGAGATGACCCCAATGTTACAAGTTGGTCATCTTGGGAGCAATGGCGATCAAACACCATTGGGGCTTGACCCCGGCCCTGCTTTCGGTGCATGTGTCATGGACGGATTTGAGATGATTCAACATTGGAACGGGTAAATCAAAATGATAATCGCTGAAATTCTATCCACAGGTGACGAGATCCGATCCGGCGCCCTGGTGGACAGCAACTCGGCCTATCTGGCCGATATGATGGAAAGGCACGGCGCCAAGGTCACGCGTCATCAAAGTGTGGGGGATGACTTGCCGGCGTTGACCCAGGTCCTCGCTGAAATCGGACAGCGGGCCGACATCGCCGTGGTGACCGGCGGTCTGGGGCCCACCGTCGATGACCGCAGTGCCGAAGCCGCAGCCGCCGTTGCCGGCGTTGCCCTGGCGCTGGACCAGCGCGCTTTGGACGATATCGAGGGTTTTTTCAGGAAGCGCAATAGGCCATATGCGGCCTCCAACCGCAAACAGGCCATGATTCCGCAAGGCGCCAAGGTGCTCTACAATGCCGTGGGTACGGCACCTGGGTTCCGGCTTAAAATTCATCGCTGTACGTTTTTCTTCCTTCCCGGCGTACCTTATGAAATGAAGCACCTGTTCGGGCAGCAGGTATTGCCGGATATCGAAGCCATGCAAGCCGGCGCGCGTCAGTTCAGTCTGGTACGTACCATTTCGACCTTCGGCCTGCCGGAATCCACAGTCGGGGAGCGGGTGGCTGGCGTCACCCTTGAATATCCGGAAATTACCTTGGGGCTGCGGGCCAAATTTCCAGAAATTCAGGTAAAACTCTACCTGCGCACCAGCGATGAAAATGAAGGCGGCGCGCTTTTGGACAGGGCGGATCAATGGGTCTGCGGGCAGCTTGGCGAGCATATTTTTTCACATACCGGGCGGTCCATGGCCGATGAAGTCGGCGGCCTGCTGAAGACACAAAATGCCACCCTGTCGGTGGCCGAGAGCTGCACTGGCGGTCTGATCGGCAACTGGCTGACCAATACGGCGGGTTCTTCCGACTATTTTCGATTGTCCGCCGTCACCTACCATAACCAATCCAAAATTGATGTCCTGGGGGTGTCTCAACAGACTTTGGTACGCCATGGCGCTGTGCACGAAGAGACGGCCTGTGAGATGGCCGCCGGCGCCCGCCGCGCAGGGGGCAGTACTTACGGCCTGGCCACCACCGGTATCGCCGGGCCTGACGGCGGATCTGATGAAAAGCCGGTGGGCACTGTCTGCATCGCATTGGCGACACCTGAGAAGACCACTGGTCGTCGATTTTACTTCAGCTTCGGCCGGCGTTTGATGAACAAGCGCATTTTCGCCATGGCGGCCTTGGACATGTTGCGGCGTCATCTGATCCAGGCAGAACCCCAGGCGTGAGTGTGCTTGAGGTGCCGGCCATGCAAGGGGACATCACGACCGTAAGGGCCGGGTGGCTGATCGACGGCACCGGCGACCCGGTTCAGCTGGATCGGATGGTCACCATTCGATCGGGATGCATTGCCTCCATCGATCCATTTGTCCGTCGCAATATTCCTGAAAAAGGTTATATCGACTTTTCCCATGCCACGCTGTTGCCGGCCCTTATGGATGCTCACGTTCACCTGACGTTGTCCGGCACGCTCGATCCGGCGGCGCGCCAGACACAGCTTCAGCAAACGGCCCAGACCGCCCGGGACGCCATTGGAGATCATATTGAAGCCCATCGGCGCCATGGGGTGGCAGCTGTCCGTCATGCCGGGGACCCACGGGGCGACCTGGCGGATTACCGGCCGGCCATGGCATCGACCCTGACGGTCAAGGTCGCCGGATGGGCATGGCATGCGCAAGGCCGTTATGGCGGAATGATCGGCAAAGGATGGCCCCAGGAGCAAGGGCTGGATCACGCCATCCGGCAGGGACCCAAAAACCAGCAGCATATTAAAATCATCAACTCCGGCATCAACAGCCTGGACTGTTTCGGCCGCGAAACCCGTCCCCAGTTTTCACTCGCAGATCTCCGACGGGCGTGCCGGTACGGACACCGGCAAAATCTCCCCGTCATGGTACACGCCAATGGGAAAACGGCCGTCAGAGAATCCATCGAAGCCGGCTGCCACTCCATTGAACACGGTTATTTCATGGGAGCGGACAACCTGCCGCGCATGGCGGACCATGGCACATTCTGGGTGCCCACAGCCGTTCCCATGGCGGCCTTGACCCGCAAAGATGTGGTTGCACCCAGGCAGGCTGCAATTGCGCAAAGAACCCTGGACCATCAATTGGAGCAGATCGCAAGGGGGCATCAAATGGGGGTTGCCATGGCCCTCGGCACCGACGCCGGCAGCATGGGGGCGGCGCATGGCGCCGGGGTCCGGCACGAGCTGGCCCTGTTTATGGCGGCCGGTTTGCCGCTGAGCCAGGCGGTCCGCTGCGCGACCCTGAATGCCGCCACGCTAATGGGTTTGGCGCAACGCGGAGCGCTTCTGCCGGGTTGGCGCGCCGATTTCATTGCCGTTGATGGTCCCGCCAGCAGGCTGCCGGAAAGCCTGGTCAAGATTGCGGCATTGTTTATCCGCGGCCAAAGGGAAGATCTTTCGAAACCTGATTGACGGTCGCGGGCCTAACCGCCCGCATGGCGCAATATTGCCGGTGGTTCAGTATTCCGGCGGCGGATTTTCTTCGTTGCGCGATTTTCTCATTTGCAGCCGTTTAAACAGATGCATCAGCGAGTCAGCCAGCTCCGAAGCTTTGCCGGGTTTGGCGCGATAGATCTCCTGCAAAGATAAATGGGGGTCGCGGCCCGGACTGCGCAGGTATCTCCTGAGCGCAATCAAGCGGTCGCGAAGTTCTTTCTCAACTTCGGCTTTCAATTCTTCCTTGATCACCAGGATACGCTGTTTGGTATCGGGCTGCAGCATATCGCCTTTATATTTTCCGGTCTTATAAGAGATGCGCAGGCGGATCAGTTCAAGCAGGCGTTGCTCATAGTCGGAACCCAGCCATACCACCTCGGGGATCAGCTCGCCAAAATGGGTGACGCCCAGAACATCTTTGTCCTGGGACCAATAGCCGGCCAGCAGATCGGGTTCCAGGTCCATGTAGTTTTTCAGTGGCATATACATACGCCGCAGATAGGTCAACACTTTTTCGGTTTTCTTCTTATGCCCGCCGATAATGACCGAGCCGCCCACTTCGCCCGGTTTGACCCCCTTTGTCCAGGGCGCCCCGGTGATACCGAAATCGTTGTAAACTGGTATCAGCATCAAGGCGGACAGGGTATTGATGGCCAGGGCGTATCCGGCGGACGGTCCCCCGACGCTGTACGAAGCGGATAACAATTGATGGTGGATGGTGTAATTCTCCAGAAAATCGCCCAGCAGCCGCGCGGTGCTCACCTTGGGGTCCAGTCCCTGAAGGTAATTTTTCACCATGGTGAGGGCTTCCTCTGCAGATTGCTGGGTCATTTTCACCGCCATGTCCATCTGGGCAGCAGCGGATGATGAGGACGAGACAGCGCCGGTGACCATCACATTCTGGGATGCGCCCCGGTAGGTAAGGCTCGTGGCGATGGGCAGCAGAACACCTGTCACGTCGTTGGCGCCCACCCCGATAATGAACCCCACCTGGGGTTCCTGGCTCAATTCAGCCTCCAGGAATTCGTCTAACTGAACTTTGCCTTTTTTGGTCGGACTCTGGGAGATCTCCTGCTTGGCCGAATTGAGATGGGAGCGCATGAGCGGATATTCTTCCGATGCGCCGATGGTCTCGAGATGTCGGTTGACCTCCTCGAAATGGGCCAGGAGACGCATGGGGTTTTCTTTGATCTCCGTGCGCAGACCGGTGGGCAAGTCCAGGGCCTCCAGGATCCCCATCAGCGTTTTGAAGTTGAATTTGATGAAATTGGACTTGACTTCCTTGGGAGCATCCATCAACTGGCGGGACCGCTGCAGCACTTCGAATTCGGTACTGCGCAGGGCGCGGGCCTTTTCCACGAAAGCAGCATAGTCAGCCGGTGTGTTGCACAATCCCTGGGCGCCTTCAATGATGCTGGTGATTTGCAAGTCTTCCGCCAGAGGGACGCCTTTTAGCGTTGCCGCGACGATATTGGCAATGTCCTGTTTGCTCAGTTGCCCGCTGACTTCCAGCACCTTCAACCGTTTGGAGCGGATCAGGGCCGGATCAAGGATATCCAGCCGGTTGGTGGTGAGCACGGTGAAGACCCGGCGCAGGGGCACTTCGCCGTCGATGAGGTTGAGGAATTTGTTGGTGATCTTATCCGATGGTGATCCGCCCGAGGGGCTGCGTTTGGGCGCCAACGCATCGCCTTCATCGAAAAAAACCACCGTGGGGGCAATCATCTTGGCGATATCGTAAACTTTTTCGAGGTTCTCGACGGCGCCGTCGACGGGGTTGACCGGATCTTGAAGGGCGCTGGCACTGGTGGCGATATCATGTACGTCGCCATTCTCGCTCAACCAGGTACGCACCAAGAAGGTTTTGCCACTGCCGGGCGGCCCATTGAGCACCACGCCTTTCTCTTCTTCCACACCGTAGTAGAGGCAATTGTTGGTCATCTCTGAAAATGTATCTTTGATGCTGCCCACATACGCTTCCCATTTGACATGGCGGTCCATACGATCAATGACTTTTTTGTAAAGGTCGCCGTATGAATTCTGGGCCACAAGTTCGAATGCCCGCCTGACCAGCAGTGCATCCCCGAGATACTCAGAGTTGAAATCGTTCTTAATTTCCACGATGGAGTGGATCAGTTTGCGCACGTAAGACGGGATCACCTTCAGGGTGCGTTCCTCAAACACTTTGTAAAGCTGCTCCATGGAGGCGTCCAGATCACTGAGCCCGATGGCCGAGCAACTGGTTCCCACGGGAAGCGTGGCGGGATCGCACACCTGAATATCATGGCGCTGCAGTTCCAGCCGCACCACCTCCTTGAGATTGACGGTGCTCTTCCAGAAATCGCCGATGTTGATGATCTGGCCCTTCTCGACAAAGCGGCGGTATATGGCGGCGTCAAAGCGTTCGGGCTGATCGCTGGTGGCGATCAACAGACAATCCCTTTTGCCGCTGATGATTTCATCGAGCACGATATTGGAGGTATCGATCAAGGTGCGCTGCTGGCGTTCGGCCCCGCCGGCATGACTCTCCACGCGCCCAAAGGCGCTGTGGGCTTCTTCGATATGGCGCACCGCTGTTTTGCGCGGATCACCGAGGGCGCGTTTGAAATAGTTGCCCGGTTCGCCGGCCAGTGCGGTTTGGTAGTCATTGGGCGTGACCATGGCATAGTCCAACATCAGCCCCTGTTCTTCCAGGGTTGAAAGGTTGCGGCTGATCTGTCTTTTCAAGATCCACCTGACCAGCGGTATACGGCCCAGACGCTTATAAAATTTGAGCCGCTTGGTGCGCGCGATTTCCATGGCCAGGGTGGGGTCGATCTCTTCCACCGATTTCCAGATGGATTCGCCAGCCAACAGCTCTTCTTTTTTCAGGCGCAGGTCGATTTCGGGCAGCACCTGGTCGCCGAAGATGACTCTTTCGATGGCTTCGGTCACCGTGGAGGTCTTGCCGCTACCGCTGGGACCGATTACCAGCAGCAGGGGAGCCTTGGGAATGGTGGGATCGGATACATACTCTTTGCGAATATGGGCCCGATATATTTTTTCAAAGAGATCATGCAGCTCCACCGGAACGTGCACATCTCGCAGGCTGTGGTCCAGCAAGGAGAGCAGGTAAAGATAGTCCTTGGAGGTCACTTCTTTTTCGAGAATGCGGTTCCATGCATCCTGGGGGTTGGCTTGTCCGGATATTTCAAAACGCTTCTGCCAATCGGTGAGAATTTCAGGGTCTTTGAGTACCTGGAAACGCTTTTCGGGCGCATCCATGATAAAGGAGACAAAAGTTTCCAGGACGGTGTTGATCCATCCGGCGGGCGGCTTGTACTGGTTGAGGCGCGCGCGCATGAATGCTTTGGTTTCGTACGGCCATTGGTTTACCAGTGCCTTTATCTCCTGAATGCGGTTTTCAGGCAGCCGGACGTAAGTGGTCTTTTTAGTTAGCCGGCGCGGCATTGCGGGTCTCCTTCTTTTTCGAAGGGGCAGGGCGCTGCAGTTCGTTGGCCGGCAGAGTCAAGGCCGGAGAACCTTGCGTGTTTTGGATCACCACAGTATGCTGGCCTTCCTGCTTTTTCTCATAGGCCGTGGCCCATTTCTGCTGGGTGAGAAACTGCAGGATGGCTTCGTCGGTGGCGCCATCGGGCCGTCCGATGTTTTTCTGCAGTTCGGTGATGCCGTCGACATACGCCGCGTAGAGTTTGCGAATACGGCTGGCCTCCTGGTCGGCCGCATAGTTCTCGGCTTCGGCAATCAATTCGCGCCGCTTTTTCTCTTCGGTGGCGGCCACCAGCTTGTCGCCGAAGCGGGTCTCCTTGAGGACGAAGCTTACGATCTCAATACCGTATTTGCTTTCCAGGGTCGGTCCGCCTACATTAATGGGGCGGGATTTCAAGGCGGCGAAGATGCGCTCCTTGATCTCCTCGCGGCCCGATACGAGATGGTCGACTTTTTCGGCCTGGATATAATCTTTGACGATACCGTCGTAGTCGCCTTGCAGCAGATCCATGGGATCCAGGTTCTCGATGGCCCAGGTGCGCAAATCTCGGATGCGGTAGGTCAGTACGGCGGAAGTCCATAAGGCCACATTGCCTTTGGAAATAACCCGCATGGGTTCCGCCTGGCCGCCCAGCAGCAGGCGTTGATTCATCAGGGAGACTTCCTGTTCGATACGCGTAAAGAAAGGCAAACGCGTATGCCATCCAACGTCGGTTACGGCCTCGCGCACGCCACCGAAGCGTTCCAGCACCACGGCATAATTCATTTTAACTTTATAGATGGTTTTGGAGGCGTACACCAATGCCACCAGACCATAGATCAGGCAGGTCAGGCCGACCAGCGCTATGGTTCGGCGCATGATTTTCAGCACCAGCGCCCGGCGAAGAAATTGTTGTTGCTGCTGAATATCTGCCATAGGGACTCCTTTTAATCGTGCTGCGATTATTATACGTATAATAAGTCGTCATTCATCGGAGACCAACCTTCGACGGCAAAAACAAAATCCGACGTCAAGGCAAGCCCCCATGAACAGCCATGAGGTGATTGTCCGGGTTAGGGTGGTTTATGGCTAAATTACCGTTTTATCAGTAACTATTTCGTATGATATCGGCATGCGGGCGCCGGTGCTTGAATGATTGGCGGGAAATGGCATGCGCGACAACATTGGCCGCAGGCAGAAAAGGGATATGCAAGAAGTGAGTGCGCCAATCAATGCCACAGGACAGCTTTCCAGAAGGCGGTCGGAAAAGAAGCGGAGCTTGTGTTCCATCGGTATCCCTTGTGCTGCGCCAAGGTTATGGATGAATGTTTTGTCTCCCAACCTGTAAATGTTCAAATTAAAACATAAAAGGAACAATCGTTCAATGATAAATAACGACTACCATGCGCCCGTCATATTTCGCAATGGTCATCTGCAAACCATTTTTCCCTCCTTTTTTCGAAAGATCCATGAGGTCAATTATATACGGGAACGCCTGGAATTGCCGGATGGTGATTTTCTTGATCTGGACTGGTCCCGGGTGGGCGGACGGCAACTTGTGATTCTCTCCCACGGGCTGGAGGGGCACACGCACCGGCCCTATATGCGCGGCATGGTGCGGGCTGTCAAGAGTGTTCATCTGGACGCGCTGGCCTGGAATTTCAGAGGATGCAGCGGTCAGCCCAACCGCCTCGCGCGCATGTACCACAATGGCACCACCGACGATTTGCATGCGGTTGTCAATTACGCCATAAAAATCGGGTCTTACGAAGCTGTATTTCTGGTGGGTTTCAGTATGGGCGCGAACCTGAGCTTGCTCTATCTGGGTCAACATGCCGATGAGGTGCCGGCGGCGGTAAAGGGCGCCGCCGTATTTTCAGCCCCCTGCGATCTGGCGGATGCCGCCGCAGCGTTGGGAAAACCAGTCAACAGTCTCTACATGAAAAATTTCCTGGCTTCCCTGCACAGCAAGATCAAAGCCAAGCAACACCGTTTCCCCGACCTGCTGAATGACGACGGCTTTCATCGCATCAGGAATTTCAAGCAATTTGACGATCGCTACACCGCTCCGATTCACGGATATTCCAGCGCGGAAGACTATTGGCACCGTTGCAGCAGCAAACCATGGCTGACCCGCATCAAGGTGCCGGCTTTGATTGTCAATGCCCGGGACGATCCCTTTCTGGACGGGGCCTGCTACCCGATCGATGCGTGCCGCCGGAATCCCCATGTCACCCTGGAAGTAACCCGCTATGGCGGGCATGTCGGATTCGTCCGCCTGGGTTGCAACGGGCGCTATTGGTCGGAAGAACGCGCCCTTCACCATATTCTGGGGATTCTTGACAAACAGGCCGGTTAAATGCTCCCGCTGCATTAGGCCTGCTGCCGGACGATTTGGGCGTGCATCGCGATTTACAGCATGCGGTCATGAATAAAATGTATGGTCACAGGTTCCTGGCATTGGCCAGCATGTTCTTGTTGATAGCCAGATTCAGGTCGGGTTGGATCAGTTCAAGGTGGTGATCTTTAAACGGAAGATAGACCAACAAAAATCGGCGTGCCTTGATTTTCAATTGGGGAACGATTTCCGCGCGTCGTTCAATGGGTTTCATAAAACCGGCCAGGTTCAGCTTGAGGCTCTCGACGGCTTCCTGCAGCGGCAGATTCACCGCATGCAGCCGCCCTTTGGGCTGACCAGGTTCGATTTTCTGCACCGGTTGATTTAGGGTGACGTTGGCTGCTATCATCAAGTAGCTCTGGGGCCCGACCTTGAATGCCGGGTTCCAGAAGTAGAACGGTTTTTGGTCCCACCCCGGCTGAACCACTTTGGGCAGGTTGGCAATCTTGATCAGGTCGGCATAGCTTTGCAGGGCAATGGGGCTGATATCCGCTTGAATGCGCCAGAAGGGGAGATAGACCCATTCCTCTCCGCTTTGGGCGATATGCACGGCATTGAGCTGTTTCAGTTTTCCTTTTTGCGCCCACCAGACGCGCCCGCAATTGGTGCAGTTGAGGGCCAACGAATCGCTCGCGCCCTGCATGTCCCACCCGCATTGGGGACAAAGGGTGGCCAGAAAATTGATGGGCCAACTGTTGTTGTCGACCTGGAGCAGATGGTCCTCGATCTGATCGACGGAGGATGCCGAGACCGGCTTGTTAAGTACCCCGTCCATGACCTTGCGATCGAGATAAAAAGGCGCGTAGATCAGGCTGTGGGTTTCCCCGATGTAGTCCTGGTGCAGGATAGGTTCACGCAACCCGGCGCTGTGCTGCCGGCTCCAGATCTTCAGCACATCGGCAAAAGGAATGCCGGGCTTCATAAAGGTAGCATTTTCTTCCGCCGCGGCAAAGCGCAGCTTCTGGGTCTGGCCCCGAAAGCCGATGTTAACCGGGAAGTGGCGCGAATCCAACGCTTGGTGGCTGACATCCAGAAAACGTTTTTCAATCTTTCGGCGCAAACAAGAGAACAGCATGCCCTTGAAACGCCAGTAAGGATAGTAAATAATGTCCTTTCCCGGAGGCGCATGATGGGGAATGATGTAGCGAAAGTACTTCGGCGTGGTCAGATACGAACCGACGCGGCAATAGCCGCAATGAAAAAGCCTGTCCGTCTCCTTGAGCTCGGCCGGGGCCCCGCACTGCGGGCATTGATGTTCAATAATGAAAGAAGTCATGCAATTCTTAGTACTTTTCACCGCACTCGGAACAGAACTTGGCATCCCCCAGGTTTTCCGCACCGCATTGGGGGCAGTTTTTCGCTTTGAGCTTTTCTTCTGCCGGATGGCCGCAGCGCGAACAGAACTTGGCATTGGGCGTCAAGTTCTTGCCGCAATTGGCGCATTCATGAAATACCAGCTGCTGGTGACCGCAAGACGGACAGAATTTGGCATCGACCGGGATGTCGTGCCGGCATTCCGGGCATTGCACGGGGGCGTCAGGTCCGCCGCCGGGGCCGCCTGCGGTTTTCCCGCCGGCCTGTCCCGGAGGCAATTGGCCGGCAAAGTATTGGGCAAACATGGCCGGCATCATCAATCCGAGTCCCGCGCCCATGCCGTCGCCGCTGGCTTCACCTTCCGAGGCCTTCTCCATGGCCATGGCGGCCTTCATTTGCATGAGTTTGTTCATGTCATCAAATACGCCCATGCGGCTGCGGTCATCGATGGCCTGCTGGACTTCCGGAGGCGGCGTGATGGCGTTCATATACAAGTGGGTGAGGCCCAGGCCGAAATGCTTGAAGTCCTCCTGAAGCCTTTTGGCCAGCCCGTCCGAGAGCTCGTCATATTTGGCGGGCAGGTTCAGGATGGAATCGATGGTCTCGCCCATGTAGTCGTTAAAGCGTGAAACGATGACCCGATTGAGATACTCTTCAACGCCTTCGGTGGAAAATATGCCCTGGGTGCCCGCCATGCGGTTGATCAGCAGCACCGGTTGAACGACCTGGAGATTGAATACGCCGAATGCACGCAAGCGGATGAGGCCCAACTCTTCGTCCTTGAAGGCGACCGGATCGCGGGTACCCCATTTAAGGTTGGTGAAGACCTTCATGTTGACGAAATAGACTTCGGCGCGCAATGGGCTGGTTCCACCCCAGGGTAGGCTGGCGATCTTGGTCAGGATGGGAATGTTGCCGGTCTTGAGGGTATGGCGCCCGGGCCCGAAGGCTTCGATGGCTTTTCCCTTGTAGAAGAACACGGCGACCTGACTTTCCCGTACGGTCAGTTGAGCCCCCCATTTTATCTCCCCGGATCCGGTTTCCGGAATGCGGTGTACGAGTTCCTTACCGCTTTCGTCGAACCATTCAATATTCTCGAGGAAAATTAGGTTGTTGGTACCCATGATGCTCGCTCCTTGGTTTTAGAGTTTAACATTTTGGCCTGTCAAACCGGTTCCGGGTGCCTGATGTCACCCAAAGAAGGTTAGTATAAGATCGCCATGGCGTCAAATCTAGAAATAATATGTCAGCCATAGATATCGGCTGTCGGTGGGGGTCACTTTAATGGTGGACCCGCCGACGGTGGTGTCGAAACCACCGAATTCGGACCCGTCATGGCCCCAGTTGAACCCGGCGCCGAGGATGATCTGGAAATTGGTGCCCACATCCCATGCCAGTTGCGGCTGAAAGATCAGCGAGGGGTCGGTCAGATTGATAATGGTGATCAGATGGGTTTGCACCAGAGGGTGCAGTTCAACCTGGATTTGGCCGGCAAGATAAGTGTTGCCCAGGGTGAAAAGCTCACCGCGCGAGATTCTCTCTGATATGGATGGATCTTCCAGCGCCCGGGTGTAATCCTTGCTCTTACCCAGACTGTTGTAGTAGAATTCAATCAGGCCGTAGATGTTCTTTCCGCCCCATTGCCAAGCGTAGTCCATATTGGCCACCAGTTGCCAGAAATCATTGGCGGTTTCTTCATCATCCAAAATGGTATAGACAAGATCGCTGCGCCATGCCGCCCCGCCCAGGTAGCCGGAGGCCCCGGCCGCCAGGATGACATCGTTGTAATGCTGCGCTGCCATCAGATCAACTTCCATGGCGCGCAGTGGAAAATGCCATTTGCCGGCCAGAGAAGACTGGTCGTTCTCGATCTCCCCCGAAGTGGTATCACGGCGGGGCAGGTACAATAATTGAGCTTCACCGTCCGCCAGGGGACGTTGAAGGTGCAGCATGTCCTCGCCCAACTTATAGTCGCGCTGGATGGCCGTGGGTGCAAAGGGATTAAAGAGGTCCATGGGGTTGAAGAGCATGCCGTTGCCCCAGGTCAGCGCCTGTCGACCCATGCGCAGGGTGCCGCGATCGGTAGTATAGGTGAGATTCAGACGGTCCAGGCGATGATAGATAAGATGGTCTTCGCCTTCCTGGAGGGTGCGGGTCAGGTTCATCAGACGGTGGTCGTCGTTGATCGCGTCATTGCCCACCAGCCGGTTTGCCGTTGCCGCCGGTAATGTGGCACGCAGACGATGGTTGTTCTTCAACGTATCGCCCCGCAGGGCGACCAGTTCATAATGGGTTTCAAACGCCAATTGCGACATCAGAAAGAGTTGGTGCTTCAATCGCAGTTCGGCCTGGCGGTCATAAAAAGTGTCGGTATCGGTAAATTGATAGATGGATTGGTCGTCAGGATAGGAGAGGGTGCCGATGGCGCGGATATAGCCGCCCCACTGGGATGCGGGATCGACATTATCTTCTGCCTTCGATGGGGTGCTCCATCCAAAAAGGAGCATCCACAACGTCAATACGCCCGTACAGGTGGACACCCAGCAGTGGTAGCGCTGCCTACCCCAATGCTGCATGAGCCGGAGGGCTTCAGAGCCGAGGCGCCGAGGGCGCAGCCGTAGTCGTCTACTGCAAGCCCTTGGCAACGCGGGATCTGGAGTCCCTCGGCTCGACACCATGCTGTGGC
>Ga0210123_1000730_pt1 | contig 19129 bp, 18 predicted proteins | sample Muzzi_PWB_D2_FD_185535 | JGI IMG/M metagenome (GOLD analysis project Ga0210123, IMG submission 185535) | Wetland microbial communities from San Francisco Bay, California, USA, that impact long-term carbon sequestration - Muzzi_PWB_D2 (SPAdes) | ecosystem: Environmental > Aquatic > Marine >... | reverse complement strand
GCCCCACTCATCGGATGGCGGAACAGGATCAGCCCTATGGCGCCAAGAACAGCCAGTCCGGCAAACACGAAAAATAGCCACTCTGCAAACATGATATCAAGCGCCCCCTTTCTTATATTCTTCTTCGGTAAAGGCGCCGGGGGTTGTCAACAACTCCTCGAGCCCAAGTACGAAGGATTCCTTTTCGCTGCCGGTAACGGAGTAGATCCCGGTATCCATGCGGATCGCGTCCACTGGACAGGCTTCGACGCAATAGCCGCAATAGATGCATTCAAGCAGGTCGATCTTGAAGCTGACCGGCATCTTTTCCGCCTTGCCGTCAAGGCGCTCTCCGGCCTCGATCATGATGCAGTTGGCCGGACAGTTGGTCTGGCACATGAAACAGGCCACACATTTCACCGTCTCATCCGGATGGGTGGTCAGCCGGTGACGTCCGCGCCAGCGGATCGGAATCTCCGGCTCAACCTCAGGATAGTGACGGACATACAGTTTGGAGTTGTCGAGAAGATTTCTCCAGAAATGGCCGAAGGTCGTGGCCATTCCCTTAAATATCTCTATGAGGTAGAGTCGTTCCTGCAGACTCGAACCTTTGCGTTCTATGTTTCTTACTTGAGCACCCATGGCATCCTCCTTTAGCTCAACGCCACAACGACAGCGCTTGTAATGAAGATGTTCAGAAGTGCCAGTGGTAGGAGCATCTGCCATCCCAATTTCTGTAGCTGGTCATAGCGAAAACGAGGCAAGGTCCAGCGTACCCAGATATAGACAAAAATCATCATGGTAACCTTCAACAGGAAGGTGCAAAGCTGCAGCAGGGCGACAAAGATGCTTGCGGCAGAGCCGGCTGCTGAACTGAACAGGATAGCCAGCAGGATGAGTTCCAGGATGACGATCAGGCCCCAGAAACATTTAATATAGACGCTTGCCTCAAAAATGCGGGGATCATTTTCCCGCGGATAGTGGCTGACATTGCTTCTCTTTATCCAGCCGGCAAAGAAGTACATTACCACCGGCAGAGCGACCATCAGCAGGAAGGCAACCGGTTTGGCGTTACCTATAAGGGTGTCGGTGGCCAGAAAGGGCAGCTGGTAGCCGCCGAAGAAGAGGGTGACGATGATCGAACTCGAGACGAACATGGCGACATACTCACCCATGAAGAAGACCGCAAATTTCATGGCACTGTATTCGACATGGAAGCCGGCGACGATCTCGCTCTCGCCCTCGGCCAGATCAAAAGGCGTCCGGTTGGTTTCGGCGAAAGCGGCAATGACAAAGATGACCAGTCCAAGCGGCTGCAGGATTGCCCCCCACATGGGGATGAAGCCAAAAAGCAGCCGGCCCTGAAAGTGGGCCATCTCATTGAGATTGACTGTGCCGTACACGACCAGCAGACTGATTATGGCGAGTCCCATGGGGATCTCGTAACTGATGACCTGGGCGGCGGAACGGAGACTGCCGAGGATACCGTATTTATTCGACGACGACCAGCCGGCGAGGATAATGCCGTAGACGCTGAAACCGGCCAGCGCCAGGAACCAGAGGATGCCGAGGTCAAAGGGAATCCCCTGCATGATATAACTCTTGCCGTCGATGACCAGGGTATCGGCAAAGGGAACTACGGCAAAGGAGACCAGCGCGGTGAAGAAGACGATGAGCGGGGCCAGGACAAAGAAGAACTTGTGCTTGATATGGCCGGAAATTATGTCTTCCTTGAAAATCAGTTTGACCGCGTCGGACAGGTTCTGCACCAGCCCGGCGGCCCGGAAACCGAAAATATTGGCCCGGTTCGGTCCGGAACGATCCTGGAAAAAACCGGCACCTCTTCGTTCCATCCACACACAGACCGCGATAAAGCAGAGCGGCACAAATGCGCTGAAGGCGACACGAATGGCAATCATAAGTATATCAAACGGTGACATTGGCAGCCTCGCTATCATTTAATTTCAATCCCTTAGCCGGGATCTGGTCGGGTTCCAGGTCCTTCAGTGCGCCGATGCACTCCTGCAGGGCCGAAAATCTCTCTTCGGGGCTTGCCAGCGGACTGCCAAGACCGGCGGCAATTGCGCAGATATCGGCGAGATCATTATTCTTGGTCACAGCCTTGCCGAAGGTCTGGAGAATGTTGTCGCAGTTGATCACGCTTCCGGCGTACTCGCTGTAGGAGGCAACCGGAATAGCCATCTCGGCCATTTTGACGCAATCGGTATCATGGCTGGTAATGGCGATGATCTTGATCCCCTGGAGCAATTTCTTCAGCGCCCCCTCCTCATAGCTGAGACCGAGGTCATTATCAAAGTTGATAAGAAGTTTTGCGCCCTGTACTGCCGCTTCAAAGCCCTGCTTGGAACTATCAATACCAAGCAGGGTGAGACCGGTGCGGTTTGCCGCCTTGTCATCCTGGATGAGGAAGTCATCCCCGTCGCCGCTCTTGATGTAGCCGTCGCTGAAGCCGGAAAGGGAAGCACCGAGTTTTTCGGCCAGGGCCTTTACCGCAATCATCTGTTCGAGAGAGCAGTTCGGAGAGACTATCACGGCTGTTTTCTCGGCACGTTCGATCTCTTTGGAAGCAGCGGTGAGGATCTCGTCGACCGGAATGGCCTTGTTGCTGAGCCGTGCCTCGGTCAGGCGCCCCTCGTTCTCAGCCTTATAGCTGAGCCGCCCGGCATCACAGATAAAATAGCCGTTTACCTGGTCGTTCTTCCGTGGCCGAAAACGGTAAATGACATCGTCTTTGTATTTTTCCCGATTGTGCTCAATGGTGATGTTGCAGCCCTTGGCACAGCCATGGCAGATTCCCGGGGCCTTTTTCAAGAACCAGACCCGCTGCTTGAAACGGAAATCCTTGCTGGTCATGGCGCCGACCGGACAGAGGTCGACCACGTTCAGGGCGTAGCGGTTGTTGAGCGGTCGGCCGGGGAAGATATTGACCCGGGCATCATCGGTTCTGTTGATAATACCCAGTTCTCCGGTCTTGGTGATCTGCCGGCAGAAGCGGACACAGCGGCCGCAGACCACACACCGTTCCTGGTCGTGAACCACCCCGGCGCCGAAATCCATCTTCTTGCCTTTGGTCACCTGGGGAACCGTCATCCGGCTGTCCACCTGGTCGTAGGACATATAGTAGTCCTGGAGCTTGCATTCACCCGCCTGGTCGCAGACCGGACAATCTATCGGGTGGTTGATCAGCTCAAACTCCATCACATCGTGCTGGATCTTCTTGATGTGCTCCGCGTCGAGCAGCACCTTCAAACCTTCCTGGGCAGGGGTCTTGCACGCCGGTACCAGGGGCGGCCGGCCGTCTTCAATCCCGACCAGACACATGCGACAGTTGCCGTCAGCCCCGAGTGCCGGATGGTAACATAAGTGAGGTATTTCGATGCCGACGGCACCGATGGCGTCGATCAGGTTTTTACCCGATTCGACCTCGACCTCGACTCCGTTTACAAAAAGTTTAATCTTGTCAGCCATGGGGTGCCTTCTTCCTATTTCGCTTCTGCTGCTGAAGAATCGTTGTTTGCCACATACGCCTCAAATTCGTGCCTGAACTTGTCCAGGTAACTGCGCACCGGCATGGTGCAGGCAGCCGAAAGGACGCAGACAGTTTTCAACTCAATATTATCGCAGAGCTCGCGCAGCAGGTTGAGGTCAACCATGGTGCCGTCGCCGCTCAGTATTTTTTTGATTATCTTCAACATCCAGCCAAGTCCTTCCCGGCAGGGAGTACACTGGCCGCAGGATTCATGATGGTAAAAGTCGATCAGGTTTTTGACCAGCTGGACGATGTCGACGGTTTCGTCGAGGACCACGATCCCGCCGGAGCCGAACATGGTCTTATGGGCGGCCATGGACTCGTAATCGAGGGTCACGGTTTTCGCCTCTTCCGGGAGCAGCACGGGGGTGGAACTTCCGCCCGGGATAACCCCTTTGAGTTTTCGGCCCTTCCAGACCCCACCGGCCACCTTGTCAATGACTTCAAGCAGTGGTAAACCTAAGGGCAGTTCGTACATGCCCGGTTTTTCCACATGGCCGGAGATGCCGAACAGATGGGTGCCCGCGCTCTTTTCCGTGCCGTAGGCCTTGTAGGCTTCTGCCCCGTTCTCAAGGATGAAAGGCAGCGAGGCAATACTCTGCACGTTGTTGATGATCGTCGGGCAGCCATACAGCCCGGCCACCGCAGGAAACGGCGGCTTGCTGCGCGGCTGGCCCTTTTTGCCTTCTATCGACTCGAGAAGCGCCGTCTCTTCACCGCAGACATAGGCGCCGGCCCCTCGGTGGACTGTGACGTTCACGGTATAATCATGCCCGCCTACCTTATCGCCGAGGTAGCCTGCCGCATAGGCTTCATCGATTGCCGCCTGCAGTGCTTTCACCTGGGTGGTGTATTCGCCGCGGATATAGATATAGGTGTCGTGGGAGCCGATGGCATAACTGCAGATAATGATGCCCTCGATCATCATATGCGGATCTTTGACGAGGATATACCGGTCCTTGAAGGTCGCCGGTTCCGACTCGTCGGAGTTGACCGCCAGATAGACGGGCTTGCCGGTATCCTTCGGCAGAAAGCTCCACTTTACTCCCGACGGGAAACCTGCTCCACCTCTGCCGCGCAGACCACTTTCTTTCACCAGCTCGATAACGTCTTCCGGCGGCATGGAGAAGAGCTTATCCAGGGTAGAATAGGCGCCGTGTTTTTTGGCAACTTTGATTTTATGGGCGTCTTTTATATCGAACTTGGCACTGAGAATTTTTACTTCCATCTTCGTGCGCCTCCTTATTTCAATGTGGCCAGCAGCGATTTCAGCTTATCCACGTCCATGTTCTCGTGGAATTCGCCATTGACCTGAACAACCGGGGCGGTCCCGCAGTGTCCCAAGCATTCGACCTCTTCCAGACTGTACTTGCCGTCCTCGCTTATCTCACCGGGCTTGATGCCGATTTCGTTATTGAGGTAATCGACGATTTCCTGCTTGCCGCGCAGCCAGCAGGAAAGGGTTCGGCAGATACAGATGTGGTTTTTACCCATCGGATGAAGATTGTACATGGTATAGAAGGTCGCTGCTTCATACACCTTGCTGGCAAAAGTACCGATGCGGTCTGCTGCATAGGCCATGGCCTCCTGACTTATCCAGCCCTCTTGTTCCTGTATCAGCCACAGGGCCGGCAGAATCATCGACTCTCTGGTCGGATATCGTTTGATAAGCCTTTCGAATTCAGCATCCCTTTCCTTATCGAACTGGAATGGTGTTCCTGTCGAAATCAGTTGTGAACGATCGCTCATCTGTCCAACTCCCCACCGATTATATTGATACAGCTCAGGTTGATGACGGCGTCGGCAATCATGTTCCCTTCAACCATTTTATGAAAACCACCCATGGTATAGAAACAGGGTGGTCGTACCTTCAGCTTATAGGGCGTACCCGACCCGTCGGAGACAAAATGGAATCCCAGTTCGCCGTTGGCGGCTTCATAAGAGTCGTACCATTCACCCGGAGGAGTTTTCACACCCTCGAAGATCAGCTTGAAGTGGTTGGCCAAGCCTTCAATGTTGTTGTAGACCTGCTGCTTTGGCGGCAGACAGACCTGAGAATCCTTGACGTTCACCGGGCCCTGAGGGATGTATTTCATGGCCTGGCGTATGATACTGATAGACTGGGTCATCTCGTAAAAACGGATCATGAAACGGTCGTAGATATCGCCGTTGGTGCCGACCGGGACCTCAAAGTCGAAGGCCTCGTAGTTATAATAGGGGGCATCCTTGCGCAGATCGAAGGGGACGCCGCTTGCCCTGAGGACCGGGCCGGTCAGACCGTAACTGAGCGCTGTCTCCGCAGGCAGGACGCAGACCCCCTGAGTCCGGTCATGGACAATGCGGTTTGTCTCGACCAGTTTCAGAGCGTCACCGATACCCTTTTCAATGCCGATGAGCTGATGGTCAAGGTCGGCTTCCCAGCCCTCATAGAAATCGCGGTACATTCCGCCGATCCTAGTGAAGGAACTGGTGAGGCGGGCACCGCAGAGACGGCTGATAAGGTCGTAGGCCGCTTCCTTCTCGTTGTAGAGATACCAGTAGTTGGTCAAGCCGCCCATGTCGACCAGCGCGGCGGCCAGGCAGACCAGATGGTCAAGCACGCGGTAGAACTCGGTGAGCACTACCCGCATGAATTGGGCCCGTTCGGTTATCTCCACCCCCAGCCAGGATTCGACCGCCTTGGCGTAGGCGATGTTGTTGATCATCGACGAGCAGTAGTTGAGCCGGTCGGTGAGCGGAATGATCTGATTGTAGGTCCTGTTCTCCGCTGTTTTTTCAAAGCCACGGTGCAGGTAGCCGACCTCATTGACGTTGGCCAGGATGGTCTCCCCGTCGAGTGCGGTCAGAATCCTGATTGCCCCGTGGGTGGCGGGATGCGAGGGGCCAATATTGAGGTACATAACCTCGGTATTGATGTCCTGCAGCGTCGCCTCGTCTATGCCTTTCTTGGCGAGTCTGGCGCGGATCTCGTTTTCCAGGCTGTCCGTCTCGTAACAGACCTGGCGTTTGTCGATGGGATAGTCCTTGCGCAACGGATGTCCCTCGAACTGCCAGTGATTAAGGATGCGTCTCAGATCGGGGTGGCCCTGGAAATGAATCCCGTACTGATCGTAGACCTCACGTTCACCAAAGAGTGCCGAACCCCAGAGATGGGTGGCGGTGGTGATTCCCACGGCCGGATCTTTTACCGGGGTGCGTACCTGGACGAGGATATCGTCTTCCCAGTTGCGGATAGTATACACCACGTAAAATCTGGCTTCCTGCGGGGTAGGATAGGTCAGGTAATCAATTGCGGTGACATCAACCAGAAGGCCGCAGTTAAAAGCCGGTTCGCTTTTCAGCCGGGAGAGGGTGGTCTCCAGCGTTTCAGGCTGAACATCCATTACCACTGCATTGAGTGTAACTTTGCAGGTCGCGTCCGGAAACGCGGCTTGGATTTTTTCTAAAGCCGTCGCATTCATATCAGTCGAGGATCCCTTTAAAGTCTTTATGGCGGTCTTTTCGCACGCTTTCGCCCTTAATCTGGTCCTGGATTTTTATCAGGGCGTCCAGGACAGCTTCCGGTCGTGGCGGACAGCCCGAGATAAAAACGTCCACAGGAATTATGCTGTCAATCCCCTGGACGGTGCAGTAGTTATCATATATCCCCCCGGAACTGGCACAGGCGCCCATGGCGACAACCCATTTTGGATCCGGCATCTGTTCGTAGATGCGTTTTAAAATAGGTGCCTGTTTATAGCTGATGGTGCCGCAGACCAGGAGCAGGTCCGCCTGGCGGGGAGAGAACCGGACAACCTCCGCGCCAAAACGGGAGATGTCGTGCTGACTTGCTGCAGCGCTCATGAATTCAATGGCGCAACAGGCGGTTCCGAATACGAATGGCCACAGTGAATATTGCCGACCCCAGTTGACGACCGCATCAAGTTTGGTGGTTATGACTGTGTCGCCTAGACTTGCTTCCAATCCTAACGCCAATTGAGCACCCCTTTCTTGAGAATGTAGATGAGTCCAGTGAGAAGCAGCAGCATGAAGACTACCATCTCGGTAAATCCGAACCAGCCAAGTTCACGGACACTGACGGCCCATGGATACATGAACACCGCCTCAATGTCGAATATCAAAAAGAGAATTGCAAGGAGGTAGAATTTGACACTGAATTTCTGGTCGACCGTACCAATAATTGGGCCTACCCCGCTCTCGTAAGCCTCATTTTTGATCTTTCCCTTGGATCGCGGACCAAAAACCGTCGTCGCTACCATAAAGCAGGGAACAAGAGCAGCAATAGCGATCAGTGCCACTGCCGAAAAAACAAGTTCCGTTGACATTATTTCCCCTCTCACTGCTTTTTTCCGTACCATGCGGCTGGGTAAACAGCACACACCTATACTGACAAAATTATGAACAACCATTCATTAACAGGCGGCTCCGCTGCATGTCAAGAAATTATTTGTTGTTAACTAACAGGTACTTAAAGAGGCCGTGATCGCATTTTGTTGTGCAAGAAATCCGAGAAAATGTGCACCTTGTGCCATGATGGATTTTTAGTGCACCACGAAACGGGCAACCGGGTCGTTTTGGGACCACAGAGTGGCGCGCCGGGTCATTTTGGGACCAATAAATATTCAATCTATGGATGACGGGCACAGTATGCACAATAAAAGTTTGGTCAAAAAAGAACCATTCTATAATATCCTGTACCGATCAGGTATTTTCATCATATATAATCAAATGCTTTAATGATGGTTTTTCAAAGAGTTGGGCGGTGAAAACAATAGATTCATTTAAGTGAATTGTTTGTTAAATAATAATTATATATTGTGCTGAAAAATGGTGCCAACCCTTTTGGGCGGCTGGTTAGTGCAAAAGTGGCAGTGAAAAGGACAAAAGGCCGGCATTCATGTTCGTTGAGACGAACGGAATTGCCGGCCGTGGGAGATGGGTTTGGTTTTTAGCTCAACCAGACTTTTTTACCACCCAAGAGTCAGGTAGTCGTGGATAGAATTGGCGGCATCACGACCGGCCCCCATGGCGAGGATGACGGTTGCAGCTCCGGTGACGATATCGCCACCGGCCCAGACGGCTTTTTTGGTAGTCTTGCCGGTTCTTGGGTCGGCGACAACATTGCCCCATTTGTTGAGCTGCATGTCGGGGGTTTCGCTGGTCAGTAAGGGGTTAGCCCCGGAGCCGACAGCGACGATACAGAGATCACAGGCGACCTCGAATTCTGAGTCTTTGACGGCTACCGGCCGGCGTCTGCCCGATGCGTCAGGCTCGCCAAGTTCCATACGCAGGCACTCCATGCCGGTAAGTCTGCCGTTCTCGTCCCCTAGATATTTGGTGGGGTTGGTCAGGAGGAACAGTTCGATCCCCTCCTCTTCGGCGTGGTGGATTTCGGCCTTGCGGGCGGGCATTTCTTCGCGGGAGCGGCGGTAGACGATTTTGACACTTTCGGCCCCGAGTCGCATGGCGGTCCGTGCGGAGTCCATGGCAACGTTGCCCGCCCCGAGAACGACCACGTTTTTGCCGAGTGGAATGGGCGTGTCGACCTCCGGATATTTGTAGGCCTTCATGAGGTTGGCCCGGGTGAGATACTCATTGGCGGAAAGTATACCGACCAGATTTTCGCCGGGAATATTCATAAATCTTGGCAGGCCCGCCCCGACACCGACATAGACGGCGTCGTAGCCTTCTTCAAGCAGTTCATCGAGTGAGACGGTTCTGCCAACCACTGCATTGCACTGCACATTGACGCCGAGCCGTTCGAGAAAATTGACCTCTTGGGCAACAATGGCTTTGGGCAGACGAAATTCGGGGATACCGTAGACCAATACACCACCCGGTTTATGGAAGGCCTCGAAGATGGTCACATCGTGACCCTTGACGATGAGATCGCCGGCAACGGTGAGGCCGGACGGCCCGGAACCGACCACCGCAACTTTTTTACCGGTTGGGGCGGCTTTTGGAGGCAATTCGCCGGTGCCGAATTCCCGCTCGTAATCCGCACAAAACCGCTCGAGGTTACCGATGGCTACGGGTTCGCCTTTCCGGCCGACAATGCAGTTACCTTCGCACTGGGATTCCTGAGGACAGACCCGGCCGCAAACCGCAGGCAAGGCGTTTTTTCCCCACAGATTACGGATAGCTCCGGTCATATCGCCCTGGGCGATAAGATCGATAAATCCAGGAATATCGACGCCGACCGGACAGCCGGATACACAACCCGGTTTTTTACACTGCAGACAACGGGCGGCCTCGGCCTGGGCCATCTTCATGGTGTAGCCGGTTGGTACTTCTAGAAAATTTCGAGCGCGTACCTTTGGTTCCTGCTCAGGCATGGGCTGTCTGGGATTTTTAACTTTATCACCTGCTGTTGCTGCCATATTGTCCTCCGTATAAAATCGCTGTTCACGATAAGGTAATCAACAAAAATATTAGTTTTCATCAAGGGAAGCGGAACTGACCTCGTTAGCTGGCATCCCGGATAGTGCAGTACTCCTGGTGGCATTTTCGCTCATCTTCCTGGTAGGCTCTGAGTCGCAGGATCAATTCGTCATAGTCCACCAGGTGGCCGTCAAATTCCGGGCCGTCGACACAGGCAAATTTGGTTTCCCCGCCGATGGTTACACGACAGCCGCCGCACATGCCGGTGCCGTCGACCATGATCGGATTGAGGCTGACCAGTGTCGAGACATTGAATTCTTTGGTCAGATTGCTGACCGCTTTCATCATCGGTACGGGGCCGATAGCGACAACCTGTTTGATGTCACCGGTCTGCAGCGCTTCTTTCAGGACGTCGGTGACAAAGCCGTGATGGCCGTAGGAACCATCATCGGTACAGACGCGAAGGTCGTGGGAAGCTGCTTTCATCTGCTCTTCCATGATCAGCAGATCCTTGTTGCGTGCCCCGATGATGCAGGTGACGTCGTTGCCGACTTCTTTTAAACCGCGGGTAATCGGGTGCAGGACGGCAACTCCGGTTCCGCCGCCGACACAGACAACCTTGCCGACTTTTTCAAGATGGGTGGCTTTACCGAGAGGGCCGATGACATCCTGATAGGAGTCTCCGACCTTGAGATCTCTGAAAATCGCCGTTGATTTTCCAACAACCATGTAGATAATGGTGATGGTACCTTTTGCAGGATCGGTGTCCGCCATGGTCAGGGGTATTCTCTCGCCTTCTTCGTTGGCTTTGAGAATAACGAATTGACCTGGACGGGCTTTTTTGGCAATCAGGGGAGCTTCGATCTCGTTGAGGATAACTGTCCCCTCGGCCATTTCTTCGCGTTTGACAATCTTAAACATTTTTACCTCCGGGTGAAAAAACATTGAATTGTACAAGCCAGAAACTATTAAGGCAGATTTATTTTATGCGGTTTTTCTCGGATAAGTAATCACAAAGTCGTTATTAAAGCAACCTCTATTGTAGGAATGCGATAAAAGTTGAACAGGTCAGCTGGTTGTATTTGTGGAAGAAACATTTCAATAGTCCTGTGCCGGATGGGCTGTGGATATTTCGGATGTGGATGGTTTGTACGCATCTTTCCGGGGTGATAAAGTGGCAATTGACATACTGGGGGTAAGATGGCCTGGTCCAGCTTGATACAGAAGGCGATCGCCTTTCGCAGAGAATTACATAAGATTCCGGAGATATGTTGGCAGGAGACGGCGACATCCGCCATCATCGGTAAACGACTTGACCAGTTGGGTATTACCTGGCGGCAGTGTGCCAAGACAGGGATTGTTGCCCATATTGCACAGGGGCAAAAAGGAGCCCATCTGGCCTTGCGGGCCGATATGGACGGGCTGGTGCTCAAAGAGACCGCCGATGTCCCCTGGGTGTCAACGAAGCCTGGATGTATGCACGGTTGCGGTCATGACGGCCATATGGCAACCCTGCTTGCCGCGGCCGAGTGGCTGAAAAAACACGAGGGCGCCCTGCCTGGCCCCGTTACTTTTCTCTTCCAGCCGGCAGAAGAGGGTGGTCATGGGGCCCGGGAGATGATTGCCGACGGTGCCCTGGAGGGTGTCGATAATATTTTTGGCTGGCATAACTGGCCGGCCATTCCCTTTGGAAAAGCAGTCTGTCCCGCAGGTCCGGTTATGGCGGCCAATGCCGGCTTTCAGATTGTCCTCACGGGCTGTGGCGGGCATGCCAGCCAGCCCGAACTCTGCCGTGATCCCGTACTGGCAGCGGCAGCTGTGACTCTGGGGCTCCAGCAGCTTGTCAGTCGTCGGCTGCCTCCGCAACTGGCGGTGGTAGTCAGTGTCACCTCCATCGATGCAAAGAGTACGGAAACAATCATTCCCGATGTGGCGGTTCTTGCCGGCTCAGTGCGCATAGAGTCGTCTGTTGATCTGCGGAAGGTAGGGGAGTTGATCGAAGCAACTGTCCAGTCGATAGCAGCGGGGTACAACGTGGCCGCTGAGACAAGGTTTTCTCCCCGCTATCCGGCAGTGGTCAACGATGTTGTACAAGCAGGTCTGGTTCAGGAGGTTTTTAGCGAGGTGCTTGGTGATCGCTGGATGGAGACAAAGATACGATTGCCTCTTATGGCATCGGAGGATTTCAGCTATTATTTGGAGGAAGTGCCGGGGGTCTTTGCCATTGTCGGGGCCGGGGACGGTGGTTTGTTTTCCGTACCATGCCACAATTCCCGCTACGTCTTCAATGATGATCTGATCGAACCGATGCTTCGGGTCATGCTCAGACTGGCTGGATTTTTAACCGTATAATAGTCGGTTAGCCCGGAAACCGTAAGTGGTGTAGATTGGTGTGACATCACTTTTTTATTTGTATTTTCCTGCGGTAAGGGTATAAAGAAAAGTCGGCTGACTTTTCGTTGCATGAAAAAGTCATAAATGCATATTGCGTGAAAGGAGCATGTCATGGCAGAAGGTACAGTGAAGTGGTTCAATAATTCTAAGGGGTTCGGGTTTATTGAGCAAGATGGGGGAAAGGACGTTTTCGTACATCATTCGGCAATCAAGATGGAGGGTTTTAAGTCTCTTGAGGAAGGGGAGCGGGTGAAATTTGACATTGTGGACGGAGCAAAAGGTCCAGCCGCAGAGAATGTAGTTAAAATCTGATATTTCCTTCCCAAAGTCTTCCCCTCTTTGAGGACTGGACTTTGTTTGCAACAGCGTCACGGAAACTCCGGTTTCTCTGGCGCTGTTTTTTTTGCCATGCTTTCGAGGTGGATAATTCAAGTTGATGAAGCTGAAAAAAAAACTGGCTGAACGTTTATCCGCAGGAGAACTGGAACATCTGATCGGGGCCTATGATCTGGTCGGAGATGTTGCCATAATTATTGTGCCAAAAGAGTTAACGGCAAAAGAGCATCTCATCGCCGATGCGGTGCTGCAGATGAACAGGAAGATCAGGGTAGTGGTCAAAAGAGCGGGTTATTACGGTGGGGAGTTCAGAACCATCCCCCTGACGGTTCTGGCCGGTGAAAAGAGAACGGAGACCGAGGTAAAAGAATCCGGGATACGGTTGCTGGTCAATCTGGAAACAGTTTACTATTCTGTTCGTAGCGGCAATGAGCGAAGAAGGATCGCCTCGCTTGTTAAAGAGGGGGAGTCGGTCCTCGTCCTTTTTTCCGGGGTGGCACCCTACCCCCTGATCATTTCCAAGTTCAGCCAGGCGGAAGCCATCGTTGGTATAGAGAAGAACCCCGAGGCCCATGCCTATGCCGTCAGGAACCTTGGTCTCAATAAAAAACAACAGAACATCCAGCTTTGTCTGGGTGATGTGGAAGAGATACTACCGACGCTGGCGGGACAATATGACCGGGTGGTCATGCCCCTGCCACGAGGGGCTGAGAGGTTTCTGGCATGCGCGCTTAAGGCCCTCAAACCCAATGGTATTCTTCATTTTTATGATTTGCAGCATCCGGAACGGTTTGCCCAGTCGGTTGAGAAAATTGTCTCGGCTTGCGCCGCCCGGAAGCGGTTCCTCCTTTCGTCGACCATCATCAGATGCGGACACTGTGCACCACAGCTCTACAGGATTTGTGTGGATGCCCGGATTGCGTGAAACAATCATGTTCCTGCCAATTGCTGTTGAGTTTTGCCCAGCCCTTTGTTAAGGAACCATGAGACAAGAAGACATGCAGGAGATGGGAGAAAAAGCAGGCGGGAGCGGGAGACTATTCAAGCAACTCAAAAGGAGCAGCAATGCACGTATCATTTTATGGTGCCACTCGAGAGGTTACCGGTTCGTTTCACACCCTGACTACCGAGCAGGATACTATCCTGCTCGATTGCGGGCTTTTCCAGGGCCGAAGAAAGGAGACCGAGGCCAAGAATCGGGTCCTGCCCGTAGATCCGAAAATTTTGACCAATATGCTGCTGTCCCATGCCCATATAGATCATTCGGGGCGGATCCCAATGGTGACCAGAGAGGGGTTTCATGGCAGGATTTTCTGCACCAGGGCAACGGCCCATGCCAGTGCATATCTCCTCAGGGATTCGGCCAAGATCCAGGAAGGCGACGCTTCTTATCTCAATTACAAAACTGCCAAGGTTTTTCTTGCCCAGCTGAAGACCCAGGGTGGGAAATCAAAAATTTCCAGGACCGACCTGGAGGAGATAAAAAATCTGCTGAAATCGGGTGACCATGGTCTGCGTACCGAGGTTGTTGAAAAACTGCTGCGCGAGCATCAGCTGGAGGTGATCAGTCCTCTCTACACCATGTCCGAAGTCGAAGAGGCCTTGAGTTATTTTCAGGGGGTGCCGATTCGGAGACCCGTTACCATTGGTCAGGATCTCACCTGTACCTTCTATGGTGCCGGTCATATCCTCGGCTCGGCAATGTCGGTCATTCAGCATAAGGCAGGCGGACAGACGAAAACGATACTCTATTCCGGCGACCTGGGGCGATTCAACAAGCCGATCATCAAAGATCCGACCCTGGACTTTGCCGAGGAACACAGGGATATCGATCTCATGGTCATGGAGAGTACCTACGGCAACCGGGTGCATGAGCCGGTACTCGATATGAAACCATTGTTGAAGAAAGCCTTGAACGAAACCTTCGACCGTGGCGGATCGGTCATTATCCCCGCTTTCGCCTACGGTCGTACCCAGGAACTGCTCTATTTCCTCCATGAGCTGTTTCTCGCCAAAGAAATTCCCCCGATGCCGGTTTGGGTTGACAGTCCGCTGGCAACTGACATTACCCATGTGTTCGGTGAACATCCCGAGACCTACGATGAGGAGACTCATCAGGCATTTCTCAACAAAGGCATTAACCCCTTCGATTTCTCGCAACTGAAATTTGTGCAGAGCGTGGAGGAATCAATGGCCCTCAACCGCGATACCAGATCCCACATTGTCCTGGCCGGCTCGGGCATGTGTGAGGGGGGAAGGGTGCTGCACCATCTTCGGCACAAGATTCATGACGAACGTAATACCGTGTTGATTGTCGGTTATATGGGTCAGAATACCTTTGGTCGGCAACTACAGGAAAAAGGGGAAAAATATGCTGCCGGCGGGCGGCAGGGCGTGCCGCCAATGGTCCGATTCTACAATAAAGATTATCCCTTGAAGGCACGGATCATCTCCTTGGGCGGTTTCAGCGCACATGGGGACCGGGATGAAATGACCCGGGTGCTGAAAGACTCGAACCTGTCGATCAAAAAAATTGCCCTGGTTCACGGTGAAGAAGAACAAACCCTGGGTTTTGCCGAGCATCTTCGCGGGCTGGGCTTCCAGGTGGAAGTGCCCTGCCACGGACAGAGTATCTTCGTTTAACCGGCGGGCCATTGCCGGCCTGCGGATGATCTGGGCCATGTTGCTCATGGAGCTGTCCAGAAGAGGTGAAAACCTTGGTATTTTCCCGGAAAGACATCTTTTCTATTGATTATGGGGAAAATACCGATATAACCAAAAATGAAGTTGCGCGTTGTCATGGCCCGGCTGGGAGCCCGGGACCGTTGATTGCCGCAGGTGCTTATCGATTTATGCTCGGTTGAATCTCCTGGCAATGTTGGATATCCCTGAGCTGGAGATTACTTGAGGGAATTTACCTGCAGGCCTTGAAATTTTTTATGGTCTGTTCGATGACATTTTATTTGGAGATGGAAGATGGCACTAAAAGTTACTCTGGATGAAGATGAATGTATCGGATGTCAAAGTTGTGTTGAACTCTGTCCTGATGTCTTTGGTTTTGACGATGAATCGGAAAAAGCCTTTGTTTACAAAGAATATTCCGGAGATGAAGAGTGTATTGAGGACGCCGCTGCTGCCTGTCCGGTCGATTGCATTGAGGTGGACGAGGAATAGCGGCGACGAAGAACTCCTGGCCGGATAATGGCATGCCAGTTATAAGGCGATATCGGCTCCAGCCATTTGCCGCAGATGTTCTTGCCAGACAGTTGTCTTTTTCCGGCGCTCTTACCAGAACACCGGGAATCCTGTCCATCGAATTTCAGGTGCAGGGAGCCGTGGAGCTGATCCGTCAAGGCTCAAAACTGCCGGCGGCTATTCGTGGCGATGAACTATGGCGTCATACCTGTTTTGAACTCTTTTTTGGTATAAAGGGTAAAACCGGGTACTGGGAAGCAAATTTCTGTCCGGGCGGCCGCTGGAACGTCTATCGTTTTGCCGGGTATAGAACCGGGATGCGCGAAGATGGGGACATCGGCCCGCCGCACTGTTGTCTGGTTGCCGGTCCCGACCTTCTGTCACTCACCTGCACCTTGGTTCTCAACTCCATTATCGACGACTCGGCCGACCTTGAAGCCGGGGTCTGCAGTATCATCGAGGCTACTGACGGCGGTATCAGCCACTGGGCCATTGAGCATCATGGACCCCAACCGGATTTTCACCATCGACATGGATTTCTCCTGGAGTTGCCGGGAGCGAAAAAAGAACATACTCGGAGGATCGGATGAAGAAAATCGTCCTGCTCGCCTATAACGGGGAGCTGAGCTGTTTTGCTCATGTTATGCTCTACGCCCTTGATTTTGACGGGAAAGGGTATACGGTGAAAGTGATACTGGAGGGTGCGGCAACCGGTCTTATTACCGAGCTGGCCAGGCCGGGTGCTCCTTTTGCCAACCTGTACAGCCGGCTGCTGGAAAAAGGGCTGCTTGGTTGTATCTGCAAGGCCTGTTCTCAGAAAATGGGAACCCTTGCCGAGGCTGAGAAACAGGGGTTGACCATTGTCGGAGACATGCAGGGACATCCGTCTATCGAAGGCTTTCTAAGCGACGGATTCCGGCTGCTTTCCTTCTGAGCCGTTTCAAGAAGGCCTGCTCTTTGCAAAGTCATATGCTTCCCCGGAGAATTGAACTGCTGGCTCCGGCCAGAAATCTTGCCTGCGGCATCAGTGCGGTAAATCATGGTGCCGATGCCGTTTATATCGGCGGACCGCAGTTTAGCGCCCGGGCCGCCGCAAGTAACAGCCTTGCCGATATTGGAAAACTGGTTGCCTATGCCCATCAGTACCGGGCAAGGGTCTATGTTGCCCTCAACACTATCTTCGATGATCGGGAACTTGAACGGGCCGTTGCTCTCTGCCATCAACTGCACGGGCAGGGCGTTGATGCCCTTATTATTCAGGATGTCGGGCTGCTGGAATCCGAGATGCCGCCCATTCCCCTGCATGCTTCAACCCAGATGAATAACCGGAAGGTGGAAAAAGTCCGCTTCCTGGAAAAGGTCGGGTTTAAGCAGGTCGTTCTTGCCCGTGAACTGAGCCTCGCAAAGATCAGGGAGATCCGGGCGGCAACCAGTGTCCCACTGGAATTTTTCGTCCATGGCGCACTCTGTGTCTCTTACAGCGGACAGTGCTATATCAGCGAAGTTATGGCCGGACGCAGCGCGAACAGGGGAGAATGTGCCCAATTCTGTCGGCATGGCTTCAGCTTAAAAGACGGCAAAGGCAGGCTTCTCGTAAAGGACAGCCATCTGCTGAGCTTAAAAGATTTACATCTTGCTGCGCACCTGGGAGACCTCATCGAGGCGGGGATAGATTCCTTTAAAATAGAAGGCCGTCTGAAAGACGAAAATTATGTGAAGAATATCACCGCCTATTACCGCCAGGCGCTCGATACCATAATAAATGACGACCCCGGGCTGCGGCGCTCGTCTTCCGGCAGCTGCAGCTTTGACTTCATTCCGGATCCATCGAGGTCGTTCAATCGGGGGATGACCGAGTATTTTTTAACCGATCGGCGCAACAGGCCTGGGGCAATTGACAGTCCCAAGGCTACAGGGCAGAGGCTGGGGAAAGTGGTGCATGTCGAACGGCGCTATTTTTTGTTGCAGACCGATGAAGTAGTTAACAATGGTGACGGCCTCTGCTATTTCGATCGGCAGAATGGGCTGGTGGGGATCAAGGTGAATCGGGTCGAGAACGGGAAAATTTATCCCAGAGATCAGGTATCCTGCCCCGTCGGCGCGACAGTCTACCGCAATTTCGATACCGCCTACAATAAACTGCTGATCGGAAGTGACGGGCATCGAACCATTGGCGTACACCTCCGTTTACAGGAAACCGGTTATGGCCTCCAGCTATCGATAAGAGATGAGGATGGAATAGAATCGCTGACCGGAATAAAAGTAGAAAAGGCGCAGGCCCGAAAGAGTGGGTCGATAGCCACTCTTGCCGAAAAACAACTGAGAAAAAGTGGGGGGTCGGTTTTTACAATCGGTGATGTGAAGGTAAACCTTGACCCGAACATTTTTCTTCCCGCAGCCATTTTCAATGACCTGAGAAGACAAGGTTTTGCCGCTCATCTGCAGGAAAGGCTGCAGCTGTATCGGGTCGAGGCTGCCGAGTTGACGATCAATAATTTTCCCTGGCCGGCAAGCGAGGTGGGGTATCAGGATAATATTGCCAACAGGAAGGCGGCGGCGTTTTACCGTCGGCACGGCGTAGCCAGGATTAACAGGCAATCTCTACTGGCAAGGGATATTGCTGACTGTGCCCTGATGACCACGAAGTATTGTCTCAAGGCGCAGCTCAATATCTGTCCGAAAATGGGCAGCCGGGGCGATGATGTTCCCGGGCCGTTGACCATTGTCGACAAGACCGGTGCGTATGACCTTGACTTCGATTGCCGGTGCTGTGAAATGACGGTTCGCAGATCAGGAGCTGGAAAATAAGCTGTGGCTATCGAGGTTTTCGGTTATTGAGCAGCCGTTTCTTCGCCCTTCTGGAAAAGAAAACGGACAGCAGTTTGAGGGAGCAGAGATAGACGAGAAAGCCGCTCACCATACCAACTGCGATGCTGCCGAAAAGCAGGGGAATGAAAATCCCTTTGCCCATCTGTAATATGGCCAGGAACTGGTCTTTGATATCCCAGAATTCAAGGCGGGTCAGAGTACGGCCGATATCAATAAAGAGCCCCGATACTTCCGTCAATGGCGGGCCATCCCATATTTTTATCCCCACCCAGTAGTTAAAGGTATAGATAGGTGCGACAGTAACCGGATTGGTGATCCAGACCGGAATTATTGCCGCGGGACGGTTCATGTTAAAGAAGGTGGCAGCCAGAAAAGCCAGGATGAGCTGTACTCCGACCGTTGGGGTAAAGGCGATAAAGGTGCCGAGTGCCAGGCCGCCGGCGATGGCCCGGGGTGAGCTGCGCA
>Ga0210123_1000729_pt1 | contig 19136 bp, 18 predicted proteins | sample Muzzi_PWB_D2_FD_185535 | JGI IMG/M metagenome (GOLD analysis project Ga0210123, IMG submission 185535) | Wetland microbial communities from San Francisco Bay, California, USA, that impact long-term carbon sequestration - Muzzi_PWB_D2 (SPAdes) | ecosystem: Environmental > Aquatic > Marine >... | reverse complement strand
CTGCTCGAGACCGTCCACCAGCGACGTGCCACCCCGACCGACGTTCGTCGGATGGACGGACTCGGTGAACATCAAGATCGCGGCGCGGTCCTCGGTGAGCGGCGACAACACATATCCGGAGCCGGCAAAGTAGACGACGCCGATCCGGCCCGACAGCTGGCCGACCATGTGGCGGGCAAGCGCCTGCTCGCGCCGCAGACGGCTGGGCTCCACGTCCTCGGCCAGCATCGAGTTGGAGGCGTCGAGGACGAGTACGGTCTCGAACCGGACCCCTTCGCTGCGCGAGGCTTCCTCGCGGAAGCCCCCCGCCGCCAGGACCGCGGCCACGAGGCCGACGCCCGCCGCCAGCAGAACCGCGGCGACGCCACGACGCACCAGGCCGCTCGGCGCCGCCATGCGGGCCAGCAGCTCGGCGTCGCCGATCGCCGCCCGGTCGGAAAAGGCTCGAAACAGGGCGATGGCCCGCAGAGTGAGAGCGACGAACGCCGCCGTCAGCCCGACGGCCCAGGGGTCGAGGAGTTCAGACCAGTTCATGCCAGGGACCTCCGGGCGCGCCCGGCCGCCCCAATCAGTTCGAGGACCAGCGCAACGAGGGCGGCGAGCACGAGTTCCCGGCGCACGGCGGCCGTCTCCGTGTAACGCTCCTCGCGCAGTGGCGCGGCCTCGAGTTCGTCGATTCGTTCGTAGATGCGCTGGAGGGCCTCGGGGTCGGTAGCCCGGAAGTAGACGCCGCCCGTCTGCTCGGCCATGCGGGTGAGCAGCTCGTCATTCACCGTGACTTCCATGTTCGCGTACTGGTAGCCGAACCGCGTGCGACCGATCGGCACCGGAACGACGCCGTCACGGCCGACCCCGATCGTGTAGACCCGCACCCCGAGAGCGGCCGCGGCGGCCGCGGCGTCGAGGGGGTCGATGATACCGCGATTGTTGTCACCGTCGGTCAGCAGCACCACGACCCGCGAACCCTCCGTGTTCTCGGGCAGCCGGTTCACGGCGGTCGCCAGAGCCGTGCCGATCGCCGTGCCGTCGGTGAGCTGACCGACGTTGAGGTTCTCCACGGCACGCAGCACGACGTCGTGGTCCAGCGTGCCCGGCACGACGGTCAGGGCCTCGCCGGCGAACGCGACGAGACCTATCCGATCGGCGTCGCGCATGTCGACGAAGCGCGCGACTTCGCGCCGGGCGACCGTGATCCGGTTGTCGGGCCGAAAGTCCTCGGCCAGCATCGAGCTCGAGATGTCGAACGCGAGCTGGATCGTGACGCCCTCGGAGCGCTCGACCACCCGTTCCACCGACCGCACCGGCCCGGCGAGCGCGACGGCGACCAGCAAGAGAGCGAGCGCCCGCAGGGCATCCGGCCACAGCGCCCACAGGGTGCGCGTGCGAACCGGCAGTTCCTCGCCGAGGGCCGGAAACACGAGCCGGCGGCGCAGGCGGTGGGCGAGCCACCATCCGGCCGGTACGAGCGGCACGAGCAGCAGCCAGGGCCAGGCCGGGACCGCAAAACCGCCCATCAAGCCGCGTCCTTCGAGAGCCAGTCGATCGACATGTCGACATCGGCGAGTCGCCGGCTGCCGCCCGCCTCGACGCCCGCGAAGCGCGATATCACGGCGTGACGATGCAACTCGCGCAGCTCATCGCGCGACAACCATGTCGAGGCTCGGACGGGGCGCGTGGGTGGCCACTCCCGCGCTTCGGCCAGATAGGCTCGCAGAATCACCTCGAGACGATCGTAGAAGGCGGCGGCCGGAAGCGCACCGTCGGAGGCTTCCTCGCGCAACGCCGCGAGCGCGGCCAGGGCACGCTCCCGGGCGTCGCTGACCTCCAGCGGTACCGCGGCGACCGCGTCGATCGACGCGCGTCGACGGCGACGCCACCACCACCACGCGGAAGCGAGAACCGTCGCCAGCGCGATCCACCACAACCAGGGGAACCGATCGCCGAGCGGGGGCCTGGGTCCGCGGAGCTGCACGTCCTCCGCAGCAGCGGGCAACACGGAGCGCACCCACGGGGCCGGCAGGTCGAGACGGAAGCCGCGTCCTTCCCGTCCACCCGTCGTCACCTCGACGGCCGGCAGCTCCAGCCGACCGGCTTCCCACGCGACCAGCCGGTAGTAGGCTCGCACTTCCCCGCTCTCTCCCGACTCGACGCGGGCGACGGCGAGCTGCTCCCACGTCTCGCCAGTCTCGAGAAGCGGCGGAAATCGGACGCTGTCGGACGCGGTCGCGACGACGCCCACCGTGAACGGCTCGCCGACGCGCACCGTGTCGACCGAGAGTCGCACGGCCGTGCGCAGCGCTCCGCCGCCCGGTACGTCGCGGACCTCCTGCGTTTGCGCCTGGCGGACCTTCCCGCCGGGCCCTGCGACGACGGCTGCGGCGAGCATCGCCAGCGCCATGCGGGATCGGAGCGCCGGGAAGGATCTCATTTCAGCCGCGCCCTCGCCCGCCGGGCGAAGAAGGCGGCGAGGTCCGCTGCGTATGGGCGCGCCGTCGACAGGGCCAGCTCGTCGACCCCGGCCCCGCGCAGGGCCCGCGACGACGACGCCGCTCGCACCGCCGAACGCTCGGCCAGCTTCCGACGCACGTCCGGGTCGCCGAGGTCGAGCACGCCGACGGCCCCGGTCTCCGGGTTCCTCACCTCGACGAGGCCCGCGGCGGGCAGCCCATGCTCGGCCGGATCCGTGAGGCGAAAGCCCACCATGTCGTGCCGCCGGGACAGGGCCGCCAGGTCGCGACCGAAGCCGGTGTCGCGGAAGTCGGAGAGCACGAACACCAGGGAGCGCGTCTTCAGCACCCGGCCAAGCGTGCGCAAGGCGAGCCCAATGTCCGTGCCGGTACCTTCGGGCCGGATCGTCACGAGCTCGTGGAGGAGGCGGCGCAGGCGCTGCCGGCCCCGTCGGGGCCGCTGGTACACCTCGACTCGATCGGTGAAGAGCATCAGCCCGACCTTGTCGTTGTTGCGCGTAGCGGCGAGGCCGAGCAGCGCAGCGATCTCGGTGGCCAGGTCGCGCTTCGTGCGGCCCCGGGTTCCGAAGCCGGCCGAGCCGGAGACGTCGACGGCGAGCAAGATGTTCAGCTCCCGCTCCTCCACGAAGCGCTTCACGAACGGCCGGCCCACGCGCGCGGTGACCTTCCAATCGATCGCGTTGAACGGATCGCCCGGCTCGTACTCGCGCACCTCGGCGAATTCGATCCCGTGGCCTCGGAATACGGCGTCGTAGGCTCCGAGGGCGCGGTTCTCCATCAGTTTCCGCGCCCGGATCTCCAGCCGACGCACGAGCTCGCCCACGTCTTCGTTGGACGGCGGCGGAGCGGAACGGCGGCCCCGAAAGAGCCGTAACGCCATCAGGGCACCGGCACGACCTCGAGGAGGCGCCGCACGACCTGATCGGGAGTGACCTCCTCCGCCTCCGCCTCGAACGTCATCAGGACGCGGTGCCGCAACACGTCGAGCGCGAGCGCGTGGATGTCTTCGGGAAGTACGAACGGCCGACCCTCGATGAGCGCCTGCGCCCGGGCCGCCCGGCCGAGAAAGATGGTGGCGCGCGGCGAGGCGCCGACCTCGATCCAGCCCTTCAGCGCGTCGTCATACTTGGCCGGATCGCGCGTCGCCCGCACCAGGTCGAGGATGTAGTCCTCTACACGCGGGTCGATCCGGATTCCGGGCAGCAGCGCGCGGGCGGCGAGAATGTGCTCGGGCGTCGCCACGGACCGCAGGGGCTCGAGCTCCTCCGCCACGATCCGCCGCAGGATGAGTCGCTCGTCCTCACGCTCCGGATAGTCGACCCGGACCTTGAGCATGAACCGGTCGACCTGGGCCTCCGGCAGCGGATACGTTCCCTCGTGCTCGATCGGGTTCTGGGTGGCGAGCACGAGGAACGGAGTCGGCACGGGATGGCTCTCCTCGCCGATCGTCACCTGTCGTTCCTGCATCGCCTCGAGGAGGGCCGACTGCACCTTGGCCGGCGCCCGATTGATTTCATCGGCCAGAATCAGGTTCGCGAAAATCGGCCCCTTCTTCGGCACGAACTGCCGCGTCGTCTCCTCCCAGATCAACGTGCCGATCAGGTCGGCCGGCAGCAGATCCGGCGTGAACTGGATGCGGTGGAACGTGGTGTCGATCGCGTCGGCCAGGCTGCGGACGGCCAGGGTCTTGGCCAGGCCGGGAACGCCCTCGAGCAGCACGTGACCGCCCGACAACAGGCCGATCACCAGGCGCTGGATCATCTGCTCCTGGCCGACCACGCGGCGCGCCACCGCCTCGCGGACTTCGGGAATGAACGCCCCTGCCGCACGCAGCTTCTCGGCGTGCGCCTCGAGCTCCGCCTCGGTCCGTTCGTCCGCCGCTCTACCCGCCATTGCCGGATCCGTCGTGGCTGGATCATTCATCGCTTGATGCGCTCCCCGGCGTCTTCATAGCGGAATACGAACGCGGCCAGCGCACCCGGCCGGATCTGGCCGCTGCGCGATCGCACGTCGAGGTCAAGCGAAGATCCATGCTCGGCTCCCGGACCTTCCACGACCCGTTCGCGGAAGTCAATGCACCGGTGCTGCCAGGCCGACCACGAGGTGGGGCGAAGATCGACCCAACCGTTGTCCGCCCAGCTCGGGCGCCGCGATTCTCCGCTCTCGGGCTCGACGCTCACGAGAGGACCGCGCAGGATGCCCTCGCCGTCAGCCAGCAGAATCGGAATGCCGATCGATACGATGTCGGAGCGGAGGCGCGCGTCCTCCTCCAGCAGTCGGCCCGCACGCTCGGCGATGTCGGCCGGATCGAGCTCGCAAGCCGCGTCCAGATCCGGCAGCAGGCGGCGCAGGATCTCTGCCTCGAACAGCAGTTTGCTCAGCCGCGGCGGGCCGAGCATCTCGAAGGCCACGGAGCGCACGCCGTGCTCACGCTCCAGACGCTCCATGCACACCAGCGCCGCCTCGCGCATCGCCCCACCGCGATACGTCGGTCCCATCGTCGCGGCATCGAGGGCGCCGACGATCTCGCGCCCGGTCGGCCGACCCCGCAGCTCGGAAATCACCGCGTCGGCGATCTCCTCCGGGGTCACCAGCTCCATCATGCCAAGCGCGGAGATCGTCTCGAACTCGCCCAGGCTGAACAGCCCGTTCTCGCCCGCGTCAAGGTAGACCGACTCGAGGTTCTCCCCCGTGGGCGCCGCCGTCACATCGACGTCCGCTCCGAACGCCGCGTCGAGCGGCAGCGGCTTCGTGCAATCGAAGCGCGGGATCGGCCGGCCGGCGCGTTGCACCTCGCCGTAGCGGATTCGTTTCCAGGCGACGGCGGCCGTCGGCTTGACCTCCTTCACGACCGGAGCGCCCGGCGTGCGCCCCATGAGGAACATGAGCGCCGAGTGGGCGCCCGCTATGCTGGCCTTGGACAGGAGCGTGGGAGACGGTCGTTCCTCGGAGTGCGTGAACGGAATGTTCAGGCCCATTCCGCCCGTTCCCGACGTACCGATCTTTAGATAGAACAGCGTCTCCGCCGAGCGCATCGCATACATGAGCCCCTGCACATGCCGGATGAGCTGCGGCAGGTACAGGGTCGTCAGGTGGGCCTCGACGTCGGCCACCGTCGGATGTCCGCCGCTCCGGATGAACTCCCGCAAGCCCTGGGCGGAGCTGAACAGGTCCTGGTAGGCGATCGCGGTTGCCGTATTGATACAGTCGATGATGATCTCGGGGCGGTATCCGTCGATCAGGTCGAACAACCGGGAGCGCCGGAAATCCTCCTCGCGAAGGTCGCCGAACAGGTCGTCCAGCACTTCCGCCCGTCCCTCGTCGGTGCGCAGCACGGTGCGCCGCGACTCGCCCTTGCGGTCCGGTCGCAGGAATACGTCGCCCCATTCTGGCACCAGCTCGGCACCTTCTGACGCCGGGTGACCCGACAGCTCGCGCACCCCTTCCTCCGCCTCGTCACGGCGAAGTGCCGCGATCACGATGCGCTTCGGTCGGTGCGGAAGCAGGTCGCGCGCAATCGCCACGCCCACGAGGCCCGACCCGCCCAGCAGCAGAATTGTGCGGCCCTGAATATCCATGTATTGCTTATCGCTTTCGTTGTCTCGCCAGTTTGCGCAGCGACCTGACTTCGGCCGGGCTGAGGGAGCGCCATCGCCCCGGCCCGAGCCGCCCCAGCTCGATCGGCCCGAACGACAGTCGCCGCAGCGCATCGATCTTGATGTCCAGCGCCTTCATCATGCGACGGATCTCCCGATTTCGCCCCTCGCGCACCGTCATCTCCACGACGTGCTGCGCCGGCTTGCCCCCGGCGCGAATCACCACGCGCTCGGCACGCGCAAGCCCGTCCTCGAGCGAGATGCCCGCTTCGAGCTTCGCCGCCAGGCCCTCTGGCAGAGAACCGTGCGTCGTGATCGCGTAGCGCCGCCGGACCTCGCTCGATGGGTGCAGCAGGGACTGGGCGAGGTCACCGTCGTTCGTCAGCAGCAACAGGCCTTCGCTCATGAAATCGAGTCGCCCGACGTGAAACAACTCCTCATGCTCCGGCTTCAGGTGCTGATATACGGTCGGCCGGCCCCGGGGGTCCGAGCGCGTGCAGATCACGGCCGGCGGCTTGTGAAGCGCAATCCACCGCAGGGGCGACGGCTCTACCCGCTTGCCGTCCACCTCGACCACGTTCCGGTCCGGGTCGACCTGTACGCCCTGCTCGCGGACCACCTTGCCATCGATCCGCACGCGACCCGCTTCGATCAGCGCCTCGCTGCCGCGACGTGACCAGGCGCCGGTGCTCGCCAGGAACTTGTTGATCCGAACCGTCTCCGTCATGATGAGGCCTCCACTTCGGCCCCCTCGTCCGCGGCTTCGGGCTCCGGCTCGACATCCTGAAGGCCCTCGAGCACGATGGGCAGCTCATCGGGAGCCGGCAGCTCATCCAGGTCCTTCAGCCCGAAGTGATCGAGGAACTTCTGCGTCGTGCCATACAGAAGCGGTCGGCCGAGCCCTTCGCCCCGGCCCACGACGTCGATCAGCTCCCAGTCGGTCAGCGTGCGCAGGACCGAACTGGCGCTGACACCGCGGACTTCTTCGATCTCGATGCGACCGATGGGCTGCCGGTACGCGACGATGGCCAGCGTCTCGAGCGCCGCTCCCGACAGATACGGGGAGCGCGGAACCGAGTCGAAGCGCTCCAAATAGGACGCGAACTCCGGCCTCGTGAGGATCTGGAAGCCGTCACCGAGTTCGTAGATCTGGAAGGAACGCCCGTTCTGCTCATACGCATCGCGCAACGCCTGGATCGCCTCGCGAACGGACGCGACCGTGAGGTCGTCGTCCGCGCGCGCGAGCTCGTCCGGCGTCAGGGGCGTCTGGCTGGCGAACAGAGTCGCCTCGACGATCTGCTCGGGCGTCACGTGTCGCGCTCCGCCGCCGGTTCCCCATCTTCGTCTTCGGGTGCGCCACTGCCCAGAAACAGCCAGATCGGGGCGAACGGCCCGGCCTGCTCGATCCGCAGGACTTGCCGTTTGGCCATCTCGAGTGCGGCGAGCAGTGAGGCCGCGGCATGCGCTCGCGTGCCCCACGGCTTGAACAGTCGGTCGAACGCGATCCGTTTCGCCTTCTCGAACAGGCCGCGCAGCAGCGAGACCTTTTCTTCCACGGTGACGGCCGTGCTGGGCGGGCGGATGCGCACGGGCGGCGGAGGTTCCGGGATTCTCTTGGCGGCCTCCAGCAGGTCGCGCCAGCTCACCTCGAGGTCCGGACGCATGCCCTCGGGGGCCGGGCGATCCGGGACGTACCCTTTGGCGAAATGGCGACCCCGCTGCGATTCGGCCCGCTCGAGCACGTGCACGACGTCCTGGAAATGCTCGTACTCGAGCAGGCGCCGGACCAGCTCCGCTCGCGGATCTCCCTCCCACTCGAGCTTTTCGGGCCGCGGCAACAAAAGCTGCGCCTTGATTCGAATCAGGGATGCTGCCATCTCGAGGAACTCGCCGGCCCGCTCGAGAGGCATGTCGTCGAGACCGTGGGCGATGGCTGCCTGGAACTGGCGGGTAATCCGGGCGATCGGGATGTCGAAGATGTCGATGTCTTGCGAGCGGATCAGATGCAGAAGCAAATCGAGCGGCCCCTGGAAGCGCTCGAGCTCGACGAGGAACGGTTCGATTCCTTCCAGCGGCGAGCGGCCGCGCGGCGTGCTCGACGCGCGGGCGGGCGTGCCGACGGTCACGCCGCTGCCCCGAGGGCCGCGCGGAAGGGTTGATTCACCGCCTGAAGCGGAGTAGAATTACGATTATCTTTGCGAACCCGTACCATCGAAGGATAGAGCGAGTGCCGAACATCAAGAGTGCCAAGAAGCGGCTGCGGCAGTCCCACAAGCGCCGGGAGCACAACAAGGACGCCAAGTCCTCGATCCGCACGGTGACGAAGAAGTTGTTGCAGACCAAGTCGCCGGACGAGGCGGCGGACCTGCTTCGCCGTGCGTCGTCCATGCTCGACCGCGCCGCGCGCCGGGGCATCGTGGCTCCCAACGCCGCCGCGCGCCGGAAGTCCCGCCTCACCCGCTACGTCAGCTCCCTCGAAGGCTGATCCCGGCACCGGGCTCCGGCGCCGATCGAGGCTCGTGCCCTTCAGCGATCCTCCTCATCCTCGAGCATCCGTGACACGGCGTCGAACGAATCCGGGTCGTCGAGGCTGAGCGACTCGAGAAACTCCAGCTCGTCCATGTAGTCGTCGGGCTCGTCGGCCGCCTCCGCCTCTGCGGGCTCGGCCGCCTCGTCGCTCGCCTCAGGTGACCCCGTCGTCTCGGGCGGCTCCTCATCTTCGTCACCACCCCATTCCCACGATTCCCCGGACTCACCCGACGGTCCCGCGGCTTCCATCGCCTCGAGGGCCGCCAGCTCGTCGGCCGGCCCCTCGTCGACGACGGACTCTTCGTCGGCACCACTGGGCTCTTCGTCTGGCTCCTCGTCTTCGTCATCTTCGTCGTGTGACTTCGTGGGCATCGGCGCAGATGCGGCCGACGGGGAAACCGTCACACCGGCCCCGCCGACGGGGGCGCCTCCGCTGGACAGCTCGCCCAGCACGCGCTCCAGCTCCTCCACTGCACCGCGTTCCTCGTTCAGCTCGGCCTCAATTTCACCGAGCCCCTCGGTGAGTTCGGCCCGTTTGTCGTTCCACGTCGCGTCGTCAAACTCGCCGACCTGGAAGCGCAGCTCGGCTTCCTCCAGCTCGGCGGAGCGGCGCTCGAAGCCGACGGAGAGCTCGTCCAGGTGCCCACGGCGGCCGTCGAGCGTCGACACCAGCTCGTGGCGGTGGCCCTCGAGCTCCTCCGCCACCTCATCGAGCCGCGTCTGATAGTCCGCGCGCACGCGCTCGGCCACGTCGGAACGGTACTGACCGCCGACCTCGTCGAGGCGGCGGAGCCACTCACGATAGGTGCCACGCTGTTCGAGCAGCTCGCGGATTCCCGCCGGGACCACGTTCATCGGCTCTTCCGCCTCCTCCTGGGACCTCTTCCTGTTCATCGACTGTCTTCCGCATCGTAGCGCGTCTCGCCCTCGACCAGGGTCCGGCGGATCCGGCCCGGCAGATCCCAGCCGGCGATCGGCGTATTCCGGCTTCGCGAGGCGAAGCGTGTCGGATCGACCGTCCAGCGCCCCACCGGATCGAGCAGCACGACATCGGCGGGCGCACCGGCTCGCAGGGTACCCATATCGAGGCCCATGATCCGGGCCGGCGCGCAGGACATCCGGTCGATCAGGTCGGCGAGGGACAGGTGTCCCGGCTCGACCAGGGCCTTCATGCACAGGCCGAACGCCGTCTCGAGTCCATTGATCCCGAACGGCGCGTCGTCGAACTCCCGCTCCTTCTCTTCATAATGGTGCGGCGCGTGATCCGTCGCGATCACGTCGATGACCCCTTCGACCAGCGCCTGGCGCACGGCTTCCACGTCGCGCGCCGTGCGCAGCGGCGGGTTCACCTTCGCCTCGGTATTGTAGCCGCGTACCAGCTCTTCCGTCAGGATCAGGTGATGCGGCGTGACTTCGGATGTCACTCGCAGCCCCTTGCCGCGCGCGAGGCGCAACTGCTCGACCGACTCCCGGGCCGAGACGTGGCATACGTGCAGGTGCCCGCCCGTGAGTTCCGACAGCAGAGCGTCGCGCGCAATCATCGCGGCCTCGGCCACGTTGGGAATCCCGCGCAGGCCCAACGCCGTCGCGACGGCGCCCTCGTTCATCACGCCACCCTCGGCCAGCTCGACGACCTCGGAGTGCTGCACCACCGCGATGCCGAAGGTCTGCGTGTACTCCAGCAGTCGACGCATCAGCCCGGCGTGGGCCACGGGTGCCCCGTCGTCGGAAACCGCGACGGCGCCGGCCGCCACGAGCTCGCCGATCTCGGTCATCTGCTCGCCCTTCATGCCGATCGAGGCGGCGCCGATCGGCATCACGCGCGCTCCACCGGCCACCTCGCCCGCTGCCTTGACGAACCCGACGGCCGCCGGGTCGTCGATCGGTGGATCCGTGTTGGGCATCGTCCAGACGGTCGTGAAGCCGCCGGCCACGGCGGCCCTCGCCCCCGTCGCGATCGTCTCCTTGTGCTCGCCGCCCGGTTCGCGGAAATGCACGTGCAGGTCGATGAATCCCGGAGCCACGATGAGCCCCGACGCATCGATCTCGCGGGCGTCCTCGGGTCGGTCAAGGTCGGGCCCTATCGCGGAGATCTTCCCGTTCTCGACGATGATCCCGGCGGACCCGTCGAGGTCCTGGGAGGGATCGACGACACGGCCGCCGTGGATCCACAGTCGTTCGCCGTCGCTCATCCCTGCCCTCCCGATCCGCGCTTCGCGTCCTCGGCGGCCTCGGGCCGCCCACCGGCCAGCAGGTAGAGCACGGCCATGCGGACGGCGACACCGTTGGTCACCTGCGGCAGGATCACGGACTGGGGCCCGTCCGCCACGTCGGAGTCGATCTCCACCCCGCGGTTCATCGGACCCGGGTGCAGGACGATGACTTCGCGCGGCGCCTTCTCCAGCCGGTTCCGCGTGACACCGAACACCCGATTGTACTCGCGCAGAGAGGGGATGTAACCGGCGCTCATCCGCTCGAGCTGCAGGCGCAGGACGTTCAGCGCGTCAGCCCACTCAATCGCGTCCTCGACGTGGGGGAAGACCCGCACGCCAAGCTCTTCGATGCCGACCGGGACGAGGCTCCGCGGGCCGCACACCGCGACCTCCGCGCCCATCGCCTTGAGGCCGAAGATGTTCGAGCGTGCGACGCGGGAGTGCACGATGTCTCCCACGATGCACACCTTGAGCCCCGCTATCTTCCCGAGCCGGTCCCGCAGCGTGAGCATATCCAGGAGCGCCTGCGTGGGGTGTTCGTGCCGACCGTCGCCGCCGTTGATCACGTTGGACGGAATCCGATCGGCGAGGAACCGGGCCGCCCCCGAAGAACCGTGCCGGATGACGACCATGTCGATCCGCATCGCCTCGAGATTGCGCGCCGTGTCGACCAGCGTCTCGCCCTTCGCGACCGACGAGCCCGTCGAGCTGATGTTCACGGTGTCGGCCCCCAGCCGCTTCTCGGCAAACTCGAACGAGATGCGCGTCCGGGTGGAGGGCTCGAAGAACAGGTTGACGATCGTCTGCCCGCGCAGGACCGGCACCTTCTTGATCTGCCGCTCGCTGATCTCCTTGAATGGCTCGGCAGTATCGAGGATCATCCGGATTGTATCACCCGACAGGCCCTCGAGGCCGACGAGATCTTTGCCGAGCGGCGGGGCCGACGCCGTCGAAGAGTCCGCCGACGCCGCCGCGCTCATTCGTTCGTTGCCTCCTCGGCGCCCTGCACGACGCGGGCGCAAAGCTCACCGTCCTCCGCCGGGACGCGTACCTCGACGTGGCTGCCCGGCGCGACATCGTGGACGAGTCCCGCATAGTCGGCCTGGATGGGGAGCTCGCGGCCGCCCCGGTCGACAAGCACGCAGAGCTCGATGCGGGCGGGTCGACCGAAATCGGCAATCTCGTTCAGCGCCGCGCGGATCGTGCGGCCCGTGAAGAGGACGTCGTCCACGATGACCACCCGCCGATCGGTGAGATCGCCGGGAATCTCGGTCGTGCCGATCAACGGACGTGTGCCGATCTGGGCAAAGTCGTCGCGGTACAGGGTGATGTCGAGGGTGCCGCGGTCGACGGGATGCCCGATGCGCTGCTCGACCAACGCCGCCAGTCGCTCGGCCAGTTCGACACCGCGCCGCCGGATGCCGACCAGTACGAGGTCATCGGTGCCGCCCGCCGCGACGATTTCGTCCGCCAGTCGCCCGAGCGCCTGTTCGACGCCGGGCGCGTCCAGCAGGACGTGCGGCTCCTTGGCGGCGGTCATCCGGATGGTGTCTCCTGGCGGTCTCGTGACGAAGTCGGGCCTCGGGCTGGCGGAGTATACGGGCCATTCAGGCGGCGATCAACGGGCGATCCGGAGCTTCGCCGATGCGGTCGACGACGTGGGTCGCGGGGTTGTCAAAGGCGGCAAAGCGGACCTAGCTTGCCGGCCGGTTTCGCCCGCACGGACGCTGACCCAAACCGGATGATGGGATGACTGGGAAGCTGCTCGGATGCGCGGGGATGCTCACCGCCCTGGTCCTGCCGACCGGCCTCGACGCCGTGCAGGCGTCGCAGAACATACCCGTAGAGATCGAGGCGCCGAGGGTCGCGTTGACCGGTGTGGGCATGACGGTCAGCCTCCATCTGGCCGAAGACGCGAGCCCGACGAGCTACCGGCTTCTGGCTCGCGAGGGCCCGGAGTTGTCGTCCGGCGAGCTCGGGCCCGGAAGCACCGTCGAGCTCGAAGCCCTGTCGGTGCAGCGCGCGGACATGCCGTTGCGTCTCGAGCTGCGGCCGGTCGGCGGCCTCCCCCAGGCAGCCATCGCCCCCATCGAGATCGACGCGCTCGTCTTCCCCGGCTGGACGAGTCTCCTGCCGCCGCTGATCGCGATCGGCCTCGCGCTGATCTTCAAGGAAGTCGTGATCTCGCTGTTCATCGGCGTCTGGGCGGGGGCGCTGCTCGTGGCCGGGCTGAATCCGATCACGGCCACCATGCGGACGGTCGATCGGTTCATCGTGCCGGCGGTCGCCGATCCCAGTCATGCTTCGATCATCGTGTTCACCGCCCTGCTGCTGGCGATGGTGGGCGTCATGGGGCGGAGCGGCGGTACGGGGGGTATCGTGCAGGCCGTGCGCCCGCTGGCCACCTCACCCCGCCGTGCACAGCTCGCGGCCTACCTCGGCGGGCTGGGGATCTTCTTCGACGATTACGCGAACACGCTGATCATCGGCCCCACCATGCGGCCCATCACCGACGCCATGCGGGTGTCGCGTGAGAAGCTCGCCTACATCGTCGACTCCACGGCGGCCCCCGTAGCTTCGATCGTGTTCGTGTCGACCTGGGTCGGCTACGAGATCGGCCTGATCGGCGACGGGCTCAAGGCGGCGGCCTCGATGCAGGGCGTGCCTCCGGACGTGGCCGCCGAGCTGATGTCGGCGAGTCCGTTCAACGTCTTCCTGCACAGCATCCCGTACCGGTTCTACCCGATCCTCGCGCTGGTCATGGTCGGACTGATCATCTGGACGCAGCGCGACTTCGGGCCGATGTGGAAGGCGGAGAACCGCGCGAGCCGCGGCGAGGGCCTGTTCAACGAGGGAGCCTCGCTGCTCGTCGACACCGAGGCGCGCGAGATGATGGCCAAGGAGGGTGCGCCGGAGCGCTGGTACAACGCTGCCATTCCGGTACTCACGGTCATCGCCATCGTGATTCTCGGCCTGTACACCGACGGCCTCGCGAAGCTGGACCACTCCGGATCGCTGTCCGACATCTTCGGGGCGGCGGATCCGTACAGCGCCCTGCTCTGGGGGACGCTCGGCGGCCTGCTCGTGGCGATTGGGCTGGCCGTGGGGCAACGGATCCTCAAGGCGACGGAGGCGATCGAGGCGGCGATCGGGGGGATCAGGGCGACCCTGCTCGCCTTCGTCATCCTCGTGCTCGCCTGGTCGCTGGGCGCGGTCACCGAGGCGCTCGGCACCGCGCACTACCTGGCGGGAATCCTGTCGGGGAATCTCCCGCCGCATCTTCTCCCGGTCCTCGTGTTCGTGATCTCGGCGGCGATCTCGTTCGCAACCGGCACGTCATGGGCGACGATGGCGATCCTGCTCCCGCTAGTGATCCCGCTCTCCGTGGTGCTCGGCGGCGCGATCGGGTTCGAGCAGGGAACGCACTATACGCTCGTGCTCGGGACGATCAGCTCGGTCCTCGCCGGATCCATCTGGGGCGACCACTGCTCCCCGATCTCCGACACCACCGTGCTCAGCTCGATGGCCTCGGCGTGCGACCACGTCGATCACGTGCGGACTCAGCTGCCCTATGCGCTCACGGTGGGCGTCGTAGGGATCATGGCCGGTGACATTCCGACCGCGTACGGGATGAACCCGATCTTCAGTTATCTGATCGGGACGACGATCCTGTTCCTCATCCTGCGATTCATCGGGCGGCACGACCTCGAATCGCCGCAGTTCGACGCCGACCACGCGGTGTATGTCGAGAGCTGAGGACACCCCCGACCGTCATCGTTTCGCCCGGAAGAAGTCCCGCAACAGGTCGCCGCACTCCTCGGCCAGCATGCCTGCCGTCAGCTCGACGGCATGGTTCAGCCGGGGGTCCTGCACGAGGTTTTCGAGCGAGCCGCACATCCCCGCCTTCGGATCCGCCGCGCCGTAGACCAGCCGCGGCACCCGCCCCAGGACGATAGCCCCCGCGCACATCGCGCACGGCTCCAGCGTGACGTACAGGGTGTGGCCCTCGAGCCGCCAGTCGCCCTGGTCCGCAGCGGCGGCGCGCAGCACGAGCATCTCGGCGTGTGCGGTGGGGTCGGCGTCGGCGCGGGTCCGATTGTGGTTCTCGTACGCCGTGCCGTCGGGACCGACGAGTACGGCGCCGACCGGAACCTCGTCGGCCGCCGCGGCCCGCTCCGCCTGACGGATGGCCCGGCGCATCCAGGCGGCGCCAGCACTCTCAGACATCAGCGGCCTCAGGCATCCGCCGGGTCACGACGCACGGCGAGCTCGGCGAGGGCCCGATCGAGCCGGGCGACCGACCGGTCGCGGCCGAGCAGCAGGATCACGTCGAAGATGCCGGGGCTGTGGTCCGTTCCCACCAGACCGACCCGCAACGGCTGAAACAGCTTTCCGGCCCCGATGCCCAGCCGCTCCGCCAGGCCGCGCAGCGCGGTCTCCAGCGACTCGGTGTCTAAGCGGTCGACCACCGTCAGCAACTCGCGCACCGCGCGGAGCCGCTCCGCCGCCAACTCGGTGTCCTTCCAGTGCTTCGCCGTCGCCGCCTCCTCGAACGAGAAGGCCTCGAGCGGCGTGAAGAACGGCCGTGCCTGCTCCGCCATTGCCTCGACCGTCCGCGTCCGTTGCCGGACGAGATCAGTGACCGCCGCCAGTCGCTCTGGCTCGGCACTCGCCGCCGCGCGCTCGGGCTCGGGCAGGTGTTCGAGCACGAGGGGCACCAGGCGCTCGGCGGGGATCGCGTCAAGATGGCGGCTGTTCAGCCACTCGAGTTTCTCCGCGTCGAACACCGACGCCTTCTTCAGGATGCGGTCCAGCGAGAAGGCCTCGGTCAGCTCGCCCATCGCCATCACCTCGCGATCGTCCCCCGGCGACCAGCCGAGCAGCGCGAGGAAGTTGACCAGCGCCTCGGGCAGGATCCCCTCCTCCCGGAACGCTTCCACCGAAGCGGCGCCGTGACGCTTCGAGAGCCGTTTCCCATCGGGCCCCAGGATCATCGGCACGTGGCAGAAGGTGGGCAGCGCGGCGCCCAGCGCCCGGTAGATCAGCGCCTGCTTCGGTGTGTTCGACAGGTGATCGTCGCCGCGGATCACGTGGGTGATGCCCATCTCGAGGTCATCGGCGACCACCGCGAGATTGTAGACCGGTGTTCCGTCGGAACGGAGGATGACGAAGTCGTCCAGTGAATCGTGTTCGACTCCTGTCGGACCGTGAACGACGTCCTCCCAGCGGGTCGCGCCCTCGTCCGGCACGGCGAAGAACACTGCGTACGGCTCTCCGTTCGCCGAACGTCGCTCGGCCTCGCCGGCGTCCGGCACACCGATGCGGCCGCGGCGCACGGGAACGCCCTCCGCCCGGGCCGTCTCGCGGGCCGCCGCGAGCGTATCCTCATCCAGGAAGCTCCGGTAGGCCGCCCCCTCGGCGAGAAGGCGCTCCGCCGCCGCCCGATGGCGCGCCACGCCGTCGGCCTGGTGTACCGGCGGCTCGTCGACCTCCAGACCCAGCCAGTCGAGGGCCGAGAGGATTTGCGTCGTCATCGCGTCGCTCGAGCGCTCGCGATCGGTGTCCTCGATCCGCAGGAGGAAAGTGCCCTGCTCATGGCGGGCGAACAGGTAGTTGAACAGAGCGGTGCGCGCGCCGCCCACGTGCAGGTACCCGGTCGGACTCGGAGCGAAGCGAACACGTGGTGATGTAGAAGTCATGTATCGTCAGCAGGTTGAGTCAATCACTTCAAGTATCGTGCGAACCGAATGCCAATCCTCGACACGGCGGCGTGGCGGCACACCCGGCGGATGCACATCTTGCAGGCGTAGACCGCCACAGCGCCAGCAAGCTCCCTAGAGCGAGGCCCACTCCCATGGTCGACCCGCCTGCCATTTACGTACTGCCCGGGCTCCGCAGCCCGTTCACGAAGATCGATCGGGGTCTGCAGGACGTGGACGGACTCAAGCTGTCGGTGCCTGTCGTGCAACAGACGGTCGCCGGATCTCGGGGCCTCGGTCCCGACGCGTCCGGCGAAGTCGATCTCGTCGTCTGGGGCTCCGTGATCCCCACCCTTTCGGTGGCTAACTGGGGACGCGAAGTGTGGCTCGACGCGCAGCTCGACCCGCACGTCCCTGCTCTTTCGGTCATACAGCAGTGCGCGACGAGCCTCGCCGCCGCCACACACGCGGCCGGTCAGATCCGGTCGAGCCACGGGCACCTCGCTCTGTGCGGCGGCGGCGAGTCCATGTCCTCGACGCAGGTCGGCCTGTCCCGCTCCCTCAGCCGCAAGATTCGCCGTGCCGGGTCGGCCCGAAGCCCGCTGGACGCCGTGAAGACGTTGCTCGGTATCCGGCCGGCCGACCTGCGGCTCAGCATTCCGGCCGTCGAGGAGCGAACGACGGGCAAGTCGATGGGCGAGCACACCGAGGAGATGGCGCGCGACTGGAACATCTCGCGCGAGGCACAGGACGAATTCGCCGTCGCCAGCCATCATCGCGCCGTGAAGGCGGCCGAGGAGGGATTCTTTCGGCCGCTGCTCGTGTCCCCGGGCACGTTCGCGGTCGATGCGGACAACCTCCCGCGGGCCAACACATCCGTGGAGGCACTGGCCCGGCTGTCGCCGGCCTTCGACCGCAAACGCGGCACACTCACGGCCGGCAACTCATCGCCGCTCACCGACGGCGCCGCCTGCTGTTGGGTCGCCGACGAGGACGGCGCCGGGCGTCTGCCGGGGGAGCTGCCGCGCGTGAAGCTCCTCGACTGGGAGACGGCGGCCATCGACCTCCGCACCGAGAACCTCCTGATCGCCCCCGCGATAGCGCTTCCCCGTATGTTGGTCCGCCACGGACTGCGCTACGAGGACATCGGTCTGTGGGAGATCCACGAGGCCTTCGCCGCCCAGGTGCTGGCGACGGTGGAGGCGCTCGAAGACGAGGAATGGCGCCGCGAGCACGCGGGCGTCGACGCCGATTTCGGCGCCTTCCCCGCCGAGCGGATCAACCCGAACGGCGGCAGCGTCGCTCTCGGTCACCCATTCGGGGCGACCGGCGCCCGCATACTCTCACAGGCAGCCACCGAGCTCTCCGCGAGGCCGGCCGGCACGCGCTGTGTGGTGAGCATCTGCGCGGCTGGCGGCCTGGGTCACGTCGCGCTGCTCGAATCCGTGGGCTGAGGCGGATAGGTCGCCACCCAGGCGAGTCGCACGAGAGCTACGAACACCAGGGCACCCAGCCCGACGTGGGCCGCGCGGAGTGACGCTTCGAGGTGCTGCAGCACCATTGCCGCCCCGATCACCAGCTGTACCAGAACGGCCGCGGCCGCCAGCAGCGCGGCCCGCTTCAGCTGCGCGTCGGCGCGTCGGCGCGCCAGCAGGGCCGGGAGGGCCAGACACCATCCGACAAGCGCGTAGGCGCCTAACCGATGCGTCCAGTGCGTGTGCACCAGCGGGCCGCCCGCCGGCCATAGCTGGCCGTTGCACAGCGGAAAACCCTGGCAGGCCGGACCGGCATGCAGGTTCGCCGTGAGGCCACCGAGCAGGACGACTGCGAAGCCGGCTACCGCCGTCCACCAGGTGAGCCTCGAGGCGTCGTCGACCCGGAGCCGGTGACCCGGCGCGTACGCCTCGCTCGTCGCCACCACGAGCGTCGCGAGCAGCAGCATGGCGGTCCCGAGGTGCAGGATCACGGAGGCCGGCGGCAGCTCGAGCCACACCGTCACGGCCCCGAGCAGGATCTGCAGGACGAGCAGCACGACCGCGAGCCAGCCGAGACGCCGGAGGCGCACACCGCTGCCCGTGGCGTCGGCGTCGATGTCGGCCGGGTGACGCCGGGTCACCTGCGAGACGAGGGCGACGGCGGCGACCAGCACGCTGACGAGCACCGCGGCGAGGCGATGTCCGTACTCGATCAACGTCGGCAGGTCCATCGGTGGAATCAGGTGGCCATTGCAGAGGGGCCAGTGGTCACCGCAACCCATGCCGCTCCCCGTGATCCGGACGACGCCGCCGAGGACGATCAGCAAGAACGTCGTGACCGCTGCCGCGGCCCCGAGTGGTCCAAGAATCCTGCGAATCCGACGCTGCGAACTCACGTGCCGGCCTCCCGCGCTCACGGTGTAACGGTTAGGTTGCCGGCGTTCGAGCACCGGCGCCGGCCGGAACTTAGAGGTTAGACCGTGAGGCCAACACCCGAGCGATGACAGACGATCGGCAGGTCGAAACCACGGGCATGCGGACGACGCTTCAGCGTCTGCTTCCGCGGCTCCGGCCCCACCGGCTCTCGGTGATCGTCTCCGCCCTCGCCCTGCTGATCAGCGCCGGCATCGGTCTCGCCTTCCCCCTCATCGTGCAG
>Ga0210123_1000726_pt1 | contig 19141 bp, 12 predicted proteins | sample Muzzi_PWB_D2_FD_185535 | JGI IMG/M metagenome (GOLD analysis project Ga0210123, IMG submission 185535) | Wetland microbial communities from San Francisco Bay, California, USA, that impact long-term carbon sequestration - Muzzi_PWB_D2 (SPAdes) | ecosystem: Environmental > Aquatic > Marine >... | reverse complement strand
AAAAAGTTCAATACCCTGATTGGCCGGATCAACCGCCAGCGCAAGCGGCTCGCGGAATGGCAGGAAATCATGCCAATCTACCAGGAAGAGGTCTTGAAAACCTTCCAGCCGCTGCGCGAGACCTACGCCGGCTTCCAGGCGCAGATGGTCGAACTGCTCGACAGCCACTACGTCAATAATCGATTTTCGCGGCTGCAAAAGGAAAAAGTCAGACATATCATCACGGATATCTGTCTTGAGCTGATTAACGATCATGGACGGGACGACCTGAAACCCGTCGCGAACCGCCACAGCGATATCGACTTCGACGACCGGCAGGAACAGATGAAGACCATGGAAGGGGATGCACTCCGCGCGATGCTGGAAGCGGAGTTTGGCATTGACCCTGGCGATATCGAGCTGGACATGGATGACCCGTATGGCACGGCGGAGAGACTGGGAAGCATTCTGGATGAACAGCAGCGCAAAGCGGAAGAACAGCGTCCCGGACGCAAGAAAACCGCGCGCCAACTGGCCAGGGAGCAGCGCGAAAAAGAGGAAGAGAACAAAATCAGCCAGTCGATTCGGGCGGTCTACCGGCAACTGGTCGGCGCATTGCATCCGGACAGGGAAATGGACCCCGAGGAGCACCAGCGCAAAACCGATTTAATGCAACAAGTTACCGTCGCCTATAAAAACAGGAACTTGCTGCAGTTGCTGGAGCTGCAGCTCACAGTGGAGCAAATCGACCAGAATGAAATCGACTCGATCAACGAAGACCGCCTTAAATATTTCAACAAAATCCTGCAACGCCAGTCACTGGAGCTGAAACAGGAAACAGAGGAAATCGAGCAGCACCTGAAGGCGGCCGGCGGAATCGACCCGTTTGAATCACTCACGCCTAAAAAACTTGTGTCTTCCCTGAGAAGGGATAAAAAACAACTGGAACTCGCGATTATTGAAATCCGGAGAGATCTCAGGCTTTTCAAGGATATTCGCAAGCTCAAACACTGGTTGAAAACCTACGAACCGCCCTTCGAACTACCCGACGAACTTTTCTTCGGAATTTTTGACGGCCTGCGCTAACCTGAAGTAGCGGATGTCAGGGTGGAGTCTGTTCTCCACTTACTCCTGTGCCGTCACGTCTGTCGTTACCCTGTCATTCGCCACATGGCACTGACTGGCAGTGCCATGTAGTTCTCTCCAAATGCGACAGACTGTTCCCCCGTGTACAGTACGATTCCCCGTACAAACTGCCTGCCCGTATCCTCCGACAGCGCATCGAACCCGGAGAAGTCTTTGCGCACCACAGTCGCGGAGGTTTTAACCTCCAGGCCCACCAGACGACCTGCTGCGTCTTCAAGCAGAATATCCACTTCCCTGCCTGTAGTGGTCCGATAATGATGCAAGTTAACCCGAGTATCCGACCATCCAGTCTGTTTGCGCAGTTCATTGACAACGAAATTTTCAAACAAATGGCCTAAAAGCACGGGATCTCGATCGAGGCTCTGGCGAGTAATGCCTGCCAGGTGAGCTGTTAGTCCGGAATCGATCAGATGAATCTTGGGTGACTTGATCAACCGCTTCCCGAGATTCGACGACCAGGCAGGCAGTGGCTGAAACAGAAAAGTGGCCTGCAAAAGACTCAGGTAGCGCTTGAGGGTACTGTTGGGTATGCCGGAACTGCGTGACAGTTCCGACATATTCAACAAGCTACCGACACGGACTGCCAGCAGGGATAACAGGCGCGGCATGTCCGTCAGTCCCTCGATGTTCGCCAGATCGCGCACATCGCGTTGCAGTAACGCCGTAATATAGGCGGCAAACCAGGCATCACGACGTTTCCCCGCAGGGCGCTTTATTACCTCCGGATACGCGCCCGCGAGGACGGCGCCTTTCAGATCAATTGCTTCGCCAGATTGCACAACTGGCAAGCTTTCAGCAAAAACCCCGTCAAGAAACCTTTCCCGCTGCCCGTGCAACTCTCCCTGAGAGAGCGGTAACAAGGTAATCAATTCCATACGACCTGCAAGCGATTCGGAAATTTGCGGAAGCAGCAGCACATTGGCTGATCCGGTCAGCAAAAAACGACCAGGGCGACGGTCCCGATCCACCGACATCTTGATCGCGGGAAACAAGCCGGGGGCTTTCTGCACCTCATCAATGACCGCCCGATCTCCGAGCCCGGCAAGAAAGCCCTGCGCATCGGAACTTGCCGCAGCCAGCTGCGTAGCATCATCCAGGCTGATGTAAGGAATAGAACGTGCCTGTGCAAAGCCCCGGGCCAGCGTGCTCTTGCCTGTCTGACGAGCACCGTTTAACAACACCACTGGCGTATCAGCTATCGCGGCTTGCAGTTCTGAGTCTATATTTCGCCTGTACATGGTGGATAATTCGCCAGTTAATGGTTATTTATACACCACAAATACTATCTCATCCCTGAGTTTTTGTGCAATAACAAAGCAGCCATCAACCCTCTGTGTAACAGAACAAATATCACGCTACAGTCACGCATATCGTCAGGTGCCTGGCGGGTGAGTTTTGCGCCAGCTACAGAGTCCTCCGCAACCCCTGCCGACGTCAATTCATACGGTTCCGAAACAACCACCCTGCCAATGACAGCGTCACGATGGCAATGATTGCCATCGGCCAGTACTGGTTGAGCAAGAGCGCGTAGGAATCCCCTTCCAGGAAGACGCCGCGCAGAATCACCATGAAATAGCGCATGGGATTGATCAGGGTCAGATGCTGGACGAGCTCCGGCATATTGGCAATTGGCGTGGCGAATCCGGACAGAATCACCGCCGGCACCAGGAACAGGAAGGCGCCGAGTATGCCCTGCTGCTGGGTAACGGCCAGCGAGGAGATCATCAGGCCGATACCGACCGCCGACAGCAGGAAGAAAAACATCCCCAGGTACAGGGCGCCCAGACTGCCGCGCAGTGGCACTTCGAACCACCACACCGCTATGAACAGGGCGAAGCTACCCTCGATCAAACCGATGAGAATGCCGGGTATGGATTTTCCGATCAGGATTTCCACCGGCCGCAGCGGCGTCACCAGCAACTGGTCGAAGGTGCCAGCCTCGCGTTCGCGGGCCACCGATAAACCGGTGACGATCGTGGTGATCACCAAGGTCAACAAGGCAACGATGCCCGGCACAATGAACCAGCGTGACAACAGGTTTTCGTTGTACCAGGGACGTATCCGCAGGGTGGCGGGTGGCCCCGGCCGGCCGTGCTGGCGGGACCAGTCAATGTTGAACCCGGTGATAATCGTGCGCAGATACCCCAGAGCCAGCAGTGCCGTATTGGAGTTGCGGCCGTCAATGATCAGCTGCGCGGACGCGGTTTTTCCGCGTTTGAGGTCTTCGCTGAACCGCGGCCCCAGGTGCAGCACCATCAGTGCATCCTTGTTGTCGATCAACGGCGCGATCTGCGCATCGTGATCAAGCATCCCCACCAGCTCGAAGTGCGGCGAGCCGAGCAGCCGCGCGACCAGCTCGCGGGACGGCGCGCTGCGGTCTTCGTTGTAGACGGCCACCGGAATGTTATTCAGATCGAAGCTCGCGGCATAACCAAAAACAAGCAACTGGGCAATCGGCGGACCGATGAGCACAATGCGGCTCTTCTTGTCCCGGAGAATGGCCAGCAGTTCCTTGATGGCCAGCGCAACAATACGACGCAGTGTGTTCATGCATCCAGCCGCTTGTGCATCTTGCGGCGCGCCAGGCCAAGAAAAACAACCATCATTACCGCCAGCGCGGCGCAGTTGCTCAACACGATCGGCCAGATGTCGCCCGCCAGGAACAGCGTCTGCAGAATCGCCACGTAATACCGGGCCGGAATGATGTGGGTAATAAACTGAATCGCTGCCGGCATGGAACTGATCTGGAAAATGAACCCGGACAGGATGAACGCCGGCAAAAACGTAATGATGATAGAAATCTGGCCGGCCACGAACTGGTTTTTGGCGACCACCGAAATCAACAGCCCCATGCCCAGCGCTACCAGCATGAACAGTGCCGAGGCCGCTGTCAGCGCCCAGAAAGATCCACGCAGCGGCACATCGAACAGCCATACTGCCATGGCCACACTCAGCAGCATGCCACCCATACCCAGAACGAAATAGGGTACCAGCTTGCCGACCACCAGCTCGTCGATGCGGATCGGCGTCACCATCAACGCCTCCATGGTGCCCCGCTCCCACTCGCGCGCCACCACCATGGACGTCAGCATGGCACCGATCAGCGTCATGATCACGGCGATCAGCCCGGGCACCAGGAAGTTGCGGCTACGCACCGCGGCGTTGAACCAGATGCGCGGCTCCAGCGCAACCGGCTGCACCAGTTCGACGCCCTGTGAGCGCGCATAACTGCCCAGCCAGGCCTGCCACGCGCCCTGGATATAGCCTTCAGTGATACGCGCCCGGTTGGCATCGACGCCATTGACAATCACGCCGATCGGCGCATCACCCTGTGACAGCAGGCGCTTGCTGAAATCGTTGCGCAGCCAGACAATCCCGAACACTTCGCGCAGATCGAACGCCTGTTGCGCCGCCTGGATGCTGTCAAAGGCCCGCGGGGCAAAATACTGCGAGTGCTGGAAGGCGCCGACCAGACTGGCCGTGTTGGTGTCAGGCCGCTCCACCACCATGGCCAGCGGGATATGCCGCGCATCCAGTGACACACCGTAACCGAACAGCAGCAACAACACGACCGGCATGACAAAGGCAATGGCGATACTGGACGGGTCGCGAAGGATTTGCAGGCTTTCCTTGCGGATCATGCCGGCCAGGCGCATACGCGACGCTGCACGGGCCTTCACGCCGCGGCCTCCCTGCCGTTCTCGTGAGCCTCGATCAGGCCGATAAAGGCGTCCTCCATGGTCGGATCCGGGTGTTCCTCACTGGCAAAGCGCGCCTTCATGCCCGCCGGGGTTCCCTTGGCCAGCACCTCGCCTTCGGCCATGATCACCAGCCGGTCACAGTAGTTGGCCTCATCCATGAAGTGGGTGGTTACCAGTACCGTCACGCCCGATTCGGCGAGCGCGTTAATACGCTGCCAGAACTCGCGGCGCGCCAGCGGGTCGACGCCTGAGGTCGGCTCATCCAGGAACAGGATATCCGGTTCGTGCATGAGCGCCGCCGCCATCGCCAGACGCTGCTTGAAACCCAGCGGCAGGTCGCGGCAGCTGGCACTGGCGTAGTCGGCCAGTTCAAACGCCTCCAGCGCCCAGGCAATACGCTGTTTGCTGCGAACCCGATCAAGACCATAGGCGCTGGCAAAAAAACGCAGATTCTGCAACACACTGAGATCGACATACAGCGAAAACCGCTGCGCCATGTAGCCCAGCCGGCCACGCGCACGCGCCGCCGCATGGCGAAGGTCGAGCCCGGCCACGTGCACTTCGCCGGCCGACACCGGCAACAGCCCGCACAACATGCGGAAGGTGGTGGACTTGCCGGCGCCATTGGCGCCCAGCAGACCGAAAATCTCGCCGCGCTGCACGCTGAAGCTCACACCCCTAACAGCGTAGAAGTCACCGAAACGGCGTTGCAGATCGCGGACCTCGATGACAGCGCCGTTTTCCGGTGCAGCAAGCGCTGCCTGCTGTGCTTCACTCACCAGAGGCGTGCGCTCAATGAGCTGATCGCCCCTGAGCATGGCGATAAAGGCGTCTTCGAAATTCGGATCGGCTGGCTGTGTGTGCAATGCATCGCTGTCGGCGAAAACGGCAGACAGGTCCGGCAACTCCGGGCTTGCCGTGACGATGCGTACCTGTTCGCCCTCGATGATGGCATCGATAATGCCCGGCACGGCAGTGAGGCGCGTCTGCAGGCTGCGCTTGCCAAGTCCGGCAGCCGTCACGCGGAAGGTCCGCCCGCGCAGCGGTTCGCTGAAGCTTTCGGGGCTGCCCTGACCCAGGCGTTTGCCCTCATGCATCAGGATAACCTCGTCACAACGTTCCGCCTCGTCAAGATACGCGGTACTCAGCAGCACGCTCATACCCTGCTCTTCAACCTGCCGGTAAACGATAGACCACAGTTCGCGCCGCGATACCGGGTCGACCCCCACGGTTGGCTCATCCAGCAACAGCAGCCGTGGCGGCCGCACCAGCGTACAGGCCAGACCGAGCTTCTGTTTCATGCCGCCGGAAAGGCGACCGGCCAGCCGGCGCGTAAACGGCGCCAGGCCCGTCATATGCATCAGTTCCCGATAGCGTGCAGACCGCTCGGCCCTGGCAACCCCTTGCAGATCGGCATACAGGTCCAGGTTCTCCTGCACACTCAGGTCTTCATACAGACCGAAGCGCTGCGGCATGTAGCCGACCGACGACTGAACCTCGAGCGGTTGTTCGACAACGTTGATATCCAGTGCGCGGATACTTCCCTCATCGGGCAGCAGCAGCCCGGCCGCCAGCCGCATGAGCGTGGTCTTGCCGGCACCATCAGGACCGATGAGGCCGGTCACTTTGCCCGACTGGATGCTGATATCGACTGCCTGTAACGCCCTGGCGGTACGATCTCCGGTCAAAAAGATCTTGCTGACACCCTTGAAGACGAGCGCCGTTGTGAGCGTCACTTCAGCCGGCCTCCGGCTGCATGCAATCGGGAGCGGCATGCCCGGGTTCCGGCTTCGGCTGGTCGAGCGGGATGGTAACCGTGGCCGGCATACCCAGGCGCAACTCATCCTGCGGATTGCACACATAAACCCTCAGCTGGTAAACAAGGCGGGTGCGCAGTTCGAGAGTTTCCACGTTTTTGGGTGTAAATTCGGCGGTCGGTGAAATAAAGCCGATCCAGCCCGGGTAGGTCTTGCCGGGATAACTGTCCGTGGATACATCGGCCGACATACCCGGCACCAGTTTGCCCAGCACGGTTTCCGGCGCATAGGCCCGCACCCACACCGGATTGGTCAACGCCAGGGTGAATACCGGCGTCTGGGGTGACACCATATCACCGGGTTCGAGGATGCGGTTTCGAATGACGCCATCGGCCGGTGCATACAGTTCGGTGTCTTTCAACACCTCTTGCGCCAGTGCCAACTGCGCCCCATCGGCTTTCAACATGGCCCTGGCCTCGTCGATATCCTCCACCCGCGGTCCTTCAACCACCAGTGCCAGCGCTTCTTCCATCACCTTGAGATCAGCACGGGCCGTATTCAGGCTGGCCTCGGCGTCATCCAGCGCCTGTTTGGAGGCGGCCTGTTTTTTATACAGATCCTGCGTGCGCCTGTGCGTGACCTGGGCATCCACCAGTTTGGCCTTGGCCGCGGCTACATTCGCCCGGGCCTGACGCACCTCTTGCGGCCGGCTGCCGGTCTCCAGCCGGGCCACTACCGCCTTCTGGGACGCCAACCGGGATTCCGCGGCGGCGACTTCGGCCTGCATACGCGCCCTGTGCAGGGTCGCCAGCAGTTGACCCTTGCGCACCCGGTCGCCCTCCTGCGCCCGCAGCGTTTCGATATGCTCGCTGTTGTTGAAGGCCAGATCGGTTTCGCGGATATCCACGTTGCCATAGAGCACGAGGAGGTTCCTGTCCTGTTCGCCCTGTTTGCCGACGAGCCACCAGGCGCCCGCGCCCATGGCCGCAAGCAGCAAAACCGCCAAAAGGCGCATTGCCTTGTTCCTATTCATGATCGACTCCTGGCACCCTGCAGATAACGCTCACCCTTCGGGCCTCCTTTGGGCGTTCAACGCGCTACGCGCTTTTGTCCGGCTTTCGCCGATGACGAAAGTCCAATTAATCAGCTTTCTTAAATAACTTTCGTTGGCCGACTTACTGCCATGGACTCTACCGGCTTCCGGCAGCAGCTTGACTGTCAATTCGCCATGCACAGACCTTGATATCAGGCAACACGGTCTTTCTGGAAGGACAAGCAATTTCTCAGTCTGCGAGATCCTGCCTGATTCGACCGATCTCTTCATTTGGCCCGATCACAACCAGGACGTCTCCTTCATCAAGCCGGTGATTATAGCCCTGCGTGCTGTAAATGAAGTTTTCGCCCATCGCGCGGTCGACAATGCCCACGAGTATCAGGTTGTAGTCCTTGTCGATCCGGATATCCTTGAGACTGCGCCCGGCGAGCCTGGACCCTGCCGTGACGGGCAACTCCGCCATACTGAGGTTCGCCTGCCCAAACAGGGTATTGTCGAGGATCTCGGTGATGATGGGGCGGTCAATGATATCGACAATCCTGTTTCCGGCAATCTCATGGGTATCCACCACCTTGTTCGCACCGGCCGCGATCATTTTGGAAACCGCCTGCGGGCCGTGTGCAATGGTAAAAATCCGCACCTCCGGCGCCAGCGCGCGCACGCTGATCACCAGGAACACATTTTCCGCATCGTCCGGGAACAGGCTGAAGACGATCTCCATCTCCCTGCCCAGACCCAGTTTCTTCAGTTCCGCATCATCGCGGAAATCCAGCCGCGCCGTCTCAAAACCCGCATAGCGTGCCTTGGCAAGATTCACTTCATTATCGTCTATGATGGTTATCACGTAATCCCGGGAGCGCAGATAGCGCGCAACCTCCACGGCGGTACGGTGATAGCCGAAGATGGCAATGTTTGTCCTGGCCATGCTAGCCGAGCTCACCCTTTTCCAGCAAGCGCCGGTAATGTTGCAGGCTGTCGCGGTGACCGACCAGCACCAGAATATCCCGGTCCTCAAGCCTCAGCTCAGCCGGCGGGTTGAAGTAGAAATTCCGGTCGGCCAGTGGAAACAGCCCACTGGCCGGGTCCGATTTCGTATCTCCGTTGGTAATTACGCCAAACAGCAATAGCTTGTAACGCTCAAAATCGATTTCACCCAACGGACGGCCGCACAGGAAAGAATCGCCCGGCACCAGCAGTGTATCGAGGATCACATCGTTCTCTCCGGAAAGGATGCCGTGAATCGCCTCGAAGGCAACCGGCTCGCCGACATACTCGGACGCCATCAGGCCAACGATCTGGAAAGGGGCCACCACCCGGTCGGCACCCGCCAGTTTAAGCTTGTCGATCACCTCTTTTCTGTTTGCGCGGGAAATGATCTCCAGTCCACTGTTCATCTGTCGTGCACTGATGGTGACGAATACGTTGGTTACATCGTCACCGGTAATACACAGCACCCGGGAGGCGCGCTCCGCAACACCGACCCTCCTCAGCAGTTCATCCGATGCGGGATCGCCAATGATTGCCGGATACCCCTTGATCGTGGCCTCGTGGATGAGTTCGGCATCGCGGTCGAGTATTACGAACGGCTCCTTTACGGCAGCCAGCCGTTCCACGACAACCTGCCCCACCCGCCCGTATCCGCAGATCACCGTGTAGCCGCGCATGCGGTCCAGATCAGCCAGCACCCGGTGCCTGCGCAGGTCGGTCATCCTGTCCTGGAATGCGGACACCACGATCGACGTAGTGAACGCCACCACGCCGATGCCGGATATTATGAGCGCCATGGCGATCACACGTCCCTCGCTGGTCTGCGGCGTGATATCACCATAACCCACCGTGGACAGGGTAATCATGGACCAGTACACGGCATCGAAGAAGTTTTCAAACTTGCTGCCCGCCAGGCCCCCTTCGAAAAGGTAAATCGCACTGCTGGATGCCAGCAGCACAAAACCCATGAACAGTGCCAGCGTGTAGAACTCAAAACGTTTCTCGGCCAGGATACTGGCCATGCTGCCTGCACTGCGGGTATAGCGGAATAATTTGAACAAGCGGAACAGCAAAAAGATGCGCAGCAGACGGATCGGGCGGTAGCTGGGGAGGATGGCGAGCAGGTCGATAATCGCCATCGGGCTGCTGACGAAAGCCCACTTGCGACGGAGTATTTCCATCACAGCCGGCCCTGGACGAAACCCGGTATTCAGGAAACTGGCACGCTCATGGCGTTCGATGACGATCTGATGACTGTCGTTATAGACCCACATGCGCAGCAGGTATTCGACTATAAATACCGACACGGCGAAATCCTCGAATAAGGCAGCCTCTGCCGTAAGCTGGTGGGAAACATCAAAGATAAGCATGAAAACGCTGGCGAGTACCAGCAGTATCATGAACAGGTCGAAGTAGCGTTTCTGCGGAGCGTGGTCATTCTCCAGCAAATTGCGGAAAAAGCATTTAAAGCGTTGGTAGGGGCCGCTGCCGTCAATAAAGAAACAAAACTGTACGATCCATTCGCCCGGGCGCATCGTTTACCACATCGCTGGATATGTGATTGTCATAGTATCATCTGACGGGCCGCACACATGCTGTAATTCAGGAATAACACAGTGTGCCGTCTTACCGGTACCAAATCCACCTGAGGGCCGGCCCGGCCTGGCATACTCCATTTCCAGGACATTTCGGTCCATGCCGAGCGTACCCTGTGCAAGGCTTGCACACGACCGACCCGCGGTTCGAGACACGGCTTCAATCACCCATCGTACCCGATTCATCAGGCACCGCCATCTCAACCGGCAGTCCCCGTGAATATCCCGGCTCTGATAACGATCCGCTCTTCCTGCATCACCACTGGCAGGCAAAGCTGAGAATACCGGGTGCAGATGAGATCAAGACCGTTGCGTATACGCCGTTGTCGCATCCCTTCGTCGATCGGGCAATCGGAACCACTCGTCGCGAGCACCTTGCTCAAGCGCCCTTCTGGAATGCCGGTGAATCCGCGCTCACCGGTGGAAGCCTGCCCGTAGTGTATAAGTTGCAGACCTCGGGTCCTTGCTGGACCTCACACGAGACAGCACTCACGCGGTCGCACATGCCAACGGGTCACCGTAGAAACAATAAGCCGCGTACGTGTCTTCGGCGCCTGAGGCCTTGTCGTAGGCGCGGGCCCTAACCTCTCTCAGCACTTCGGCGAAAGGCCGTGTTTGGTCTTCGAGAACACACTGATAGAACTCCATGGCGATCTCATGGGCCAGGTCGTCGCGAACACTCCACAGAGCGGCCACGACACCTGCGGCACCGAGATCGATAAAGGTCTGCGCAAAACCTCCCAAGCCCACTAACGCCGGCTTCGGCCGCCCAACCTCACAGGCATTGATCAAGACCAGTGTAACCTGCTCCTCCAAGGCCTTCCGAACATTGTCTAACCCACTCAGCATGGTAGTGTCGAGCTTGCGATCGCCCTCGAGGTAAACGGCTTGTGCCGCGCTCTCGGCGGGATCGACACCGTGACAGCACAGATGCAGGATGCTCCCCCTGTGGGTAGCGAGGGACGCATCGATTGTCTCGAGCCTCGCGGGTTCAATCCGGAGCCCAGGGAATTTCTCGAGGACGTACTGTGCCTCTTCTTCCGCATGTGGGAGCGCATTCTTGCCGGTATAGCGCGGAGCGATGACGATGCTGTCGCTGAGTGGCAGGTGCTGTGGGCCGGAACTTCCATCTCCCAGCACCCACCGCCCCACGGCACACGCCACCCCGAGCGGCTCGCGCGAGTCGCTGCGCCCGTGGTGGCGGCGGTGGGGGATCATTAGCTCCCACGGGATGTAAGGTTCATCGGATACGATCGCCATAGTCTTCGGAGCGTGGCCAGCATCGACCAGCTTCCAATACGCGCTCTTGAAGTTCGCCGGCGCGGCATCGAAGAGTTGGCGGCCGGCACCCTTCAACGAGCTAAGGCGCTCCAGGGGAGTGGCGTCCTCGTCGACGAAATTCTCCATGTAGCCGCGCACGATGGATTCAGCAACGGCGGGCAGATTCCAGTCTTCCCAGCGTTCCTCTTCCTCCACATCGATCAAGGGGGTGGACACCCAGCACTGAAACTGGCGCCCGTCGTTAATCGGCTGTGCACGCACCTGGACCAACAGATCTGCACGCCTGGCTTCGGGCTCTACCCGCAACGTTCCGGCCGCTACGCGTTCTGTGACATTCGGCAAGTCAGGCGGAACCGTGAAGTCGAGATCCAGAGGAACAATGCGAGTCACACTCCCGCTCGGTCGACCTTGGTAGTTGAAAACGGCGGAGATGCTGGCACGTTTGACTGATGGCAAATCCCGCATCAAACCCGCGATCTCGTCGTGGGTGCGCACCTGGACCTCGAAACTCGCATCTGATGAGGTGTCCTTATCCACTTCGACCTTCAACGGCTGAACCGCGGACCCGATCACCTTGAGTTGCGGACTGACGAGGAGGTGGGTGCTGAGATCGATCTTTTGGAGGTGCGGAGGCAATTCGATGACGATGTCCTCACTTTCCTCGCCGCTGCGGGCAGCCTCCTTGTCCGCGAAAACGTGCACTAGAATTGTCTTCTCCGGGGCGACGGAGCCCTGTGGATTGAGATCGAGATGCGGCGTCCGGCGAAGGATCACAGGTCCAGGCGGGCCGGCCATTTGTTGTTGTCCCTGCTGTTGCTGATCGCGTATTGTTTCTCGTGTCTCTCGGTGACCTCGGGCCCCCTCCGCTTTTCGAGATGTTCCGGAGCGTGTCCGCCGCATCTTCGGTTTGCTTATTGGCTTTGCGCGTTCGGTTTCACCGATATATTCCTCCGCCTCGGAGCGGCTGCACCCCCCGTGGCCTCCAGCCTCTATTCTTTGTATGGTTGCGTCGCCGCCCACCTCGATTACGTTCAGGTCAACGCACATCTCGGCTCCCACCTCCGGCGCCTGTCCTTTCACAAGCGCCAGTATCTTTCTTGCCAGCTCCAGCACTTCTTCATCCTGACTTACGTTCGTATCTGCCAGATCCTCGGACACAGATGCTTGTATGGACTTTAAGTCCGGCCTCTTTTCCAGGGCATCGACATTCGGCGCTCGATATCGGCTCTCTATGAGCTGCTTGAGCCTCCGGTAGGCATCCTTAATCGCGTCAGTTGCTGAGGATTTCGGACCGGTGGCGGCCGCGGCGCCGGCTGCAAGGGCATAGACAATAAGCGTTATCAAATCCATCGCTGACTCCTTGTTGGTCTTGTTCCGCCCCTTTTGGGCGAGTCGTCCTCGAGCTCAGCACGCAAAGAATTCAGCGTCGCCATATCGTTGCCCGGGTCCAGCTGCCGAGTCAAGCAGTCCAGTTCTTACTCCCATCCAATGCGGGCAGACCTCGGCGGCTCGTCCAGATGCTGCAATAGAACATGGCCTCATCAGAAACACGTGGCCGCGTTTGTGGTGCGATTCCCCACTCCAGATAAAGATGCGTAACACCTGCTCGTGGCACTCGAGTTCGCACTCCCGTCCAGAGTAACAGACCGTACTGATTTATCCGCTCATTTAACTCCGCCGCTTAGAGACAAACCCTGTTTCCTCTCTGGAAACTCATTGCCGTCAAAACTATACATAACGATCTTTTTCACTGAACTGCTCCTATCCGGGGCTACCATGGGTCAGCATCTCCTCGATGAACGCGAGCGTATCGGGCTGATCGAAGTAGTTGGTGTGATGGATGTAGTCCGTGGTACCGAAATCAAGCACCTGGTCAGAGGGAATACCCAGGTCGTCCGATAGATCTACCATGGAACCCGTGTCCACCACGAGGTCGTTTTGCCCCTCGAAGACGAGGTCTGCCAGTAAATCCTTGGCGCGATCACCGACGTTCCGGAAGTACCGCCAAAACTTCCACCCGGGCTTCTCGCTCTCGAAGTTCGCCTGGACTGCGAAATAGCGTCCGGCAGCCGGACCAACCGCCTGGCGCAGGCTGATCAGCTCGCCGTTGTTAGCCACCCGGCTCTGAGCCGCAAGTCCCGGCACCAGGCCGACAGCGGCATCCACCGCTGGGGTCTTCGCCGCAAGGCTAGTGACTGAGGTGACCACCCGGAAGACCCCGGTAAGAACGGTGAGAAAAGGGATTCCAGCGGCTGCTAACCCCAACGCTGTGCCAATATTTGACAGCATACTGAGGCTGCCGCGGATGTTGGCGGGCGAGGCAAGTCCGGTACCGGCGAGAGGGGATCCTACAAAGACCGCCCTGCGTCGCTCCGATGGGGCATGGTCGAAGACTTCCAGCCACCAGCGCGTGACGAGCCCCCCTCGGCTGTGACAGATGACGTCAATCTCGGCCTGGGACTGGCTGAGAAGTAGCGCGAGTGTTCGCGCGTTGAGGATCGGGCTAACCGATAGGGTTGGGTGATCGAAGGTGATGACATGCGAGTAGTGGCCACGAGCCCAATCGATAAACTCCGATCCTCGTGGGTTCTCCGCGAAACCACTGAAAAAGCTCTCACTCTCGGAGAAGGTCCCGTGAATCAGGAGAAGAATACGGCCGCGCTCGGGCACTGTTTGCAGGGGCACCAGCCCGCCATCATCCAGGACCCGCAGGCCGCGGTTCGGGGTTAACTTCTTGTCCAAGGCTTCCAGCCAGATGCCGATCTGTGACCGATCAAGTCGCTCGAATTGACGTTCGTACTTGATCTCTTCCTCACCTTCCACGGGCGCCTTGCGGCGCCGACGACCTTGAACGGGCACTCCCGGTTCAGACTCCTCGACATGGAGCACGCCGTCGCGTTCCACTACTTGAATCACCGCTTCGCCCGCACCAGTTGGGGTTCGTGTTCCCCGCCCTCGGCGCGTACCTGCAACCTCTTGGAGAGCGACGGGTTCCAGTTCGTCGGCAATCGCGTCGAGCGCTTGAGATAGATCCGTGGAATCAGTCATCTCACCTCCCCATGTACGGCCTTTGGTGAAAACTCCCTCCGTATGCGCCCCCTTTGGGCGGCCTTCCAAGCACCCGGTGCCGGGACCAAGTGTTTCTTGCAAGCCTGAAACAGGACATGCAGGCTGCAGCCCCCCAACCGAGTATAGGCCGGATAAACGTCCATTTCATCGTGACACATAAGAAGAATAAGCGCCCGTCTTCCCACCAGTCAACGTCCTGATTTGTACATGACTGGCGAGCCACTCACCCGCCGACCGCCGCGAAACCGGCCTGATTCGCGCAACGCTTAGCGAAAATCCACCGACGCTATCCCTGCCGCCCTTTCCATTTCGTGCATCGGGCAAGCCGCATCCCTACCGTGGCTACCCATATCTCGAGCCAGGCTCATAAGAGCGGTAAGCGTGACGAAACTATCTGACAGTTACCTGTTTCTCCTGGATCGAGTCGCGGCTTCTGCATATCAACGGAGCTCTCCAGATGCTCTGACGCTTTACCCTTCACTGGATTCCAGCATCCGGTCCACCTACCAACAGGCGATGCCGTGTGTGAGAACGTGGTACCACTTCCTGGTCCCAAGGCAGACTCGCCTCTGGTATCTCCACCAACTGATGTCTCTGCCATTTGCAACAGCGTGCGCGATTATGCGCATTCGGAACCCCGGGCCTCGAGTCGTGACAGTCGTGGTGATGGATCGGCTCTACCCGCGAGGCAGGCCTTTCTCACAGGTCTGTGGTCTTTCTGTCTGGCGCCGGGGTGTACACCGGAGCCGGATCCCCCACCAGGACGAAGGCAGCCCAGTCGGCCGGATGAGGGTACTCGGCTCGCACCTTCTGTCGCGCTCGGCGCAGGGCCTCTGTCTTGCTGTTGCCCGCTCGGAGACGACGATGGAATTCGGTCATGAGGGCAGCGGTCGGGTCGTCAGGCACCTTCCAGAGACTCGTCAACAGGCATCTCGCGCCCGCCACCAGGAATGCCCGCTGGAGCCCGAACACACCCTCCCCGGCGCGGATCTGTCCGCGGCCGGTGTCGCAGGCAGACAGGACAACCAGACCGGTTTCCAGCAGGTTCATGGCTGTTACTTCCTCGGCTGTGAGAATCCCGTTGCCGGCATCTTCGGGGGGCATCCCTCCAGACAGCCAGGTGTTGGCACCAGCGAGCGCAATGCCGGATCGAAGCATGGGGTCCTGCAGTGGTGACTCGGCAGTGGTTTCGGTGAGCGTCGTTACTGGTTCCGAATCGGGAAGCTCAACGACAAAGCCGTGGCTCGCAATGTGCAGGACACTAGGAGAAGCTACATCCAGCACACACGACTTAGTGGCTTCGGTCCCGACGACGGCCCTGACCGCATGGATTTGTGCCACGGCCGTCCCTTCCTTGAGCGTGCCGGGTAGGCGTGGGAATGTCGCAGTACCACATAACATCGAACGAGCTCGAGCGGCATCCCTGTCTCGTTCGTCCTCGGGGTTCTCGTCGGCGTCAAAATCCGGATCGGCGACCACAATGGGCGGGTTTCCCCGGGATGCGGGGGTGTTGTCGAACCGCCGGAGGTCGCGGGCAGTGGTGAGATAGCTGATCTCAAACTGGTCTACCAGCAACTGGCCGTCTGGAAGGACGATCGGTTCGAAAGGGATCCCAGCAAGATCGGCGTCCGGCGCAATCAAGAGTCGTTCGGTACCGCGCAGCCGGTCTGCTATTGGGTCAATCACGAGCCTGCGAAGCGCATCACCAGTCCCGCGAAAGGCGTCGCTACCCGAACTAACGTGATGCAGGAAATCCTGGACCGCAGTGTCAATCGATTCAGCTGGGCCCAGATCAATGCATGCGACCGTGGGCCATTCGCTCTGGCTAATTACGAATACGGCATACCGTGGCGGCGCCCACCGCTCGGACCCGGACCGCGGCGCCGGTCCAGCTCGGAGCGGAAGGTAGCGGATGTATTCAAGAATGACCGCCCCGCCCGCAACGGCCTCGACCTGCGACGGATCGAAGGTGTCGGCCAGGCGATCACTTGTCCCAATGGACGGCAGCGTGCGGGCCAGTTCGGCCTCGAGTTCGTCACGTCGTGCAATGAGCGCCTCGCAGGTCGCGTCATCGGGTGGGCTCGACTGGTCCATTTTTCGGCGGGCCAGTGTCCTGCGCGTTTCGCCCAACTGTCGGAGAAGACCGGCAGCTTCAGGGTGTCGCTCCTCGGCCGCGGCGATCCGTGCATCCATCGAGGCATGTGCGACGAGGCCCTTACGGCGCATGGTCAGCAGGAATGCCTGGTGACCGAGGTCCGGATCCCCGTCCAGCGATTCGATCAGCAGGGAGAGATAGCCGTCGAAGACGATCCGGACCGAGGCCATGTGAGCCAGGCGTTGCCGCTCCGTGGCAATGGTGAACACCTCGTCGATATACTCATCCTGAATCTCTACCGCTGAGGCCAGCAAGGTCCGTGCCTCTGACCGGTTGCCGGAAGACGCGCTCACCAAGGCGAGATTAGCGAGGATACGCACGACGTCAGGATGCCGGCTCCCGACTGATACCCGGGTAGTAATGAGTGCTCGCTGCAACCGGTCGCGTGCAACATCGAACGCGCCCATGTCGATCGCCAGTGTGCCGAGATTGTTCAGCGTGGCCGCCACGTCGGGGTGAGAGGGACCGTAGAACTGTTCGCGAATCTGCTGAGCCTCCAGCAACAGGCGCTCAGCTTCCTTAAAATGCCCGTCGCGCCAGTAGATGGCACCGAGATTGTTCAGACTCTCGGCCACGGCCGGATGCGAGTGACCGAACAGGGACACGCGCAGGTCAACTGCCCGTTGATAGAGCTCGATAGCTCGCACCAGGTCCCCTTGTGCGGATGCCGCTGCACCGAGATTGTTAAGAATGTTGGCAATCCGGGGATGCCCCTCAGTGAAGATTTCGCCCCCTCTCGCGAGCGCCTCGCAGAACAGCTGTACCGCAGCTTCGTAGTCGCCCATGGCGACCGTCAGCATCCCGAGATTGTTCAATGATTCAGCGATCGCATCGGGCGGAGTGCCGGGCACGGCTCGGCGAATATCCAATGCGTGGCGTAGGTCATCGTCTGCGCCTGCGAGATCACCGGTCTTGAACCGAAGGAAGCCGAGATTGTTGTGAATCTGCCCCCGGAACAGCAGCAACTGCGACTCATCGTACTCGTCCGAGCAGTTCCTGGTATTGCCATCCTCGGATACGCCATCGCCGGAACTCGCCGGCCCATTTCCTGGCGATGCAGGGGTGTGGAGTTCGTCGAGCAGGCCCAGCGTCTCCACATACAGGTCGAAGGCCTCGGCGAAATTCCCGAGCTTTTCGCAAAGCAGCGCCAAGTTGTTGCAGGCCGCCATGAAGAGCAGGTTCTGTGAACCGAGACGGCGAGCCGCCGACTTGACTGCGGCACGATACAAGACGTCGGCGATCCCGTACTTGGCTTCCGCATCAAATCTCTGCGCGTCAGCGGTGAGGGCCCTGGGAATGAAGGAGGGGTCTCCCGCCAATGAGTGAGAACCCCGCCGTTCATGCTGACGGAGCAGTTCATCGGCGTGGTGAGTCTTGTCCTGCGCCTCGTACAACACGGCGAGGTTCTGGACGCTGCGGGCGATGCTTGGGTCGCCTCGGGTGAGGACCGCTTGGCGGATCTCCAGCGCCTGAGTGAGGAGTGCCTCAGCCTGCGCGAACCGCTGTTGCGATTCATACAGCGATGCCAGGCTGCTCAGAGCGACTGAGAGCCGTTTGCGCTGCCCGGCGCCCAGTCGGCGGAGACACTGGATGACCTCCAGATAGAGTCGCTCGGCGGTGGCCCCATCGCCGAGGGCGTCCGAAAGGGCAGCGAGGTTGTTGATCGAATCGGCAAGGAGCGGGTGATCAGGCGTCAACCGATTCGTTGCCAGCTGGTATGACTGGCGAGCTGTTTCCATGGCTTCAGCTCGTCGTCCCTCGGCATAGTGCTCGTTGGCAAGTCGATTGAGATCGGCAATTTCCCGTTCGCATTCCATCTCACACTCCGTTGATCTGCCCCTGAGTCTGAATCTCTGCGGGTTGCTAGAAGTCGGAACATCGGCTCGTCCGGGGGCTTGGCCGGCTATTGTGCAGGTATAGCCCCGATTAGGCGCGTTATCCTCATTAGATTCAGGTAAATAGTGCAATTCCTTGCAAATTGTTTATTTCCATCTCAGCCAGCCGTGTATTTCAGCACCAGAAAGTTATCTTTGTCCGGCTCAAGATCGCCAGCCTCCACTGCGACTGGCAGGCTATCAGCTCCAGGCTCCCGGCCAGAGGTGATTGGTTTCGTAGTCTTCACTGCCTCCACCCCTGCACGAAATAGGGCAGATGCTTCCAGTCCAAAGATTTTGTATCGCGGTCCATGATGAGGTACCGACTATTTAAAAAAGAAATCCGTCACCCGCGTCTGTCAGGTTGCGGGCCACCTGCTTCCATTGACTGTTCGGTAGAAATGCTTGAGAGACGATCTTTATGCTTTGCTGGCAAACAAGCCAATAGATCCGTGATGGCCTGCGAGTCCAATGGCTTGATCAAGTATCGATCGAACCCGGATTCTTCAGCCTTCTGTTTGTCACGCCCCTCACCATAGCCGG
>Ga0210123_1000725_pt1 | contig 19159 bp, 12 predicted proteins | sample Muzzi_PWB_D2_FD_185535 | JGI IMG/M metagenome (GOLD analysis project Ga0210123, IMG submission 185535) | Wetland microbial communities from San Francisco Bay, California, USA, that impact long-term carbon sequestration - Muzzi_PWB_D2 (SPAdes) | ecosystem: Environmental > Aquatic > Marine >... | reverse complement strand
GTCCCAGGTCACGCCGCCGATCCCGAACGCGATCTCCGCCCGCTGACGCCGCACGGCAAGCTCCCGAGGGCTCGGCGCCGCCTCGATCCACCGCTCGAGCACCGGCACGATCTGCCGGTCAAGCACCGGCGGTCTGCCGTCCCGCCAGTCCTCCCAGGGGAAGAACTTGTACACGTCCCGCCAGGCCGCGCCGGCCCCCGACGGCAGCTCCTCGCGCACCAGCGCCAGGTAACCGACCGAGATCACCCGCGGCCCGCCGGCGAGCTCCCGCGGGTCCCGGTGCCGGTCGCCGAAGGTGTAGAGCTGCTCCACGTAGCCGACCTCGACCCCCGTCTGCTCCCGCACCCAGCGGCGGAGCCCCAGCTCCAGCGTCCGGTCCTCCTCCGGGTCCAACGGGCCGAAGGGAAGGGCGTCGACCGCCGTCCGCGCCGCCGCCAGCCCGGAGCCGTTCTCCTCGAGATCGGCCCGGCCGACGGTCAGAATGCGCGGCACCTCGTGGGTCACCGCGACGATGACGGCGTTCAGGCCGACGGTGAGACGGGACTTCATCGGCGCCTCAGGAGGGCGCCCCCGCGGACGCACCGGCCTGGCGATCGGCCGCGCCGGCTGCCCGTTCCACCCCGGCGAGAAGGGACGTCGGGGTCACCTTTTCCATGCGGCGGCCGTAGACCGCGCCGAAGTGCTCGGCGAGCTGCGCCGACAGCTCGGCGGCGGAGGGCGCGCGGCCGGTCTCGGCGGCCACCGAGGTCATCCGGACGTCGTCCAGGCCGCAGGGGACGATGCGGGTGAAGTAGGAGAGGTCGGGGTCGAGGTTGAGGGCGAAGCCGTGGGTGGTGATCCAGCGGCTCAGGTGGACGCCGATCGAGGCGATCTTCCGGTCCTCGACCCAGACGCCGATGAAGTCCTTGCCCTCGCGCCGCCGGGCGGTGACTCCGAGGTCGGCCAGGGTGCGGATCAGCACCTCCTGGAGATCGCGCACGTAGCGGCGGATGTCCCGGCGGTCGGGGTTCAGGTCGATGACGGGATAGCCGACGAGCTGCCCCGGCCCGTGGTAGGTCACCTGACCGCCCCGGTCGCACTCCTCCACCGCCACGCCCTGGGCCTCGAGCCAGGCGCGGGGGACGAGCACGTCCTCCTCGCTGGCGTTCCGGCCCAGGGTGTAGACGTGGTCGTGCTCGAGAAGCAGCAGGTGCTCGCCGCCGCGCCGGGCGCGTAGGTGGTCCCGGACGCGATGCTGGAGAGCCACCCCGTCGCGGTACCCCACGCGGCCGAGGTAGCCCCAGCGGACAGTGCGCGGCGAGCACATCACACCCTCACAAATACGGCTCGAGCTCCGGCCAGTGATCCGTCTCGAGCGACTTCTTCACGTCCTGGAGGAAGTAGCTGCCGTCCGCGCCGTCGACCAGCCGGTGGTCGTAGGTCAGCGTGATGTAGGCCATGGTCCGGATGCCGATCGAGTCGTTGCCGTCCTGGTCGGTCACCACCACGGGCCGCTTCTGGAACGCGCCGACACCGAGGATCGCCACCTGGGGCTGGTTGATCACCGGCGTGCCGAAGAGGGTGCCGAAGCCGCCCGGGTTGGTGATCGTGAAGGTGCCGCCCTGGAGCTCGTCCGGGCCCAGCTTCTTCGACCGCGCGCGGTCGGCCAGGTCGTTGGCGGTGGTGGCGAGGCCCACCAAACTGAGGCGATCGGCGTTCCGGATCACCGGCACGATCAGCCCCCGGTCGAGGGCCACGGCCATGCCCAGGTTGATGTTCTTCTTGTAGACGATCTGGTCGACGTCGATCGAGGCGTTGACCTTCGGGTGCGCCTTCAACGCGTCGACCGTCGCCTTGAAGATGAACGGCATGTAGGTGAGCTTGGTGCCGTTGACCTGGGCGAACTTCCGCTTCGCCCGCTCGCGCACCCTGACGATGTACGACATGTCGATCTCGAAGGCGGTCGTCACGTGGGCCGACATGTGCTTCGAATAGACCATGTGGGCCGCGGTGATCTTGCGGATCTGGGTCATCGGCTCGATCTCGACCTCTTCGCCCGCGGTGTAGGCCGGGACGGAGAAGTCCGGGATCGGCGAAGCTCCCTGGATCGGCGAAGCTCCCGGGACCGTCTCGCCGGCGGCGGTGTGGCGGGCCGGCGCCGGCGGGCGTGGAGCGGCTGGCGGCTTCGCGGAACGCTCCTCCAGGTAGGAGAGGATGTCCTTCTTGGTCACGCGGCCGTGGGCGCCGGTGCCCTCCACCTGGGCGAGGTCGACGCCCTCCTCCTCGGCGATCCGCCGCACTACCGGGCTCGAGAAGGTGCGCACACGATCCTCCTCGGACGGCGCTTCCTCCGCTGCTTCTTCCGATACGGGCGCCGGTGCGGCAGCGGGCTCCGCGGCGGCCGGAGCCTCCTCGGCTTCCGGTGCCGGAGCCTCCTCGGCCTCGGGCGCCTCCTCCTCTACGGCGGCGGCCGGCGCGGCGGCGGCGGCCTCCTCGCCCTCGGCGCCGATCATGGCGACCACCTCGTCGACCGCGACGGTCTCGCCCTCTTCGTGCTTGATCTCGAGCAGTGTGCCGGCGGCCGGGCTGGGGATCTCGGCGTCCACCTTGTCGGTGGAGATCTCGAACAGCGGCTGGTCCCGTTCGACCGTGTCGCCGACCTTGACCAACCACTTGGTGATCGTTCCTTCGGCGATCGATTCACCCATTTGGGGCATGACGACTTCTGTGGCCATCTGGAGCTCTCCGTGTCGTATTCGAAACTCGGTATGAAGGTGCTTGCGCTGGGTCGCTCCGCCGGGCGCCGGGAGGCGCTCCGGAATCCGGACGCGAGGGCTTCCACGGCGTCGTACGAACCGCCGGAAGCCGCGGATGTCAAAGGATAACACCTGCCGCGCCGCCTGGTTCGCCCCGTTGCGCGAGGTGCTCGGCCCCGCTGCGCACCGCCCCTTTTGTGCACATTCCGACGCGCGCCGGGCACCATCCTGGTAGATTGACCCTCTGTGCTCCGCTTGCATGTGATTCCCGCCCGCGGCGAAGCCTTCGACCGCGTGCTCGAGGCCACCTCGATCGTCATCGGTCGAGCCCCTACTTCGGACCTCATGATCGAGGACCGGTTCCTCTCGCGCCGGCACGCCCGGCTCTGGATCGAGGGGGACCAGGTGATGCTCGAGGATCTGGGCTCCCACAACGGCACCTTCCTCAACGACGTGCGGGTGAGCGAGCCGGTGCCGGTGTGGCCGGGGGACACGATCCGCATTTCGACGAGCGTGCTGAGCCTCGAGCCCGCCGACGGCGGAACCGGGCCGACCGAGACGCGGATGTCCCCCATCGCCGGCGCGACTCTGGTGCGCGAGGCGTCGGACCTGCTCCCCGACTCCCGGCCCGCGCCGGCCCCCTCGGACAGCATCGAGGATCTGGTCCGCTACTCCCAGCGCCTCGCCCTGGTCCACGAGATCCACAAGGCGCTCGCCGGCACGGGAGACATGGCCGGTCTCCTGGAGCTGATCCTCGACCGTCTCTTCGACCACTTCCGCCCCGAGCAGGCGGCGGTCTTCCTGCGCCGCCCGGACGGGACGTTCACCAGGGAGGCCGAGCGCACCTCCGACAGCGGCGACCTCGGCCTCGACTTCCGCAGCCTGGAGCACGAGGTCGGCGAAAAGGGCCTGGCGCTGGTGGTGCTCGACGCCCGGCAGGACGAGCGGTTCACCGGCTCGGAGAGCATGGTGGCCGCCGGGGTCCGCAGCCTGATGGCGGCGCCGATGCTCACCACCCCGCCCATCGCGGGCGCCTCCTCCCTGGGCATGATCGTCCTCGCCTCCCGCCTCTCGGTGCGCCAGTTCAGCGAAGGCGACCTGGAGCTTCTGGTCTCGCTGGCATCAGTGGCGGCGCTACGCATCGGCAACGCGCTGCTCGCCGAGGAGGCGGCCGAGCGCCGGCATCTCGAGGAGGAGCTCGAGCTGGCACGGTCGATCCAGGTGGCGCTCTTGACCGAGGATCTGCCGGTCCTCGACGGCTGGGAGCTCCATGCCGGCAACGTGCCTTCCCGGCGGGTGTCGGGCGATTTCTACAAGATCGTCGAGCGGGAGTCGGGTGGGCGCCAGGAGCTCGTGGTGCTCCTCGCCGACGTCTCCGGCAAGGGGATGGCCGCCTCGCTGCTGACGGCCGCGCTCGAGGCCATGACCTCGGGGCTGCTCGAGGAGACCGAGTCGCCGGAGGCGATCTGCCGGAAGGTGAGCCATCTGCTCTACCGGCGTACGCCCCCGGCCAAGTACGCCACCGGGTTCCTGGCGTTGATCGACCCGGCCTGCGGAGAGGTGCGCTACACGAGCGCCGGCCACAACCCGGTGCTGGTGGTCCGTGCCGAGGGCGGCGTGGAGGAGCTGAGCTCGACCGGCCATCCCCTGGGCCTTCTGCCGTCACCCCGTTTCGACGCCGCCAGCGCTCGGCTCGGGCCGAGGGATCTCCTGGTCGCGTACAGCGACGGCATCACCGAGGCGGCGGATGCGGCCGGCCGCGAGTACGGCGTCGAGCGCCTCGCCCGCGTGTGCACCGCCCACCTGGGCGAGCCCCTCGACGAGCTGGCCGAGCTGATCGAGCAGGACCTGACGCGCTTCGTAGGCGACGAGCCCTTCGCCGACGACCGGACCATCGTCTTGGTCAGGCGGGTCGGGTGACGTTCGGGAGCGGGAGATAGTCCTTCGGTGGGGCGTAGCCGGGAGCGGCGCGGGACCTCCCGGCGGCCACCAAACCACCTGACCCCCTACACCGCGTCATCGGTAGGGTCCGTGGTCGGGGCGTTCGGTCGACGGGTGCTCAGCGGGCGCGCTCACGGACCCGGCCGCAGGCGAGACACCCTGACCCTAGATATGAATCGCGTGCCCCGCCGCCGCGTGGGCCGCCTCGTGCATCGCCTCGCCCAGGGTCGGGTGGGCGTGGATCGTCTCGATCAGCTCCTGATTGGTCGTCTCGAGATGGAGCGCCGCACACGCTTCCGCGATCAGATCCGTGGCGTGGATGCCGATGATGTGGACACCCAACACCTCGTCGTACTTCGTGTCGCGCACGATCTTGACGAACCCCGCCGTCTTGCCGGCAATCACCGCCTTGCCAAGGGCGGTGAACGGGAACTTCCCCACCGCCACCTCGTACCCCCGCTCCTTCGCCTGCGCCTCGGTCAAGCCCACATGGGCCACCTCCGGGTCGCAGAAAGTGACCATCGGCACCTGCTCGTAGTCGAGCGCACGCACCTCCTTGCCCGCCATGTGCTCGACCGCGAGGATGCCCTCCGCCGACGCCACGTGAGCGAGCCAGGGCGTGTCGACCACGTCACCGATGGCGTAGATGTGGCCGACCGTCGTCCGCATCATCTCGTCGACCACCAGGTAGCCCCGGTCGTCGATCTCGACCCCCGCCTCCTCGAAGCCGAGATTGCGGGAGACGGGCGCGCGGCCGATCGCCACCAGGAGCTTCGACGCCTCGACGGTCTCCTCGCCCTTGGCCCCTTCCAGGGTCACGCGGACGCCCGCGTCCGTCGTCTCGGCCGCGGCCAGCTTGGTGCCGGTCTTGACCTTGATCTTGCGCTTCTTGAGGTTCCGCTCGAGCTCCTTCGAGACCTCCTCGTCCTCGCCGGGGAGCACCCGGGGGAGCATCTCGACCAGGGTCACGTCGCTGCCGAACGACCGGTAGATGGACGCGAACTCGGTGCCCACGGCGCCGGCGCCCAGCACCACCATCGACTCCGGCACCTCGCGCAGCTCGAGCACGTGGTCGGAGGTGATGATCTTGTCGCCGTCGACCGGCGCCGGCGGGATCGCCCGCGGCACGGAGCCGGTGGCGATCAGGATGTTCTTCGTCCGGTAGGTGGTCTTGCCGCCGTCCGGGTCCTCGACCTCGACCTCGTGGGGACCGGCGAGGCGGCCGGTGCCGCGGATGCCCTCCACCTTGTTCTTCTTGAACAGGAACTCGACGCCCCGGGCGTTCTTCGAGACCACCTCCTCCTTGCGGTCCATGGCCCGGCCGATGTCGAGGCTGGGCTCACCAACGTCGATCCCCTGGGAGCCGGCCTCGCGGATCTGCTCCAGCAGCTCCGCGGTGTGGAGGAGCGCTTTGGTCGGAATGCAGCCGCGCAGCAGGCAGGTCCCGCCGTAGCGGGCGTCCTTCTCCACAACGGCGACCTTCATTCCTAGCTGGCCGGCGCGAATGGCGGCCACGTAGCCGCCGGGGCCGGAACCGATGACGATCAGATCGAGCTCTTGCTCGGCCATGGGGTCTCCCTCTCTTCTCTTCTATCTGGGTCGAGACTGGAATGTCGGACTCTTGATGCGTGTGGCGCCGTCCTGGATACCTACAACACCCGACTTCGTGACGACTGAGTCAAGCTTCTCCGAACCGTCGGGGACGCCGCCACCCCACGCTTTGAAAGATCCTCGTCGGTTTGAGGCGGAGCTTCGTTACAGGACCCCGACCGGCTCGGCACGGAGCCGTCCCGGCCGGTCTTCGACGAGCCGCGCCAGGGGCTCGTCCGCCTCGTGCTCGAAGATGCAGAGCCAGCGCTCCTCGGCCGCCCTCCCGAGCCACAGATCCTTGTTCTCCATCGTGGTCACGGGATACAGATCGTACCCCATCACCCAGGGCGTCGGAACGTGGGCGCGGGTGGGCACCAGGTCGGCCAGGAAGATCGCCTTGTCCTCCGTTCCGACCCCGCGGCCCGCGGGCGTCGCCTCGCTGCCGTCCAGGAGCACCACGCACATGTCCCGGTTGTGGCCGGGCGCCTTGACCGCGCGGACGCCGGGGATCGGCGCCGCCTCGTCGTCGAACAGCTCGACGACGCCCGCCTCGAAGAGCGGCTCCCAGTTGCGCGGGTCGTAGCTCGCGCGGTCCCGGAGGTTGGGGCTCCTGCCGTGCTCCACCTCGCCCCGCGCCATCCAGTACCGGGCGTTGGGGAAGGTGGGCACGAAGCCGCCACCGGTCTCGGTGGTGTTCCAGCCGCAGTGATCGAAGTGCAGGTGGGAGAGGAGCACGTGGGTAACGTCGCCCGGCTCGTAGCCGGCCTCGGCCATCGCCTGGGGCAGGGTCCGCCGGTTCGGATCGATGGAGAAGATCGAGTGGAACTTCTCGTCGCCCTTGGCACCGATGGCGGTGTCGATCAGCACCAGGTCGTCGCCCCGAGCCACCAGCAGGCAGTTGGTCACCATGGTGATGCGGTTGATGTCGTCGGCCGCCTTCTTGCGCTCCCAGAGCGGCTTGGGCACGACGCCGAACATGGCGCCGCCGTCCAGGCCGAAGGTGCCGTCGTCAACCAGCGCGCAGTCGAGCTCTCCCAGGCGGAACGAACGCATGACGGGAAGTTTACAAGATCGGTGCGATCGGCCGGCGCGAGCGGCCGGGCGGGATCGCGCCCGCCGGAAGAGCACCGCGAGCGCTCGGGTAAGATCCTCTCCGCATGAGGCGCGAGGCTCCTTTCCCGACCCGTCGAGCCGTGCTCGGAGCAGGCCTCGCCGTGGCGGCAGCGCTCGCCCTCTGGATCGGTCTGTCCGCGTGGGCCTCCTGGCGCCTGGAGCGGGCCCGGGCCCGCCTCGTGGCCGTCGTGGGCAGGGTCGAGCCCGCCGGCCAGCGGCCGGAGGCGGCCTCCGCCGCCGAGCAAGACGCCATCCTCTGGCTGTTCGAGGGAACGGCCGCGGTGGCGGTCGACGACGAGGAGAGCGAACACCTCCGGGAGATCATCCGCCGCGGGCCCGACTCCTGGAGCCCGGAGGAGCGCGAGATGGTGGCCACCCTCGCCCGGCGCGAGGCCGAGGCCCTGGCGCTCCTCGAGCGGGCCGGCGCGCTCCATGGCGGCTCGACCTCCGCCGCGATCGACGATCAGCGACTTCTCGAGGACGGTGCACAGCTCCTCCGCGGCACGATGCTTCTCCTGGCCCGGGCGGGCCTGGCCCTCGACGACGGCCCCAGCGACGCCGGGCGGACGCTCTCCGCGCTGGCGGGGATCGCGCGGACCCTCCAGGCCGGCTCCGGGCCGCCCCGGCAGCTCTTCGGCACCACCGTGGAAGGGTTCTACCTGCGCGGCGTCCAGTGGATGGTCGAGGACCCGGCGGTGCCCGCCGCGGTCCTCGCCGACCTCCTGGACGACCTCTCGACCACCCCCTCGGCCGAGCGCATTCGGGCGATGGTGGCTCCCTTGGAGACGGTCGGCGACGCAACGGAGCCGGAGACTTCCTGGTGGCAGCGCCTCGAGCGGGCCTCGACGCTCACCACGCTCCGCCAGATGGTCGAGGCCAGCGGCGAGCCGGGTGCCCTCCTGGCGATGGCCGGGCCCGGCGGCGGGTCGGACGCGCCGGGCGACGACGCGCTCGCCGAGCTGGCCATGCCCAACCTCATCGACGCGGCCCTCCGGATGCAGGCGGTCGAAGCGTCCCGACAACTGGCGCGGGTGGTGCTGGGGCTCAGGATCCAGGCGGCGGCCGATGGCGTACCCCAGCTCTGGCTACCATGGATCGGCCGCCGGCTGGAGGGCGCGACGCCCGATCCGCTGGCGGGCGGGCGCCCCCTGGTGACGGCCGAGGACACCACGATCCTGATCTCGAACCCGACCGCCGCCGGAGCGTGGGAGACGCGCTGGGGCAGCCTCCCCGGAGAGAGGACGCCTCCGCCCTATGTCTGGCGCCTCCTGCCGGAGATCCTCCTGAGGCTCGAGAGAGATCGAGACGGGGCTCGCTCTCCCGTCCCCTGACAGGAACGGCCTCCTCGCCGAAGGCGGGCACCGTCCTCCGAGGAGGACGATCGGCGGCGACGGGCTCATCTCCTGACGACCGGGTCCCAACCTAGGAGTCTGCGCGGCAGGACCGCGTGACCGCGTTGCGAGCGCCGCAGGTTCGGATGCAAGGCGTTCGCGACGCAGGCGATGCCGTAGCATCGTTGAGGAGCGACAACGTAGCAGCCGAGCCTGCGCCGTCGCAACCCTCTGGGCGCACGGGGGTTGCGGGCGCCTCCTTCGTTGCTCGTCGTCAACGATGCTACGGCATCGCCTCCTCCTCCCGCCTCGGATCCGCACGCGCAAGACCCGTGCGCGCGGCCGCGCGGTCCTGCCGCGCAGGCTAGGGCCGAAGGGAGTGCCCGAACCGACCCTGCCTGCCTCCTGCGAGCTCCGGGACCGCATGCCCTCCGCCGGCCGCACCGTGGCACCGGAGTTGCTAACCCCTCCTGGTAGAGCCGCCGGCGGCGACACCGCCGGCGACCCACCAAACGACACCGAGGAGAGAGACATGAGCTTGATCCATCGCACCGCCTGGGTTGTCACCGCCGCAGTCCTGCTCGCCGCGATCATCGCGGTTCCCGCTTCCGCCCAGTACTCCGGCCGCGACCACACGATTCGCTTCCGGGCCGGCCTGTTCGAGCCGGACGGCGAATCCACCTACTGGGACGACACCGCCACCATCTTCACCGGCGACCCCGCCGACCTCGAGGACACGATCGTCGGCTTCGACTACCGGATGGGCCTGGGCGACCACCTCGCGCTGCTCGTCTCGGCGAGCGGCTACGAGGGGGAGGACACCCGTACCTACATCGACTTCGTCGACTTCTCCGGTGCCGAGATTCGCCACACCGTGAACCTCGACATCACCTCCTTGACCGCCGGCCTGATGTTGCGCTTCGCGCCCCGGGCGGCGGTCTCGCCCTACATCGGAGCCGGTGGCGGCATCTACTCCTGGGAGCTGACCGAGTCCGGCCGGTTCATCGACTTCGCCACCCCGGACCTCGAAATCTTCCGCGACCGGTTCAAGGATGAAGGAGACACCTTCGGCTGGTACGTCCAGGCCGGCCTCGAAGTGCCCATCGGAGCCGGCTGGGCCCTCTTCGCCGAAGGCCGCTGGCACGACGCCAGCGACGAGCTCTCGGGAGACTTCGAAGGCTTCGGCGACCTGGACCTCTCCGGTCGGGAGTTTTCGGCAGGGGCGTCCTGGACGTTCTAGTGGTTCGACCACGGTGCGGTGCGAGGATCGCGCACCGCACCGTCCCCTCCAGCGCACCAGCGCGGCCCTTCTTCTTCGTTGCGGAGAAGAGGGCCGTTCGCTCCGCTCACACCTCGGCCGGCACAGGTCCGGCCGCTTCACGCCGAGATGGTGGTTCCGGAAGGTGATCCCTAGATGAAGCGGCCGGACCTGTGCCGGCCGGAGTGCGAGCGGAGCGAGCGACCTCACTCGACCCGATCCGTTACGCCGAGGGCTGAGAGGCGCTCGAGTGCGTCAGATCGCGATACCTAGAGGAAGGGCAGGTAACGAGGGACTGAGGCGTACGACCGTACTGGCTAGCGCGGCGGAGTCAGGACGCTCCTTAGGGCCGTCAGAGTGCCCCAGATCGTGGCACCCGCAAGCGACGAGCGACTGAGGCGTACCGAGGTACGCCGCAAGGAGCGAGGACGCCGCGAGATGGGGTGCTCTGGCGGCCCTAAGGTCAGGAGAACTTGCGCATGAGGCCCACCACAATCCCCTGAATCTTCAGGTCCCTCGACGACACGTAGATCGGCTCCATCGACGGGTTCGCCGGCTGGAGCCGCACCCGCTCTCCCTCCGGGAAGAAGTGCTTCAGGGTCGCCTCGTCGCCCACCAGGGCGACGACCATCTCACCGGCTTCGGCCTGCTCGCGAAGCTGCACCACCACGAAGTCGCCGTCGAAGATCCCCTCGTCGATCATCGAGTCGCCGTTCACCCGCAGCACGTAGTGCTCGCCGCTCTTGCCGAGCAGGTGGCTCGGCACGCCGAGGGTCTCGTCGCCGGCCAGCGCCTCGATCGGGCGCCCGGCGGCGATCTTGCCGAAGAAGGGGAGGTCGAGCACCCGCGCCGGCTCCGGATCGTCCGCACGCTCCACGAGCTCGATGCCCCGCTTCTGGTTCGGGTCGCGGGTGAGGAAGCCCTTGGTTTCCAGTAACTTCAGGTGCTTGTAGACGGTGCCGTAGGACGAAAAACCGAACCGCTCCCGGATCTCCAGATGGGTCGGGGAGATCCCTTCCCGGCCCCGAAACTCCCGGATGAACTCGAGGATCTGCTTTTGACGACCGGTGAGGTAGTTCTTGCGTCCTTTCGTCATGAGCGGATTCTACGCCGGTAACACGGCGTAAGTCAAGTCGCCGCCGGCCCGCGACGGCACCGCCCCGCCCGGCGGACCGGTCACCCGATCGCGCGCTCCGGGATCGGCACCGTTCCCTCGACGGCCAGACACTGCTAAACTCCGCCACCGCAACCGCCCATGTCCCTCGTCGATCCACCCACCGTCCACCGGGAGCTGGAAGAGCACCGCCTGGCCAATGGCCTTCGGGTCGTGCTCCACCGTGACGAACGGCTCCCTCTGGTCACCCTCAACCTCTGGTACCACGTCGGCTCGAAGGACGAGCGGCCCGGGTTGACCGGCTTCGCCCACCTGTTCGAGCACATGCTCTTCCAGGGGAGCGAGCACGTCTCGGGGACGGACCACTTCCGCTACATCCAGCAGGTGGGCGGCGTGGCCAACGGCTCCACCTGGTACGACCGCACCAACTACTACGAGACCCTGCCCTGCCATCACCTCGACCTCGGGCTGTGGCTCGAGTCGGACCGCATGGGCTTCTTCCTGCAGGCCCTGAACTCGGACAAGCTGGAGACCCAGCGCAGCGTGGTGATGAACGAGCGCCGCCAGCGGGTGGACAACCAGCCCTACGGCCGCGCCCTGGAGCGGGTCCACGAGCTCCTCTACCCGCCGGATCACCCCTACCACTGGCCGGTGATCGGCTACATGGACGACATCGCCGCCGCCACCCTGGACGACGTGCGGAGCTTCTTCCGCACCCACTACACGCCGTCGAACGCGGTCCTGACCCTGGCCGGACGCTTCGACCCGGACGACGCCCTGGCGCGGGTCGAGCGCTGGTTCGGGGCGATCGATTCGGCGCCGGCCGCGAAGCCCCCGAGGTCCCTGCCGGACCCTCGCTTCTCCGGCGAGCGCCGGGATCGGCTGAGCGACGCGGTCCGGCTGCCCCGGGTCTACCTCGCCTTCCAGGCGCCTCCGTACGGCGAGGCGCCCTGGTACGCGGGCGATCTCCTGGCCCAGATCCTCACCGCCGGCAAGTCGAGCGTGCTCCACGAGGACCTGGTCTACCGGCGGGAGCTCGCCAGGAACGTCGCCGCCTACGTGCTGCCGACCGAGCTGGCGGCGACCTTCACCATCGTCGCCACCGCCAACCCGGACCAGGAGGTCGAGCGCGTGGAGGGGGCGATCCTCGAGCACCTGGACCGGATCGCCACCGACGGCCCGTCCGAAGAGGACCTGGAGCGCGCCCGCAACCGGGTGCTCCACGATCTCTACGAGGAGCTCCAGACGCTCGACGCCCGAGCCGACCTGCTCTCCCAGTGCGCGACTCTGTTCGGCGATCCGGCGCGGGCGTTCACCGAGGCCGATCGCTACAGCGCGGTCGACGCCGCCGCCATCGCCGCGTTCGCGCGCTCGTACCTGATCGAGGCCGGCCGCTCCGTGGTCACCGTCATGCCCCGTGCCGACGGAAAGGAACGGGCGTGAGCGACCAACCGACCGATCTCGACTCGCTCTCCGTGCCGGTGGAGCGCTCGTCGCCACCGAAGCCGGGGCGGATCCAGCCTTACGCCTTCCCGAGCTTCTCCCGGCACAAGCTGGCGGCCGGCCTCGAGCTGATTCCGGTCCACCTGCCGGGCGTGCCCCTGGTCGGCATCGAGCTGCTGTTCCCCGCCGGCTCGAGCTGGGACCCGGACGACAGGCCGGGGCTGGCGAGCCTGGTCTCCGGCCTCCTCGACGAGGGCACCGAGGCCCGCAGCGCCCTCGAGATCGCATCCTCGATCGAGCGCCTTGGCGGGCGCCTGGGCACGGGGACGGACTGGAACGTCTCCTCGATCACCCTGCGCCTGCTCTCCCGAGACCTGGAGGAGGGGCTCGACCTGCTGGCCGAGGTCGCCCGGCGCCCGACGTTTCCGGCGGAGGAGGTCGAGCGCGCCCGGCGCAACCGCCTGACCGACCTCATGCGCCGCCACGACCGGCCGTCGATCCTGGCGATCGACGAGCTCTACCGCGCGGTCTACGGAGACACCACCTACGGCCGGCCCCTGGTCGGCACCCCGGAGTCGATCCGTGGCCTGGACCGGGGCGACGTGGAGGAGTTCTACCGGCGCCACTACCGCCTCGGCGGAGCGATCCTCCTGGCGGTCGGGGACCTGGACGCGGAGGCGATCGAGACCGCGGCGGTCGAACGGTTCGGCGCCGCCACCCTGGCGGAGCCGTCGCCCCGCCCCGCTCTCGACGCGGGGTTCGCCGACCGGGTGCGCATCCGCCTGATCGATCGCCCGGGCTCGCCCCAGACCGAGCTCCGCGTGGGCCACCCGGCGGTCCCCAGGCAGCATCCTGACTGGACGGCGCTCGGCGTGCTCAACGGCCTCTTCGGCGGCAAGTTCACCAGCCGGATCAACCTCAACCTGCGCGAGCGTCACGCGCTGACCTACGGCGCGTCGAGCCGCTTCGTGCCGCGGCTCGGCCGGGGTCCGTTCGTGATCAATGCCGCGGTGGCCAACGACGGGGTCGGGCTGGCGGTGCGCGAGATCCTGACCGAGCTAGAACGGCTGCGCCAGGAGCCGGTCGGCGAGGAGGAGCTCGCCGAGACCAAGAGCTACATCCTGGGAGTGTTCCCCTACTCTCTCCAGACCGCCGAAGGCATCCTCCAACACCTCGAAAACCTGGCGGTCTTCGACCTGCCGGACGACTACTACGTGCCCGAGGTGTTCATGGCGCGGCTCGCCGCCGTGGACCGGGAGGAGGTTCTACGGGTGGCGAGAGAGCACCTCCATCCGGACGGCGCCTCGGTGGTGGCGGTCGGACCGGCGGCCGAGCTCCGGAGCCAGCTCGAAGGGATCGGGGAGCTCGAGGTGATCCAGCCCGAGCCGTTCGAGCTCAAGCCGGGCGACGTGTCCGAAGAGCCCGGCACCGCAGGACCGATCGACACTCGGTAAGAGTCTGCGCGGCCGCGGGGCCGGTAGGGTGCGCGTAGGGTGCGCTTCAGCGCACCCTACCAGCTACCTGCTTCCGGGCTCACTCGAGCCGGGCGACCAGCTCCTGGCCCTCTTCGAGCCGGATCTCCAGGCGCCGGGTGATGCCCTCCGGGAAGTTCCCGTCGAGGTTGCGCGTGATCGCCGGCCGGTCCGGTAGCGCCACGATCACCCGCACCGTCGCCGCTCCTGACGGGACCTCGTAGCTGTTCTCGATCTTCCCTGGCGTCCCTTCGAGGCGCAGGAAACGCCCCCGACGAAAGAAGCGGTAGGGCTCGCGGATGAGCTGGCTGTCGTCCAGGTAGACGGTCAGCACGCCCTCGGGGTAGGCGCTGTAGAAGCTGAGGGCGAGCGTCGCCCGCCCGGCCGCCGCCGGCTCCGCCTCGGCCGGAGCGGGCGTCTCGGTGGCGGCGGCCACCTCGTCCTCGGCCGGCTGCTCCTCCGCGGGCGCCGGCGCGGGAGCGGCCCGGCGGGCCGCCCGCTCCCGGGCCTGGCGCTCGAGGGCCTGGTCGACGTCGGCCAGGAGGGTCTGGGCCTCCTCGCTGGTCTCGTCGACCGCGAGGGCAGCCTCCGCCGCGGTCCGTGCCTCGTTCCAGCGGCCCGCGTCCGCCGCCTCGTGGGCCTGGGTCAGGGCCTCCGACAGGCGCGCGGCGCGCTCTTCGGCCTGCTCGGCGGTCTCCATGCTCTGCTCGATGCGCCGGCGGGTCTCGCCGATCGACTCCACGTCCGGCGCCAGCTTCTCGGCGGCCCGCAACAGGTCGACGGCCACCTGGCCTTCGCCGGCTTCGAGGGCGTCGGTCGCCTGGCGCAGCACCGGCATCGCCTGGACCCGCTGGTCGTGGACCAGGCTCGGCGCCGACCGGTCGGCGCCGGAGGTCTCGGGGCGCACCAGGGACCAGACGCCCCAGGCGATCCCGGCGGACAGGGCGGCGGTCGCCACGACCACCACCAGCAGGCGCAGGAGCGGCGGGCGCCCCAGCGAGTCCGGCACGATGAGCTCGGCCAGCCCTCGGGCACCTCGGCGCACCGCCGCCAGGGCCCTACCGAAGCCTCCGCCCGAAGCGTCCGGCGCGCGCCGGGCCGGCCGCGCGGCCCTGGCCGAGCCGCTGCCCGATGCGGTGCCCGATCCCTCGCCAGTCTCGCTCGTCGGCGGCGCGGCCTCGGTCTCGGCCGCGGCCTCGGCCGCGAGCAAGATCTCTTGCGTCTCGTTCAGCAGCTCCTGGTTCCGCGCCTCCAGAATGGCCGCGGCGAGGGCCTTGGCCATCTCGGCGACGCTCGGGAAGCGCTCGTCCGGGTCCTTGGCCAGGGCCCGCTCGAGCACGCGCTCGATCGACTTCGGCAGACCGGGGCCGTGGCGATCCGGCGGAATGAAGTCCTCGTAGGCGATGCGGTGGGTGACCACCGTCACGTTGTCGCCCTGGAAGGGCTTCTCCCCGGTGAGCATCTCGTAGAGCACCACCCCCAGGGAGAAGACGTCCGCCCGGTGATCGGCGGCCTCGCCCCGGATCTGCTCCGGGGCCATGTAGTTGGGGGTGCCCAGGAGCTGGCCGTCGTGGGTCAGGTTCGAGGTGCCGAAGCGGGCGATGCCGAAGTCGGTCAGCTTGACCCGGCGATCTTCGGTGAGCAGGATGTTCGCCGGCTTGACGTCCCGGTGCACGACGCCTCGCGAGTGGGCGTACTCGAGCCCCTCGGCCACCTCGGCGATGACGTGGGCGGCCTCCTCGATCGGCAGCCGGTTCTCGCTGCGCAGAACCTCTTTCAGGTTGGTCCCGCGCACGTACTCCATGGCGATGAAGGTGACCCCCTCTTCGCTCTCCTCCACCACGTCGTGGATGGTGACGATGTTGGGGTGCGACAGGATGCCGGCGCTCTGGGCCTCGCGGATGAACCGGGCGCGGAACATGTCAAGGTCCCGCCCCTGGAGCGCCTCGGTGGCGCGGAAGGTCTTGAGCGCCACCAGCCTGCCGATCAGCGGGTCCTTCGCCATGTAGACGATGCCCATGGCTCCCCGACCGATTTCGTCGAGGATCTCGTAGCGACCGAGGTGCGTGGGGGTTCGCAGCGGCATAGGGCGATTCGGCGTTCCGGCGTTCCAGTGAACGGAGCCGTGATTCTAACAGCCCACGCCCCGGCGCGGGCCGAACGCGTGCGCCGGCGCCCGTCTGGCGGCGGCCCTCCCGAGGGGCCCTCCGACGATCGCTAAGCGCATAACGAATCAACCACTTGCCGGGCCTCGGCGCGCCCCCTGGAGAGGCTGAATCCGTATGGTATATTCAAGCGCCCTGACAAGCGCCCTGACCGTCCCCCGATCTCGACAAGCCTTCGAACTCCCGAACTTCCAGAGCAAGGAGATCTCAGTATGCAGGTGGAGAGCCCCCAGCGCATTCGCAACGTGGCCGTCGCCGGACACAGCGACACCGGAAAGACGACGCTCGTCAGCGCGCTCCTGTATGCCAGCGGCGCCACCTCGCGACAGACCAAGGTGGACGACGGCAACACGATGACGGACTTCGACCAGCAAGAGGTCGAGCGCCGCATTTCGATCGGCCTGGCGACGGCGTTCGCTCCCTGGCAGAAGCACAAGATCAACCTCCTCGACTGCCCCGGCTACGGCATCTTCTTCACCGAGACCCGGGCCGGCCTGCGCGCTGCGGACGCGGCGCTGGTGTGCGTCAACTCGGTTGCCGGCATCGAGGTCAACACCGAGAAGGTGTGGACCACGGCGGAGGAGATGAACCTGCCGGTTCTCTTCCACCTGACGAAGATGGACCGCGAGCGCGCCGACTTCGAGCGTGCCGTCGAGCTGCTCCAGGAGCGGTTCGGCCGCACCGTGCTGCCGCTCCAGGTGCCGATCGGCAAGGAGCAGGACCTCCAGGGCGTGGTCGACCTGGTGCACCTCAAGGCCTATCTCTTCGACCGTGACGGCGACGGCAAAGGCAAGGAGACCGAAGTGCCGGCGGACCTGGCCGACCAGGTCTCCACCTGGCGGGACCAGCTCACCGAGGCGGTGGCCGAGTCGGACCTGGAGCTCATGGAGAAGTACCTGGAGGAGGGCGAGATCTCCCAGGAGGAGCTCGAGACCGCCCTCGCCAAGGCGGTCCATGGCCGTCAGATCTTCCCGTTGACCCTGGGCTCGGACCTCCACATGATCGGCGCCTCGTCGCTGCTCGACATGATCGTCCAGGTGCTCCCCTCGCCCGTCGACCGGACCTTCCCGGCCCAGACCCTCGGCGGCGAGGCGATCGAGCTCGAGGCGGACCCGGACGCGCCGTTCGCCGCCCTCGTGTTCAAGACCACCAGCGACCCGTTCTCCGGCAAGCAGTCCCTGCTGCGGGTGGTCTCCGGCAACCTTCCGTCCGACACCATGGCCTGGAACAGCCGCATCGAGGAGACCGGCAAGGTGGGCACCCTGATGCAGATGGAGGGCAAGACCGGCACCGCCGTCCCGGAGCTCGTCTGCGGCGACATCGGCGGCGTGGCGAAGCTCAAAAACGCCGCGACCGGCGACACCCTCGCCAGCAAGGACCGGACGCTGCGGTTGGCCTGGATCGAGGTGCCGGAGGCGGCCATCGCGTTCGCCGTCGAGCCGGAATCGAAGTCGGACGAGGAGAAGATCGGCGAGGCCCTGCAGCGGCTCATGGACGAGGACCCGACGCTCCACGTGAGCCGGGACCCGGACACCCACGAGTATCTGCTCTCCGGGGCCGGGCAGCTCCACATCGAGATCGCGGTCGCCAAGCTCAAGGAACGCTTCAAGGTCGACGTAGTGCTCCACCCGCCGAAGGTCCCCTACCGGGAGACCATCCGCAAGCCGGCCGACGGCCACGGGCGCCACAAGAAGCAGAGCGGCGGTCGCGGACAGTTCGCGGACTGCAAGATCAAGATGGAGCCGCTGTCGCGCGGCGGGGACTACGAGTTCGCCGATGAAATCTTCGGCGGCTCGATTCCCCAGACCTACCGCCCGGCGGTCGACAAGGGCATCCGGGAGGCGCGCAAGAAGGGCTTCCTCGCCGGCTTCCCGGTGGTCGACTTCAAGGTGCGGCTGCTCGACGGCCAGTACCACGACGTGGACTCGTCCGAGATGGCGTTCAAGATCGCCGGCTCGCTGGCGTTCAAGGACGCCATGGCGAACGCGGCGCCGACCATCATCGAGCCGATCATGCTGATCGAGGTCACCGCCCCGGACGACGTGACGGGCGACATCATGAGCGACCTGTCCCAGCGCCGGGGCCGCCCCCAGGGCATGGAGGCGGGCGCGGGCAGCGGCACCCAGATGATCAAGGCCAACGTGCCGATGGCGGAGATGCTCGACTACGCGCCGTCGCTGCGCTCCATGACCCAGGGCCGGGCCAGCTTCCACATGGAGTTCTCCCACTACGAAGAGGTGCCGAAGCAGATCCAGGAGAAGATCATCCAGGAGGCCCAGCGGGAGAAGGAAGAGGCGGGCTGAGCGGTCCCCACTCGATGGACCTCTCCACCGTCGCCCTGGGCCTCGTCTGGTACGTGGCCTTCCTGTTCTCCACCACCCTGCACGAGGCGGCCCATGCCTGGGCCGCCTTGCGCATGGGGGACCCGACCGCCTACCACGGCGGCCAGGTGACCCTGAACCCTCTGCCCCACATCCGGCGCGAGCCGTTCGGCATGGTGATCGTGCCGATCCTCGTCTTCGCCCTCTCCGGATGGATGATCGGCTGGGCGAGCGCGCCCTACGACCCGGCGTGGGCCGAGCGCCATCCGAAGCGCTCCGGCCTGATGGCCCTCGCGGGGCCCGCCTCGAACCTCCTGCTGGTGGTCGCCACCGGCCTCGTCATCCGCGCCGGCGTGGCCTTCGGACAGTTGGCTCCGACCCCGGGCGCCACCCTCTCCACCCTGGCCCGCTCCGCCGCGGTCGACGGCGCCGGCTTCGCCGCCGGCCCCACCTTCCTGTCGATCCTCTTCGGGCTCAACTTGATCCTGATGGTGTTCAACCTTCTGCCGCTCCCCCCGCTCGACGGCAGCGGCGCCCTGCCGCTGGCGATGAGCGACGGCCTCGCCGTGCGCTACCGCAACGCCCTGCGCCACCCGGCCATCAGCCTGGCCGGCATCTTGTTGGCGTGGAAGATCTTCTGGCCGGTGTTCCAGCCCGTGCTGAGCTTCACCCTGCG
>Ga0210123_1000720_pt1 | contig 19248 bp, 23 predicted proteins | sample Muzzi_PWB_D2_FD_185535 | JGI IMG/M metagenome (GOLD analysis project Ga0210123, IMG submission 185535) | Wetland microbial communities from San Francisco Bay, California, USA, that impact long-term carbon sequestration - Muzzi_PWB_D2 (SPAdes) | ecosystem: Environmental > Aquatic > Marine >... | reverse complement strand
CCCCCCCGGTCCCGCCATGTCCGACCCGCACGCGATGAGGCCCCCGACCAGGAGCCAACTCAGCCATCGTCCTCCGCGACCGACCATGATGCCTCCAAAGAAGACGCTTTCATTGGAGACGTTCGACGGCGGGAGATGGCACATAGGCGGGGCAGCGCGGGCAGCACGAGAAGCTCCTGCATCACCCAGCCCTGTCGAGTAACTGTCCCGCGCGGCACACCTTGCCGTCTCAACTGCCCGTCCCTCACCGCCGCGCGATCTCCGGGCCGTTGGGCGTGTCCCGGATCTCGAAGCCGTGTTCCTTCAGGAGGTTGCGGATTCGGTCCGCCTCGGCGAAGTCCCTCTCCTTTCGGGCCATCTGGCGGGCGCCGGCCATCTCGATTGCCCATCGCCGGGCGCCATCGGAGTCACTCGGTGGTGCGGAGTAGTTCTTCTCGACATTGGCAGTTTCAGAAAGCCGAAATGTGTCGCCGACCAGAATCTCCGGCGGCGTCGCCGCATCCAGGACCCTGTCCACGAACTCCCACCCCCCCAGAGCCATGGCGCCGGCGGCCTTGCCTTCGTCGAGCAGTCGGTTCCCCTCGGTCACGAAATCGAACACGGCCGCCACGGCCTTCGGGGCGTTCAGGTCGTCGTTCATAGCCTCCGTGAATGCGGCGCGGAGCCGCTCGGCAGCCGCGGCGAACTCCGGCGAGTCCTTCTCTCCACCCCCCCCACCGAGTCGGCGGGCGAACTCTCCCAGGCGTTCTGAACCCCGCTTGGCCCCCTCCAGCGCTTCATCGGTGAGATCCAGACGCTGGCGATAATGTGTCTGGTACATGAGCAACCTGATGGCCCCCGCCTTCACTCCGTCCTCCTGGAGATCGCGCGCGGTGGTGATGTTCCCGAAGCGTTTGGACATCTTGGTGCCACGCACATTCAGGAATTCGCCATGCACCCAGTGCCTGGCGAAGGTATTCTGCCCCGTGAAGGCACAGCTCTGGGCGAGTTCGTCTTCATGGTGCGGGAAGATCAGGTCTACGCCCCCCGCGTGGATGTCCAGGACCTCCACCCCGGAGTGCTTCCTTATCTCCTCCAGCGCCATCGCCGAGCACTCCAAGTGCCAACCGGGACGCCCCCGGCCGAAGGGAGCCTCCCATACTGCCCCGACCGCCTCGTCCTCCGGCTTGGTTGCCTTCCACAGGACGAAGTCGCGGGCATCCTCCTTGGCATACTCGTCGGCGGACACCCGGGCGCTGGCACCCGTCTTGAGCTCCCGGGTGTCGAGCCGGGACAGCTTCCCATAGGCGGGAAACTTCCCAATGGCGAAATAGACCGACGCGTCCTCCCCCCGGTACGCCACGCCGTCGGCCAGGAGCTTCTCGACCAGCCGGATCATCTGGGGGATATACTCGGTGGCGCGGGGGTAAACGTCGGCCGGGCGGATGCGGAGGAAGTCCCGGTCGGCAAAGAACGCGTCGATGAATCGCCCGACGTGGTCCGTGAGCGACCGCTTCTCCGCCAGCGCATCTTGGATAGTCCGGTCGTCTACATCGGTGATGTTCATGACGTAGAAGACGGCGAGGCCGGAGGCCTCGAGCCAGCGACGCAGGAGATCGACCAGGAGGAAGGTCCGGAAGTTCCCGATGTGGGCGTAGTTCCGCACCGTGGGACCGCAGGCATAGAGGGTCACCCGACCGGGCCTCACCAACTCGAGCGGCTCGATCGAACGGGTCATCGTGTTGTACAACCGCAGTCCGGTCACCGGTGCCTCCCTGAAGCGCGGAAACCTAGGAACGTCGCTCCGGGAGAGTCAATGACGGCCCGCGGCTAGGGTGACACGAGGACTCGACGGTGAAACAGGGAACCGATCGCAGCGCCGATCCCCATCCCCATCACTCCGCCGACGACTGTGCTCCCCCCGACAACCACCACCGTGGCCCCCGCCGATCGGGTCCCACCACTCTCGTCGAGTTCTTGGATGGCCCCCAGATAGGCGAGGCCCAGCCCGGCACCGACCATCGCCCCGGCGACCCCACCGACCCGGAGCCCACGGCCCGCCCCGGACATCCGCCGCCAGACCGAGTCGGCCCCACCCCGGGCCGCCACGGTCATCAATCGGGCCATCGCCATCGGTTCGGGACCGGCGACAACCTCCTGGGCCGTCCAACCGGGCTGCAACCCCGGCAGCCTCGGGGCAAGGGATGGTTCCTGCGCCGAGGCGTTTCCCGTCACCACGAGCGCGGCACCGAGTAGGAATATGTATGACCTCATGGAAACCTCGCTGCTCGAGCTAGCCGTCAGGCGTGGAGGACCGCATTTCAGGGATAGATCAGATCCCAGTGGAGCGTCGACGATCCGACGAGGGCGCCGATCCCAATCCCCGCGACACCGCCGAGGGCGATCCCGCCACCGACGATGAGGAGGCCGCCCTCCAAGGTCCGGGACGGGCCGTGGACCTCGGACGCGTTCCTGAACGCCAGCAGGGCCACGCCGAGGATCCCACCCACCACGGCCCCGGCCGTCCCCCCAATGGTCGCCCCGCGATGGGCCTCCGTCCGCCTCCGCCACAGCGTGTCCACCTCCCGAAGGCGGATTGGCGTCTCACCCGATCGGTTGACCACCGACCACGGCCCGGAGGGGAAGCCGCTCAAGTCTCCTTGGAGGGTGGCTCCCGACGAGGTGAGTATCCGGATGGTTCGCATCGGTCCCAGCGACGACAGGGTGGCCGCCAACATGTGCCTCCCGGCGTCTTGGGCCGGCGCGGGGGTGACGGCGCCCATGGCGAGTGGGGTTGCGAGAACGGCGAGTCGCGAGAACATCGGGTCTCCGGGCTCAGGACGCGCGAGGATACCCCTCGGGCGTGACCCCGTTGTGACCCGGACCCGATGCAGGCATCCGGTGCTTGTTGGTGGGGGTCGGCGCCCTCAGGGCGCCGTGGTGGTCCCGGGACCTCGCCCGGCACCGCGCCGACCGACGAGATAGGCGTCGCGGGCGGTGACGATGGCGTCGAGGAGGGCGGGATCGTCAAAGCGGACGGGATCCGTGGCTGGGATACCTGTCTCCAGCCGCGCGCGACGGCATGCCTCCAAGGCCCGGTCCTCGGAGAGATCGTAGGTGTTGAGACAGATCCCGATGACCCGTGCCGGTGTGACCAGGGCCGCGGCGGTCTCGTACCAGCGGATGTAGTCGGCGAGCGGCGGAATTTCCATCCAGGCGTCGGCGCGGTAGTCTCCCAAGTGCTTCCGGCTCGCCTGATGGCAGAGGATGAGCGCGTCCGGGCAGCTGCCGTGGAGGAGCCCCAGCGTCACCCCGGAGTAGCCGGGATGGTTGATACTTCCCTGCCCCTCGACCATGACCACGTCCGCGTCCTTGGCCCCCTCGAGTGTGATCCGCTCGGCCGCGCCTGCGATGAAATCCGCCACGACGGCATCCACCGCGATCCCCCACCCTTCGATGAAGATCCCCGTCTGCCCGGTAGGGACGAACCGTGTGCGAGCACCGCGCCCGTTGAGGCCTCGGGTGAGCTGCAGCTGGGCAGTCATCTTCCCGACATTGCAGTCCGTCCCGACGGTCTGGATCACGAACGGCGCAACACTCCGCGCCAGCCCCGAGGCTACCGAGAGGTCGGGTGGCGGGCGGCGCACATCGTGGATGGTCCGGCAGGCCACGCGGGCGGCCTCCCTGAGGGCGGGATCATCGCCGAGGAAGGAATGGAGGCCGCTCCACAGATCGCAGCCAGCAGCGAGCGCCTCGAGCAGCCAGGCGCGCCACTGCTCGGGAAGCCGACCTCCGATGGGTGCGATCCCGATGAGCACCGCGTCGGGGCCCAGCGCCAAGCCTTCGGCCATCGACCCCACGACGGGGATGGTTCCACCGAATCCGAGGATGTCCTGGGCTGTCTTCCCGGCGCAGGCGCTGTCCACGACGCCGACGACCCGATCCCCGCAGTACCGGATGACCGAATTGGCGGTCTTGGAGGTCATCGGCCGGAAGTCGCCGTCGGCGAGGATCAGGAAGCGGGGTTGGGGCATCGGTGCTGGCGTAGGAGGGTGGGGGTCGCGAAAAGGGCCGTCGCATGGCGACGGCCCAGCAAGGTTAGGGCGCGGCGCACGGGGGTCAAGAGGTCTGTGAGTCCTCCGACTCCTCGATCACTTCCCCATCGACGGTGTCGTCATCGGCGGCATCACCGGGGCGGCCGAGCTGCTTCTGCTGATCCCCGGCGCCGAGCATGCCCATTTTGGCCTTCAACTCGATCAGCTGCTGGTCGGCGCTCCCATGGTACTCGAGCGCCTGGAACTGGGCGTTGAGGCTGTCACCCTCGAACTCCTCGTTGAGCTCGGCGGCGGCGAGCGCCTTTCGTTCCGACTCCTCAATCCGGGCCGCCATCCGTTCGAATGACTCGAAGGCGCCCTTTTCGTTGAGGCCGGACATCGTCTCCTGGATGCGTTTCTGGGCCTCGGCCCGCTTAGAGCGGGCGATGAGGATGTTCTTCTTTCGCTTGGCCTCTTCGATCTTGTCGTTCAGCTGGCGGAGCGAGTGCTTGAGGGCCTCGGTCTCAGCCTTCTGTTTGGCCCACGTCTCATGCAGTTGCTGGGCGGCCTGGAGGTGCTCGTTGTAGCGCATGAGCGCCTGTTTGGCCAGGTCGTCCCGCCCCTCCTGGACGGCCAGCATGGCGCGGCGCTCCCAGTCCTCCGCATGCTTCTTTTCCGTCTCGGCGTCCTGCTGGAGCTTCTTTTGGTCGGCGATAGTGGACGCGACCTGCTGCTTCGCCTTGGCCAGCTGGCTCTTCATGTCCAGGATCAGCTGGTTGAGCATCTTCTCCGGGTTCTCGGCCCGGGAGATGAGGTCGTTGATGTTCGACCGCAGCATGGTCGAGAACCGATCAAAAATCCCCATGGGAGATCACCTTTCCCCGAACGTCGCCAGGGTGCCCAGATGGGAGGCCAGGGCCAGCGAGATCGAATCGAAGCTCGCCTCGAATTCGTTGTAGTCGAGGCTCTCCAGCTCCAGCGTGTCCGTGAGAACGATGTGGTCGCCCTCGAGCCCATAGGACCCGTGGACGAGCTCGCTGGCATTCAGCTCCAGGAGGTGCCGGAACAGATCGGCGCGCTTCCCGGCGTCGTCCGGAATCTCCATCACCCGGACCCGGAGGATCACGACCGGTTCCGCGTAGTGGACGACGACCTCCGCCGCGTCGGTCGTCTGCACGAGCCACAGCCCGGGCTCCACCTCCTCCGAGGTGCAGGTCCCCCCATCGAGGCGTTCTATGAACGAAACGATGTCGTCCTTGGTGACCATGGTTCCTCCGCCCCGCTAGGGTCGTCGCCGGCCGGTCCGGCGAAATCTAATGAGAGCCAACGCCGATCCAACCCGCCTCAGGCATCATAGGGCGGTGGGCGCCACAGCTTCCCAACCTTAGGTGCGTGCCCGACCGCCCCCGCCGAGGGGGCGGCACCACCGGCCGCGCCGTGGCGTTCGGCCAGGAGCTGCTCCGTGAAGTCCAGGCGGACCGCCAGGTCCTCCACCTGGTTGCGCTCCGCCACCAATGCCGCGACCGCTTCCTCGAGCCGAGCCAGCCGCGTCCGGTCGGTCAGGCCGTGCCGGCGGGCCGCCCGCCGGGAGAAGGCCCACGCCAGCGGCACGGCCAGAAGCGTGACGCCCGCCATGCCGCCGATGAAGAAGGCCACCCCCAACGCCATCGCGGGCTCCACGACCGCGGCCTCAGACCGGCGTCGCCGCGCCGGTCGTCTCCTCTGCGGCGTCGGCCGGGGGGTGATTGAGCTGTGCCCGCGCCAGGAGCCGTTCGGCAAACTCCAGCCGCTCATGCACCTCCGCCAACTGGTCCCCGAGCGGTCCGGTGCCGAGCCGTTCGGCCAGTTCGTCCACCCGCCGCTCCACCTCGTCGAGCCGGCGGGCGTCGCCGCCGCCGCTGATACGGCGCGCAAGCGCGGTTCCGATGGGGCCGACCAGAAAGGCCACGAGCACACCCGCCCCACCGAGGCAGGTCAGGGCCACGGCCGCCCACATCACGCCTTCAGCGTTCATACGACCTCCTCCACTGCTTCACCGCGGTGTCCGCAGGCCGGACTGGGACTCCCCGGTTTCGCCACCGGGCAGCTCGGCCTTTGGCAGTTGGGCTCGCGCCAGCAGGCGTTCCGTGAAATCCAGGCGTTCTTGGACCTCGAGAAGGTCGCGTTGGAGACCGTCCCAATTGCCGGAGCCTACCCGTTCGTGTTCGAGGTCCGCGACCCGGGCCTCCAATTCCTCGACCCGGCCCCGGTCTACCCCGCTCAAGCGCCTGGCAAAGGCGCGCACCAGGGGGAAGAGGATGATGGTCGCGGCGGTCAGCGCGGCCAGCGTGATGATAATGATCGCCTCTACCGGCGGACCGGTGCCGATCGCCACGATCGGAGGGAGCGGGGCGGGGCCTTGCAGCATCACGGATCGGTTCGCTCCCCGGCAACGGCTTCGCCGTTGCGCGGGAGGCCCTGGGGTGACTCCCGCACCTCGGACAGAATCCGCTCGGCAAAGTCCACGCGCTCCTCCAACTCCCCCATGCGCTCTACGTCCTGTTCCAGCGACGCGACTCGATGCTGCAGGTCCGCCAGCACTTCTCCCACCTGGTCGCTGGGGCGATGCCCGCCGATGCGCCGGGCCAGGGCCCGACCCAGCATGATGGTGACAATGAACCCGGCGATGGAGCCGATCACCGTCGCGATCTCGAATACGCCCGGATCCATCAGTCGGCCTCCTCCCGAATCGCTCAGGACCCCGTGACCGGCGTATCTGGCGCGGGGAGCTCCTCGCGGGGGGCCCGAGCCATGACGCGCTCTGCAAAGTCCACCCGCTCCTCCAACTCACGGAGCCGGTCCGTGAGCATGAGCGGGTCGGCCTCGTGGGACAGCGCTTCCAAATCCACCACCCGCTCACGCAGGTGTTCCAACGCCTCGATCACGTCCGGCGTGGACCCCTTGAGCCGACGATTGAAGTAGTTCAGGGCCAGGACCATGCCGTACCCGAGCCCCCCTGTAATGAGGAGGGTCATCATGACGCCGAACAACTCCCACACGTCACCCGACATGGTCACTCCTCAGTCGGCGTGACCGGCATCACCCGCCGGAGTGGTCTCCGGGGCCGACGCTCGATCGGTGATCAGGCGTTCCATGAACTCGATCCGCTCCTGAAGCTCGCCGACCTCGGCCCGGAGCTGGTCAATCTCCAGCAGCATCTCCGGTACGTCGTCCCGTCGGGGGCTCCCCCGCAGATGATCCGCCCAGGCCCGCCCGATGGGGCTGTAGGCGAGGAGAAACGCGAGGCCGCCGATGATGCTGGTGAAGGCGATAATGCTTCCGTCCATTCACACGCTCCGATCGATGATCAGCGCGCCGGCGTCCCACGGCGTCCGAGGGTGCCCGCCCCCAGGCGGGGGCCCGGACTCCAGGCGGTCCAACACGGCACGCACCTCGCGCCGGAGACTCGCCACTTCCCCACGAAGCCGGTCCAATGCCTCACTCCGCCGTTCCTCCGCCTCGAGCACGCGCCGATGCATCTCGGCCTCTCCCGCACGCATCCGGAGGGCCAACGCCGCGATCGTGACAACCAGAGCCGCCGCCCCAATGATCAGTCCGGCCACCAACGTCATGCCCCCGACACCACGCCCTCTTCGGGCGTGCGCTCGTCATCCCCCCGGTACTCCGGATAGCCCAGCGGCTCGTCCGTTCGCCACGTCAGCCGGTCGGGTCGGGCCAGGAGCCGCTCGGTGAATTCCAGCCGCTCCCGCGTCTCGGCGAGTTCGCCGGAGACTCGGTCGAGGGCCTCCTCCACGTCGGCGAGGCGCTGCTCCGTGGCACCGCCCTCGGACCCACCCTCCAGGCGCCGGGCCAGGGCCAGCCCAATCGGCGACCGGATCACCTTCACCATCCCGAAAATCAGGATCGCGACGACCGGGATCAATGGGGCAAGGTCGAAGGCGCCCGGCGGGATCTCCATGGCTTACAGCTCCTTTAGCACAAACGGGTTGATTCTTGGGCCTATACGCCCGTACGTTTCAGAATGTTTCATGGCAGATCAGGGCGTTCCGGCACCCCTTCCTTTGATCTGCACTAGGCGTTCCCGGGCTAGCCGCCGGCCGGTCGGGGTCGCGGCGAGGCCGCCACCGGCGGTCTCCCGGTAGCGGATGTCCATCGAGCGGCCGATTTCGCCCATCGTATCGATCACCTCATCGACGGGGATGGGAAACTCGACGCCGGCCATCGCCATCTCGATCCCCGCCAAGGCAATCGCCCCTCCGGTGGCATTCCGGTACACGCATGGCACCTCCACCAGCCCGCCGAGGGGGTCGCACACCAGCCCAAGGGTGCCCTGCATCGTGAGGGCGGCCGCGTGACCCGCTTGCGGGGGGGTCCCCCCTAAGATCTCGATTCCGGCGGCCGCCGCCATTGCCGCTGCGGCGCCCGTCTCCGCCTGGCACCCTCCTTCGGCACCCGACAGGCTGGCCCGTTGCGCGATCACCGCCCCAACCAGACCCGCGGCGGCGAGGCCGCTCACGAGGCAGGCGTCGGAGGCACCGATCCGCCCTCCTATGGAAAGGAGGACGCCCGGGAGCACCCCAGCCCCACCCGCGGTCGGGGCCGCGACGATCACCCCCATCGCGGCATTGACCTCCTGGACCGCGAGGGCGCCGGCCAGGACATCGCAGAAGAGGGTCCCCGCCAGCGGCCCCTTGGGCTCACGCATCTTGGCCGCGTCACCGCCGACCAGCCCGCTCACCGACCGGACGTCCCCGCCGAGACCCCGGGCGATGGCCTCGCGCATGACGGTGAGCGCCCGTCCGAGGGCGGCCTCGACCGCGCTGCGGTCCTTGATGCCCCGGTCTACCTCGGCCTGGAGGGCGAGTTCTCCCAGAGACACGGCACGACGCTCGGCCTCGCCGATCGCCTCTGCCAACGCCTCGAACATGCCGGCGTCGCCGGCGGCGGCGGGTGTCATGCGAGCCGTTCGATCACGCGCACCCATTGGGTGGCGTGGAGCGCTTCGATTCGGCGGCGGGCGTCGTCGGACGGCTCGGAGTCCAGCTCGTACAGATGAATCGCCGAACCGCCCTTTCGGCGGCGCGAGACACGCAGGGTCGCGATGTTGGTGCCGTCTCCAGCGAGGATCTGGCTGACGGCGGCGACGGTCCCGGGTGCGTCTGCGGCGGCGAAGACCAGCGTCGGGAAGGCCCCGGTGACCTCGACGGGAAAGCCGTCGATCGCCGAGACGAGGATGCGCCCCGCGCCGAGGGAGGAACCGGTCACCATCGCCTTTCGGCCGGCGCGCTCGACCGTAATGCGTGCCGAGTTGGGATGGCTCACGCCCCGCAGCTTGGCGTTTTCGAAGGTCACCCCAAGGCCAGCGTCCGCCGCCAGGCGGAGGCTCTCGCGCAGGCGTTCGTCATCCGGATGGAAGCCGAGGAGGCCGCCGGCGATGGCCCGATCCGTCCCGTGCCCCACCCCCGTCCGGGCGAAGGACCCGTGCAGCTCGACGTGCGCCCGTTCGGGCTGGCCCGCCACCAGGCCGCGGGCAAAGAGGCCAAGGCGACAGGCCCCCGCCGTATGTGACGACGAGGGCCCCACCATGACCGGCCCGATGATATCGAGAATGGAGACCATCTCGCCCCGGCTACATCAACTCCACGGACTCGATGGCACCCAGCGAGACCGCGATTTCAGTCGTTTCGTCGCCCGGCGGCTGCAAGTAGACCTCGTGCGCGGTGACGTGCGTGTCGACACTCGTCGGAATCCCCACCACTTCCGTCCGGTTGGTGGTCGTGATCCGTACCAGCTGCTCGTTCCCACCGGCGAAGCCTAGGAGCGCTACGATCTTTTCGTACGTCATCCGTTCCTCCGGTTGGAGTCGCCCGTGCCAATGTAACTAGCTGACCTCCCGCGTGTGGGCGCCGCCGAGGTGCTCCAGGATGTAATCCGTCAACAACCGCCGCAGGTGTCGGGAGGTGTTGCCGCCAAAGATGCCGTGGGTTCGGTTGGGGTACTCCATCAATGTGAATTGCTTGTTGGCCGCCACCAAGGCGTTGATCAGCGCCTCGGTGTTTTGCACATGCACGTTGTCGTCACCGGTGCCGTGCACCACCAGCAGGTCTCCGTCTAGATTCTTGGCGTAGGTCAACGGCGACCCCTCGTCGTAGCCCTCGGCATTGTCCTGGGGGAGGCCGTTGTAGCGCTCGGTATAGATGGTGTCGTAGTACTTCCAGTGCGTCACCGGCGCCACCGCCACCGCCGTGGAGTACACGTCGGGATGCTGGAACAGGGCGTTGAGGCTCATGAAGCCGCCGTAGCTCCAGCCCCAGATCCCCACCCGGTCCGGATCGATGTACGGCCGCCCGGCGAGCGCCTTGGCCGCCGCCGCCTGATCCGCCGTTTCGACCACGCCCAGCCGGCCGTAGATGATCTTGCGCCAATCCCGCCCCCGGGCGCCCGTCCCCCGGTTGTCCACGCTGGCGACGATCACGTCGTGCTGTGTCAGGAGGAGGTGCCAGAGGTAGGTCGACCCACCCCAGGCGTCCCGCACGGTCTGACTTCCGGGACCGCCATATACGTAGAACAGGATGGGGTATTGTCGGGTGCTGTCGAACCCCGGAGGCTTCATGATCCAGGCGTTGAACGCCAGACCGTCGCCCGCGTCGACTCGGAGAAACTCGCTGGGCCCCCGTCGCAGCGCCGCCACGTGCGCCCGTAGTGTATCGTTGGCCACGACCGTCCGCACGACCTGGTGGTCCGGGAGGGAGATGAGGTCCGTGACTGTCGGCGTTCGGAAGGTACTGAACGCGTGGAAGGCCCACGCCATGGTGGGGGCCACGTCATAGCCGTGCGACCCCGCCTGATCCTTCGGTGAGAGACGCTCGGCGCGGCCGGTGCCGGACAACGGCGTGCGGAAGAGATAGCGCTGGGTCGGGTCGTCGGGCGAGGCGATGTAGTAGAGCCACCGCTCGCCGGGGTCGACGCCCACGACGCTCAAGACGTCGAAGTCTCCCGGCGTCAGAAGACGGACCGCCTTCCCATCGCGCGACACCCGATAGACGTGCATCCACCCGTCCCGCTCGCTGGTCCACAGGAACGCCTTCCCCCCCTCGAGCCAGCGGAAATCGTCGACTGTCTCGACCCACGCGCTGTCCCGCTCCACCAGGATGCGCCGGGTGGTGCCGTCGGCGGCATCGCCCATGAGGAGCTCGTCGGTGTTCTGCAGCCGGTTGAGGCGTTGCAGGACGATCTCCTCGGAATTGGCGGCCCACTCCATTCGGGCCAGATAATGCTCCCGCGGGTCACCCGCCAGAATGAACCAGCGAACGCTCCCGCCGGCCGAGGGCACCACACCCATCCGGGCGGCGGAGTTGGTCTGGCCCGCCTTCGGGTATTGGACCGGAGTCACCACCGAGTAGAGGGAGTCCGTCGTGTCCAGGAGATCGAAGTCTCGCACTCCGCTGGCATCCAACTGCCAGAAGGCGATCCGCTGGCCGTCGGGGCTCCACCGCCACCCGTCCCGGAGGCCGAGCTCTTCCTCATAGACCCAGTCGAACGTCCCATTGATGATGGTGCGCGACCCGTCCGACGTGAGTCGGGTGATTCGTCCGGTCGTTAGGTCCTCGACATAGAGGTCGTGGTCCCGGACGTACCCCACCCGCCGACCGTCGGGCGAGAACTTGGCGAACATGAGGGTCGAGGGCGCCGCGTCGGGGCCGCCGAGCTTCTGAAGAAGGCCGCTGGCGCGGTTCAACACCCAGTAGTCGCCACGGGTGTTCCGCCGCCAGACTCGCTCGGAGTTGGTGAAGATGAGGAGTCGGGAAAGGTCGTCGCTCCACTCGTAGTCCTCGATCGCGAGCGGGGCCGTATCCCGTGGCGGCGTCAACTCGGCGGCCGAGACCAGGACCCGCCGGTCGCCGGTGGTAGTCTGGTAGCGGACGATGTCCCTCCCCGTCCCGTCCGCGGTGCGTTCCAGAGTCGTGTAGGCCTCCCCGTCCTCGAGCCAGCGCGTGGGGCCAAAGCGCTCGCTCCGGAAGTCCGACGACGCGTAGATCCGATCGACGGTCAGGGCGCCGGGGTCGGCCTGCTGGGCGGGGAGGACGGGCGTCCAGGTGAGTGCCGCGGCGAGGGCAAGGACGAGAGAGCGTTTCACAGAGGTCTCGCGGTTGGAGGACGGGACGGGCGGTACTGCGGAAGTTTAGGTCCTGTCGGGAGGGGGCTCAAGCCGGGTGCGGTCGCGGGCCTGGGCCACGAGCCGTTCCGTAAAGTCCAAGCGCTCCTCGGTTTCTTCCAAGCGGTGGCGCAGCTCCGACACTTCGTCCCGGAGCTCGGCGACGGCCACGGACTCGCCCTCCTCGGAACGGCCCGCGAGCCGGTGCGCCAGCGCCTTCCCCAACGGCCCTCGGAGGATGAAGACTGCGGCGGCAGAGAGGAAGAGGGTCATCGGGATCAGGGGTTCGAGGCCGTTCATGCGTTCGCTCGCGCTAAGGATTCAGGAGGCCCGCTCCGCCGGGGCGGGAGTCACCAACCGGTGTAGGAACCGGCCGGTATGCGAGGCGGTCACGTGCGCCACCGTCTCCGGCGCCCCCTCGGCCACGACCGTGCCACCCCGCTCGCCCCCCTCGGGGCCCAAGTCCACGATCCAGTCGGCGGTCTTGATCACGTCGAGGTTGTGTTCGATGACGATGACACTATTGCCCTTGTCCACCAGGCGGTGGAGCACCTCGAGGAGGAGACGGACGTCTTCGAAGTGGAGACCCGTCGTTGGCTCGTCCAGGATATAGAGCGTCCGCCCCGTGTCCCGCTTGGCCAACTCGGTCGCTAGCTTGACCCGTTGCGCCTCGCCGCCCGAGAGGGTGGTCGCCGACTGCCCCAGGTGGATATACCCCAGGCCAACGTCGTTCAACAGCTCGAGCTTGTCGGCGATGCGGCGCTGATGGCCAAAGAAATCGAGCGCGTCCGCCACCGTGAGATCGAGGACGTCTGCGATGCTCCGCCCCTTGTACCGCACCTCCAGGGTCTCCCGGTTGTAGCGCCGGCCCTTGCAGATCTCGCACGGCACGTACACGTCAGGTAGGAAGTGCATCTCGATCTTCACCAGGCCGTCGCCCTGACAAGACTCGCAGCGGCCGCCCTTTACATTAAAGGAAAAGCGGCCGGGCCCATAGCCCCGCATCTTGGCCTCCGGGAGGGAGGCAAACAGCTCTCGGATCGGGGTGAACAGACCGGTGTACGTGGCCGGATTGGAGCGCGGGGTGCGCCCGATCGGGCTCTGGTCGATGTCGATCACCTTGTCGATCTCGTCGATGCCCTCCACCCGCCGGTGCTGGCCCGGCACGACCTTGGCTCGGTAGAATTGCCGCGCCAGGGCACGGTAGAGGATGTCGGTCACCAGGCTGGACTTGCCGGACCCGGAGACGCCGGTCACCGCGACGAAGAGCCCCAGCGGGAAATCCACCGTCAAGTCCTGAAGGTTGTTCTCCCGCGCGCCTACGACTCGGAGCACCCGCTTGGGATCGGGACTCCGGCGGCCGCGCGGCAGCGGGATGCGGAGCTCGCCCCGGAGATACCGGGCGGTGAGGGAGGAGGGGTGTTGGAGGATCTGGTCGACTCCGCCCTCCGCCACCACCTCCCCTCCAAAACGGCCGGCCCGCGGCCCGAGGTCGATGACATGGTCGGCCGATCGGATGGTCTCCTCGTCGTGCTCCACCACGATCACGGTGTTGCCCAGGTCCCGGAGCTCCGTGAGCGTCTCGAGGAGGCGCCGATTGTCACGCTGGTGGAGCCCGATGCTCGGCTCATCCAGGATGTACAGTACCCCGACGAGCCGCGAGCCGATCTGGGTCGCCAGGCGGATCCGCTGCGCCTCGCCTCCCGAAAGGGACCCGGCGGACCGGCCCAGCGTCAAGTATTCCAGCCCGACGTTTCGAAGAAAGCGGAGCCGGTCGCACACCTCCTTGAGGATCGGCCCGGCGATTTCCGGATCCAGCCCCGCTTGCCCCTCGTCGCGCAGTGGGATCCCCTCGAAGAACGCGAGCGCCTGCTCGATGGAATCCTCGGCGATTTCCCCAATGCTGCGTCCGTCGACAAGTACCGAGAGGCTCTCGGGTCGGAGGCGCTTCCCTCCGCATGCCGGGCACGCAGTCTCGACCATGTACTCCTCCAGCGACCCCCGGACCGCATCGCTGGTCGATTCCCGATAGCGCCGCTGGACGTTCTCGAGGATCCCCTCCCACTCCGACTCGTAGGACTTCCGGCCGGTGGCCTGGAAGGTCAACACCTTCCCCGGGGCGCCGAACAGCAGGGCCCGACGCGCGGCCTCTGGGAGTTCCCCCCAGGCCTTCTTGGGATCGAATCCGAACGCCTCGGCGAGGGTCGGAAGCACGACCTTCCGCAGGTAGCCGTTGGGCTCACCCCAGGGAAGCACTACGCCCTCGAGAATGGAGATCCGCGGGTCGCCCAGCACCAGGTCGGCGTTCACGACCCGCTGAGTCCCCAGGCCGTGACACTCCGGACACACCCCAAACGGGGAGTTGAAGGAGAACTGGCGCGGTTCGAGTTCCGGCAGGGAGAGGCCACACCGCGGGCAGGCAAACCGCTCGGAGAACAAGACCGACTCGGGGTCGCCTCCCCCCTCGCCGTAGCGGAGGACCTCGACCGTCCCGTCGGCGACCTTGAGGGCCGTTTCCACCGAATCGAACAGGCGCGACCGATCGGCGGGCCGGACGACCAGACGGTCGACCACGACGGCGATCGTGTGGTTCTGGCGCCGATGGAGGCGGGGCACCTCGTTCAAGTCATGGGTGGTTCCGTCCACTCGAACGCGGACGAAGCCGCGCTTCCGGATATCCTCGAAAAGGTCTCGGAACTCCCCCTTCCGGCCCCGGACCAGCGGCGCCAGTACCTCGATCCGGGTGCCCTCCGGCCAGCCGACGATGGCATCGGCGATTTGAGTGGGACTCTGGCGTTCTACCGGACTCCCGTCGTTGGGGCAATGAGGCACGCCGACGCGAGCCCACAGGAGCCGGAGGTAGTCGTAGATCTCGGTGACCGTCCCGACCGTCGAACGCGGATTGTGCCCGGTGGTCTTCTGTTCGATTGAGATGGCGGGCGAAAGCCCCTCAATGGCGTCGACATCCGGCTTCTCCATGAGGCCCAGAAATTGCCTGGCGTAGGCGGACAGCGACTCGACATAGCGGCGCTGCCCCTCGGCATAGATGGTATCGAAGGCCAGGGAGGACTTTCCGGAGCCGGAAAGGCCGGTTATGACGGTGAGGCGGTTGCGCGGGATGGACACCGTGATGTCCTTGAGGTTGTGCTCCCGCGCACCGCGGACGACCAGGAACTCTTCGGGCATAAGCCCCGAAACGTAGGCCGTCCGAGGGTCCGATACAACCTGGTGGGTGGCGACGCGCAAGCTGCGCCCGGAGCGCGGGGCGCCTTCCGCTCCCTCGATCCACGGTTAGCATATAGGGGCTCGGCCCCACCGAGCCAGACGACGGACTCATTCCCACGCCGCGCCAGGCGGCGTCATGGAGGTTGGATGCGCCGGTCCCGCCGCAGCCGGATCACTGGCCGCGAGTACGCGATCGCCGAATTGTTCGACACCACCGGCCTCGAGGCGGAGCCCCTCTCCTCGGCGCCGGATGAGGCGTTCCCCTTGCGCCCCTTTGCCAGCGGCAATCCGTACCACGAGGAGCTGGCCAACCCCCCTGTCAACGCCCTGGAAGACGACCCCGTGCGGCTTCACCGGCGCGCCCGGCGGGCCGCCAGGCGCGGCCGGCGGACCGACGCGCTGAGCGCCTACCGGGAGCTTCTCGAGCTGGCCCCCGATCACATCGAAGGCCGGTTGGAGCTGGCACGCTTGTATGAGAGCGGGGACGCAGGCGCGGAAGCCCTGGGGCAACTGGACGAAGCGGTGGCTTCGGCCCCCGGGCGCGTGGACCTCCTCGTGGCCCGGGGCGCCCTGCACGGGCGCATGAAGGACTATCGGGCCGCAGAGGAGGACCTCCGGCATGCCATCGCAACGGACCCCGACCATGCCGACGCCTGGTTCAATCTCGGGGTGGTGCAGCTCCGCCGGGGCCGGCTGGCGGACGCGGTGGGCTCCTACCGCCGCAGCCTGGCCACGGACGACGAGCAACCCGACGCCTGGTACTATCTGGGAGAGGCGCTCCATCAACTCGGCGACATCGACGGCGCTACCCAGGCCCTGGAGCAGGCGTCCGCCCAGCGGCCGTCCGACCCCCGACCCTACCAGCTCCTGGGACGGATCCTCGACCGGTGTGCCCGGACCGACGAGGCGAAGGCGATGTATCGGAAGGCCCGGGAGGTAGCCCAGCGTTGATCCGGGTGGTCGTCGATGACCTCGGGTTTCTCGAGGTCGATGCCGTGGTCCGCCCCGCCAATGACACCCTCGAGCCGGTTTCCTCGGCGGCGGTGCGCCTGGACCACCTCGCCGGCGAGGAGCTCCGCAGCCAGCGCCGCGTGCATGCCGCCCTCGAGGTCGGCTCCGCGGTCGTTACGGCCGGAGGCGACCTGGCCGCACCGTTCGTCCTCCATATCGTCATTCGCAGTCAGGCGGAGAACGTCACCCGCGCAGCACTGGCGCGGGCGTTGAGTTCGGCCTGGCACCGGGCGGCGGAGTGGGAGCTAGCGCGGGTGGCCCTTCCCCTCGTCGGGACGGGGGCGGGTCAGCTGTCGCCGGAAGACGCCGTCGTGCTCCTCGTCGAATCCCTCCAGCAGGTCGAGGCCGGTGGACATCCCCAGGATGTCCTCCTCGTCGTCGACGGCGAACGTGAGCGCGAGGAGGTCGAAGGCTTGGTGTCGAGGGCCAGCTCCTGACTCGGCGGCATATGGGAGCGGCGGCGGTCGTGCTCTGGGTGCTGGCCCTCGGATGGCTGGTGCGTCGGGAGTACTTTCGGCCGCCGGCTGACGTCCTCCTGGACGCCGCCCTCACCATCCCCCCCGGTGGGACGTTCCTGGCGGCCAGGGTCGATGGCGAGCAGATCGGTACCGCCTCGATGACGGCCGACACTCTTGCCGACGGGTTTCGGATCATCGCCCGGCACGACCTCGATCTCCCCTTTGCGGACCGTGCGTTTCACCTGGTGTCCGTCTCGGACGCCGAGTACAGCCGCGATCTGCGACTCCGCACCTTTACCTCCCGCCTCACCGCCGGGGACGAGCCCTATGTCATCACCGGCGCGGTCACCGGCGACTCCCTCCTCACCGTGCGGGCCGGCCCGGCCAATTCTCCGCCCGACATCACGCTTCGCCAGCCGTTGTCGGGACCGATCGGCCTGGCCGGCGTGGAGCCGTTCATGGCCGCACTCCACGGGGCGCTGGCCGTCGGAAGTGCGGTGAACGCACGCGTCTTCGACCCCGCGACGCTCACACTTCGATACGACACGCTCCGGGTGCGGCAGGACTCCGTCTTCATCGTGGCCGACAGCGCCGATCTGGACAGTGCGACCGGCACCTGGGTCCCCGCGACGTTCGATACGCTCCGGGCGTATCGCCTGACACACCTGGTGCACGGCCTCCCGGAGACTCTGTGGGTGGATGCCTCCGGCTTCGTCGTCCGGGGCGAGACCCCGGCCGGGGCGGCCGTGGAACGGAGCGCGTTCGAACTGGTGAGTGAGAACTACCGGCGGCGCGGCATCATCGGGGTCGCGCGCCCGGCAGCCTGGCCCGCCCTCACCGGGCCGGCACCGTCCGGGGTACCTGGGTTCACGGGGCTGCGGGTGCTCCTCGAAGGCCTTTCGCTGGGCCCCGATCCTGGATACCTGGACACGCCGTGGCAGCACGCTCTCGGGGACACGCTCGAGACCTATCAGAAGGCGCGAGACACCCTCCCGGTGCTCGTCGAGGACTACCGGCTCCCATCCCCCGATCGCGAGGCGTGGGCCCTCCTCACGCCGGGCCCGTACGATGGGAGCGACCCGCGCGTGGCTGCGCAGGCACGCCGGGTCGTGGGTAGCCGCGCCCGTTCGGTCGCCGCCGTGGCGGCCCTGATCGAATGGATCCATGCGAACATCCGCCCTGACCCCGAGCCGAACCTCCTCGGTCCCCGGGAGGCCTCCCGGGTCCTCGACCGGCGCTTGGGCGACGCAAGCGGGCAGGCCGTGCTCTTCGTGGCGATGGCACGCGCCGTGGGGCTCCCGGCGCGCCCGGTCGCAGGGCTCCTCCTTTCGGGGGACCGATTCCACTACCATTGCTGGGCAGAGGTGTGGCTCGGCGAATGGGTGCCGGTGGATCCTGCGCTCGGCCAACGCTTTGCCGATCCAGGACACCTGCGCCTCGCCGTCGGCACCCTCGGGCTCCCGGCGGCCCTGGCTCCGTGGATCGGGCGGTTGCGCCCGCGAGTCCTGTCACGAGAGAACCAACGATGATACGGCTCAACGACCTGACCAAGCGGTATGGAACATTCACCGCGGTCAACCACGTTAATCTCGTGGTCCCCCAGGGGGAGTTGTTCGGCTTCCTCGGGCCGAATGGCGCCGGGAAGACGACCACGCTCCGGATGATCGCGGGCATCCTCCGCCCTTCCAGTGGGACGGTCACCATCGGCAGCATCGACATTCAGGACGACCCGATCGGTGCCAAGGCCAAATTGGGCTTCATCCCCGATCGCCCATTCGTCTACGACAAGCTCACTGGTGCGGAGTTTCTCCGATTCGTCGCAGCCCTCTACGGCCAGGACGGCCCGGAAGTGGACCACCGCATCGAAGAGTTGTTGGAGTTGTTCGAGCTGGCCCCGTGGAAAGACGAGCTGACGGAATCGTACAGCCACGGGATGCGGCAGAAGCTGATTATCTCGAGTGCCCTGGTTCACCGTCCGGCCGTCATCGTGGTGGACGAGCCGATGGTCGGCCTCGACCCGCGGAGTGCCAAGCTCCTGAAGGTGCTGTTCCGCCAGTTCGTCGACCGGGGCGGGACGGTGCTCATGAGCACGCATACCCTGGAGGTGGCGGAAGCGATGTGCGACCGGATCGCCATCATCCAAGAGGGGAACATCGTGACCAGAGGGACGATGGCCGAGCTCCGTGCCGAGTCGGGGGACGAGGGGCTGAGCCTCGAAGACTTGTTCCTCCGACGCACCGGGGGCGCGGAGACGGGTGAGTTGAGCGGAGTCCTTGAGTAGGCGGGGACCGCGGAGACCGTTGGGGGGAGAGTGGTTCAATGAGTGATGCCATCTCCCCCTCCTCGCCCCGCCAACCCGGCCTGCTCGGCATCCTCGACCCGAAGT
>Ga0210123_1000718_pt1 | contig 19267 bp, 12 predicted proteins | sample Muzzi_PWB_D2_FD_185535 | JGI IMG/M metagenome (GOLD analysis project Ga0210123, IMG submission 185535) | Wetland microbial communities from San Francisco Bay, California, USA, that impact long-term carbon sequestration - Muzzi_PWB_D2 (SPAdes) | ecosystem: Environmental > Aquatic > Marine >... | reverse complement strand
TGCGCAGCCGGATTACCTGGGTGCGAATCAGTTGTTGTGCTTCGGTTTTCAGCTTGCGTGCATCGATTTTTTCCATGCATGCTGCTTAGCATATTTTGTCCAAAATAGGAACGATTTGTTCGTGTTTTTTATTGCCGGGTTAATAATGTTGCAATTTGCGACTAAATGTTTTACATTTGCAACAAATAATTGGAGGTGCAAATATGACAACAGCTGTCAGGGTGTCTGAGGATTTGGTCAAACAGGCCAAAATTTATAGCAAAATTGACAAAAGATCAGTTACTGGCCAAATTGAATATTGGGCCATGATTGGAAAATGCGCCGAGCAAAATCCCGACCTTACATACAGCTTAATCAAGGAAATATTCATAGGTCTTACCGAATTAGAGCAGGGTGAATACTCCGAATATAAATTGGGGTAATGGCATATGAAAATTATTCAATCTCGATCTTTCGAACAACGGGTTAAAAAGTTTAATCAAGCTCAGAAAATTATTCTTGATGAGCAGATAAAGATAATACTCGAAAATCCAGATATCGGTGATGAAAAAAAAGGTGACTTGAGCGAAGTATATGTGCACAAATTTAAGATTAAGACTTTTCAATATCTTTTAGCTTACCGTTTCAATGAAGAAAAACTCGAGCTGATAATGATTGGCCCTCACCAAAATTATTACAGAGATTTAAAGAAATATCTGAAAAAGAGGTGAGCGAATCGGGTAGCCGGGGGGTTTTATCCCCCCAGCCCCCACACCACCCCAGCGAGCGGGTCCGCACTGGGCGGTTCCCAAAGCCGTCCGGGCCGTAGCCGGGATATTGAATGATCGACCATAGCTCTTTGACAGATACTACAGGCGACCATCAGGGGCACAGCGGATTCATATTGCGCCAAGCAAGAAATAATTGGCCTGGTCGGCCGTGACTGCTTGAGCCTATGATCACTGGCACCTGCCCTGAGTTCGGCCCTTCACCATGTCCCGGGCATTACCCCGGGCGTTGGGCTACTATGGCCTCTGCTGACTTCTGCCTGCTACTAGACCGGTTACCCGGAATAGCGCTGCTTAGGCTTTCGATACCGTGCTCATCCTGTTTGGCCCACTTTGTTCTTAGCGCATCCATGGGCAGGTGCTTTCCCGCAGATGCTGGGACTTTTTATACCGGTTGTCCCTGCCGGTGAGTTCACTGGATAAAGCTTTTGGGTATCGTCGCCTGGCCGCCTTGGCAGGCAGATCTCCCCGGATAAGAACGCGAACTGTCGCTGCACAACCGCGTCATTTACCCTATCTCCTGAACCCGGGGCTTTGTTATGTTGTGCTAACTTACCCGGAGACTGGGCCTTATATGACGTTTCTGTTCGTCGGCTCACAGCTTTGCACTCGGACTTCCTTCAGACGGGGCCTCGCGACACCGCCCTTGTCGTCGGCTAATGTTTGGGTTAGGATCTAATGATCGTAACCGGGTTCACACATAGGGGACTTTCACCCCATAAGTTCACGCCCATGCCGGGCGTACACAACTGCGTTCAGTCCGACTCGCTTCGCTCGCAGCTGACGCAGAGCGTTCTGTCTTTGGAAAAAATGTTGCGTATTGCGCAATATGCCATATAACATATCTATGATAAAATCATTTAAGCATAAAGGGCTGCGAAAATTCTTCGAAAAGGGTAGTTTGTCCGGAATTCAACCAGATCATAAACAGAAGTTGAGACTACGCTTAATTGCACATGATACAGCGACATGTATTGAAGATATGAATACTCCGGGTTGGCGACTCCATAGTTTAAAAGGTGATCGTCAAGGATTGTGGGCGATTGATGTTCACCGTAATTGGCGAATCGTTTTTGAATTTAAAGATGGTAACGCCTATATTGTAGACTATGAGGATTATCACTAATGGCTATGTATAACCCTCCCCATCCAGGGGAATTTATTCAAGAAGTTTATTTGGAACCACTGGGTGTTTCGCCCAGGAGTGTTGCCTTGCGGCTTAAAGTTTCACCTTCAACATTTATAAGAATATTGAAGGGACAAAGTTCCATAAGCCCGGCAATGGCTCTCCGTTTATCCAAATGCCTAGGGCGAAGTCCTGAAAGTTGGCTTCACATGCAGGATAATTATAATCTTTGGCATGCAAAACAAAATGTTGATCTTTCAGAGATAGAGCCCATTCAGGTATCAGCATAAACGTATTGCTCATCCAGCCTGCCGTTTAAGCCCCACCACATAAAGCAACAGGTTGACCAGGTAGTGAACCCCTGCCCCCAGGATAAAGATACCTATGGCCTGCTGCCAAGTAGGCCGGAAAAAAACCAGCATGGTCACAAGGCAGCCGACGACAGAGTCAGCCTGATCCAGGAAGAGGAAGAGAAATCCTAAGGGACCACGGGCGTTTTTGCCGGGGGGGATATCGATGCGGCGTTTGATGTAGGAGTTGGGCAACTCAAATAGGACGTAGCCGAACCCCCAGACGGCGCCGTAAAACAAGGCATGGAGGGGGAACCGCCAGGCGCGGTAGTCGACTACCGACAAGTTGTGAGCCCAGCCGTACCGGCGGGCCAGGTGGACGAAGAAAGTCATCCACAGGGCGGTGAGGATGATCATGCCGAAAAAACCCTGCCAGGTTTTGTGGTCGCCCAGCAGGCGCTTGCCGTCTGAGGCCAGACGGCCGTGGTCCATGGGAGCGTTCCAGCGGCGAACCAGGGGCAGTTTGACGTAGATCATGTTGCAGACGCCGCCGCAGATCACCGGCAGCAGGAAGAGGGAGAGCTGGAGGGTGGCCTTGAGCATGGGGCTATGACCCGGGGTTCGGGGGCTGGGTGGCGGTGGCCACGGCGGCGCCGTAACGCACCAGGGTTTCGACGCCCTGGTTGGATTTTTCCAGGATGTCCGCATCCACTGCCACGCGGTGGGGTTCCAGGATCAGCAGGACCGTGGAGCCGCCGAACTGGAAATAGCCTTTTTCCCCACCCCGAGCGCAGGGGCCGCCACTGGGTTGGTCCTGGACGATGGAGCCCACGATGAGGGCGCCCACTTCCACCTGGATCATGGTGCCGAAACAGGGGCTCTGGACAAAACACCACTGGCGGTAGTTGGTGGCCAGGATATCTTGCTTGTGCTGCAGGGCCAGGGGGTTGACCGAGTGCAGGGGACCGGGCAGGGTGTGCACCGGGCCCTGGATGCCGTCGTCGGCATAGCCGAAGCGGTGGTAGTCGCAAGGCGCCAGGCGGAAGCAGAAGCACAGTCCGCCGCGGAAGCGGTGGTCCAGGGCGGTGGTACCCAGCAGTTGGGCGAGGGACCAGCGGTTGCCTTTGACGTTGAGCCGGGTCTCCTGGTTGAGCTGGAAGATCTGCAGGCGGCTGTCGGCCGGGGAGACCAGGCGGCAGGGATCGCGGTCCACGGGGCGCGCTTGGGGTTTGAGGCGGCGGATGAAGAAGTCGTTGAAACAGGCGAATCCGTCTTCAGGCACCAGGGCTTCGGATAGGTCGATGCCGTATTGATCGATAAAGCCGGGGATCTGGCGGCGGCTCCAGGGGTGTTTTTGCAGCCGGCCGTAGAGTTTGGAGACCGGCGGCCGGCTCAGCAGCAGGCCGGTGATTCTGCGGCCCAGGGACGACTGGTAGCAAAGGTCCATGAGGCGGCGGCCGTAAACGTTTTCCTGTTCCATGCAGGCGTTGCCGCGGTTGTAGAGGGGGATCTGCTCCTGCGGTGCGGGGTGTGTCAATTTTTCACCAGCCAGGCTAGGGTTAATCCGATGGCCAACAACGTGAAGAAGGCGTAGGCCGCACCGCGGGGCTTTGGTATGGGCACCCGCAGGACGAACATCAGGGCCATGGCCGCCACTGCCGCGCGGATGGTCCCATGAGAGGCCGCGGGTCCAAGGACGCCGGAGAGCAGCAACAGCAACGGAAACACCAGGGCGGCGTAGGTCACCGGCAGGCCGGTGTACGTTTTCATCGGCTGCCGGGCGCCGGTGCGGGTCTGGTTGAAATGGGCCAGCCGCATGGCGGCGGCGCAGACGTACAGGCCGAAAAGGATGAAATCCGGACCCTGGTCGAACCCGCTGTGCAGCAGGATCATCGGGGGGACAAACCCGAAGGCGGCCATGTCCGCCAGGGAGTCGATCTGCAGGCCGAAGGTTTTTTCCGCTGCGCTGCGGTTGAACCGGCGCGCCACCCAGCCGTCGAAAAGATCACAAATGCCGCTGTAGATCAAGCAGATCATGGCCGCGGGGAGTTGCTGCCGATAGGAGAGGATGGCGGCGGCCAGGGCCAGGATCAGTCCCAGGAAGGTGATGGCGCCTGGCAGGTTGTAGGTTCCGATGATCATTCTGTCTCCTTGAGAGGTTCGCGTTGGAGCCGGTCAGTTGTGCGTTTGCAATAAAAATTGCTTACATCCGCTGCATGACGCTGTCCAGTATCAGGGCGACCAACGGCAGTACGAAGAACAAAAAACCGGGCAGATAGAAGGCCCTGGCCCGCTCGCGGCTTGGTTGCGCCAAAAGCTTTTTATAGAGTAAGGCGAGCCAGGCTGTTGTTGCGGCCAGCGCCCAGATAAAAAGTGCGGGTCGGCCCATGGCGTTCCACAATTGGATGCCTGCCAGGGTTGAAGCCAGGTTGATGGCCGCTGCGGTCAAGGCCGCCTTTTGGGCGCCCCAGGCGTTGGAGAGGGAGGGGAACCCTTCGTCTTCCTGGGGGGCGTGGATGCTGTGGCTGATGTCGTGGGCCACTACCGCCAGGCCCACGAACAGGGCCATCCGGATGAAGACGGAGTGCCATCCGCCGGCGTAGACGGGGATGGCGAAGAAGACGGCGTTGACCGCCCAGGGATGCAGGATCTGGGGCAAATGGGTGCGGAAGCGGTAGTAGAGCCAGTATCCGACGATGAGCATGGCCACCAGGAAGTAATGGGGGCCCATGATGTTCAATACCAACAGGAGCAGGGTGCCGAGGTAGACGGCCTTTTTGATGGCGGCGGGATCGATGCGTCCGCTGGCCATGCCGCGGTCGGGGTGGGTGTGGCGGTCCCTGGGCAGGTCGGCCAGGTCGTCGGTCATGCGCAGGACGATGAGGCCCAGGGCGGTGCTGAAGGCGCCGATGCCGGCTTTGAGCCAGGCGAATTCCGCCACCAGGGAGGGGGCGCCGTAGAGTATGGCCGCCAGGGGCAGCACGGCCTTTAAAGGGCATCTTTCGGCGATGAAGGCTGTCGCGTTGCGCCACATGGAATCAGTTTCCTTTTTCCGTGGGTCTCAGGTTCACCCGGCCGGCGTGGCCGTCCAGTTCTACCCGCATACCGTCCTGGATCAGGCGGGTGGCGTTATCCACGCCCGCCACGGCGGGGATGCCGAATTCGCGGGCCACGATGGCGCCGTGGGAGAGCAGTCCGCCGCGCTCCAGGATCAGGCCGCCGGCGATGGAGAACAGGGGCGTCCAGCCTGGGTCGGTGGCCCGGGTGACGAGGATCTCGCCGGATTGCAGGCGGTCTCCCTGCAGGGGGTCCAGGATGACCCGCGCCCGGGCGGTGAGGCGGCCCCCGGAGACGGCCGTGCCCGCGAGGGTGCCGGGGGCGGCCTCGGTGGATGGTGCCTCGGCCGGTGGTGCAAAGCGGGCGACGGCATCGTGCTCCAGGAAGAAGAAGCTGGGGGGATCGATGGCGGCGTTCTCCTTCCAGGTCTTCTTGCGGGCGGCGATCCGGTCCGTCGGGGGTTCCGATGACTGGCATCCATTGTCGATCATATGGCGAATCTCTTCCAGGTGCAGGTAGAAAATCTCCCCTTTCTCAGTCAGATGGCCGCGGGACTGGAGCTTGCGGCCCAGGGCCAGGACCATCAGGCGCATCTCGCCGAAGAGCAAGCTTTGCAGCAGGCGCCCGCGTTCGCGCAGGTCCACGGCCTGCTGGGCCTTGCGGACGATCCAATGATAGACCCATCTTTGCATGGGATGCAGGCGCTGCAGCAGGTCGCGGGTGAAGGCCCGGCGTATTTGGCGGTGGGCCCTGATCTTCTGCATGGGGTGTTCCACTTGGGAGGCGGCATAGCTTTGCACCAAGTCCCAGAAGAGGTCGCGGCGCTCCACAAAGGTGGGCGCCACCAGCATGCAGTCGTGATAGCAGCGGCCGCCGAAGCGGGCCATGAAGCGGGCCACCAGGTCGCGCAGATGCGGAGGCAGGGCCTGCTCCAGGCGTTCGTAGTCCCCTTTCTCCAGCAAAGGTTTGAGTTCGGGGTCCGCTGCGATGCCTTGGGATGCCTCCCAGATGAGCACCGAGGGCTGCAGGCTGATGAGATCGAGGCCCTGGTACAGTTGGGCCGCCACGCGTTCGGGATCTTGCCTAAGCCACGTGCGGGTGAGCAGGTCCAGCAGGCCGGGCAGGATCATCACCGCCACGTCGGCCATGGCCGGCGGGGCCCAATGGCGATCCACGAAGTTGAGCAGGGCTTTGAGTTCTCGCAGCAGTCGGGTGGACGTTAATTGGTCGTACGGCGTACGGCGCCATTTGCGGCGCTGCCGGAAAAAGCGCGGCTCGAAGTTGTCCATGTGCTGCTGGCAGCGCAATACCAGATTGACCATTCGCGACCAGAACAGGAGGTGGGTGCGCAGGCGGTGCCGGCCTCTGGGGGTGGCAGCAGGATGGGTTTGAAACGTGAAATCGAAGGGCACTTTCTGGCCGATGTAGTGGTTCAGGAAACGGATCAGCCAGCGGCTGCAGGGGAAAAAGCCCATCACCGCGTACCAGTTGTTCAGGTTGTAATAGACCCTGCCGGCCTGCAGGCCGGTGAGATGCGCCACCACGTCTGCGCTTTGGGCCAGGGTGCGGTCGTGCCAGCCGAAGTACCGCAAAATGGCGCGCATGTAGGCGCCGTAGAAGCGATCCACCAGGGACCAGGCCAGGGGCGTGAGGGGGTGGGGAAAGTTTTCGGCCATGTTGACGTTGGTCCACACCACGGTGTCGGGGGTGACCAGGCCGGTGACCGGGCGCGCCTGGAGGATGTGGACGCCCTGGTCGTCAGCGGCCCACTCCAAGTCCAGGGGCTGGCGGAAGAGCCGTTCGGCGGCGTGGGCCCATTGCCAAAGCTGCTCGAGGGCCGTCGCCAGTTGTGGCGGCAGATCCTTGGGCCGTTCGGGATGCTCCCGGCGCATGACGATCCTGTGGGGCACCACCTGGCCGGAGACCAGGCGGTCGCCCAATCCTGCCACCCATTCGATGACGAAGTGGTCGGCGCTTTTGGTCAGGGGGTCCACGGTAAAGGCCACCCCGGCCCAGCGGGCCCGGACCTGGGTTTGCACGATGACCCCCATGCGGCCGTCGGTTTGGGTGCCGGCAAGCTTGCGACGGTAAGCGGCGGGCGCGGCGCCGAACTGGCTGGCCCAGCAGAGGTCCACCTTTTCGGCCACCTGTTCCGGCGGGGTGTTGAGGAAGGTATCGAACTGGCCGGCCATGGAAAGGCCCTGGCCGTCTTCGGATACGCCGGAAGAGCGCACCGCCGTCAGCGGGGCGGCCAGGTCCGCTGCGGCCCGGGCGATGCGGGCCGTCAATTCAGGCGGCAGGCCGGGCGCCGGCGGCTCTTGTCGGGAATTGGTACGGTCCCGGGACCGGTCAGGATGTTGAAAGGCCTGCACGCCCACCACGAAACCCGGCGGCACCGGAAATCCGGCCCGGGCCATGGCCGCCAGCCGGGCGGCCTTGGCGCCCACGTTGCGGGCCTCCAGGGCCCGGGGGTCGGTCAACGGTATGATGGCTGAAGCGTCCATTTTTATTATCCACCGGACATGGTGTGGCGAATATAACGCGCCAGGTTGCGGTAGACGCGCTCCAGAAAGATGAAATTCAGCAGGTTGTGCCCCATCAGGTAGAGGTTGAACCGCACCAGGGCCAGGTCCAGGGCGTTGAGGGCCAGTCCCTGGCGGAACTCCGCCGCTGCCAGGGGGCTGCCGATCTTTGCTTCCAGATGGCGGCAATAAATTTCAATGTATTCGTCAAAACGTGACGCGGGCGCATCCAGGTCCAGGACATAGATGAGAAATTCGATCAGGTCATGCTGGGGGTTGCCGAACAGGGCCAGTTCCCAGTCGTAGACCAGGGGCTGCATGGCGCCCCCGTGTTTGCGCAGACAGATGTTACGCGGGTTGAAATCGTTGTGGATCAGGGTCAGGGGCTGCTGCAGCATGGCGCGGGTCAGGCTGTCCAGGTCCGCCAGGGTTTCATTGAGGATGCGCTGCAGGTCGGCGTCCATCAGCCGGGGGTAGCGAAAGGCGTTGAAGGCCGTCAGTTCGCCCAGCAGGTCGGCCGAAGCCCGGTAGGTTTCGGGGTTCAAGGCCTCCAGGGGCGCGGCCGCCGGCAGGCTTTTTCTTTGATTCCAGTGGACGGCGTGGATATCGGCCAGGGCCGAGAGTACCGCCTCGATCTGGTGGTGCTCCCAAAGTTCGGGGCGGTCGGCGGTGTTGAGATGGGAGCAGGAGCTGAGGTCTTCCATCAAAATGGCGTAGATCCGGCGGCTGTCGTCACAGCGGGTGCCGTAGATATGGGGCAGATGGGGTTTCAGCCGGGGGTCGGCCGTGCGGTACAGTGCGATTTCGCGCACGTTGCTCTTTTCGAGGTTGAAGATGCCGGCCTGGGATTCGAAGAGGCCGCTGAGGGTGTCTTCGCCGGTCAGCCGCGCCACCCGGGTGCCGATCTCCACCAGCTCGCTGCCCGGCGGCTTGATCTTGAGCACGGCATCGAGCTGCCGCTCTCCCTGGTCGGACTTCAGCGCGAGGCGGAAGCGGAAGAGGCCGCGCAGGCCCGGGTTCTCTTCCCGGGCCACCTGGGAGAGGATGGCATTGCGGGTGTCCAGGTCCCGGCGTTCGAAGGCGTGCACCACCACCCGGTCGTCGGCCAGCAGATCGCTGAAAAATGCGTTGTCGATCATGGCCCAGGAGAGGTGCTTTTTGGGACGGTTGCGGCCGAAATGTTCGTGGGCGTGAACGAACTCGTTGGCCACCACGGCGGCGCCGGTGGAAAGGTCCAGGGCCAGGCAGGCGGCGCCGATGATTTCGGCCATGCGGAACATGCGGCCGTTGCCGTAACACCCCATGAGCTTGAGACACTCTTTCTGGGTGGGCAGTTTGGTGCCGCCGCCCACGGTGCCGATCACCAGGGAGGGCAGATAGGCCGAGATCACCACGGCATCCCCGTCCTGGCGCATTTTAAAATAGCCGCATGCGGATTCGTGCACGCAGGCCAGATCCTGGCCGGTAGCGGCGAAGATGCCGGCCACCACGTTGGCGAAATTGATGTTGGACCCCAGGATACCGGCCTGCAGGGCGCCGACTTCACCGGCCTGCATCCCCTGTACGTACTGCTCGGGCGAAACCCGCAGCCGCTGCCGGAGGATATCGCCCGAAATGCGGCAGGTGGCGGTGACGGCCACGCCGCGGCCCAGGGAGAAATTCTGGTGGTTGGCCTTCTTGTCCCCGGACATGTTGCCTTCGACCATATAGGTCTGCAGGCCGATGGCGGCATCCTGGCGCACCTGCTTTTTGATCCAGCGGCAGGCCATCCAGGTACAGGCCGAGGTCATGTTCTGGCCGGAGGCGTCGCCGGTGGCGTAGAAGAACTGGACATGCAGGGTGTTGTCGAAAACATGGGTGCGGATCTCCTGCAGGCGGGCCACGGAAGAGACGCTCTCGGCTTCGGTCCGCAGGGCGTCCACATGGGCGTGCAGCCAGTGCTCCAGGTTGACGGCCCCATCCATGTCCCGGCAAAAGAAGACCGGGGCGCGCAGCATGGTCTGGCGCTGGATGTGCGCCTGGATGCCGCCGGCTTCGTTGCAGGCGGCCGCCCCGCGGCTGATGGAGCTGATCAGGGCGCCCTCGGTGGTGGCGATGGGCACGGGCACATGGCCGTTTGCATAGACGCCGCGCACCAGGACCGGGCCGGCGATGCCCACGGGGATCTGCACGGCGCCGATGTAGTTTTCGATGTTGCCGGCCAGGGCCTCGGGTTTGAGGCCGTTGCGCACCAGGTGATGGAGATGGGTGCCGGAAACCTGCTCGGCCCAACGCACCCGCGCCCGGACCGCTTGGGGGGCGTAGTGCTGCCGGCGGGTAAAGCGCGGTATGGCGCCGGGGTCCGCCTGTTGCCGGTCCATATCATGATCGGGATTTTCGATGCCCACCAGGATGCGAAACAATTGACCGGCCTGGTCGCCGCCGATGACGTGGGCGTCGATGCGCCGTCCCGCGGGGCCGTCCGCGACCAAGGAGATCTGCAGATCAGGTGCCTGGAAGGTTTGCCCGTACTTGTCCAGATGAACCCCGGTGAGCATTTGCTTTGGTCCGAGATCGGGGGCCTGGTCGCTTTCCAGGGTCAGGCCGTCTTCCCAGTACGCGCTGACGAGGCCGGTATAAAACCGTCCGCCGGCCATGAAATGCGCCTGGGGCTGCCGGCCGGGATGGAAAAATTTGCGTTGGGTCATCAGTCCATTGCAGCCTTTGCCAATATTACAGCCCCGGTGTTCAATAAAGAGCCATGGCGGGACCGCACCCGGTCCGCCGCCCATGGGCGGCGGTATGGCAAAATCCGTGGATGGATTATTTCTGCTCGATTTTTACGGCCACCACAAAGCGGCCGGGTCCGGTGATCATCAGGCCGATGCAAATACAGGCCAGTGCCGCGGCATACAGCGGCAGGGTCTTGTATCCGATGGTAAAGAAATTTATGAAATAGAGGGTATACGCGGTGGTCAGCAACAAGGAGCTGATGCGGAACAACCCGCCGGTGATCATCCCCAGACTGCCCAGCACCTGGAACAGCAGGAGAATCAGTCCCACCACATGGAAGGGGAAATCGGCCTGCAGAAACTGAAGGTCTTTGCCCACTTGGGCCCAGTGCCGCGAACCGCCGAACAGCTTGGGCAGGGCATGGACCAGCAAGGTTGCGGCGATGCCCAGACGCATCAACAACAATCCCGCGTTCAATTGACGTTCGCTGGCAGCTTGCATAGGCATCCTTTTGATCGGTGTAAGGGTGATTTAAGTCCGGAAACAAAGGCTTCCGGCGTTGCAGTCATGATGCAATACATAACGTCCCCGCAGCGCAGGAGTCAAATTCAAAAAGAAAAAATCACTATATATGGTATTTTGAGTTGACTAATACCCCAATACCATGTATGGGTTGGCTTAGTTTGGCAGGCGCTTGTGACACTGAATTCCACCGCTGACCTCCATTTCCAGATTGCGATCGCTATCAGGCATGCACCGCAGACAATTTTTGCTCACCAGCGCCATCGTATTTTCAGGGAGCCTTTTGGGACTCCACCGCTTGGCACCAGCCCACGCAGCCGCCCTCGCAACTTTGCCCGATGGACCGAAGCTGGCCTTGATCATCGATGATATCGGATTCAGCCGGCCGGTGGCACAACGCTTCCTGGATTTGAAGATCCCGTGAACTTACGCTGTTCTCCCGCGCCTGCCATTCTCCTCACATTCTGCACATCCCCGCCCTGCGGCGCGACCTGTTCCTGGACCCCAAGGCCGGCGCGGAGACCACCTATCGCCAATTGTGCCGCCTCAAGCGCATGGCCATCGTCCACGGCAGCGCCATCGGCATCGGCCATCCCTATCCCGAGACCGCCGCCGGCCTGGTATTGCACCTGTTACAGGTCGGCTTGCTTGCATTGACGGCGAACCTATCCTTCTATTGTGATTGCGTGTACGATGTGTGTTGAGTCTCAAGGGCATCTCCAAACCTTGACATTCATGAAATCAAACCCATTATATACGCGAATTTGGAATGGTCGAAGGATATGAATTTGCTGCAAAATTTAGAAAAAAGGCAATAAAAATAAAGATCCCGGGTCATTCGACCCGTTAACCTGTTGAACTTTAAAATCTGCCCAAGGAGCGTTTATGGAAGCCAGCAAGCAAACCCATCAATTCAAAACCGAAGTACGCCAAATTCTCAACTTGATTATCAACTCGCTCTACTCCAGCCAGGAGATCTTCCTGCGCGAATTGATATCCAACGCTTCGGATGCCATTGACAAGCTGCGTTACAAATCCCAGACCGAGGCCGACATTCTTGGCGACGACAACGCGTTAAAGATCAAAATCCGTCCCGACGGCATCGCCCAGACCCTGGAGATCAGCGACAACGGCATCGGCATGACCTACGATGAGGTCATGGAAAACATCGGCACCATCGCCAAGAGCGGCACAGCCGGTTTTCTGGACATGCTGGCCCAGGCCCAGAATGCGGAACTGCTCACTCCGGAGTTGATCGGTCAATTCGGCGTGGGGTTTTACAGCGCCTTCATGGTGGCTGAAAAAATCACCCTGGTCTCCCGCGCGGCCGGTGCGGCTGAAAACGAAGCCGTGAAATGGGAGTCCTCCGGCGACGGCGAGTTCACCATCGAGCCCACCGAAAAAGCATCCCGCGGTACCACCATCACGCTGGCTTTAAGAACGAAGGAGAAAGACGGACCGGATTTCACGGACCAATGGCAGATTCGCAGGATCGTAAAACAGCATTCCGACTTTGTGGCCTACCCGGTGGTCATGGATGTTGAAAAAGACGAGCCCCTGCCCGACGAAGAGATCATTAAGGATAAGGACGGCAAGCCCATCGGCGAAACCACCCGCAAGGTGATCAAGGAAGAGACCCTCAACTCCATGAAGGCCATCTGGACCAGGCCCAAGGAGGAGGTCAGCGACGAGGAGCACGAGGAGTTCTACAAGCATCTGGCCCACGACTGGAACCCGCCCCTGGATCGCCTGCACATGAAATTCGAAGGGACCACCGAGTATGCCGCCCTGCTCTATATCCCCTCAAAGGCGCCCTTCGACCTGTTCCAGCCCGATCAAAAACACGGGATTCAGCTCTATTGCAAACGCGTGTTCATCATGGATGACTGCAAGGAGCTGATGCCCCAGTACCTGCGGTTCGTTAAAGGCGTGGTGGATGCGCCGGATCTCAACCTGAACGTCAGCCGTGAAATCCTGCAGCAGGACCGGCTGGTGATGAACATCCGCAAGAATATCGTCAAAAAGATCCTCGACCAGTTGAATGCCATGGACGCGGAAAAATATGAAACCTTCTATGGCGAGTTCGGCCCCGTCATCAAGGAAGGCATCTATATCGAGCCGTCCAAAAAAGAGAAGATAGCCGCGCTGGCGCGTTATAAAACCACCAAATCGGAAGATAAATGGGTCTCATTGGATGATTACATTAAAAACATGCAGGCGGACCAGAAGGAGATCTTCTATATCACCGGAGATGACATCAACGCCCTGCTCAACAGCCCGCACCTGGAAAAACTCAAGGAGAAGGATTTCGAAGTCATGCTGATGACCGATCCGGTGGACGAGTGGGTGGTCCAGAGCCTGACGGAATATGACGGCAAGCCGCTCAAGAGCGCCGAAAAAGGCGACTTGAGCGTTGAAGAAAAGGACGACGACAAGGAAGAAGCCTTCAAGGCCTTGCTCGGCTTCATCAAAGGCCAACTGGAGGCCAAGGTCAAGGAGGTCAAAGCCTCCAAGCGGCTCAATGCCTCCGTGGCCTGCCTCTCGGGAGAGGACCATGACATGAGCGCCTACATGGAAAAAATTCTCAAGGCCTCGGGCCAGGCACCGCCCGACGTCAAGCGTGTGCTGGAACTCAATATGGCCCATCCGTTGCTGGAAAAAGTCAATGCCATGTTCGAAGCAGATCGCAACGATGCCGCCTTGAAGGATTATTGCCGGATGTTGTTCGATCTGGCGGTGGTGGCTGAAGGCGGTAAGCTGGAGAACCCGGCGCGCTTCTCCCGCATGGTGGGTGAAGCCATGGCCAAAGCCATGCCCCAATAGCCGCCACATTTTTCGTCACCGGTGGCTTCCGGAACACCTGAATCCGGTGTTCCGGCGGCCGCCGGCAAGTGCCCTATCCTTCTCAACCCCCTTCAATTATTTTTAAATTTGACAAAATGACAACACGCATATAGATATGACCCATACTGGCAATTAGAGGTCTGAACCCAACTTCCGACCGGACCCAATTTCGAATAACAGACCACTTGGATACCATGCTCGCGATCAATCAGCCCTACACCCTGCTGCTGGCTTTTGCGGCGGTCCTGGCGGCCATTCTGGCCGTGTCGATCCTCAAACACCGCCCCAACCTGGGCGCCCGTTCATTCTCCGCACTGATGTCCGCGGTATCGCTATGGGCGTTCGTCTCCCTGTTTGAGGTGTGCTCTCAGGACCCGCACACCAAAATTTTCAGCTACCAGATCAAATACCTTTTCATTGTCGTGGTGCCGCTGTCGTGGCTGACGTTCTGCCTTTACTATTCAAACCGGGTGCGTAAGCTTAAACGCCGCCACCTGGCATTGCTCCTGATCGTCCCGGCTTTCACCCTGCTGGCGGTGGCCACCAATAACTACCACCACTTGATGTTCGTGAATTTCGATATCGTCACGGTGAACGCCTATCACCTGCTTTACCCCCAATTCGGCCCGTTGTTCTGGCTGCATACGTTTTACAGCTACGCCATTTTATCCGTCGGCTTCATTTTTCTGGCCAAACACCTGATCGATTCTCCGGCCCATTACCGGCGCCAGGTCACCTATCTCATGATCGGCGGCATGGCCCCCTGGATCTTCAACTTCGTGTTTATCATCCGGGCGGGTGAGTTGACCTATTTCGATTTTACGCCGGTGGCCTTTTGCATCAGCGGGGTGGCCTTCATATGGGGAATCCTGCGCTATAAGCTGCTGGACATCGTGCCCATCGCCAGGGACGTGGTCATTCAAAACATGAGCGACGGCGTTATCGTGGTGGATACGGAAGACAACATCATCGATCTGAACCAGACCGCCCGGCAGCTTTCCGGCATAGACCTGAACAGCGTGATCGGCGCCCGCGCCGAACAGATTATTCCCTGGTGGAGCGAGCTGGTCAAATACAGATTCCAGGGCACTCAATCCGCGCCCCCCATTCTGGAGATAACGGCCGGGCATCAAACCCGCATGCTGCAGCTCAATCAATCCCCGCTATACAATAGCGACAAACTGCTGGGCTACATGCTCACCTTGCACGACGTGACCGCCACCCAGTTGGCTGAAAGGGCCCTGCGCAACAGCGAGGAGCGCTTTAAATCCTTGAGCGAAAATGCCCCGGTGATCATCTTCTCCCTGGATCAGAACGGTGCGTTGAATTATGTCAATCCAGCCTGGGAAACGCTGCTGGGGCATTCACGGCAGGAAGTACTGGGACGCCCGCTGGTAGATTTCATCCCCAAGGACCGCAATCAGAATGTGGGCCGGACCTTCGACCGGCTGATCAAGGGACACGCCGCCGTGGCGGAACTCGACCTGCATATGGTGCACTGCGACGGCAACCATCACATTTTCAATACCAGCGCCTCGGCCAACTCGGATTCGGAAGGCCGCATCACCGGCATCATTGGATTGGCCAAGGATGTCACGGAAGAAAACCGGCTGCAGCGGCAATTGTTTCAATCCCAGAAAATGGAGGCCATCGGAACCCTGGCCGGCGGGGTCGCCCACGATTTCAACAACCTGCTGATGGGCGTGCAGGCCAATCTATCCCTTATGCGGCTGGAACTGCCCGCCTCCCGGTCCCTGGCGGAGAAGCTCCAGCGCATTGAGGAACAGATCCAGAGCGGCGCTTCCCTGACGCGGCAACTGCTGGGCTATGCACGCAAAGGAAAATATGCCGCCGCCGTTTTTGACCTGAACACCCTCATCGATGACGCCCTCAATGTGGTGCGGCGCACCAATAAAAATATTGTTGTCAAGCCAAGTCTCACGGAAAATCCGGCCCTGATCCGCGCCGATCAGGGACAGATGGAATTGGTGCTGCTCAACCTGTTTCTGAATGCCATCGATGCCATGCCCAATGGCGGCGAACTCACCGTTACCTCCAGCCGGAAACATGCACGGGAGTTGAATGCCGACATCAAAGGGAAAGAAGACGCCCATTTTGTGGAAATAACGGTGGCGGATACCGGCATGGGTATGGATAAACCCACCTTGAATCGCATTTTCGAACCGTTTTTCACCACCAAGGAACTGGGGCAGGGCACCGGACTTGGATTGGCGTCGGTATACGGTGTAATTCAAAACCATTTCGGGCATATAGAGGTAAAATCGAAACCGGGCCGCGGCTCGACGTTTTCATTTCTGCTGCCGGCCGCCGAGGTATCCAGGGGGCAATACCCTGTCCCCGCCGCCCCGGTTGTGCTGCCCACCGGGGGCGGCAAGATATTGCTGGTGGACGACGAACCGCTGATCCTGAAATATTGCCACGAAATGATTGCCAGTCTTGGGTTCTCCGTCATCTCCACCCGGGAGGCCGAAGAAGCCATTCGTATCTATCGGGATCATTGGCAGGAGATCGACCTGGCGGTCCTGGATATGGTGATGCCCAGGATGGACGGCATGCAATTGTTCGATGCGCTGCAAAACATCAATCCCAAACTTCAAGTCATCATCACCACAGGCTACACCATGGACAACCGCGTATCGGAACTGGTGGCCAGCGGACGTCACGATTATCTCAAAAAACCTTACACACGGGACGATCTGGCCAAATCCTTCGGTGCCCTTCTGGCCCCGCGCCCTCGGATACCAATGGCCGCAAGCTCATAGAAGCTATCTCAAAAAAATCCTTCGGCCCATGCGGGTGTTTGAGCCGGGATTTAAATTTGACAAATTCGCTGCGTATCGCTAAATGATGTTCATTGTCTATGCGTTGATCATTTCCTGCGCAGGATACCTATATACAATTATATAGTATATCATTGTTTTCGGTTTCCGATGGAATATTGCTGAACCATGTTCGCTATTGACCAGCCCTATACGATCGCCCTCATTGCTTCAGCCGTTATCTCCCTGAGCTTGGCGGTGGCCGTATTAATGCATAAGCGTACCCTCGGCGTGCATGCCTTCGCCCTGTTAAAGGCCGCCATCGGCATGTGGGCTTTTGCTTCGCTTTTTGAAGTCTGCTCCCAGGATATTCAGACCAAAATCGTCGCTTACAGCGCCAAATACTTTTTTATCGTCCTGGTGCCTATCGCCTGGTTTGTATTCGGCCTTTACTATTCCAACCGACTCCGGCGGTTGAGCCGCAGGCAGATCGCACTGGTGGCGATTTTGCCCGCTGTCACGCTCTTGCTGGTGGCCACCAACCGCTACCATCAATGGATGTTTACTTCTCTCGAGGTGGTCAAAACCGACGCCTACCTCTTCATCATGCGCAAATTCGGCCCTTGGTTCTGGGTGCATGCCGCCTATTCATATGTGCTGCTTTTCCTGGGTTTTTTTTTCATGGCCAAGCACCTCATCACCTCGCCCTCCCACTACCGATGGCAGGTCGCCACCCTCCTGGTGGGCGGCCTTACGCCCTGGGTTGCCAATATGCTGTTCACTTTCAAGCTGATGCCGTATCCCTACCTTGACTTGACGCCCTTTGCTTTTACCATCAGCGGCCTGGCCTTTATGATCGGCATCATGCGCTTTCAGCTGCTCGACGTGGTACCCATTGCCCAGGATGTGGTCATGGAAATCATCGATGACGGCATCGTGGTGGTGGACAATGAAAACCGCGTGGTCAATCTCAATCCGGCGGCGCAGCGCCTCAGCGATACCCGCCTGCCGAAACTTATCGGCGCCAAAGCGGACGATGTCTTCTCGTGGTGGCCCGCGCTGAAGCCGGACAACAGCTGCCCGGTCCCATCCAAACTGCCCATTATAGAACTCAACGTTGATAGCCGGCGCTGCCTGCTGCACCCCAAGGTACTGCCCCTGACATGCAACGACAGGGATGCGGGGCTGCTGATCACCCTGCAGGATGTCACCAACGCCATGGTGGCCAAAGAAGCGCTGCGCAGCAGTGAGGAACGCTTCCGTTCCCTCAGCGAAAATGCGCCGGTCATCATCTTCGCCTTGGAACCCAGCGGCGCTATCGGCTACCTGAATCCGGCCTTTGAACATATCCTGGGGCATGACCGGCATGCTATGACGGGGCAACCCTTTATTACATTGCTCAACGATACGGACCGCAAGGCCTGCCAGCGGGCGTTCAACCAGCTGATTCAAGGGGAAGAACCGGTTGCGGATTTGAATATCTCCCTCTATCAAGAAACCGGTGCCAAGCGCCTCTTCAATGTCAGCGTCGCCGCCAATATCGATGCCCACGGCGCGGTTACGGGCATTGTCGGGTTGGCCAAGGACATCACCGAAGAGCATGATCTGCAATTTCAGTTGTTCCAATCCCAGAAGATGCAGGCCGTCGGCACCCTGGCGGGCGGCATCGCGCACGATTTCAACAATCTGCTGATGGGCATGCAGGCCAACCTCTCCCTGATGCACATCGACCAAAGTGCATCTCCGACCTTGCATGACAAAATCAAACGCATCGAGAGCCAGATTCAAAACGGGGCCAACCTCACGCGCCAATTGCTGGACTATGCGCGCAGAGGCAAATATGTGATCACCAACGTCGACCTGGGCCGCTTGATCGAAGATACGTTGACCGTGGTGCAGCGCACCAACAAAGCCATCACGGTGCAGAGCCTGCTTCCTGATGAGCCCATCCATATCAACGCCGATCGGGGCCAGATGGAACTGGTATTGCTCAATCTTTTCGTCAATGCTGCGGATGCCATGCCCGCAGGCGGCCGGTTGACGGTTTCCGTCCGGCATCTGCCCCCAACCGAGACCCGGAAAAACGGTAATTCGAAATCAAGGTTCTGCGAACTGATGGTAGCGGACACAGGCATCGGCATGGATCCGGCCACCTTGAAGCGCATTTTCGAACCCTTCTTTACCACCAAGGATGTGGGGCGCGGCACCGGGCTCGGGCTGGCGTCGGTATACGGTGTGATCGAAAACCACTGCGGCCAGATTCAGGTCGAATCCATCGAGGGGGAAGGCACGACATTCACTATCATGCTGCCGACCGCCGAGAAAACCGTCGAAAAGACGGCCCCGGCCAGGGCCTGCGCGCTGCCCTCGGGGGATGTCAATATCCTGCTGGTGGAAGACGAGCCGCTGATCCTGAAGTATTGCCTGGAGATGGTGCGAAGTCTGAACTTCGGCGCCCGGGCGGCGCGGAACGGTCAGGAGGCTATTGATATCTATAAAGCCCACCATGCCGATATCGATCTGGTGATCTTGGACATGATCATGCCGGGCATGGATGGTTTCAGCGTTTTCAAGGCCATCCGCCATATCAATCCCCAGTTGCAGGTCATCATCACCAGTGGCTATGCCACCGACAGCCGCATGGTGG
>Ga0210123_1000716_pt1 | contig 19330 bp, 16 predicted proteins | sample Muzzi_PWB_D2_FD_185535 | JGI IMG/M metagenome (GOLD analysis project Ga0210123, IMG submission 185535) | Wetland microbial communities from San Francisco Bay, California, USA, that impact long-term carbon sequestration - Muzzi_PWB_D2 (SPAdes) | ecosystem: Environmental > Aquatic > Marine >... | reverse complement strand
CACCCGGAACACCTTGCGGCGCCGCAACTCGCGGATGAACCCTCTCGACCCCTCTGTTCCCTCTGTGCCCATCCCCCCCCCCTCGCGATGCCTCCGCCGCTCCACCCCTCTGAGACGAGAGCCGGGCGCTGGAGGTTGCGTCAACCGCTGGCCCAGCGGCCGTTGAATCCACGCAAGGACCCCGCAAGCCCGCGCCGTACGCGGAACAGCGTCACGAGCGGAGAAGCCCTGTGGATGCCGGTCGTTGAGCCGGCAGGTGGCCGCGTGCCAGCTCCGGGACAGAGCCACCGACCGCAGTAGGCCGGAATGCGCGATCCGTTCCATGCCGTGACGGCAGCCCTGTGGCGTCACCCCGGTCCACAGCGCGACATCCCAGCCCCGGATGGGCTCGTGGCGCGATGGCTGGCGCCGGGTGCCGAACAGCTGACGCAGCGTCCAGATTGTCGCGACGCCGACGAGCAGGCGGTCCAGCCGCTCGTTAGACTGCGGGCATGTTTGCAGCGGGCAGCGGGATTCGGGTCATCGGACATCGGGGCGCGGCCGGCGTCGCCCCCGAGAACTCTGTCGTCGCGATCGAGCACGGGATTTCGGCGGGATCCGACGCCATCGAGGTGGATGTGCACCTCACCGCCGACGATCACCTGGTCACGATCCACGACGACACCGTGGATCGGACCACGGACGGCTCCGGCCCCGTCGAGGCGATGCGTCTGGCCGACGTCAAGCGCCTCGATGCGGGCCACGGCTTCACGCCGGACCTTGGTCGCACCTTTCCATTCCGGGACTCGGGCATTCGGATTCCGACGCTCGATGAAGCCGTGGAGGCCGCGGCCGGGCTCCCCATGATCGTCGAGGTCAAGACCTCCCGCGCCGGGCCGGCGCTCGGCGAGTGGCTGAGGGCCAGGCGCGACCGTCCCGGCGACGCCGACCGGTTCATCGTCGGGGGCTTCGACCGCCAAGCGGTGGCGGCGGCGGCCGCGGCAGCGAGCTGGGAGTGCGCCACGCGCCGGGACCTGATTCCGTTCGTCCTGCTCGGGAAGCTGGGCCTCGGGGGACCGATGAGGCCGGAGATCGACGCGATCATGCTGCCGATTCGGAAGGGCCCCCTCCGACTCGTCACCCGACGGTTCGTGCGGCAGGCGCACGAGCGCGGGCTCGGTGTCTTCGTCTGGACCGTCAATCGATCGGACGTCATGCGCCGGTTGTTCGACCTGGGGATCGACGGACTGATCAGCGACGTCCCCGCCCGCGTTCGCCGCATCCTCGAGGAGCGCTCGGCCCTCGGCGACGGCGAAGCTCGCATTGCTCCCGACGAATCCCGACGCTAGGATGCGCGCGAGGTAGAGCCAGCAGCGATTCCCAACTCTGGAATCGCACGTCCCTCCTCCGTCAGGGAGTCGTCATGGCCGCTTTCCGTCTGCCGTCACCCGTCCGTTCCCTGCTCGCCCTCTTCGTGCTTGCAGGCTTCGCTCTCACGCTCGCCGGCGATCTCTCGGCCCAGGCCCAGGCCACCACCGGCGTGATCCGGGGCACGGTCACCGACCCGAACGGGGCGCCCGTCAGCGGCGCCGCGATTCTCATGGAGCAACGCGAGACCGGCTTCCGCACCGAGGTGACGAGCACCTCTGCCGGGACGTTCGTGCGCACGCTGCTCCCGCTGGGCACCTACGACATCACGGCGCAGATGCTTGGAGAATACGCCAACGAGACCGTTCAGGGCATCACGCTGCGCGTCGGCGAGACCGTTAGCCTCGACATCCAGTTCCAACCGGTCGAGCTGGAAGGCCTGGTGGTCGAAGCAGAGCGCGAGCCTCTCGTCGACACCGAGGACGCATCGAGGACACAGCGCCTCTCGGAAGAGGTCGTGGATGGGCTGCCGAACAACGGCCGCAACTACCTCGACTACACGCTGCTCACACCGGGTGTCCAGATCGGACAGGGTCCCGACGGTGAGGTCCTGAACATCGGCGGGCAGCGCGGAATCTTCAACAACGTCATGGTGGACGGCGCGGATTTCAACAATCCGTTCTTCGGCGAACAGCGCGGTGGACAGCGCCCGGCGTTCACGTTCAACCAGGACGCCGTGAAGGAGCTCGTCGTGGTCGCCCAGGGCGCTCCCGCCGAGTTCGGGCGTTCCTCCGGCGGATTCGTCACCGTGATCACGAAGTCGGGGACGAACGAATTCGAAGGCTCCGCCCATTATTTCGGCCAGTTCGACGGCCTCGTGGCGGAGTTTCCGTCCGCCAGGGGTGGCGGGAAGCCCGACCTCTCGAGGCACCAGTTCGGATTCACGCTCGGCGGACCGATCGTCAGGGACAAGGCATTCTTCTTCCTCTCCTACGACCAGCAGGAGGGCGAGGAGACGAAGCAGTTCACGCGCAACGTGGGCGACCCCACCGAGCTGCAGAAACTGGACAATTACTTGCAGACACGCTGGCCCGGGTTGTTCGACGACGAGTTCGGTCCAATCGCGCGCACGGATGACAATCGCGCGCTGATCGCGAAGCTCGACTTCAACCTTAGCGAGAATCACCGGGCTTCGCTCAAATACAACTACACATGGTCCGAGCAGGTCAACGGTACGTTTGACGTCGACACGTGGGGATTGAGCGCCAACGGAGTTGAGAAGGACTATTCGCATGCCATCAACGGCGCTCTGAACTCGCAGCTTTCGAATACCCTGTCCAACGAGTTCCGCTTCCAGTGGGCCCGCGAAGATCGGCCGAGGGCGTACAATGGCCCCGAGTTTCCCGGAGGAGACGTACCGGCGCAGCCCGCGTTCGACGGCATGAAGCCCTTCCCTGACACGGGCATGGACTTCGCGAACGGCTTCCGGATCGGTCTGCCGTTCTTCCTCCCGATCGACCCGGGGTACGACACACGCATCCAGCTCGTCGACAACCTCACGAAACTGACCGGCGACCACCTGTTCAAGTTCGGTGTCGAGTACAACCGAACGAAGGTGGAGCAGCAGTTCGTCGGATTCGCAAATGGGCGCTACATCTTCGACTCGGTCGACAGCTTCATCGACTTCGTCGACAACGGGAACAGCGACGGCGTGGTCCTGTTCCTCCAGTCCGCCACCGTGCCACCGGTCCCGCAGTCTGATCTCGGCCTGCAGTCGTTCAACGTGAACGAGATCGCCGTCTTCCTGCAGGATACATGGAAGCCGACCACCAAGCTGACGCTCAACCTGGGCGTGCGCTGGGAGGGCACCTGGCACCCCGACGTGTTCATCGCTCCGGAGGACACGTATTTCGGTGAGTACATCGCCGATCCGGCCTTCGATTTCCCGTCGGACGGCACGATCCCGGACGATCTGAACAACATTCAGCCCCGGTTCGGGCTCGCGTATGACCTGGACGGCACCGGCGACGCAGTTCTCCGCCTGAACGCCGGCTCGTACTTCTCCCGCATCCCGATGCTGGTGTTCGCCCAGCACCGGACCACGAACGGCAAGTTCCAGCAGATTCTCGCCGGCAGCGGAGCGAACTACGACAACTTCGGCACCATCCCGGCTTACGGTGATCTTCTGCTGCCGACCGGGGACCCGTTTCTGCCTGACATCCAGGTGGCGTCGCGGGACCTGCAGCTGCCCCGGACCTGGTCGTTCAGCGCCGGCTTCGAAAAGAAGCTCAGCCCGAACGTGGCGGTCGAGCTGACCGGCCAGCACGCGCGAACCGACAACCTGTTCCGGTTCACCAATGCGAACGCGCCGGAACTCGGCACCCCGTACGCCATCGGGACACACTCCGGTGGGGGCGGTATCGGAACGTTGACCGTCACGGAGAGTTCGGCGAGGTCGCGCTACACGGCAGGCACGATTGGCCTCAAGGGCCAGAACGCGCTGAACGGCGTGCTCGATTTCGAGCTCAACTATACCCTGTCGCAGGACAAGTCGGACGACGACAACGAGCGCGATCCATTCACGATCCGCATCGCTGATCACACGATGATCGACGCGGAGTACGGGTACTCGGATCGCGACCGACGGCATGCGTTCAACGCGTACGCACTCTTCCATCTGCCGCAGGACATCAACCTGAACAACATCTTCAGGTACGCCTCAGCGACACCGGTTTCCGAGAACTGCATCACGGGTGAGCGCGCCGTGACGCCCCAGGACCGCATTTGCGCGGACGGGTCGGTCCTCGAGCGGAACACGCTGCGCCGGGACAATGCATTTTTCACGTGGGATCTGCGGATCTCCAAGGTCTTCATGATCGGTGATACCGGAAACTCGTTCGAGCCGATCTTCGAGGTGTTCAACGTCACGAACACCGACAACTTCCTCGACACGTCGCAGGGCGGTCTGCTGTTCAACTTCGACGGTACAATTCGAAGCGGACTGGGCGATACGCGGCGTGCGCAGCTCGGGATTCGCTACCGCTTCTAGCCAGTAGAGCCGGGAAACGGAACGAGAAAGGCCCGCGCGAGTCGCGAGCCTTTCTCGTTGCAGCTACTCTTCACCTATGACTGCGCTCCGCACCATCCTCCACGTCGACATGGACGCGTTTTTCGCGGCCGTCGAGGAGCGCGAAGATCCGTCGCTGCGAGGCAAACCCGTGGTCGTCGGGGCGGATCCGCGCGGCGGCGAGGGCCGCGGCGTCGTTTCGACGGCGAACTACGAAGCTCGCAAGTACGGCATCCACTCGGCACAGCCTATCTCGCAGGCCTGGCGGCGCTGTCCCCACGCGGTGTTTCTTCCGCCGCGCGGTAAGCTCTACGGCCAGGTGTCGCGGCAGGTATCCGTGGTGTTCGAGACCTTCACCGACCTGGTCGAGCCCCTCGGCATCGACGAAGCATTCCTCGACGTCACGGCCAGCCGCCGCCTGTTCGGTCCCGGTCCGGAGCTCGCCCGGCGTCTCAAAGACGATGTCCGGGCCGCGACCGGTCTGACCGCGTCGATCGGCGTCGCGCCGTCGAAGTTCGTCGCGAAGATCGCCAGCGACCTCGAGAAACCCGACGGCCTGACGGTGGTCGATCCGGGCGGCGAGGCCGAGTTCCTGGCCCCGCTGCCCGTGCGGCGACTGTGGGGCGCGGGGCCGAAGACGCTGGAGAAGCTCCGCGCGCTCGGCTGCACGACGATCGGCGACGTGGCGGCCCTCGACCCGAAGGTACTCGAGCGGCGGTTCGGCGAGGCGCTGGGGCGTCGGTTCCACCGGCTCTCGAACGGCCGCGACGAGCGCCCCGTCCGGCCGGACCGCGAGCGGAAGTCGCTGGGCAAGGAGACCACGTTCGACGAGGACGTGGCCGACCGCGCCGTCGTCGAGCGGACCCTGCTCGGGCTGTGCGAGGGCGTCGCCGCGTCGTGCCGGCGCCGGGACATCGCGGGCACGACGGTGACCGTGAAGCTCCGGTTCCACGGGTTCGACACCGTGACCCGCCAGTGCGGACTGCCTGCCCCGGCCGACACGGTCGAAACCATATGGCCCGTCGCGCGAATGCTCTTCCACAAAGCCGACCGGGGCCGCGTGCCCATTCGGCTGGTCGGCGTGACGCTATCCGGCTTCGGCGACAAACCCGCGACCCAGCTCGGCATGTTCACGCCGGCCGGACCGCCGGCCGACCGTGTTGTGGCCGAAGCCGTCGACCGCCTGCGCGAGCGCTTCGGGCGCGATAGCGTACGCAGAGCGGCCCTGCTCGACGATTTCGACCCCTGACGGAGGCACAGATGTCCGACCGCCCCACCCGCGACGACGCCCTGGTCCTCGTCCACGAATACACCGAGAACGAGAACCTCCGGCGGCACATGTACGCCGTGGAGGCAGCGATGCGCGCTTACGCCCGCCGGCTCGGGGAGGACGAGGAGCTATGGGGGGTCACGGGGCTCATTCACGATTTCGACTACGAGCGCTGGCCGAACGACGCCCATTCCCCGGACCAGGAGCACCCGTCGACAGGTGTGGCGATGCTTCGCGAGCGGGGCTGGCCCGAGGAGATCCTGCATGCCGTGATGGCCCACGCCGACTACACGGGCGTCGAGCCCGGATCCCGCATGGCCGTCGCGCTGCGGGCGGTCGACGAGCTGACCGGCTTCGTCACGGCCTGCTCGCTCGTCCGGCCCACCGGCATTTCCGACCTGAAGCCGAAGTCGGTGAAGAAGAAGCTCAAAGACAGGCGGTTCGCGGCCGCCATCGACCGTGACGAGATGGCGGCCTGCTGGGACGCGCTCGGCGTCGACCACACCGAGCACATCCAGACGGTGATCGACGCGATGCGGGGCATCGCGGACGAGCTGGGCCTCGGCGGCTCCGACTGATGCGGCGCCCTCGTCACATCTCGACGGTCATCGAACCCTTCCGGATCAAGAGCGTCGAGCCGATCCGGATGACGACGCCCGAGGAGCGCGAGGAGTTGATCCGCGCGGCGAGCTACAACGTCTTTCTGCTCGACGCCCGCCACGTCTTGCTCGACTTCCTCACCGACAGCGGCACGGGAGCGATGAGCGCCGCGCAGTGGGCGGGAATCATGCGCGGCGACGAATCATACGCCGGCAGCGACAGCTACTATCGGTTCCGCGACGCGGTATGCGACATCACCAGGTTCGAGCACGTGATCCCGACCCACCAGGGTCGAGCGGCCGAACGCATCCTGTTCACGACGGTGTGTCGACCAGGTGACGTTATCCCCAACAACACGCACTTCGACACGACCCGGGCGAACATCGAGTTCACGGGCGCCACGGCCCTCGACCTGCCGTGCGCCGAGGGCGCGGACCTCTCCGCGCCAGGTCCGTTCAAGGGCAACATCGACCTCGAGGCCCTCGAAAGGGTGCTCGCGGACGACTCGCAGCGAGTGCCGCTCGGGATGATCACGGTCACCAACAACTCGGGCGGCGGGCAGCCGGTGTCGATGGCCAACATCCGCGCCGCCTCGGACCTCTGCCGGGCGCATAGCGTGCCCTTCTACCTGGACGCCTGCCGATTCGCGGAGAACGCCTACTTCATCCAGCAGCGCGAAGAGGGCTGGGCCGACACCCCGCTGATCGACATCGCGCGCGCGATGTTCGCCTGCGCGGACGGCGCGACGATGTCGGCCAAGAAGGACGGGATGGCGAACATCGGCGGCTTCCTCGCGACCAACGACGCCGCGCTCGCGCAACAGGAGCGCGACCTGCTGATTCTCACCGAGGGCTTCCCGACGTACGGCGGGCTGGCGGGCCGCGACCTCGAGGCGGTGGCCGTCGGGCTGTACGAGGCGCTCGACCTTGACTACCAGAAATACCGCATCGCCTCCACCGCCTATCTCGGGGACCACATCGCGGCGGCCGGCGTGCCGATCGTGCAGCCACCGGGCGGACACGCGATCTACATCGACGCGGCGGCGTTCTGCCCGCATCTCGACCCGCTCGACTACCCCGGCATCTCACTGTGCGTCGAGCTATACCGCGAGGCGGGCATCCGCGCCGTCGAGATCGGCAGCGTGATGTTCGGGGCCGACGACCCGGACTCGGGCGAGCGGCGCCCGGCACGCAATGAGCTCGTGCGACTGGCGATCCCGCGCCGCGTCTACACCCAGAGCCACATCGACTACGCGGTCGAGGCGATTCTCAACGTATACGAGCGGCGGGACGAGATGCGCGGCTACGAGATCACCCGGGAACCCCCGTTTCTGCGGCACTTCACCTGTGAGTTCGCGCTCGTCTGAACCGACCGGGTCCGGGAAGTTTGAGAGTCCTTGTCGGGCGTGACATCCGGCGTGGAATCGCCGGTGGGCCCCGGGGCGAACGAGACGTAGTCCGCCAGGTCCAACCGTCCCGGAAGGGCACCGACCGCAACGCCGATCGAAGCGATCGATGCCACCGGGCGGTAGAGTCCCTCCCAGTGACACTCCTCGCTCATTTCGTCGCCGCACAGGTACTCACAGCGCCGCTCGACGGAAATTCTCGTCGCGTGCACGAATCCCTCCGTGCCGAGAATCGTCATCCACTCGAACTCGCCTCCCTCCGGCATCGGACTGCCCGTGGACGACAAGCGGTTCGGGGCTCGATCGAAAGCGACGAGCACGAGGGGTGAAAGCGCTTTCCCGGCGGAGTGGTCGGGAGAGACCTCGTAGGCCTCCACCTGGTAGGGAGCCGACAGCGGCGCTTGCTGAACGCCGGCGCATGGCGAGGCAGCACTTACGGATCAGTGCCGCCACGCCCGCCGAAGCAGACACCGCCGCTCGCCGCGAGATGCAGAGAAGCACTGGAACTCGCATGCGTGGCTCCGGCCCCAGTAGCCGACCAAGTTCATCATATGTTGTATAGGAGGCACCCCGGGCACCGGCATCCGTACCTGAGACCGTAGATCGTCGGCCGCCTGCGTGGCTGTCGCTCCAATTGCCCACTAGGTTTGAGCCTCGAGATCTGCGATGCGATTCACTACCATCGGAGTACCTGCAATGACCTCGACCGGAATTATCACAATGATCGCCATCCTCGCCTTCGTGTGGGGCGGCTTCGGCCTGCTCGTGTTCACCGCCGTGCGCAAAGAGCGCGCGAAGACGAGGGACGCGTGAGGGGGGCGGCGGCCCGTGTCGCGCGAACGCTGCCTCTGGCCCTGTCGATGATGCTGATCACCGGATGCGGCGGCGGCGATTCCGGTACGTCGGGCGGCGGGGACCAGCCGTCGGCAGCCGAACAGCGACTGGCCCAGTTCGCCCCCACCACGATCGCCTTCGACGACAGCCTGCTGAACGCGAACCAGCGGACCGTAGTCGCGAAGCTGGTCGAAGCGTCCCGGCACCTGGACGACGCGTTCAAGCTCCAGGCGTGGCGCGACAACGCGCACCCCGAGGAGGTCCTCCCGGCGGGCACCTCGGATGAGGCGGACGCGATCCGCGAGTACTTCCGGATCATGTACGGTCCCTGGGACGCACTGGACAGCGACGAGCCGTTCCTCGACGTTGGCGAGAAGCCGGAGGGCGCGGGCTTCTACCCCGAGGACATGACCCGCGAGGATTTCGACACCTGGATCGAGGAGCACCCGGAGGACCGCGAGGCGTTCACGTCGGGCTACACGGTCATCCGGCGTACGGGGAAAGGGGGGCTCGAGGCGATTCCCTACTCCGAGGCGTTCCGGGCCGAGCTCGAGCCGGCGGCGCGGGCGCTGCGGGAGGCCGCGGCCGCGGCGGACAACCCTTCGCTGAAGACGTTCCTCGAGAAGCGGGCCGACGCCCTGCTGTCGGACGAGTACTACGACAGCGAAGTCGCGTGGATGCGGCTCGAAGACAACCTCATCGACCCGACGCTCGGACCCTACGAAGTCTACGAGGACGGGCTGTTCGGCCAGAAGACGTCGTTCGAGTCGTTCATCGGGCTCAAGGACCCCGGCGCCAGCCAGCAGCTCGCGCGTCTCGAGGGCTTCCTGCGAGATCTGGAACAGGCGCTGCCGATTCCGGACGAGCACAAGTACCTCGACCGCCCGTTCAAGGCGCCGATCTCAGTGATCGACCTGGTCTATTCGGCGGGTGAGACGCGGAAGGGTGTACAGACGATCGCCTTCAACCTTCCCAACGACCCGAAGGTCCGGGAGAACGAGGGTTCGAAGAAGGTCATGTTGCGCAACGTCATCCAGGCAAAGTTCGACCGCATTCTCAAGCCGATCGCCGAAGAAGTACTGGTCCGCGAGCAGGCGGATCGAATCGGACCGAACCCCTACTTCACGCGGGTCCTGATGCACGAGCTGTCGCACGCGCTCGGGCCTGACTACGTGACGGGCAAGCCCGACGTCACGGTGGGCCAGGGCCTCAAGGACCGCTACTCCGCCATCGAAGAGGCGAAGGCCGACGCGGTGGGCACGCACAGCCTCGGCGTGCTGACCGACCGCGGCGAGTACGACGAGGAGTTCCGCCAGGAGATCTACATCGACCACGTGGCCGACATGTTTCGGTGCATCCGGTTCGGGGCCACCGAGGCTCACGGGCTCGGCTGCCTGACGCAGCTGAACTACCTCCTGCAGAACGGCGCCATCACCTACGACGAAGAGACGGGCAAGTTCGCCGCGGACCTCGAAGCCATGCCCGAGGTGATGTCCGACCTCGCGGGCCAGTACCTGCTCCTCGAGGCGACGGGCGACTACGAGGGAGCCGGACAGTTCCTCGAGCGCTACGGCACCATGCCGCCCGAGGTGAAGGACGCGCTCGACCGGCTGGCCGGACGCGTTCCGGTCGACCTCGACCCGCAGTACGCCGTGATGGACGAGATGGAGGGATGGGAATGAGGCAATCCACGCGTCCGGCGTTCCTGTTGGCCTTCGCGGCAGCCGTGGCCCTGGCGGGTTGCGGAACGGGAGAGGCCGATGCCGGAGCGCAGCGGACGGACACCGCCGCTCCTCCCGCCTCGAACGTCTCCTTCGCCGCGATTTCCGCAGACTCGCTGCGCAGCGAGATCGCCGTGCTGGCCGCCGACTCCCTCGGCGGCCGCGGTCCCGGCACGGAGGGAGAACGCAAGACGATCCGCTACCTGACGAACGAGTTCCAGGCTCTCGGCCTCGCGCCCGGCAACGGCGACTCGTGGACCCAGGACGTGCCCCTCGTGTCGATCACGCCGGGCGACGACATGGTACTCACAATCACCGGCGAGGACGGCGCCGAGACGCTCGAGCACGGACCGGAGTTCGTGGCCACAACCGAAAAGGTCGTCGACGAGGTCTCTTTCGACGACTCGGAGGTCGTGTTCGTGGGCTACGGGATCGTCGCTCCCGAATACGGTTGGAACGACTACGAAGGCCTCGACGTGACCGGCAAGACGGTCGTCATCCTCGTCAACGATCCGGGCTATGCCGCCGACGCCGACTCACTGTTCAACGGCCGGACGATGACGTACTACGGGCGCTGGACCTACAAGTACGAGGAAGCCGCCCGCCAGGGCGCTGCCGCCGCGCTCATCGTCCACCGCACGGGGCCCGCCGGCTATCCGTGGAACGTGGTCGAGGGCGGCTGGACCGGCCCGCAGTTCGGTCTGGCCGACCCCGGCGATGCGCCGCTGCTCGACGCCGGCGGCTGGATCAGCGAAGACGCCGCCCGGCACCTGTTCGACCGGGCCGGGCTCGACTTCGACGCGCTCGACCACGCGGCGCTTACAGCCGACTTCACGGCCGTCCCGCTCGGTCTCACGGCCTCGCTAGACATCCACAACTCGATCTCTCGGTCCGAGTCGCCCAACTTCCTGGCGGTGCTGCCGGGCGCCGAGCGGCCCGACGAGTTCGTCCTCTACACGGCGCATTATGATCACTTCGGCACGGACGCGTCTCTCGAAGGGGCGGACAAGATCTACAATGGGGCGCGGGACAACGCCTCGGGCACGGCCGGCCTCATCGAGTTGGCCCGCAGCTTCAAGGCCGCGGCGGACGCCGGCGAGCCGGCGGACCGCTCGGTGATGTTCATCGCGGTCACCGCCGAGGAGCAGGGACTGCTGGGCTCGAAGTACTACGCGGAGCATCCCGTCCAGCCGCTTGACCACACGGCGGCGGTGATCAACATGGACGAGCTGATCACCTGGGGCGCGACCCGCGACGTCACGATCGTCGGACTCGGCAATTCCGAGCTGGACGACTACGCCCGCGCCGCGGCGGAGGCCCAGCGCCGCTACCTCCGCCCCGACGCGGAGCCCGAGAAGGGTTTCTATTACCGCTCCGATCACTTCGAATTCGCCAAGCAAGGCGTACCAGCTCTCTATCCGAACGCCGGTATCGACCTCGTCGAGGGCGGCGAGGAAGCCGGCCGCCGCGCGATCGAAGCGTACGACGAGGAGCGCTACCACCAGGTCGACGACGAGGTGGACGACACCTGGGATCTGACCGGCGCCGAGCTCGACCTCGAGCTGTTCTTCCGGGTCGGCTGGCGGCTCGCCAACCAGTCGAGCTGGCCGAACTGGACGGAGGGAAACGAGTTCCGGGCAAAGCGCGACGCGATGATGGGAAACGGTAACGACAACTCCGATGCCGGCGCAGACTGACAGGGAGATCAGCCCATGCTCGACGAGGACACCTTCAACCTCGAAGTTCGAAAGCTCCTCAAGACGTTCGGGGTCGGCGCCCAGAGGGAGATCGAGAAGGCGGTGGACGAAGCACTCGAATCGGGCCGACTGTCGGGCGACGAGACCCTATCCGCCTCGATCCGCCTCGAGATTCCGAGGCTGGACCTGAGCTTCACGACGAACGGGGATATCGCCCTGAGCTGAGGCTGAGCTGCCAGGCGCGACCGACTGTCCGGCGACGCCGTCGCTCCGAAGAATTCGGCGTCTCTTCCTTTTGCGTGAACAGTGCGCACCCACTAGATTATTAACTATTAATAATATGCGAAAGGCCGACATGACGATCATTACGTCGATTTCTATACCTGCCGAGTTGCGAACGGCGCTCGACGCCGAGGCGGAAAGGCAGCGGCGTTCTCGCAGCTTCGTCGTGGCCGAGGCGGTTCGGGGATACCTGGCGCGCCAGGAGCGGGATGCGGTTGACGAAGCGAGACTGCGCACGCTTCGCGACGGGCTGTCGCTCAGCCCCGGCGGGCGCCTCGAACTCGCCGAGGAGCTGTGGCGAGAATTCGCCCGCGGGCGCTCCACGTCGAGACCCTGGGCGGCCACGTTCGAGACATTCGACGAATACGACCGGTGGCAGCGCGAGGACGCGGGGACGTGACGCGCTCGAAGTCGCGGCTCGCCACGGTCTGTCGGCTCTTGAATGAAGGGGGCGTCGCGTACGTCGTGGTCGGTGGATTCGCCCTCGCGTTCCACGGCGTTGTGCGCGCGACCAAAAACATCGACATCCTCATCGAACCAACGCTCGACAATGCCCGGCGCGCATTGCAGGCGCTGGAGGGACTGACCTGGGGTGTGTCTCGAGAGATTGAACCCTCTGATGTCGTCGCGAACCCCATCACCGTAGTCGGCGATGATCCGCGCGTCGACCTTCTGACGTTGGCGTGGAGCGTGCGCTATGCGGATGCGGCTCCGACGGTCGCCCGGGTCGAAATCGAAGGAGTGGAGGTCCCCTTCGTGGACATCGACACCCTGATTCGCAGCAAGCAGACCGACCGCTTTCAGGACAGGGCTGACGTGGAGAACCTCGAGCGAGTGAAGCGTCTCCAAAAAGGCGACTGAGACGCCGCTCGCCGGTGCGAGGTCGCCCCGCTGGGATCCGCTTGACTGACGGGGCTTCAGCTCCCGATCTCGGTCCTGACGTCCAGCAACTCCGGAAAGAAAGTCAGCTCGAGGGCCTGCCGCAAGAACTTCACACCCGAGGAGCCCCCGGTGCCCCGCTTGTGCCCGATGATCCGCTCCACCGTCTTGAGGTGGCGGAAGCGCCAGAGCTGAAATGACTCTTCCACGTCGACCAGCTTCTCGCACAGGTCGTATTCGAGCCAGTAGCGGCCGGGATGATCGTAGATATTCTTGAGCACCGGGATGAGGGCCGGATTCCGCTCGTAGGGCTCCGACCAGTCTCGCGCGACGCTCTCCGGAGGCAGCTCGTGGCCCGCCCGGTCGAGCCAGCGCAGGAACTCGTCGTACAGGCCGGGCGCCTCCAGCACCGTCTGCAGACGATCGCGGGCCGCCGGGCTGTAGTCGAACACGCGCACCATGTCGGCGTTCTTGTTCCCCATCAGGAACTCGACCAGCCGATATTGTAGCGACTGGAAGCCCGACGCCGGACCCAGGACGTCGCGGAACTGCACGTACTCGGTGGGCGTGAGCGTCTCGAGGACCGCCCACTGCTCGAACAGCTGGCGCTGCACCTGCTTCAGCCGCGCCAGGATCTTCATGCAGGGGTCGGGCTCGTCGGCCTGCAGGTGCGAAATCGCGCTCTCCAGCTCGTGGATGATGAGCTTGAACCAGAGCTCGCTCACCTGGTGCTGGATGATGAACAGCATCTCGTCGTGGTGCTCGGGCTCGCTGAGCGGGTGCTGGGCGGAGAGCAGGCGGTCGAGGCCCAGGTAGCCCTCGTAGGTCATACGATCGCCGAGGTCGATCTCGATACCGGACTCGAGGTCACGGCGGTTGCGGGGCTCGTTCATGGGAGAAGGATAGCTCCGCCGACGGATCCGCGAAAACTTGTCCGCGATTCCTCCACCGGACTAACCTGTTCGGTACGGGCCCATGCCGGGACCATCCGCCAGCCAGTGCCGGGGAGGCTCATGGCGCGCAAGACCGATCGAAACCCCCCGTCTCGCCCCCGGGGGGAGATCACCGAGCTCCTGGACGCGTGTTCGAACGGAGAACACGACGCCCTCGACCGTCTCATGCCGCTCGTGTACGACGATCTCCGGGCCATCGCTCACCGCCGCCTCCGCCTCGAGCGACCCGATCACACCCTCAACACCACCGCCATCGTCCACGAGGCATATATCAAGCTGGTCGACCAGGCGACGGCCACGTGGAGGGATCGGGCCCATTTTTTCGCTGTATCGGCCAGAGTCATTCGAAATCTGCTCATCGATTACGCGCGGGAGCGGAAGGCGGCGAAGCGCGGCGGGGGGGCCATCCTCCTGCCGCTGGACGAAAGCCTCGCCGGCGCGCCACCGCGAACGATCGAGCTGCTCGCCCTCGACGAGGCGTTGACGGCGCTCGGCCGGAAGGACGCCCGGCTCGAACGCGTGGTGGAGTGCCGGTTCTTCGGGGGGATGAGCATGAAGGAGACGGCGGAGACGCTCGGAACCTCGCTGAGCACGGCGGAGCGCGACTGGCGGCGCGCGCGGGCTTACCTGTACGAGACGCTGGCCTGACGCCCAGGAACCGAACACGAACCCGGAGTTGCCATGCCGGACTCGCCGGCGGCGGATCGATGGCACGAGATCGACGACCTGTTCGACCGGGCGCTCGACCTCGACCCCGACGAGAGGTCCGCCTTCCTCGATGTGCACTGCAGCGGTGATGAAGCGCTCCGCCAGGCCGTGGAGAGACTTCTCGCCGCCGACACGGCCGGCCGGAGTTTTCTCGGCCGGGCCGCCGAGGAGCTGACCCCCGAAGCGTTCGTCGCCGCGCTGGAAGGCGGGCTCGCCGACGGCCCGGGCGAGCCCGGTGGATCGGACAGAATCGGCGAGCGAATCGGCGCCTGGCGACTGGTTCGCGAACTGGGCCGCGGCGGGATGGCCTGGGTCTTTCTGGCAGAGCGGGCCGACGGGGAGTTCGAGCAGACGGCCGCCGTCAAGCTGATTCGGCGCGGTCTCGACAGCGACGACTTCGTGCGCCGATTCCTCGCCGAGCGACAGATCCTCTCGTCGCTGCACCACCCGGGCATCGCCCGACTGATCGGGGGCGGCACGACCGACAGGGGGCTTCCCTACCTGGTGCTCGAGTACGTCGACGGGTTGCCGATCACCGAGTATTGCGACGCTCACCGATGCTCGATTACCGAGCGCCTGCGGCTGTTCAGCGACGCCGCGCGGGCCGTCCAGTACGCGCACGCGAACCTCGTCGTCCATCGAGACATCAAGCCCAGCAACATCCTCGTAACCGGAGACGGGCAGGTGAAGCTGCTCGATTTCGGCATCGCGCGGCTGCTGGACCCGGAGGCCGATCCGACGACGTCGGGGCTCACCAGGACCGGGTTCCGGCCCCTGACGCCGGAGTACGCGAGCCCGGAGCAGGTGCTGGGCGAGACAATCACGACGGCTTCGGACGTCTATCAGCTGGGTGTGCTGCTCTACCGATTGCTCACGGGCGAGCGCCCCTACGCGCTGCATACTCCCGGAGCCGCCGCCTACGAAGAGGCGATCACGCAGTCTCGCCCGATGCCCCCGAGCCAGGCCGCACTGCACGTCGGCGAAGAGTCGGCGGCCACGAAGGCGTCGACGCCCGAGCACCTCGGCCGGCGGCTGCGTGGAGACCTCGACGTCATCATCCTGAAGGCGCTGCGTAAGGACCCGGAACGACGCTACGGGTCCGCCGTCGAGATGGCGGAGGACGTCCGCCGACACCTCGAGGGACGCCCGATCCAGGCCCGGCGGGAATCCCGCCTCTACCGGAGCCGCAAATTCCTGAAACGCAACCCATGGGTCGGGCCCGTCGTAGCCGTCATCGCGCTCCTGGTCGGCGCCTACCTCGCCACGCTCATCCGCCACGGGCAGGAGCTCGAAGCGGAACGCAACGTCGCGCGGGACGTTCAGGAGGCCTTCGTCAGCTTCTTCACGTCACCGAACCCGTCGGACGTCATCGGCCTCGGCGAAGGACGTCGCGACCTCACCGTACGTAAAGCGATCCTGGAAGGCGCCGATCGAGTGCGCGAGGAGCTCGCCGACCGGCCGGCGGCCCGCGCGCAGCTGTTCGGCGCGATGGCCGAGGTGCTGGCCGACCAGGACGAGGTCGAGCCGGCGCGAGAGCTGGCGCAGGAGGCGCTCGAGCTCGACGAGCAGATGTATGGGCCCGAGTCCCCCGAGGTGCATGCCGCGTTGCTGCTGGTCGGCGACCTGACCTCGGACCGCGACTCCTCGCGCGCGCTGCTCGTGCGACGGCTCGAGCTCTCCCGGAACCTCTACGGCCAGCGCTCCCCGGCCGCGGCCACGTCGCTCGAGCACCTGGGCCTGGTGGATCTGCGGGACGGCGACGTCGAGGCGGGCGTCCTGAGATTCGAGCGGGCCGTCGAGCTCTATCGTGACGCCGATTCCGTGCGAACTTCCGAACTCGCCTGGGCTCTCGGGCGGCTCGGCGAGGGCTACGTCGACCTCGGACGGGTGCAGGCCGCGGTGGACGTCAGCCGGGAGGCCTACGACTTGATGCGTGCCGAGTATGGAGACGATCACTCCGCGACGGCGGTCCACGCCGGCAAGCTGGCCGCGACGCTGCGTGTCGCCGGGAGGGTCGAGGAGGCGCGCCGGATGTACGAAGCGAGCCTGCCGACCATGGACGCGGAGCTCGGGCGCGCGCACGGCACGACGATGGCCACCCGGAGCAACTACGCGCTCCTGCTCCTGCAGGTGGACGACTACCAGGCCGCCGAGACCGTGCAGCGCCGGCTGATCGAAGCCTCGCGCGATCGCTACGGGGAGACGAGCCCGGCCGTCGCCGGGGCGCTCCAGAACTTGGCCGCGAACCTGAAGAAACAGGACCGGCTCGCCGAGGCCGACAGCCTCTCGCAGGCTGCCTACGAGATGTTCCTGAAGACGCGAGGCGACGCACACTTTCAGACGGCGTTTCCGCTCCTGACGATGGCGGAGATCCGACTCGCACAGGGCGACTACGGCGGCGCCGAATCGGTGGCGAGCGAGGCGACGCGCATCCTGCGGTCGGCCCTGCCCGAAGGGCACTACGCGACCGCGGTCGCCGAGTGCCGGTGGGGCCGGGCGCTGGCGGGCCAGGGGCGAATCGCCGAGGCGCGGCCGCTCCTCGAGGCCGCCGCTCTCGTGCTCGAGGACATCGACTTCGCCAATACCGTCGACTACCGCGAGGAGTGCCTGAAGGCGCTGGCCCGGCTCTAGAATCGTCTCCGATCGCCTCCCTGAAGGTCTCGTGCGTCGAATTCCGCTTGAGTGGTTGAGACTCGGCTCGAATCGACCGGGACCGGGGGGAACGACGATCAGGAGATCAGCATGAGGAACCTCACCCGGAGTTCGTCCACGATTGGCCTTGCCCTCGCCGCATACGCTTTTGTCGGCGTCGCCCCGGCGACGGCCCAGACGAACGACGCGACCGTCAGCACGGCGACGGTCGAGGACAGCTTCTTCAATCCCTGCACGAGCGAGGTGGTCGACCGGAGCTACACGCAGCACGTCACCCGCCGAAAAGTCGGCGACGACTACGTCCTGCGGGTGAACTGGTCGAACGGGAAGGGCGTCGGCCGGACGAGCGGCGACAAGTACACGATGAACTGGAAGTACCAGCAGATGAGCGAATCCGGCGGCGGGCAGGCCGGCGGACAGCAGGCCTTCACCTACCGTATCAAGACCACGGTGCACGCCCAGGGCTCCGACTACAACTACAACTCCGACATCGTCGTGCGTCTCCGCACGAACGCGGACGGCAGCGTGAAGGTCGAGCAGTCCGAGGCCACCGGCATCGACTGCTCGTAGCGGAACCGTTCTCGGCGGAGGCCGATGAAGGCTCCGGCCCGAGGATTCCGCTTTGGAGGTCGAGCGGCACGGCCCGGAAGCCGGGCCGCACGTCAGCCCGACCCGACGCCACCTGGAGGCTTGCATGAGGCACACCGCGCGATTGTCGCTCGCATTCCTGTTCGCAGCCGCGCTGTCGGTGAGCCTTCCCTCCACGGCCGACGCCCAGTTTCTCGACAAGGTGAAGGACCGGGCCGAGAAGGCAGCGAAGGACGAGACGCTCAACGAGGTCGACCAGTTCGTGCGCGACCAGGTGAGATGCGTGTTCGACGACGTGGAGTGCATCCAGGACGCGCAGGAGTCGGGCGAGGACGTCGCCCTCACGGATCGGGACGGCCAGCCGGTGGTGGACGACGACGGCAACACCGTGTCGGACCCGGGGCAGGCGGCGGAGATTTTGGGGGAAGACCCGTCGTCTGCACCCGGGGCCCGGCCCGGCGCTATGCCCGGCCAGGGCGCCGACACGAACGTCGACTTCGTCGCCGGCGAATCGACGATCGTGAGTGACGACTACGCCGAGGACAACCTGGGCGACTTTCCGCGCCGCTTCGATCTGATCTCGGGCAGCTTCGACGTGATCGACTGGCAGGGCGACCGATACGTACGGGCCCTGTCCAACGGCACCTTCGCCATCGTGCTGCCCGAGACGCTGCCGGAAAAGTTCACCCTCGAAACGGCCGTGAACATCCAGCACGGCAACGGCTGGGTGGCGATCACGCCCGGACGCGCCTACAACACCCGGCCCGTGCCCTACCGGGGGTCGGCGGTCGTGGTACGGTTCGCGAAAGCCGGCATCGACGCCGTCAGGGGTGAGGGGCCGGTCGCGATGGCGGGTCACGATCAAGACATCGTGCGCACCCGCGTCGCGCCGCTGCAGGTGACGGCCGACGGCGAGCACATGAAGGTCTATCTCGACGGCAAGCGGATCGCGAACGTCCCGAACGCCGTCTTTCCGCGCACCGACACGCTGTTCGTGGCGGTCAGCTCCGCGAGCGAGGAGTATCCGATCCTCCTCGGTCCGATCCGCATCGCCGGCGGCGGCCGCGACCTCTACGACCGCCTGGCCCGCGAGGGCCGCGTCACGACCCGCGGCATCCTGTTCGACGTCAATAGCGACGCGATCCGCATCGAGTCGGCGCCGACTCTCGAGGAGATCGGGACGATGCTCCAGGACCACCCCGAGCTTCGCATCTCGATCGAGGGCCATACGGACAGCGACGGGGAGGAGGCGTTCAACCGGGCGCTCTCGGAGCGGCGGGCCACCTCGGTCAAACGGTATCTGGTCGAAACGTACGCCATTGATTCC
>Ga0210123_1000715_pt1 | contig 19360 bp, 11 predicted proteins | sample Muzzi_PWB_D2_FD_185535 | JGI IMG/M metagenome (GOLD analysis project Ga0210123, IMG submission 185535) | Wetland microbial communities from San Francisco Bay, California, USA, that impact long-term carbon sequestration - Muzzi_PWB_D2 (SPAdes) | ecosystem: Environmental > Aquatic > Marine >... | reverse complement strand
GGGACGATTCGGGGGCCGACGACGAATGGAGCAAGCCGGAGGCGGAGGACGCCCCGGCCGGATGGCGGGGGCGGGTCCGGCGCGGCCGGCGGCTCGCGCTGGTGTCGGCGCCGGCCTTTCTGCTCCGGCTGGTGCGGATCCTCTTCGGCTGGGCGTTCCGGGCCGTGGCGTTCGCGCTCCGGCCGGTGGGGCGGCTCTTCGATCTGGGCATGGAGGCGATCAACCGGGCCTATCCGACGGCCCTGGGGCGGGCGCTCGACGCCCCCGCCTTCGTCTTGGGCATGGCGGTGGTGGCGCTCGCCGCGGCGGTCGCCCTGGTGCCGGTCCTCGGCCTCGACCTGATTCCGGCGATCTCCCAGGGGGAGTTCGGCGTGCGGGTCGAGCTGCCCGAGGGCACACCTCTACCGGTGACCGACCGCTTCGTGGCCGACCTCCAGGAGGTGCTGGAGGCGGCCCCGCGGGTGGAAGGGTTCTCGTCGATCGCCGGCGGTGCGGGGCTGGCACTTTCGAACACCGGCACCGAGGGCGAGAACGTGGCCCGCATCCAGGTGCGCCTCGCCTCCGGCTCCCAGCCGGCGGACGAGGCGGCGGTGATGGCGGCTCTGCGCGAACGGCTCGAGCGGGTGGAGGGGGTGCGCTACCAGGTGGAGCGCCCGGCGGTCTTCACGCTTCGCACACCGGTCGAGGTGGAGGTCTACGGCGATGACCTGGACCAGCTCCACGCCGCGGCGGCGGAGCTCGAAAGCGGTCTCGGCGGGGTGAGCGGCCTGGTCGACCTCGAGTCCTCGGCCGAGCTCGGCAACCCGGAGCTCCAGGTGACCTTCAACCGGGATCAGCTCGTGCGCTTCGGCCTCGACCTGGGCCAGGTGGCGGCGATCGTGCGCAACAAGATCCAGGGCGACGTGGCGACCCGGCTGACCCAGGGGGACCGGGAGATCGACATCGTGGTCCGCTCGACCGAAGCCGGAGCGGCCTCGGTCGACGACGTGGCCGACCTGATCGTCGGCCAGCGGATGCTCGAAGGCTCCGGCGGCATGGTGCCGATCCGGCTCAAGGCGGTTGCCGACGTGGCGCTGGCGGAGGGCCCGGCGGAGATCCGCCGCATCGGCCAGAAGCGGGCCGCGGTGATCGGCGGCGACCTCTCCGGCCGGGACATGGGAGCGGTCTCCGAGGACATCCGGGACGTGCTGCGGGAGGCGACCCTTCCCCTCGGCGTGACGGCGGTCCTCGGCGGGCAGCAGGAGGAGATGGCGCGGTCGCTCCGCTCGCTTCTGCTGGCCATGGGGCTCGCGATCTTCCTGGTCTACCTGGTGATGGCGTCCCAGTTCGAGTCGTTCCTCCACCCGTTCGTCATCGTCTTCACCCTGCCGCTGGGTGCGATCGGCGTGATCGGCGCCCTGGCGCTGACGGGTACCACCCTGAACGTGGTCGCCCTGATCGGCGCGGTGATGCTCGCCGGCATCGTGGTCAACAACGCGATCGTCCTGGTGGACGCGGTCAACCGCCTGCGCCGGGAGGACGGGCTGGCCAAGCGGGAGGCGCTGATCGAGGCCGGGCGCCTGCGCCTCAGGCCGATCCTCATGACCTCGGCGACGACCATCTTCGGTCTGCTGCCCATGGCCTTGGGTCTCGGCGAAGGGGCCGAGCTCCGGGCGCCGCTCGCGATCACCGTGATCGGCGGCCTGTCGGTGGCGACGGTGCTGACCCTGGTGGTGATCCCGGTCGTCTACTCGGTGCTCGACCGCAAGGTCTACGAGGCCGACCGCGCGGCGATCTCCCCATCGACGCGGCCGGCCTCCGTGCCGGCCGACTTGGCGAAAGCGGCACCGGAGGTTGCGTCATGAGCGACAGCCGATCGAACGACGATGGGAAGCGAAGGGCCGGGCGGGGGCGCCCTCTCCTCCCCTCCCAGGGCGAGGAGAGGGACGGGGTGAGGAGGGGTGATCTGACACTGAGGGGTGATCAGGGTCGAGGCCTACCCAAGCTCGCCGTCACCCGTCCCATCACCACGGCCGTCATGCTGGTTTCCGTCCTGGTTTTCGGCGGCCTGGCCGCGTCGCGGTTGCCGCTCGCCTACCTGCCGGAGGTCGACGCCCCGTTCATCGGCGTCGAGGTGCCCTACCCGAGCTCCAACCCGGCCCAGGTGGAGAAGGAGATCGCCAAGCCGGTCGAAGAGCTCCTGGCGACCCTGTCCGGGGTCAAGAAGATGCGCTCGACCTCCGGGCCGGACGGCGCCTTCTTCGAGCTCCGGTTCGACTGGGGCCAGGACCTGGACGTGGTGCGCATGCGGGTCTCCGAGCTCATGGACCGGGCGGAGTCGGAGCTGCCGGACGGGGTGGGAGAGGTGCGCATCTTCTCCTTTTCAACCTCCGACATCCCGGTAGTCGAGGCGCGGATCTCGGCCGAGGGGGTCGACCTCTCGGAGAGCTACGACCTGCTCGAGGCGCGGGTCATCAACCGTCTGCGCCGCCTGCCCGGGGTCGCCAAGGTCGAGCTCGGTGGCGTCGAGCCCAAGGAGGTCGACATCGACCTGGTGCTCGACAAGGTCAAGGCCCACGACGTGGACGTGGGGCGGCTGATCGAGACCCTGCGCGGCGCCTCCCAGAACCTGGTGCTCGGGGAGGTCTACGACGGTGGTCTCCGGTACACGGCCCGGGCCCTGGGGAGCTTCGGCTCGATCGAGGAGATCGGAAACCTTGTGATCGACGAGCGGGGCCTGCGGCTGGCCGACATCGCCGAGATCAGCTACGAGGAGCCGCCGCTCACCTACGGCCGCCGGCTCGACGGCCGCGACGCGATCGCGCTGTCGGTGTTCAAGGAGTCGACGGCGAACACGGTCGACGTGGTGACGAACGTCATGGCCGTGATCGAGAACGACATCGGCTCCGATCCGCTCCTCCAGGGGATTTCGGTCTTCGTCTGGGAGGACCAGGCGGAGGAGATCCTGAACTCGTTGAACGGCCTCACCCGCTCGGGCATGATCGGTGCTCTCCTGGCCGTGATCGTCCTCTACTTCTTCCTGCGGCGCCTGGGCTCAACCCTGATCGTGTCGCTCTCGATCCCGTTTTCGGTGATCGCCGCCTGCGGCGTCCTCTTCTTCCTCGGCAAGACCTTGAACGTGCTCTCGATGATGGGTCTGATGCTCGGCGTCGGCATGCTGGTCGACAACGCCATCGTGGTGCTCGAATCGATCGACCGGCGCCAGCGCGAGGAGCCGGACGCGGCGAAGGCCGCCCTCACCGGTGCCGGCCAGGTGGCGATGGCGGTGACCGCCTCGACCACGACCTCGCTGATCGTCTTCCTGCCGCTCATCGTCGGTTCGAAGAGTGAGCTCACCACCTGGCTCGGTGAGGTCGGCATCGCCATCTCGCTCGCCCTCGTCTGCTCGCTCTTCTCGTCGTTGACCCTCATCCCCATGGTGGCGGGACGCTTTCTCAAGAGCCGTTCCGCCGCGTCCGCCGGGGCCCGGGAAGAGATCGCGGTGGAAGCCGACGCTGCCGGGTCGATCGTCTCGGCCCAGGCGTCGGCCGAGCCGGCCCATCCGCTGGCGGGGCTCGAGGAGCGCTACGGCCGTCTCCTCGACTGGACGCTCCGCCACCGCGTCGCCACCTTCGCCCTGCTGGCCCTGGGCGCGGTCGTCGGGTTCCTGCCCTTCTTCACCGGCATGGTCGAGAACGCCATCTTCTCGGGTGCGGTCAACGACCGGATGTACCTCTCCTACGAGTTCACCGATTTCGTCTACAAGTCGGAGGCCCGGGCGGCGGTCGAGCGGGTGGAGGAGGTGCTCTTCGAGCACCAGGAGGAGCTCGGCATCGCATCGGTCTACAGCTTCTACTCGAGCTCGGACCAGACCGGCACGACCATCACCATGGCCGACCGGGGCCTCTCGGACGAGGAGTTCAAGGAGCTCAGGAAGCGGATCCGTGACGCGCTGCCCGAGGTCCCGGGCGTACGGCTGGTGTTCGACGACAACGGCCAGGAGGCGAGCGGCACCACCTCCTTCGCGGTCAACTTCTTCGGCCAGGACAGCGAGTCGCTCGCCGGTCTGGCCCGGGAGGCGGAGCGGCTGCTCTCGACCATGGACGGGATCGAGGACATCACCTCGTCCATCAACCGTTCGCGCCAGGAGATCCAGGTCTCGATCGACCGCGGCAAGGCGGCCCGCCTGGGCCTCACCGCCCGGGATCTGGCGGACCTCTTCGGTTTCACCCTGGGCGGCACGCGGCTGCCCCGGTTCACGGCCGACGGCCGGGAGGCCGAGACCTGGCTGGCGCTGCGCCTGGAGGACCGCGAGAACCTGGCGGACCTCTCCCAGCTCCCGCTCGCCACCCGCGACGGCAAGGAGGTCCAGCTCTCCGACCTCGCCACCTTCGAGGTGGTCGACCGGCCGCGGGACACCGTGCGCGAGAACCGCAAGGTCCGGGTCGCGGTGCGGGCGACCTACGAGGGCGAGGGCTGGGAGGAGACACGGGAGCAGATCGCCGGCTTGATGGACGCGCTCCAGATGCCGGCGGGCACCTCCTGGTCGTGGAACGACCGCATCCTCGAGCAGGACGACCAGAACTCCCAGATGGGGGTGAACTTCCTGCTCGCCCTGGCGCTCGTCTACCTGGTGATGGCGTCGCTCTTCGAGTCGCTGGCCCAGCCGTTCGCGATTCTGTTCGCGATTCCGTTCGCCTTCCCCGGCGCCGCCTGGTTGCTCGCCCTGACCGGCACGCCGTTCAACCTGATGGGGCAGATCGGCCTGCTGATCCTGATGGGGATCGTGGTCAACAACGGCATCGTGCTGCTCGACCGGGTCAACGGGCTGAGGAAGGAGGGCCTGGGGGACCGGGAGGCGATCGTCCAGGCCGGGCGCGACCGCATGCGGCCGATCCTCATGACCGCGACCACGACCATCGTCGGCCTGCTGCCGCTCGCCCTGGGCGGCTCCCGGGTCGGCGGCCTGTTCTACTTCCCGCTGGCGCTGACCGTGATGGGCGGGCTCATCTCCTCGGCCGTGCTGACCCTGGTGGCCCTGCCGACGGTGACCGTGACCGTCGAAGGCATCGCCCGCTGGATGGGGCGGCTGTGGCGGAAGTCTTCAGCTCGCCCCCCTCACCCTCGGTCCCTCTCCCCCCGCGCGGGGGAACAGGGACACCCCCTCCCGAGCGCTTGAGGGTCTGAGGGGCCAGGCCCGGGCCGCCGCTCCAGACTCGCTGGCTCATGGCACCGCGGGCGCAGGTCGTTCCAGAGCTGTTACGGCCCGGGCTGCTGGTGCACGAGCCGCCTCGGTAGACTTCCTCTCTCGGGCGGGTCGGGACGGCCCGCGAGTCTACCGCGAGAGGGGGTCGCAGGATGAGCCAGGAACAGCTTCGTCATCAGAGCCGGTCCGTCCGGACCGTGCTTCCCGTCAATCTGTGGCTGGTCGCGGCGTTGACCATCGCGATCGCCTGGGCCCCCGTCGGTCTCGCCCTGGGTCCCGCCGAGGCTCCTGCCGCCGCTCCGGACCCCTCCCCGTCACCTCCACCTCGGCTGGTGTTGTTCGTGGTCGTCGACCAGATGCCCTACGACTACGTGGAGCGCTTCCGGCCGGTGCTCACGGGTGGCCTGGCCAGGCTCCTGGACGAGGGCGTGGTCTTCACCCAGGCGTTCCACCGCCACGGCCTGCCGACGACGTCGCCCGGACACGCCACCCTGGCTACGGGCCGCCACCCCAGAAACCACGGGATCATCGCCAACTACTGGTGGAGCCGCGAGCGTCGCAAGGAGGTTTACAGCGTCGAGGACGCCGACGAACGCAAGGGCCCCTACAACCTGCTGGCGCCGACCCTCGGCGACTGGCTGCTGGCCCACGATCCGGAGTCCCGTGTGTTCTCCGCCAGTCCCAAGGACCGGGCGGCGGTCCTCATGGGGGGCTTCGGCGCGGTCGGCGCCTACTGGTACGACGACGAGACCGGGACCTTCGGCTCGAGCGCTTACTACCGGGAGGCGGAGCCCCGGTGGCTGGTGGAGCTCAACCGGAGCCGCTGTCTGGACCGCTACTTCGGAAAGCCCTGGGAGCCGCTGCCGGTGCCGGAGGAGGTCCGTGCCCGGATGGGCGTCGTTGACCTGGGTGTCGTCGATCTGGATGCGGGGGTCTTCGATCGCAGCTTCCCGCACTCCCTGGGGCGGGCGGCGACCGCGCCCGGGGAGAGCTTCTATGGGGCGATCTTCGCCTCGCCCTTCGCCGACGAGTACCTGGTGGAGCTGGTCAGCCGCCTGGTCGAGGCCGAGGACCTGGGAACGGACGAGCACACCGATCTGCTGGCTGTCTCGTTCTCCTCGCTCGACAAGGTGGGGCACGTCTACGGCCCCAACAGCCCGGAGATCCTCGACGCCGTCCTCCGGATCGACCGGGATCTCGGCCGCTTGCTCGACCTGCTCGAGAAGCGGGTGGGCCGGGACCGGCTGGTGGTCAGCCTGGCGGCGGACCACGGGGTGATGCCGCTGCCGGAGTACGAGCGACTCCGGGGCCGGGACGCCCACCGCGAGGGTGCCCGGGATGTGGCATGTATCCAGGGGGTGTTCGGCCGGCTGGGGGAGGAGCTGGGCGGGGGTCCCTGGCTCGACTACGACGGCTACCTCTCCCCGGAGGCGGTTGCCGCCAGCGGTCGCCCGCGGGAGGAGATCGAGAACCGGGCCCGGGAGCTGCTGGAGCGCTGCCCGACGGTGGAGCGGGTCTGGACGCGGACGGAGCTCGAAGCGATCGACCCGGAGACCGGTCCGGAAGCGGGTCCGGGAGAGGGTCCGGAAGAGGGGGGCTCGGAGCTCGACGCCTTCGGTCTGGCCTACCGGAACAGCTTCCATCCCGAGCGGAGCCCGGACCTGGTGATCCAGCGCGCTCCGCGACGGCTGGCGGTGGCCGGGATGGGGACCACCCACCTCTCCCCGTACGCCGCCGATACCCACGTGCCGATGATCATCCGGGCGCCCGGCCTCGCGCCGAGGCGGATCGACCGCCCGGTGGCCACCGTCGACCTCGCGCCGACGGTGGCGGCTCTGGCGGGGGTGCCTGTTCCGGGCGAGGTGGACGGGGTGGACCTTGTGGAGGATGGGGGCGGGCAGTAGGGCCGCCCGTCAGGGCGCTACCTTCCTCCTTCGCCCCATCCCTCAACCTTCCTCCTGCGAGGGATCTCTTGCTGGCTGAGTGGAAATTTGGTAAAATTGCCAAATAGGGGGCGCCGATGACCAAGCTCGAAGGCACGACAGAAGCCGTCTGCCGGTTCCGCGCGGACACGTTCAAGGCGCTGGGCCATCCGGCGCGGCTGTTCATCATGCAGACCCTGGCCGGGGAGGGCGAGCGGTGCGTCTGCGAGCTCCAGGAGATGGTCGGCCTGGACGTCTCGACGGTGTCGAAGCACCTGGCGCTGCTCAGGAACGCCGGGCTGGTGGTCGACCGGCGGGAAGGGACCAAGGTCTTCTACCGCCTCTGCTGCACGGACGTGAGGACGCTCCTGGACGCGGTCGAGGAGCCCCTCGACGGCATCGCCCGGCGCAAGGCCCGCGAGGCCGCGGCGAGCTGCGGCGTCTCCCTGGAGGCGGCGGGATGAACGGGGCGGCCGCCGTCGACTGGCGCCTGGAGTGGCGGCCCCTGGCGGGGTTGCTGGTGCTCTTCCTGGCGCTCTTCTTCCTGCCCTTCGACGCGCCGCGCGTGGACCGGGTCGTCGGGGAGGCGATGGGGGAGGGGCTCCTCCTCGCCCAGGACTACGCTCGGCAGCACGTCCTCTTCTGCCTGGTGCCGGCCTTCTTCATCGCCGGGGCGATCGGCGTCTTCCTCTCCCAGGAGTCGGTGATGCGCTACCTGGGGCCGGGTGCCAAGAAGCTCCCCGCCTACGGTGTCGCCGCGGTCTCGGGGACCATCCTCGCGGTCTGCTCCTGCACGGTGCTGCCGCTCTTCTCCGGCATCCACCAGATGGGGGCCGGTCTGGGGCCCGCCTCGGCGTTTCTGTACTCGGGGCCCGCGATCAACGTGCTGGCGGTGGTGCTCACCGCGAGCGTCCTCGGCTGGGAGCTGGGGGTCGCCCGGGCGGTGGGCGCGGTGCTCTTCGCCGTCGTCGTCGGTCTCCTGATGCACTGGATCTTCCGGCGCGAGGAGGGGGAGCGCCAGCGGGCGGCGGCGGCCCTGCCGGTCGCGTCCCCTGTCCGTCCCCTCTGGCAGAATGGCCTGTTCCTGGGCAGTCTGGTGGCGATCCTGGTGTTCGCCAACTGGGGCCGGCCGGAGGTGGAGAGCGGCGTCTGGTGGTGGATCTGGGGCCACAAGTGGCCGCTCACGAGCATCGCCGCGGTCGTCCTCGGGCTCGTGCTCGTTCGCTTCCTCGGGCTCGCCTGGTGGAAGGCGGCGGCGGTCGGGGCGCCGGCAGTGGCCCTGGCTCTTCTGGTCCCCGGGCTGCCGGAGCTCGCCTTCGGTGCCGCGGTGGTCGGACTCTCGGTCGTCTTGATGCGCGACGACGGGGAGCTGGGCGAGTGGTTTGCGGCGAGCTGGGGCTTTGCCAAGCAGATCCTGCCGGTGCTCTTCGCCGGCGTGTTCGTGGCCGGCGTTCTTCTGGGGCGTCCCGGGCACGAAGGGCTGGTGCCGTCCGCCTGGGTGGCGTCCGCGGTCGGCGGCGAAGGCCTCGGCGCGACCGCGTTCGCCTCGGTGGCGGCGGCCCTCATGTACTTCGCCACTCTGACCGAGGTGCCGATTCTCCAGGGGCTCCTGGGGAGCGGCATGGGCCAGGGCCCGGCGCTCGCCCTGTTGCTCGCGGGGCCGGCGCTGTCGCTGCCCAACATGCTGGTGATCGCCAGGGTGCTCGGCTGGAAGAAGACCCTCACCTTCGTCGGCCTGGTGGTCACGCTGTCGACGGCGGCGGGGTGGATGTACGGAAACTTCATTCTCTAGGAGTTACCAGATGAAGAAGATCGAAATCCTCGGGACCGGGTGTCCCAAGTGTCAGAAGCTCACCGCCGCGGCCGAGGAGGCGGCGTCGCGCCTCGGCATCGAGTACGAGCTGGTCAAGGTGACCGAGGTCCAGGACATCGTCGCCCGGGGGGTGATGATGACTCCGGGACTCGTGGTCGACGACGAGGTCAAGGCGACGGGGCGGATTCCGAAGCCGGACGAGCTCGACGCGATGCTCGCCTGAGCCGCGACCGGAGCAGAGAGCCGACTCTCCGACCCTCCCCCCCAAGAAGAACGACGCCCCGGAGCCCCCGCTATGTCCCAGCACGTCGCCCGCCGCCTTTCGTTCCTCGATCGCTACCTGACCCTCTGGATCTTCCTGGCGATGGCCGCGGGCGTGGCCCTCGGGCGCCTGGTGCCGGGCGTCGAGGACCTGGTCTACCGCTTCCAGGTGGGGACCACCAACATCCCGATCGCCGTCGGGCTGATCGTCATGATGTACCCGCCGCTCGCCAAGGTGCGCTACGAGGAGCTCGGTGAGGTCTTCCGGGACTGGAAGGTCCTCGGCCTGTCGCTGGTCCAGAACTGGCTGGTGGGCCCGATCCTGATGTTCGGCCTGGCGATCCTCTTCCTCCGGGACCGTCCGGAGTACATGGTCGGGCTGATCTTGATCGGGCTCGCCCGGTGCATCGCCATGGTCATCGTCTGGAACGAGCTCGCCGCGGGCGACGCCGAGTACGCGGCAGGGCTGGTGGCCTTGAACAGCGTCTTCCAGGTGCTCTTCTACAGCGTCTACGCCTGGCTCTTCATCACCGTGCTGCCCCCGTTGTTCGGCCTCCAAGGGAGCGTGGTGGACGTATCCGTCGGGCAGATCGCCGAGAGTGTGGCGATCTACCTCGGCATCCCGTTCGTCGCGGGGCTTCTGACCCGGATCGTGCTCTTGCGGGTCAAGGGACGGGACTGGTACGAGGGGCGGTTCATCCCACGCATCAGCCCGCTCACGCTGGTGGCTCTGCTCTTCACCATCGTCGTCATGTTCAGCCTGAAGGGCAACCTGATCGTCGAGCTCCCCCTGGACGTGGTGCGCATCGCGGTGCCGCTCCTGATCTACTTCGTCCTCATGTTCCTGGTCAGCTTCTGGATGGGGCGCAAAGTCGGCGCCGACTACTCGAAGACCACCGCCATCTCCTTCACCGCCGCGTCGAACAACTTCGAGCTGGCGATCGCGGTGGCCGTCGCCGTCTTCGGCATCGGTTCCGGGGTCGCGTTCGCGGCGGTCATCGGACCCCTGGTCGAAGTGCCGGTGCTGATCGGCCTGGTGAACGTCGCCTTTTACTTCCAGCGGCGGTACTTCGGGCGGCGGGGCGATCGGAGGGCCGAGCCGGCGGCGATCGCCAACGCCGGCGACGTCCGCCCGAACGGAAGGCTCCGGTAGGGGAACTGGTGCGCTTCGGGGCTCGCGACCATAGCCCGGTGCGCTGAAGCGCACCCTACGCTCGGTCTCGGTGCGTTCGGGTCATGGCAGTGACGCTCCCGACCCTGCCCCATCGTACCGACGCGCATGACCGCCATCCCTCCCCGCAGCGACGGGCCGGGCGGGGGCGTCCCTTGCCCCCCGTGCGGGGGGAAAGGGATCGAGGGTTTCGGCGGGCGATCAGATCACCGGCTGCTGCCCACCGTCCAGCGCACCTCCAGGCCGTCGCGGTCGGTCTCGAGCTCGATGTCGTCGAGCTCGTCCTCGGTCAGGAACCGTTCCGTGCCGAAGGCGAGGACGTACTGGCTCCGGAGCTCCCGGTTGATCTCGTCGTAGGCGGCGGCGAGCTCGCCGGGCTCGCTGATGTAATAGATCCGCCCCCCGGTGTGGCCGGTGATCGCCTCCAGATCGGCGCGGCGCACCGTGCCCCGCTCGTTGTAGAGCCCCGCGAGTGAGATCACGTAGACCGGCACCGCCAGCCGCTTGGCGTCGTGGATCACCCGCCGGCTGGTGAACCGGCTCCCCTCGTCCACGCCGTCGGTCACCAGCACCACCGCCCGCCGGCCGCCGGTCTCCTGGATCTGTGCCAGGGAGTAGACGATCGCGTCGTAGAGCGCGGTGAAGCCGCCCGGGGTCAGCTTGGTGAAGCTCCGGAGCAGGAGCGGCACGTCCCCGGTCGCTCGCTGGAGCAGCCGGGGCCGGTTGTCGAAGTCGACCAGGAACGCCTCGTCGCCCTCGATCAGCGTCTCGAGCAGGAACCGCCCGCCCGCCTGCTTGGCGTCGACCATCAGCGCGTCCATGCTGCCCGAGGTGTCGACCAGGAGACCCAACGTGAGCGGCACGTCGGCGGCCACCTGGAACCGCTCCACCTGCTGGCGCCTGCCGCCCCAGGTGATGCGGAAGTCATCCGGGCTGAGCCCCTCGACCGGCGCGCCGTCCGGGTTGGTGACCACCGCGAACAGCTCCACCAGATTGACCTCCACCCGTTCCTCGCCGCCGCCGCCGCTGATCAACCGCACGTCCTCGAGAGAGCTGCCGTCCGTGAGCACGGCCAGCGCGCGCACGTAGTCCGCGGGGCCGGAGCCTCCGGCCTGGGGCACGCGGGCGGTCCACGGCGGTTGGGTGAGCGTGGTGATGAGCTCCTCGTTGCGGTAGACCTCCACCCGGTCGAGCGCCTTGCCCGGCGGCACGCTCACGTTGACTTCCACATGGATGAAGCTGCCCTCTCCCGGCAAGCCGGCGGGCCGGTGGGAGTGGACCGGCCGCACCTGGGTGATCGCCACGTCGAACGGCGCCGAGCGGCGGTTGACGGTGATCTCGTGCTCGCCGAGGGGAGACCCGCCACGGCCGAGGCCGACCACGCGCACCGTGTGGGGCACGACCTCCTCTCCGAGGTCGAGGGCGGCCGAGAAGGGTGCCCGTTCGTCGCGGGCTGCCTCCTTGCCGTCCAGGTAGAAGACCGCCGACTGGACCAGCTCGGTGGTGATCATCGTGTCGAAGTCGGTCCGGCCGCGGACCGGCCGGCCCTTCGGCGGTAGCAGGACGATCACTTGGGGCCCCCGCTTCACCTCGTCGTCTTCGCCGTCCGAGCGGCCACCGTTGCCTCGCGCCACGGTTCCCGCCGGGGCGGCCGGAGTGGTCGAGGCTGGCGCCGTGTCCGCGGGGCTCCGGTCCGATCCGCCGGTCGAGCCCGCCTCCTCGGCGGCCGGGTCGTGGATCGCCACCCGCAGGCCGGGGGGCGGGGCTAGGGGCTGATCGGCGAGCTCGGCGAAGCAGCCGCCCCAGGTGGTTCCTCCGAGGACCTCGACCACCGCGGCGGCGCCGTGGACGTTGTCGGCCAGCTCGAGGTGGCCCCGGTAGAGCCAGGCCTCGGGCCGCTCGTCGCCCTCCGCCGCCGGCTGGAAGCCGGTCGCGACGGTCTCCTGGAAGGTGGCGAGCTCGCCTTCGATGGTGGCCGCCCCCAGGGTGACCCGCAGGCGCTCGGGCAGGACGGCGAAGCCGCCGAGGTCGACCAGCACCTCCACCGGCAGCCCCACCCGCCTCCCGGCCTGCTCTCCCTCCTCCATGCGCACCGTGCACTCGACCGGCAGGGTTCCCGCCGGGCCGGTCGGGTCTTCGAGCAGGGACTGGAGCCGCTGGAACGCGGCGAACGGGTCCTGGCCGGCCGCCGGTCCGGCCGCGGCCAGCAGGAGGGCCAGCAGGAGGGCGGTAGCGAGCGCCGGGATCGCGGCCGTCAGGCGGCTCCGAGACAGAGGCCGCCTGACGGCGGGGGACACAACGGGATGGCGGCTCGGTCGAGGTCGATTCATGACCTCCGGAGCTTATCCTCCGATGCGCTCGAACGTGACCGGCTCTCCGGAGCCCTGCTCCAGGGTGAACCCCGTGACCTCCCCGTCCTCGACGTCGAACGAGATGTAGAAGCCGACGGGGGCTCCGAGGATCTTGAAGCGGATCTCCGACAGCGGCTCGAGCCGGAAGGGATTCTGGCCGGGGATCTCGGCCTTCAGAGCGCCGTCCTCGGCCACGAAGCTCACCGTCATGCCCTCCTCGTCCTTGTAGGTGCCGACGAAGGGCTCGAGGGCCTCCGGCGGCAGCGAGATGGACTCCGGCTCGCCCTCGAGGGCGAACGCCCCCCGCTTGATGTCGCCCATGCAGGATGTGTCGACGCCGTCGAACGAGAGGTTGATCAGGAACGTCTCGCGGATGGCTCGAACGCAGTCGATGCCCTGGAGGCCGCCGTAGCCGTGACCACCGTGGGGGACCACCAGGTGCAGGCTGTTGGGCAGGTTCCGGGCGACACGGGCGCCGAGGTAGGGGGGCGTGACGGGGTCGAACTGTCCGGAGAGGATGAGGACCGGTACGTCGGAGACGGTCGGCTTCGTGTACTGCTCATAGCCTCCGGGTAGCTTGCCGCGGGGCCACAGGGCGCACGCGGTGGTCTGGGCGCGGTAGCGGTACTCCCCAAGGAACGTGCCCGCGGCCGACTCGATGGCGTCCTCCGGGTCGATCCACGGGACGTCCTCGGCGCAGGTCACCGCCAGGTAGATCCCGTCGGCGACGGCACCGGCCAGGGCCTGGCCGAAGTTGACCGCCACGCCGGCGAAGATCGACGCATCACCCTCGATCGCCGCCTGGTGGATGGCGAGCGGAATCTGGTAGCCCAGGCTCGGCTGGTAGAGCATGTAGCGGAGGCTCTGGGCGAAGACCTTGTGGTCCACCTTCACTTCCAGGTCGCCGCCGCTCCGCGGGTCGGGAACGGTGGCGAGGAGCGGGCCCTCGGTCTCGAAGCGCTCGATCACCTGCCAGAGCTCGGTCCGGAGCCTGGGGAACGCCTTGCGGCAGTCGTCGTCCGCGGCGCAGTCATCGATCACGCCGTCGAGCGCCCGCTGGGCGTCCTGCGCGAAGTCCTGGGGGATCTTGCCGTCGACGGGGGCGATTCCCTGGAGGTCGGCGGCGGCCACGTGCGTCGGGTGCCGGCGCATGTAGACGAGGGAGGCGCGGGTGCCGTACGAGCCGCCGGAGAGCACCAGGCGCTCGTAGCCCAGGATCTCCCGCACCCGGTCGATGTCGTCCACGATGTAGGGCGTGGTGTAGAAGGTCAGGTCGGCCGTCTCACCGAGCGTCTCGACGCACTCCACGACACCGGCCGGAGGCGCGAAGTCGCTCAGGTAGTCGGCCTCGTCCTGGTAAGGGCAACGGAGCGGGTTCGATTCGCCGGTGCCACGGATGTCGACCAGGAGGATGTCGCGGACCTCGCGGACGGCGGCGGCGGTCTTGGCGATGTAGGGAGCGCCGTCGACGACGCCTTCACCCGGCCCACCGTTGAAGATGAACAGGGGCTCGGGCGCCGGGTTCGGGCCGATCGCCGGGAGGACCATGACGTTCATGCCGATCTGCCGGCCGTCCGGCCGCTCCGGGTTCTCCGGAACCTCGATCGTGCCGCAGAGCACCTCTTCTTCGAATCCCTCCGGCTGACAGGAGTGCAAGGGGGCCGGGTTCGGGGGCATGGCCTCTGCCGGCACTGCTCCAAGCATGCCGAGGATGCACAGAGCGAGCAGGACCGCGAGTGGGGCGAGCGGGTGGGACAGGTCGCACGTCGGCTTCAACGGAGTTTTCGAAGTCATGGGTCGGATCTCCAGGGTGGTTGGCCTATACCGTCCTCATACGAGCTCCCGGTGGCCAGAGTTTCGGCCGGGATACCGCTCCCGAGGTTGTTCGGCTGCCGCTTACAGGCAGTGCAGCTTCGCCAACACCACCGCACATTCGGGGGCCAGGCTCGAGGTGTGGACGAGGAACCGGCCGTCTCTCCGGAGGGCGATCAGCAGGTCGTCGGCGTCGAACGTCGGGTGACCCTCTTCGGCCACCGCCAGGCAAACGTCGAGGACCGTGGCCGGCCGGCGATCGCTCGCCAGGAGGTCGTAGACGCCGTCCATCAGGTCGCGGTCGAGGGGGACGAGGATCGGCTCCTCGCTCCAGGCGAAGTCGCTGCTCGACCGGCCCAGGAGCGCCAGGGCGTCGAGGATCATCGACTGGAGCTCGCGGTCGGACGGGCGGGCGTGGTGGAGGGGTGCGAGGGTTTCGAGGGCGTGCTCGCCGTCGCCGCTCCAGAGGTAGGCGCGCCCGAGCTCGGTACGGGCCCCCGCGTCCGCCGGGCTCCGCTCCACCTGATCGCGGCGGGCCCGGACGAAGTCGTCGAGCGTGCCGGTCTCGAGCTCGCCCCGTTCGTTCTGCCAGGCTGCGAACCCGCGGTCGGCGCTCAGGGTGTTCGAGAGGGGAAATTCAGGGATGGCCGTCTCGGAGACAGGCAGGGGCAGTCGGGTCATCAGGTCCTCCTGGTGTTCGGGTCGATCGTTCCGGGTCGCCCCGTCGGCGGCCCTCTACCCAAAAGGACGGAAAACACCCCCCACCATCTGACGCGGCCGAGGCAAAAGGACGGCCGGAGATGACGTTGCAGTCCGACGCATCCGCCAATCCGCCTTGGCACCAGAGTGTCAGGCCTCCGCAACACACCCCTGACACAGAAAAAACCCGGAGGAACGTCGCCGGGTGACGTTTCCTCCGGGTTGCGCGCCGGCCCGTGCGGGTCGGCGTTGCACGCTACGGCGGGTCGGGGCCTCGAGGGGGGTGGGTATCCTCGGGACTCCGGCCCGCCGGTTCGAGCGCTGTTACTCGGCCTCTTCGCCGTAGCCGAACTGGCTCTGCACGGTGCCGTCCATCTTGTGGACGATCACCTGGCTCGGCTCGGCCTTCTTCGCCACCTCGCGCGCCGCGGTCATGGCGTCGTCCTTGGTGTTGTGGACGCTCACCGGCTTGTCGGTACCCTCGAGGGTCAGCTTCCAGCCCTCTTCGTGGGGAGCCACGTGGAAGACCTTGCGCTCCTTGGCGGCGAGCGGCGCGCCCACGAGGCGGTCGACCTTGGCGGAGAGCTCCTCGACCCGCTTGGTCAGGGTCTGGATCTCTTTGCGGGTCGGAACGCCCAGGCGGTGCAGGGTGTTGGTGACCTGCTTGTCGACCTGGTCGCCCAGGCCTTCGAAGCGCTCTTCCACCGCCGAGGTGGCCTTCGAGGTGCGCTTCTTGAGCTCGTCGCGGACCTCATCGAGCTCCTTCTTGCCACGGGTCTCGAGGGTACGGCCCCGCTCGACCAGGGTGTCGAACATCTCGGAGCCCTCGTCGCCGAAGGTCTTGATGGTGCCGAGGCCGGCCAGGAAAACCTTGTGGGCCGAGTCGAATACGCCTTGCTGGAGCTTCTTGTACTGGGTGGTCACGGTCGCCATGGCTTTCGCCTCCTTGTCAACCGGCTCGCGGGGCCCTGCCTGGGGGTAGGGTCGGTTCGTTGCGGTGGCCGGAATCTGAATCGGTTCGTTCGATGTCTTGTCGTTTTTCGGAGCGGCCTGCCGGGTCGTGATCTCGGTCAGGCCGCCTGCAAGAGAAATATACCGCGCTGCGGCAAGGATGTCAAGGACTTTTCCGCGTTGCGGCAAAATCCATCGAAGCCATTGTTTCCAGGTCGTTTAGGCGCCGCTACCGGGGGGCATGGGGTCGTTTGACGCATCGCGGCATGGCGTGATTCTGCCGCGACGCGGAAACGCCCGGACCGGTAGGGTGCGCTTCAGCGCACCAGCCCGCGGCCCGGTGCGCTGAAGCGCACCCTACTGGTCGCTGGAAGGCTGCTCGGCGTCCTCGGGCAGGTTGGTCTCGAAGAACGCCAGGAACCGGGGCGAGAAGGCCCGGGGGAGAGGGGTGAGCTCGGGGTCGGCCTCGCGGGCCGTGCGCACGTCGTGGCGCGCGGCTTCGAGCAGCTCGATGTCGTCGCCTCCGCCCATCTGCCAGAGCGAGAACCTGGCGGCGCCACGGAGCAGCGCGGCATGGGCCCGGGTGCGGCGCGCCCTGGCTGTCTCCTTCTTTTCGGGCGTGCTGGTGTCGAGCTCGCTCAGCAGCTCGACGGCGCGCTCGAGCTCCCCGGAGAAGTAGGCCTCGGCCCCGTCGACCAGCGGTTGGGGCGGCGGCTGGGCGGCCCGGCGCAGGGTCTCGACCGCGCTGACCAGCCGGTTCCGCGCGTTCGACAGCACCTCGACCGGGACCGTCTCGCCGGAGGCGCTCTCGGCCGCGTCGAGGGCGGCGGCGAGCGCCCCGCGCTCCTGGGCCACGATCGGGATCTCGGCCGCCAGCTCCTCGGTCTCGTCCAGGAGCCGCCGTGCCGTCCGCTGGAGCGCTTCGAGCCGCTGGCGCTCGGAGCCCCGCTGCTCGAGGACCTGCCGCTCGAGGTTGTCGACCCGGGACCGGAGTGTGTCCAGGTTCGACAAGGCCATCCGTGCGAGCCGTCGAACCTGGTCGGCGGCCTGGGGCTCGAGCTCGCCGTCCCCCTGGCGGTCGAGGACGCGCCGGGCGTCGGAGAGGGACTGGCGTGCGCTGTCCAGGAGATCCGCGGGCGACGGTCGGCCCTCGCGCCAGATGCCGGCGCTCTCGGCCCGGGGGGCGAGCTGGGCGGCCTCGGCGATCGCCCGCCTCACCCGGTCCAGGAGGGTCTCGAGCTCGGTCGCCACCTGCTGCGCCCGGTCGGCGGCTTCCCGTCGCTGGGCACACTCCGCGCGCCCTTCGGTCAGGACGCCCCAGGCGTCCGCATCGGACCGCACGAAGTCCTGGCGCTCCGACTCCTCCCAGGCCTCGAGCGCTCCGGGGCAGTCGCCCTGGCGGAAGCGGGCGAGGCCCAGGTAGTAGTGGGGGATGTACGGCTTGAAGTAGAGGTACCGGGCGAGGCGCTGAGAGGCCTCCGGCCGGTCGGCGGCGGCCTCCGCCATCAGGGTTTCGGCGGCGCTCCAGTCCTGGCGCTCCACGGCGTCGAGCCCGGCCCGGTACGCCTCGAGGAACTCCTGGGCACGGACCGGAGCGGCGCCGGCGGCGACGAGAGCCGCCAGCAGCGCCACGAGCCGGAAGACCCGAGGCACCGTGCTCCGCCGCCGGCCGCCGCGCGAGATCATTGCCACCAGCCCGCCTCCTCGAAGTAGTCGTTGGCGTCGATCCGGAGCAGCTCCACCTGGCAGCGGCCGGTGCCGTCCGACGTCACCTCCACCGTGCAGGTGACCGGATCGGGTGCCTCGGGGTGGGTCAGGGTGAGGGTGTAGGTCCCTGGTGGTAGGTGGAGCGTCAGCGGTGTCGTCGTCTCCGGCGGCAGGGCGAGCGGCGAGCCGTCGGCGTCCTCGATTCCGATCAGCCGCCCCCACGGCACCGCGTCGACCACCACGTCCGCCTCGTTGTCGGCGAAGCTCCTTGCGGCCGGAGCGCTGTCGGCGGCAGACCCGGCCTGGGGCGAGCGGGCGATCCACCAGATCACGACCGCCGCCAGGGCGACCAGGATCGCCACCCCTCCCGCCAGGATCATGCGGCCCAGGAGGCCGTCGCCCTCTTTGGGCGCCTCCTGCCCGGCTTGCTCGGGGCCGCCCGGCTCGGCGGCCGGCCCCTGGGCGGTGCCCGGTGGCGGGCTCTCCCCGTCCGGCAGCACGTCGACGAGCTGCGTGGCCTCGAGATCCTGAGCGGTGACGGAGTGCTCCGGTGCTGGTGGAGGGGGCGGCGGGGGCCCGTCCGCCGTGGCGACGGTCTGGTCGGTGTCCGGCCGCAGGCTCCGGGGCGTCGCCGCCGCCGGATCGAGCTCCGCGAGGACCTTGGAGAGCACCTCGGTGATTTCCGGGAAGCCCGCGTAGCGCCGCTCGGGGTCCTTGTCCATCGAGCGGGCGATCATGATCGCGATCTCGAGTGGGCAGTCGGGCCAGACCACCGGCAGGGGGCGCGGGTCGCTGTGCACCACCTTGTCGAGGAGCTCGGAGATCGTCGTCCCCGGGAACGGGTGCTCGTAGGACAGGAGCTCGTAGGCGAGAACGCCGAAGGAGAAGACGTCGCTCCGGCTGTCGACCGGGTCTCCCTTGAGCTGCTCTGGGGAGAGATAGCCGGCGGTCCCCATGATCCGGCCGGTGCGGGTGAGCTGGGTCTCGGCGCCGGAGAGCTTGGCGATGCCGAAGTCGAGGATCTTGACCCGGCCGTCCTCCAGCACTCGGACGTTGCCCGGCTTGATGTCGCGGTGGAGGATGCCCTTCTTGTGGGCGTACTCGAGCGCCCGGGCGATCTGCAGCAGGTAGCGCAGGCGCTCCACCAGGGAGAGGGGCTCGCGGCGCTTGATCTTGCGGTCCAGGTCCTCGCCGGGGAGGTACTCCTGGATCAGGAACGGCCCCGCGTCGTCGTAGCCGAACTCGAACACGGTGACGACGTTTCTGTGGTGGAGGTTGCCCGCGATCTCGGCCTCCCGCAGGAAGCGTTTACGCAGGGTCTCGTCGGACGACGTGCAGATCTTGACCGCCACCAGGCGCTTGATGAAGGGATCGCGCGCCTTGTAGACGAGCCCGAAGCCGCCTTGTCCGATCCGTTCCAGGATCTCGTACTTGCCGATCTTCCGGGGGGGTTCCACTGGCCGGGATTCTAGCAGGGCTCGGCGTGTT
>Ga0210123_1000714_pt1 | contig 19401 bp, 18 predicted proteins | sample Muzzi_PWB_D2_FD_185535 | JGI IMG/M metagenome (GOLD analysis project Ga0210123, IMG submission 185535) | Wetland microbial communities from San Francisco Bay, California, USA, that impact long-term carbon sequestration - Muzzi_PWB_D2 (SPAdes) | ecosystem: Environmental > Aquatic > Marine >... | reverse complement strand
GAGGCGGACGAGAACAGCTTCAGCGAGGATCGGACCGACTGAGAGCCCCAGCTCGCCGGTCAATAGCCCGAGCACGCGAGCCGCGCGCCGCACCAGGATCTCGAACTCTGAACCCGGTTCCGAACCGCGCAGCTCGCGGTGAATGACGGCCTCCTCGTCGGCCGCCACACCGGTGCGATCCATCAGGCCATCCACATAGCAGCGATAGGCCAGATCGGTTGGCATGCGACCGGCGGACGTGTGGGGATGCGTCAGCAAACCCTTGGCCTCGAGGTCGGCCATGGTGTTGCGGACGGTCGCCGGCGACACACCGAGATCGTACTGCCGGACGAGGCGGCGGGATCCCGCCGGTTCCGCGTTCCGGATATACGAATCGATGACGGCCTGTAGCACCGTGCGCTCGCGTTCTGTCAGAGACTCCAGATTCACGCGCTGTTCCCCTGCCATTTGTGCGTCGATTCGATCTCCCCGGCCGGGCCGGCCGGATCGTTGCTCCACCCTGCGACCTCGGTGGCGATCGGGTCGAGACGAAGCCAGCCGGTGGACGTGAGGCGCAGAGCGACACCGTCGGGCTCGATCCAGCCTTCGCGTCGCCAGGCCTCGAGCTTTGCCTCGTGCCCCTCGGCGCCGACCTCGGTCCACGGCACGCCGCTCCGGGTCCGAAGGCCCAGCCAGATACGTTCGAGTCGAAGCTCAGTCGGACCGGGCCGCTCGCGGCCTTCTCGCACCGATTCGCGGGCCTCCGCCGCCTTCCGATACCGGTCCCATCGGTAGACGTTCCAGATCCGCTCCCCGGCCAGGTAGCTGTGAGCCGACGGACCGAGGCCAAGGTACTCCGAGCCGTCCCAGTAGTGCCAGTTGTGGACCGAGGCGTGCCCCGGGCGGGCGAAGTTCGAGACTTCGTAGTGTTCGTAGCCGGCCCGGCGCAGCACGTTCGAGACGTCGAGGTACTCGTCCCCGTAGCGCACGTCGCCCGGCAGTCGCACCCGGCCCAGGTCGACGAGGCGGCCGAGCGGCGTACGGGGCTCGGCGGTCAAGCCGTAGGCGCTGACGTGCGTCACGCCCAACTCGAGCGCCCGTGCCACGTCGAAGCTCCAGTCCCGTGGCACGTCGTCCGGCAGCCCGAAGATCAGGTCGACGTTGATGCGGTCAAAGCCGACCGCACGGGCCCGCTCCACGGCGGCCACCGCCTCGTCGGCGTCGTGCAGCCGGCCGAGCCACTCGAGCGGTCCGTCCTGGAACGACTGGACCCCGAGGCTGAGCCTGTTGACTCCGAGCTCTCGCCATGCCGCGCAGACGTCCGCGGAGAGGCTGTTCGGGTTCGCCTCGGCCGTCCACTCGATGCGCGACGGTTCCCAGGCGAACCGTGTGCCGAGCAACTCTGCCAACCGACGCATCCCCCCGGCGCCGAGCAGCGACGGCGTGCCTCCCCCGATGAACAGCGTCTCGATGTCCACCGGCTCCGACCAGCCGTGCGTGTCGAACCACTCGTCGAGGTCGGCGATGAGCGCGTCGAAGTACGCGTCGAGCGGTGGATCGAGAGAGCGGGCGACGGAATAATCGCAGTAGTGGCAGCGCTTCGCGCAGAACGGCACATGCACGTAAACGCTCCGGGGGCCAGCGGACCCGGGACGGCTCATTTGGCACCCTGGACCCGCTCGTAGCGGCCGCCCGGCCGGCCGACGACCTCGCCGGCCAGCTCGAGGCGCGCCAGTAGCGCCGCGACCGGGCGCACGCCGCCGGCGAGCAGAGCGAGCTCGCCGAGTGGAGCCGGCCCGTCATCGAGACGCGCCAGCAGGACAGCCGCAGCCTCGCCGACCTCGGAACCCGCCGCTCCGTGCATCGCCCGGCCAGCCAGGCCTCGAGAGCTCGATTCTCCCGGGCCTCGGATCCCGGCCACTCCCTCCTTCGTCCAGCCGAGCGCGTCCAGCACGTCTGCCGCGCTCGTCACGAGTAGCGCCCCGTCGCGAATCAGTTCGTGGCAACCACGGCTGGCGGCGAGGCGGGGATCGCCCGGGACCGCCTCGCCCGCCGTGAGCAGCGCCCCGCTCTTCTCGCCCGCCTGCACGACGACCACAGCGTCACACAGCGCGGCGACGATCCGATTGCGGCGCGGAAAGTTGTGCCCCTCCGGACGGATGTCGGGCGCGAACTCCGTGAGGAGCAGTCCCTCTCCCTGCAGACGCGCATACAGATCGTGATTCACGCGGGGGTAGCGGTGCCGCAGCCCCGAGCCGAGCACGCCCGAACTCTCGCCACGCGCCGCGAGCGCACCTCGATGGGCCGCCGCGTCGATGCCCGCCGCCAGGTCGCTGACGACGCGAACCCCACGTGCGGCGAGCCCGGCCGCCAGTTCGCGTGCCAGATCGCGGGCGGGACGACTCGCGCGCCGGGTGCCGACCACGGCGACGGCGCGCGGCGCATCGGCGGGCAGCGGACCACGCGCCCAGAGCAACGGTGGCGGAAAGTGGAGGCGAAGCAGCCGTTCGGGATAGCCGGGGATGCCATAGGCGAGCAGGCGGTCGTCGGGGCCCAGCTCCTTCGCCGCGGCCGACGCCGCGGTTCGCGCCACGTCCTCGGCGGAACGGCCGGCGAGCCGGCGGGCCAGGGTCGACCGACCCTCGGCGCTCAGCTCGCCGGCGACCGGTGCGGCGGCCAACGCCTCGAGCGGATCGCCCACTCGATCGATTAGATTGCGGATGCCGAGCGGCCCGACGCGCGGTGCGGCGGCGAGCGCCGCAACGGCCCCCGCCCGGACGTCGACGCTGCGCCGGCGACCGGTCGTTAGGGCCGCCACTCGTCCAGCTCCGGAAAGTGGTCGGTCCGTGCCTCATCCTCGGCTCGCCGCTCGATCGCCTTCGCGGCATCGACGCGCTCCCACAGGGCCGCCGTCAGCTCGTCCAGCCCGTCACGGGCCACGCTCGAGACCACGAACCTTCCCCAGGCCTCGGGTGCCTCGACCCGCTCGGCCAGGCGCGCCCGGGTCTCGGGCGGTGTGAGGTCGGACTTGGTGATCACCACGCAGTGCGGGATGATCGCCAGGGCGACGTCGTGCTGGCGCAGCTCTTCCCGAAGCTGCTCGTACGCCGCCTGCGTGTCGGGGACGTCGACCGGAACGAACAGCGCGAGGGTCCGGGTACGCTCGATGTGGCGGAGGAACTGTGCGCCCAAGCCCTTTCCCCCGGCCGCCCCTTCGATGATGCCCGGGATGTCGGCGATCACTAGAGACCGCCCCCCCGACAACCCCACGACCCCGAGATTGGGCGACAGCGTGGTGAAGGGGTACTCAGCCACCTTGGGCCTGGCCGCCGTGACGGCGGCGAGGAAGGTCGACTTGCCGGCATTCGGTTCGCCGACCAGGCCCACGTCGGCGATCAGCTTCAGCTCGAGTTCGATCCGCCGTTCTTCCCCCCACTCACCCGGCTGCCATTCTCGCGGGGCCTGGTGCGTGGACGAGGCGAACGACGCATTGCCGCGCCCTCCGCGGCCACCCCGCGCCACGACGAGCCGGTCACCGGGGTCGAGAAGCTCCCCAAGGCGCTCGCCGTTTTCCGCATCACGCACGACGGTCCCGGGTGGCACCGGAAGCAGCAGGTCCTCCCCATCCTTGCCCGTCTTGTTGCTGCCTTCCCCGTGTCCGGCGCGGCCCGCCGCGTAGTTCTCGCGGTAGCTATAGTCGAGAAGCGTGTCGAGCTGCGGATCGACGACCAGCACGACGTCCCCGCCGCGACCGCCGTCACCGCCCGACGGACCGCCGCGCGGAACGCCCTTTTCGCGCCGGAATGCCATCGCGCCGGCTCCCCCGCCTCCGCCCTTCACGCGGATGCGCGCCGTATCAATGAACATCCGGGTTCCTTTCCTCGTCAGCCGCCATCCCTCGTCGCTCCTGAACGCCCTCCCAGAGTCGTCGCAAACGGTCGCGCGCCGGCCCCGGCGCCCGCTCGAGTCCCAGCTCGAGCGCCGCATTCACCCACTTCGGCGGCGCGCCCAGACGAAGCGCGCCGCGCAGGTGGGAATGCAGCTGCCGGTCGCGTCCCTGCACCGCCAGCACGGCGACCAGGCAGAGCTCGCGACGGATCGGATCGAGACCCGGCCGGCCCAGCACCGAACCGTAGCCGACTTCCACCATGAGACGGTCGAGCGCCGGGCTGGCATCGGCCACGTTTCCACGCAGCATGTCGTACGCCGATCCATAGATCTCGCGGCACAGGCGCTCGCCGCGCACCCGCCGCTGGGCCTCGCGGTCGGGGGAGGAGAGCGGGTCGGCGTCGTCGGGCGGCTCGCCGCGCAGCGAACGCCACTCGGCCGCCGCCTCCAGCGCCGCCGGAAAGCCGAGAAACAGACAACTCTGGAGCACAGCTTCGTCGACCTGAACCGGATCCAGCGCCTGCGCCGCGTGGCGCAACTGCGCGCCAACCGCCTCGTCGGCGCCCGCCGCCAGGGCGGCGGAGAGCCTCACAAGGCAGGCCGCATCGTCCGGCAGCCGACCCTCGGCCGACCGATCGGTGTAGTCCGGCGTCACCCGCCCTCCCCGTCGCCCATCGTGGCGCGGATCTCGCCGACACGCTCCCCGGTCGTTCCGATCACCGGAATGACCTCCAGCTCTGCGAGCGCACCCCGCTCCGTCTCCGCCAGGACATCCTCCGCCACGAGGACGGCCAGCGCGGCCGGCCCCACGGCGCGGCGCGTTCCATCCTCGACCTTCAGCGCGAGGCCCCAGCCGTCGGCCGGTGAGGCCAGGCACAGCACGCCCTCGGCGCCCTCCTTGGCCAGCAGCCGGCCTTCGGTGGCCTGCATGATCCGCAGCGGTTCCCGACCCGGTGACGAGGTAAGCTCGGGTCGCGACGTCATCGCATCGACAACGGCCGCCGGCCCCAGCTCTCCCGCGGCGGCCGCCTGGCCGAGGCGCGCGTATGCCCGCGCCATCTCGTCTAGCGGCAGGAAGGGCGTCGGGATTCCGCAACCGTCCGTCGCCCAGGGAAGTCCATCGGGGTCCGGCGTGATCCAGTCGGCCAGACGTTCACGCACGCGGCGCTGCACCGCGTGACCGAGTTGCCAGTAGCCCTCCGGATCCCACCCATGCCGGGCGGCGAGAGCCAGCATCGCCGCATGTTTCCCGGAGCAGTTGTTGTGAATCCGCCCGGGTTCCCGCCCGGCGCACTCGATGGCCACGTCGGCCGCGTGGTCGTATGGCGCATGGGGACCACAGTGAAGTGCCCCCTGGTCGACGCCCAGTGCGTTCAACATGCGCTCGACCTGTTCGACGTGTTCCGGACGGCCGCCGTGCGACGCACAGGCCATGGCGATGCCGTCGGTCCCGAATCCGAAGGTCTCGGCCGCCCCGTCCTCCACCACGGGCAAGGCCTGAAACGGCTTCAGCGCCGAGCGCCAGAACGAAGCGGCGGCCGGGTCTCCGAAGCGGGCGCCGACCCTACCGTCGGCATGAAACACTACGGCATGTACCCGATGCCGCGATTCGACGGTGGCGCCGCGCAGGACGTGAACGGCCAGCGAGCGAGTAATCAGAACAAGCTCCACGTGCGGAATAAAATGGCCCCCCGGCGGCCGGACGCCGCGCGGAGGGCACAAGTATACGCAGAGCTGGGAGTGGCGTCAGCGGCGCCACTGCACCTGAGGCTCAGGCCCCGCCGAAGGCCTCGCCAGCGTGGCCGGCGCCCGGCTCCCGGTGCCATGGCCCCCGCAGCGTCTCACGTCGCACGGCCTCGATTCCGCGCGCGGACACCCCCGCCGACTTCTCCACCGCCACCCGGGCCGAGGTCTCGAGCCCGTCGATGAGATCATCGACACTGCGGGTCGACGTCGGAATGAAATCCGGCGTATCCTCGGGTAGACGGTTCATCGGCTCGTGCAAGTCGAGCCAGCGGTCGAACCGGTCGCTCAACTGTACGACGCCGTAAAAACGCCGGCCCGGTGTCCCGTCTCGCCGGAGCAGATCAACGAGCGCGGCGCCCACCGCCACCTGCGCCAGGCCGAGATCCTTGATGCCATCGACCACGAGCTTGAACTGGAACACCAGCACGTCACGCAGCACGCGTCCCCAGCTCCGGTCAGTTTCTGTATGTGTCGTCTTTTCAAGCGCTTCCATGCTATCCTCGATCGTGTCCCACCCGGTGACGCGACCCTCCGGCCGCATCGATTCCTCGCCTCCAGATTCCCTACGCGATACGACACCGGGAGGTTTCAAACGACACCGCCGGACCCTTCCTCGACGCAAACGTCGCGGACTTTCGCACTCAAACCGGAACGGCATGCCTTGCGAGGCGGGAATCCCCTGTACATTATGGGATCGAACGATGCCGTAACTACCGGTTGTTTCCCCGTTCCACAGGAGAGAAGCGTGACGAAACAGGAATTCGCGGAGAAGCTCGCCAAGAAGACGGACATCTCGAAGTCGAAGGCGATGGACGTGATCGACACGATCTTCAACACGAAGGACGGCAAGGGCATCATCGCCGTCGAGCTCGACGCCGATCGGGACTTCACGATCACCGGCTTCGGCACTTTCAAGACGCGGCAGATGAAGGCTCGGATGGGCCGCAATCCGCAGACGGGCGAGAAGATCCAGATCCCTGCGCGCAAGAGTGTGTCGTTCCGCGCCGGCAAGGGACTGAAGGAGCGGGTGCGCGACTAGCGTTTCCTGCGTTTCCTGAACATCCCGGACCAGGTGGGGTGCGTCGCGGCTCGCGGCGCGCCCCGTTTCTGGCCCACACGCCGCACGCCGAAGGTCAAGGCGTCGAGCCCTCCGCCTCTTCAACGAATTCACCCGTCGAACCGGCGGCACGCAGCCGACGCACGGCGGCCTTGAACGTCTCGTCCCCCGTGTTGCTGCGCCGGAACGCCTCCAACTCCCCGAACGCCTTGTTGGCGATCTGGACCGCCAGAAAGCGATCGATCAGGTGCGTCACGCCGGCATACGTGGCATCATCGATCCGCACGCCCTCAGCACGCAACATCTCGAGAAACCGCGCTTGCATCGCCGGCGTCACTGTGAAGTCGCGTTCGATGTCCGGGCGCTCGCCGACCCACTCGACGGCGAACCGGAAAGCGAGCTGGCGGATCGAGAGGGCCTCGCGCTTGAGCTCGGCGCCGAGACGCCGCTCGGCGTCGGTCAGCGAGTCGCGCACGATCTCGTCGGGGACGATCCCGCCCCCGCCGTAGACCGGCCGGCCGGCATCGGTATGGAACACCTCCCGTCCCGTCGTGTCGGCCACCTCGGGGACGATGCCGTCGATAGCTGCCGGATCCGCCGGCACGACATGGTCGGCCATCAGCCCGCCCTCATGCTCCCGCTGGATGGAGCGACCACTCGGCGTGTACCAGTGGGCGGTCGTCAGCGTCAGATGGTTCCCGCCGGGCAGAAGGTAGACCGTCTGCATCGAGCCCTTACCGAAGCTGGGCGTACCCACGACCAGCGCCCGATCGTGGTCCTGAAGGGCACCGGCTACGATCTCCGACGCGCTGGCGCTGGCACCGTCGATCAGGACGGTCATCGGGAGATCCGGGAACGCCGGTGCGTCATCGTTGCGAAACACACTGTTCTGCTCTTCGAGGCGCGAGGCGGTGCTTACCACCGTGGCCTCCCTCGGAAGGAACAGCCCCGCGACCGCCACGCCCTCCTCGAGCAGACCGCCGGGGTTACCACGAAGGTCCAGCACCAGATGCTCGGCGCCCTTACGGATCAAGCTGTCGATCGACACTTCCAGCTCATCGCGAGCCTCTTTGCTGAACTGCGTGAGTTGCACCACCCCCACGTCGTCGAGGCGGTAGGCGAGCACCGGCGGTACATGAATACTGTCGCGCGTGACCGTGAGATCGATCGGCTCGCTCAGCCCGAGCCTGGCGACGCGGACCGTCACAGCCTCGCCGACCGGACCCCGCAGTCGATCGATCACGCGGGCTTCGTCCCAACCGGCCACGGTCTCGCCGTCGACCCCGACGATCCGGTCGCCAGTCAGCATGCCCTCGCGCTCGGCCGGTGTACCGGAGATGACGCTCATCACGGTCACCCAGCCACCGACCTGCTGCACGCGGATGCCGAGGCCGCCGTAGTTGCCGGTCATCGTGATTTCGAGCTCGGTCGCGCTATCGGCATCGACGAAACGCGAATGCGTGTCGCCCAGCTCCTCGAACATCCCGTCGATCGCCAGGCGATACAGGCGATCGGCGGGAATCTGCTCGACGTAGCGCTGTTCGATGAGCTGCGTGACGCGGCGCAGCTGAGCGCGGTCGAAGGCCTCGGTCTCCTGGGCCGCCGCCGCACGCTCCATGAGAGCCCCGCCACCGGCCAGGCCCACCAGGGCGACTAGCACCGCGACCGACGTGCGATAGATGCCCATCGGGCCCCGCTTCATGCGGCTCATCCGCCCGCCGTTTCGGTCGCACGGCCGGACTGGGCCAGCGCGATCAGTTGCTGGGGTGACGAAGCGTCGCGAAGCATCTCCGCAGCCTCCTGCACTTCACGCTGCCGTTCGAGCTGCGCTCGCAGACCGGCCTCGTCGTCGAAGGCGATGGTCGCCAGCTGGCTGCCAAGGCGGTAGTCAACCAGGCCACTTCCCTCTTCGAGCGTCACGTCGTCGATTTCGGTCTTTTCCTGCACATAGTCCAGAAACGCGTTGCGGATCTCCGGCGTGATGCGGGCCGGCCGAGCGTCGGGGTGCGCCCGCACCCAGTCGACGGCGAAGCGCAGGCTGAGGTCGTCCAACCGGACCTGCTCTTCGAACATCGCCGCTCGCAACTGTTGCTCGGGCGTCGTCAGTGTGTCCGGGTGCACAAGGATGTCGGGCTGAATGCCGCCGCCGCCATGGACTTCCCGTCCGCCCGCCGTACGGAAGATCTGCCGGCCGGCGGTATCCGACTCGACCATCGGCATGCCCAGGGGCCCGTCCGCGAGGCCGAGCGAGACCGCCTGCCCCACCGCCTCGTTGAACTCCGTCGACCCGAGTTCGGCCTGCAGGTTCCGGTCCCGGTGAATCGAGCGCCCGCTCGGCGTATACCACGTCCCGGTGGTCAACCGCAGGTACCGGTGACCGGGCAGCGGGAAGACGCTCTGCATGACGCCCTTCCCGAACGTCCGGGCACCCATGACGACCGCACGGTCGTAGTCCTGGAGGGCGCCGGCCACGATCTCGCTGGCGCTGGCCGACCAGCCGTTCACGAGGATGACGATCGGCAGGCCCGGATAGTGGTCGGGACCCGGCGCCGTGAAGTGCTGGTTGTCCTGCGGATCACGCCCACGAGTCTCGACGACCGGTGACCCCTTGTCGAGGAACAGGTCGGAGATCTCGACGGCCTCGGGCAGGATGCCGCCCGAGTTCCAGCGCAGGTCCATGATGATCGATGTCGCCCCACGCTCGTGGAGGCCGTCAATCGCCGCCTGCAGTTCCTGGGCCGAAGACCGGCTGAACTGCAGGAGCCGGACATATCCGACGCCGCCGTCGAGCATCACCGACAGCGTGGCATCGAGATGCACCTGGTCGCGCACGATGACGACCTTGAACGGGGCGGGCCGTCCCGTTCGCTTCACCAGAACCTCGACCGGCTCGCCTCGCTCGCCGCGGAGGGCGTCCACCGCCGTCTGCTGGTCCCATCCGAGGGTCGATTTTCCATCCACCTCGATCAGCAGATCCATCTTCTCGAGATCCAGGCGCGAGGACGGGCTGCTGGGAATCACCTGCAGAACGGAGATCCCGTCGTCACCGGCCAGGACGCGCATCCCGACGCCGCCATAGTTGTTAGAGAGCAGCGTTCCGTCCTCCGAACCGCGGATGTACGCGGCATACGGATCGCCCAGCTCCACCAGGAGCCCGTCGATCGCCATCTCGTACAGCGAATCGGCGTCCACCTCGTCCACGTAGCGCTCGGCCACGTAGCGATGCACGAGATCGAACAGCGTCGCATTGGACACGTCGTCCATCGCCTGCGACTGCAGCATCCATCCGCCAGTCACTGCCGCCACACCGAGCACCAGGGTCCCCGCCACCCAACCTCGTCCTGCCCTCATTCACTTTCCTCCGCGTATTCGCTTGAACCGCCGCCTCGCGCTGCGTTCCCTTCGTGAAACTCATTCGCTGCCGAAAAGTTTCCACCGCCGGATTTCGCCGGCACGAAACGCTCCGGCCAGCGACCCGACAACTCCGCCCAGATTCGCTCGTGGACTTCGTCCGGCGAGCCCTCGGTGCGGATGGTCACGATCGACGGGTCCGCGGCGGCAAGTCGCTCGTAGGCTGCCGCCACGGTGCGGTGGAATTCCGCCCGCTCGCTCTCGAGCCGATCACGTACGCCGGACTGCCGACCACGCCCGAGCTCAGGCGCCACCAGCAGCAGGATCGTCAGGTCCGGCTTCAGCCCCTCTGTGGCCAGCTCGTTCCAGGCGCGAGCTCGCTCGAGGCCGAGGTTCCGGCCGGCGCCCTGGTAGGCGAACGTCGAGAGCTCATACCGATCCGACAGCACCAACTCTCCGTCGCGCAACGCGGGACGGATCAGCCGCCGCACGAACTCCGCGCGCGCGGCGAGCACGAGCAGCAGCTCGGTCTCCGCACACATGTCGAGGCCGGGATTGAGGATGACCTCGCGGATTCGCTCGCCCACCGCCGTGCCGCCCGGCTCGCGCGCGAGCCGATGAACGACGCCAAGGTCCCGGAGCCGCGACGCGACCCGCTGGATCTGGGTGGATTTCCCGGCCCCTTCGACGCCCTCGAAGACGACGAACACGCCATTGCGCACGCGGCCGGTGTCAGTCGTAGTATTCGACACCGAGATGCGTGATCTGCTCCTCGCCCATGAGCCAGCGGAGCGTGTTCTTGAGCTTCCAGTGCTGGATGAAGATGTCGTGCTCCGGGTAGAGGCCGGGCGCGACTTGTGGGCTCTTGAAGTAGAACGATAGCCATTCCTGGATGCCGTGGAGCCCCGAGCGCTGGGCGAGATCGAGGAAGAGCGCGAGGTCCAGCACGATGGGCGCCGCCAGGATCGAATCCCTGCACAGGAAGTCGATCTTGATCTGCATGTCGTAGCCCATCCAGCCGAAGATGTCGAGATTGTCCCAGCCCTCTTTGTTGTCCCCACGCGGCGGGTAGTAGTTGATCCGCACCTTGTGGTACATGTCGCCATACAGCTCCGGGTACATCTTCGGCTGCAGAATGTGTTCCAGCACGCCGAGCTTCGACTCTTCCTTCGTCTTGAAACTCTCGGGATCGTCGAGAACCTCGCCGTCGCGGTTCCCCAGGATGTTCGTTGAGAACCAGCCGTTCAGCCCGAGCATCCGCGTTTTCAGGCCGGGCGCCAGGATGGTCTTCATCAAGGTCTGCCCGGTCTTGAAATCTTTGCCTCCGATCGGGACCTCGTGGCGCTTTGCGAGCTCGAGCATCGCCGGAAGATCGACCGTCAGGTTCGGCGCGCCGTTGGCGAACGGGATGCCCTCCTGCAGGGCCGCCCACGCGTAGAGCATCGAGGGAGCGATCTGGTCGTGACTGTCGCGCAGGCCTTGCTCGAAGGACTCGATCGAGGCGTGCACTTCAGACGGCTGCAGAAAGATCTCCGTCGAAGCCGCCCATACGATCACCAGCCGGTCGCACTGATTGCGCGCCTTGAACTCCCGCATGTCGGCGCGCAGCTGCTCCATCAGGTCGTACTTGCTGTCACCTGATTTCACGTTGGGGCCGTCGAGCTTCTTCACGTACTTCCGATCGAACACGGCCGGCATCGGCTCGATGGACTTCAGGTAGTCGGCCATCGGCTCCACGTCCTCCGGCCTGAGGACGCCGCAGTTGACGGCCGACTCGTAGGCGTCGTCCGGGATCGGATCCCAGGCGCCGAACACTATGTCGTCTAGGTCGGCGAGGGGAACGAACTCCTTCACGAGCGGTGTCCGATTCTCCGTGCGCTTTCCGAGCCGGATCGTGTTCATCTGCGTCAGTGAGCCGATCGGCTTGCTGAGCCCGCGCCGGATGGACTCCACACCGGCGATCGTCGTCGTCGAGACCGCCCCCAGCCCGACGAGCAGGACGCCGAGCCTCCCCTCCGCCGGCTGAATGTCGCGTTCGTTCTGCTGCTGCATGTCGTGACGTCTCCTGGAAAATCGAAAAGTGCGAACGCCGGCGGGGCCGGCGTCGCTCGTTCAGGTGTTGGGACCGCGCCCGGAAGGTCCCTGGTGGACGGCCCGTCCGACGGCCACGCCCTCGGGCCGGGTATGGCGGTACACCCACCAGATACGCTGCAGGACCGTCAGGTTCGTCAGCACGGCCAGTGCGATGAGCACGCCCTTGAGCACGACACCGCCGTTCTGTTCGCCGAAAATCAGCGCGGCCAGCCCGATCAGGATCACGCGTTCGGCCCTCTGCATCAATCCGATCGAGCACTCGATGCCGAGCGCTTCGGCCCGGGCCCGGGTGTAGCTGATCATCAGCGAGCCGGCCATGGCCAGCAGAACCGTGTAGATCATGCCCACGTCGCCGAGCACGAGCCGGTAGTCGTTATACAGCGACAGCAGGCCCATGTAGACGACGATCTCCGACAACCGGTCGAGGGTCGAATCGTAGAAGGCCCCGAACGGAGACGCGAGGTCCGTGCGCCGGGCCACGGTCCCGTCGAACAGGTCGAACACACCGCCGACCAGGATGAGCGCTCCGGCCGTCCTCACCTCATGCTGGTGAAAGAAAAATCCTGAGCTGCACGTGATCAGGAAGCCGAGCGTGCTCAATGTGTTCGGATGAACGCGCCAGCGCGTGAGCGCGGATGTCACCGGCTCCAGGGCGGCGCGGAGACCCCGTTCCCCGAGGTCGCGAAGACGCTTGATCAAGGAATGACGATCCGGCTCTCTTCTCCGGCCCGGATCCCTGACCCGATCGACTCCTGGACCTTTTCCATCAGCCGGTCGAAGTTGGCCTGGGCCGCTACGAGCGCCTGGTACCGGGTGCTGGCCTGTAGCTCCTCGCTCAGCTTCTCCAACTCGTTGCGCTTCTCCTCGGGCGGCTCCTCACCCCGTTCCATTTGCTGCAACATGCTCTGCTGCAACTGCCGCATTGCGTTGATCCGCTCCGTGACCTCGCGGTCATCGCCGATCTCGCGGTGAGCCTTCTTCAGTCGCTCGTATTCGGGCATCTGGGAGACGAGGCGTCCGACCTCTTCGGCCCGCTCCACGATGCGCTGTTTCGTATTGGATTCCATGTGTCGGCTCGGTTTCGAGTCCGGTTTTCGTGCGGTTGTCGATGAACGCAGGAGTATAGCGGGAACGCGACGGGCGCGCGACGCGAGACCGCGTCCCCTCAACCCCTGCGGGCCGTCACGAACCGATCCCGGCCTGCGAGGTCCGCGTGCAGGCGGACGGACGACCAGCCGGGGTTCGCTTCGAAGACCGCGACGGCCGACGCCCCCTGCCCGGCCCCGATCTCCAGGAACACGTGCGCACCGGATGCCAGGTGTCGCGGCGCCCCGGCCGCGATGCTGCGAACCAGGTCGAGGCCGTCCGCACCGCCGGCCAGCGCTGCTCGCGGTTCGTGCTCGCGAACCTCGCGGGACAGCCTCTCGAGCTCGTCGTCGCGGACGTACGGCGGATTGGAGACGAGGAGGTCGAATATTTCCCCGTCCTCCAGCGCCTCGAACGGGTCTGCGCCTGTCCGCCGCACCTCGAAGCGAGCGGCCGTCACGCCGACCAGGTCACGGTTCTCCCGGGCCTGCTCCAGCGCTTCCTCCGAAACGTCGAGACCCACGGCACGCTCCACCAGGCCTTCCACGACCAGTGACAGGGCGATCGCGCCGCTGCCGGTGCCCACGTCGAGCGCGAGTTCGGCGGGCGGGCGGGCGTCCGGTCGCGGAACCGTGCGGACACCGGCGGGATCCGGCGGTCCACGCCGGAGCTGCCGGACGATGAGGTCGATGAGTTGCTCGGTCTCGGGCCGGGGAATCAGGGCGCGGCGATCGGCCCGCAGGACGAGGCCACGGAACGGCGCCGTGCCCTCGAGGTGCTGCAAAGGTTCGCCCGCGGTCCGTCGGGCCGTGAGTCGGGCGAGTTCGGCGGCCGCTTCCGGCGGCAGCGGTTCGCCGGCCCGCAGGGCGAGCCGGGAGCGCTCGATGCCGAGCACGTGCCCGAGCAGCCGCTCCGCCTCGACTCCAGCGCTCTCGATACCCGCCTCCTCGAGCTGTCCGCGCAGGCCGCGGAGCACCTCGCGAAGCGGGAGCGGGTCAGGACGTTTCAAGCTCGATTCGCTCCTCGAAGCCCGCCGTGCCGAGGGCCTCGACGACCTCGTCGAGATCGCCGTCGAGCACGTCCTCCAGCCGGTGCAGCGTCAGGTTGATGCGGTGATCCGTCAATCGGTTCTGGGGGAAGTTGTAGGTGCGGATCTTCGCCGATCGATCCCCCGTCCCCACCTGGAGACGGCGCTCACGGGCCCGTTCAGCCTCCTGCTCGGCGATCTGACGGTCGAGCAGCCGGCTGCGCAGCACGCGCATGGCTTTCGCCTTGTTCTTGTGCTGCGACTTCTCGTCCTGGCAGGTGACGACGAGACCGGTCGGCCGGTGCGTGATGCGAACGGCGGAGTCCGTCGTGTTCACCGACTGACCGCCCGGCCCCGAGGACCGGAACACGTCGATCTTCAGATCGCCCGGATCGATCTCCAAGTCGACGTCTTCGGCCTCGGGCAGCACGGCCACGCTGGCCGCGGACGTATGAATGCGACCCGAACTCTCGGTCACGGGCACGCGCTGCACCCGGTGCACGCCTGACTCGTAGCGCAGCCGGCCGTACGCATCGCGTCCCCGTACGGTGAAGATCACTTCCTTGAGTCCCCCCAGGGCCCCTGCGCTCGTCGAGGCGATGTCGACGGACCAGCCTCGCCTGTCGGCATAACGGCTGTACATGCGAAACAGGTCCGCGGCGAATAGCGCTGCCTCGTCGCCACCGGTGCCGGCGCGAATCTCGACTACCGCCGGCCGGTCGTCGAGCGGATCGCGTGGAACGAGCAGCCGGCGGAGGTCGCCGAACATGCCCTCGGCCTGTCCGGTCAGGGCCTCCACCTCCTGGCGAGCCATCTCGGCTATCTCCCCGGTCTCGCCCTCGGCGAGCTCTTCGGCCTGGCCGAGCTCTTCCAGGATCCTGAGGAAGCGGGTGCCGGCCTCGGCCAGCGGGCCGAGGTCGGAATGCTCCTGCGCCACGCGACGCAGCAGGTCGGGATCTTCGAGAGTGTCGGCGTCGGCCATTCGGCGGGTGAGCTCGTCATGGCGTTCGACGGCGGCGCGAATGCGGCCGGCGATGGACCGGAAGTCGTGGATCACTTCGATGTGTCGCGGGGCGCCCCGGGCGGGCGCCCCGCCTCCGTCAGTCTTCGGTGTCGTCGGACTCGTCGGCGTCTCCGGCCCCGGCCGCAACCGGCGTCGGCGCGTCCTCGGACTCGGCGGCGGTCCCGGCTTCCGGCTGCTCGACCTCCGCCTCCGGCTCGTCGGCTCCACTCGAGCCGTACTTCCGGCGGAAACGCTCGACCCGACCGGCCGTGTCGACCAGCTTCTGACGACCTGTGTAGAAGGGATGGCAATGCGAGCAGATCTCGACGTGGATCTCTTCGACCGTGGCGCGCGTCTCGGTGACGCGGCCGCAAGCGCAGGTGATCCTGGACGTCATGTATTCTGGATGGATCGCGGCTTTCATCGGCTCAACTCCGGCTACGTTTCCTGCGGCGGCGGACACCCGCGCAGCGGTTCGGCTACAGCAGATAAAAATGTCCGTACGACCTCGATTCGTCAACCAGGGCACCGGCCGGTGCGAGGACCCGGGCGCGCCGGGCGCTCCTCGTTGCACGGGGGCGCCGGGACGCCGACATTGAATGAGGCTACGGTGCCGGTTCCATGCCGGCGCAAGGGGACCTCGTGGCTCGGATCCGACCACAGCAGAGGAGCATGCTGGATGTTGAACCGCTCGACGACCCTCCTCCTCGGTACCGTGTTGACCCTCGGCGGCTTCGCCGCAGGCTGCGGCGACGACACCACGACCGGCCCAATGTTCGGGGACCTCGACTTCACTCCGTCGTTCGAGAACATCGGCTCGGAACGCAGCACCGCGCTGTCGCTGACCAACACGTCGTCCTCCGCGCAGGGCCCGATCTTCGTCGGGCTCGACGTCGTCTTCGAGACCACGATGCCGGACTCGCTGTGCAGCTCGATCGGCGTGGCCGTGACCCCCGCGCAGATCACCTCGCTGGACCCGAACGAGAGCGCCACCATCGACGTGTCGATCGACACGCAGGACGTGGACCTCCTGGACTGTCCGCCGGCCCAGTACGACGCCGACATCTTCGCGTCGGTCGACAACCGTGTGCTCGGAGGCGCGACGGTCCGCTTCGACTGGAGCGGCACTCCACCCTGAGCCAGCTCCGGTCCGGCCGTCAGGACGTCGGGGTGGCGGGCGGCACGCGCACCCGGGCGAGAGTGTTGGCGTCGGTGCCGAACCACAGGGCACCGTTTTCCGGATCGAAGGTCATATGACGCACGGCCCCGCCCCCGCTCGGAATCGGCGTCACAGATATCGTCCTCGCGACCTCGGGATCGAAGCCGACCAGGCGGTTGGGTGACGGTCCCGTCTCGACGTACCACAGGCGGTCCAGGTCGTCGATCCCAAGCGCGTAGGGACGGCTCGCATCCGCCGCCGGCGCGTCCCACGCCTCGAATTCTCCATCCGGCGTCATGCGGCCCAGCTCGCCGCGCGAGTAGTCCACATACCAGATATCGCCGTGCTCGTCGACCTGAATTCGGCGGGGACGTCCGTCGGACGCGGGAACCGGATACTCGGTCAGCTCCAGGGTGGTCGGATCGACGGTTCCGATCTTGCCCCCGGCGAACTCGGCAAACCAGGGCCGATCGTCCGAGTCGACCGCGATTCCGTACGGGCGGGCATTCGGTGTGGGCACCTGCACGAGGTCGACGGCGTGATTCTCCATGTCTAGCCGACCGACGAAGTTTCCCCCCTGCACGGTGAACCAGATGGTCCCCGGCTTGCCGAACACGAGCGTGTGCGGATCCCGCGCGGCGCGATTCGGCATGCGAATCCGTTCGATGAAACCGGTCTCCGGATCGAGAATGCCGATGTGCGACGCCGCGTTGCCGGTGAACCAGACCCGGCCGTCATCGGCCACGATGAGGTTGTGCGGTCCGGTGCCCGCTCCGAGGTCGAAGCGTTCGAAGGTCTCGGTCGCCGGATCGAACACTGCCGCGTAGTCAGACCGCTGACCGACGAACCAGATGCGTCCGTCCGGCGCGACATAGGGATCACGGGGCCGGCTCTCCGGCCACGGCACCGTCCACTCTTCAACTTCGACGGCCACCTGGGCGGCGTCCGACTGGGCGGAGGCAGTCGCCGGCCAGACGATGAAGACGGCGGCGACGGTCAGGGCTACGTGGCGAGGATCGAAGAATCGCATGGTCCTCCTGTCGATGACACGTGGAGCGGCGAACGGGTCCGTCGCGGTCTCCGTTACTCGTACCGCAGGGCGTCCATCGGGTTCACGTGAATGGCCCGACGTGCCGGCACGAGGCTCGCCAGCGCCGTCACGGCCAGCAGCAGAGTACCGACCGCGACATAGGTCAGCGGATCGGTCGGGCTGATGCCCGCGACCAGGCTCGCCGTGAGCCGTGCGAGCGCCAGCGACACCACGAGCCCCGCGGCGAGGCCCGCGAGGCACAGGCGGAGCCCACGCCCCACCACGGACCGCACGATGCGCGGATGCGGCGCACCGAGCGCCAGGTAGAGACCGATCTCCCGCGTGCGCTGGTGCACCATCGACGACACGACGCCGTAGACGCCGATCGCCGCCAGCGCGAGCGCGACCAGCGCAAACAGGCCGATGAGCAGCGTGGCAAACCGTGTCGGCGCGGACGTGTCGTCCACGTAGACCGGCAACGGCCGCACCGCGCCGAGCGGCAGTTCGGCGTCGAGGTCGTGGACAACGTCACGCAGCGGGGCCGCCAGCTCTTCCGGCGCCGCCCCCGTGGTCCGGACCAAGACGGTCATCGAGGGGAATGCCCCCTGGGTCGTCCACGGAAAGAAGATTGTCTCCCGGGAAAGTTCGCGCGGATCGTCCAGGTGCACGTGCTCCACGACTCCGACGACCTGGAACCAGCGCGCGCTGCCACCGAGAAGATCTTCCGCGTGGACCTTCCGTCCGATCGGCGATTCCCCCGGCCAGGCCGCGGCCGCGAAGGTCCGGTCGACGACGATCACGTCACGCCGCTCCTGCTCGTCGCTCTCGGAGATCAGGCGGCCGACCACCAGCTCGATGCCCAGCGCCTCGAACATGCCGTGCGTCACGAACTGATAGTTGGCTTCACGTCCCAGGGCGTCCGAAGTGACCGGACCGCTGAGCTGGTACGGCGAGGTCCAGAATTCCCCGCCGAGCGGCAGCACCGACGTGGCGCCGACGGCCGAGACGTGGTCGAGACGACGCGCGGCCGCCTCCAACCGGCGCTGGAACTTCGCGCGGTCGGACACGTCGCCGTAGCGATCGACCGGCAGCGTCACGTGGAAGGTCAGCACCGAGTCGGGGCGGAAGCCGAGGTCCACCCGCTCCAGGCTCCGCAAGCTTCGAAACATCAGGCCAGCCCCCACGAGCAGGACCATCGCCAGGGCCACCTCGCTCGCGACCAGCACGCTCCGCAGACCACGTCGCCGCCGGTCGGCCGTGTGAACACCCCGATCGTTGAGGCTGTCGTGCAAATCTGGCCGCGAGGCCTGTATGGCGGGAATCGTGCCGAACAGCAGCGCAGCGAGCACGGTGACGCCGGCCGTGAACAGCAGGACTTCGCCGTCGATCGGCACCGACTCGAGGCGCGGCAGATTCGCCGGGCGGAAGGCGAGCAGGACGTCGATGCCCCAGCGAGCGACGAGCAGCCCGGCCAGTCCGCCGATCGTGGCCAGCAGCAGGCTCTCGGTCATCAGCTGACGCAGGATTCGGCGGCGCCCCCCCCCGACCGCCGCGCGGATCGCGATCTCCCGCTCGCGGGCCATCGCCTGCACCATCAGCAGGTTCGCGACGTTCGCACAGGCGATCAGCAGGACGATCCCGACCGCCACGAACAGGCTGATCAGGATAGGCCGCACGTGCCCGACGATCGCGGCCCGCATCGGCGTGACCGTGATGTGGATGTCCGCGAGACGATGATAGTCGTAGGTCTCGCGCTGCCACGCGGCGACCGCGTCCACCTGACGCTGCGCCGCATCCAGGGTGACGCCGGGGAGGAGGCGGGCGATGATCCGGCGGTTGGCGTTCGGGCTGTTGCGGGGTACGGAGCGATAATCGAACCGGGTCGGGTTCCACACGTCGATGTCGGTCGACATCCCGGCGTTTACCGGCATGTGCAGCTTGAAGTCGCGGGGCATCACGCCCACGACCCGGGCGGGCCGGT
>Ga0210123_1000713_pt1 | contig 19404 bp, 15 predicted proteins | sample Muzzi_PWB_D2_FD_185535 | JGI IMG/M metagenome (GOLD analysis project Ga0210123, IMG submission 185535) | Wetland microbial communities from San Francisco Bay, California, USA, that impact long-term carbon sequestration - Muzzi_PWB_D2 (SPAdes) | ecosystem: Environmental > Aquatic > Marine >... | reverse complement strand
CCGCGCTTCCGCGTCGACCAGTCGATCCGTTTCTTTTTCAAGTACCCGACACTCATCGGCATCGCGTCTATAGTGTATGTACAGATGGTAGTCGCACCCTGAAACACCGCGACATGCCGAGCGTGAGGACCTGACCATGACAAAAGACCTGAGCACCGAAACGACCCTGGAAAATGCCGGGTTATCCGTCGAGGACCGGCAGCTGTTCTCCAATGCGCGGCCCCGGGCCTATGAACCCTACCCGATGAAGGTGGTGGAGGATTTCGCCAACTGGGCGCGGGCGAACTCGCTGTGGATCCTGGCCTTCGGCACCGGCTGCTGCTCGATCGAGCTGCGTCCGCTGATGACCGCGCGTTTCGACGCCAGCCGCTTCGGCGTTGCCGGCCGGCCGACGCCGCGGCAGTCATCGCTCTTCATCATCGGCGGCTACGTATCGGTAAAAACCCTGAAACGCATCGTGCGCAGCTACGAACAGATGCAGGGGCCGAAATTCATCATTGCGCTCGGCAGCTGTCCTGCCAACGGCGGCATGTACTTCGACAGTTACAATACCATCAACCAGTTCGACCTGTATCTGCCGGTGGACCTGTACGTCACCGGCTGCATGCCTCGCCCGGAGGCGCTGCTCGCTGCCATCCTCGAACTGAAGGATGACATCAAGGCGGGCAAGTGCGACGGCGCCAACCGCTACATCGAACACTTCGACGAATACAAGGCCAACCAGAAAAAGGTCATCAAGGACTGGAACATGCCGGATTACAACTGGTAACCCCATGACAGACGATCGAACCACAGGAAATCCAATGATGAGTGAACTGCTGGACAGACTGGTGCGTGATTTCGGTGTCACCAATATTACCGGGCGCCTGCCGGCAATCACCACGCTGCAGGTAAGCAAGGAAAGCGGCGAACGGCTGATCCGCGAACTGCGCGACCGCGAGGGCTTTACCCACCTGAATTTCATCGCCTGCACCGACTGGATCGAGGACGGCATTTTCAGGCTGGTGTACATGCTGCACAACTATGACACCAGACAGAACCTCGGCGTACACATCGACATCGACCGCGACAATGCCGAGATGACCTCCATTCATACCCTGTGGGCACAGGCCTGGGCCTACCAGCGCGAACTGCGTGAAATGTACGGCATCCACTTCCCCGGCAGCCCGCGGCTCGAGGAGAATTTCTGCCTCGAAGGCTGGGATGACATACCGCCGATGCGGCGGGACTTCGATACCGCGAAGTACAGCGCGGAGCACTTCGGCCACCGCGATGGCCGGATCAGCCTGGTGCCGCGCGATCACATGCACGTGCAGCTCTACCCGAACCGTGGAGGGGACAAATAATGGCGTCATCAACCGGACATTCCGCCGCACTGGACTTTGCCCAGCCTGAACCGGTCGACCTGTCATCGGGTAAATACGTCAAGCTGTGGCAGGGTCCGCAGCATCCCGGCATCACCGGCAACATGTCGCTGGAGCTGACACTGGACGGCGACACCGTCATCGAGTGCAAGACCCACGTCGGGTACCTGCACCGCGGCTTCGAGAAGCTGATGGAGCAGCGCAGCTTCATCCAGAACTTCACCGTGGTGTGCCGCATCGCGGTGCCCGAGCCGGCCTTCAACGAATACCTGTACGCAGCCGCGCTCGAGGCGATCAGCGGCGTCGAGTCGCCGGCGCGCGCGCAGTGGCTGCGCACGCTGAACCTCGAAATGATGCGCCTCGCCAGCTTCCTGATGTGGATCGGCGGCCAGGGCGGCGCCTTCGGTCAATACACCGTGGCCAACTGGACCCTCACCTACCGCGACTACGTGCTGGATCTGTTCGAGGAAATGACCGGTGCGCGCATCTACCACATGTACATGGTGCCCGGCGGCGTGCGCGCCGGACTGCCGGCAGGATTCGAGCAACGCATCCTCGAGCTGATGGATAACACCGACAAGCTGCTCGACCAGATCGAGCGCGTGATGTACAACAACGTGGTATTCAAGGCGCGCGCGAAAGGTCTCGGCGTTATACAGCCGGAACTGGTGGACCCCTACGGCGTGGTCGGCCCGAACGCACGCGCCAGCGGTTTCCAGCGCGACCTGCGCAAGGACGAACCCTACCTGGTGTACGACCAGCTCGATTTCGACATCATCACCGGCAGCGCCGGCGATGCCTATGAACGCGCGTATCTGCGTTTGCAGGAAACGCGCCAGAGCGTCAATCTGATACGCCAGATCATCGCCGGCGCACCGTCGGACGGCCCGTTCCAGGCGGACATGCCGAACTTGCTGCACTGGAAGGTGCCGGCCGGCGAGACCTACGTCAAGGCCGAGTGCACCCGCGGTGAATACGGTTACTACATGGTCACCGATGGATCCGAGCAGGTGCGTCGCGTGCACGTGCGCGGTCCAAGCTACACCCATGCCCTCGTCTTGATGGAGCGCCTCGCGGTCGGCACCAACATCGCGGACATCGCCGGCCTGATGGTATCGCTGCACACCTATCCGCCCGAGATCGAGCGCTAAGGGGAAACAATCATGAGCCTGAAAGACCTGTTATCACCCTTCTACGTCTGGCAACGCGCCTTCGAGAAACCCTATACCAGCATCAAGCCGATACAGGAGCGCCCCGGAGCGGCCGCCTATCGCGGTTTTCATATCAATATCAGCGAGCAATGTATCGGCTGCGGCACCTGCCACGCGATCTGTCAGAACGACGCGATCGATATGGTCAGGGTCGAGACATTCGAAGGCCGCAGTGGCGACAGCGGGCTGCGCCCGCGGTTCGACTACGGCCGCTGCTGCTGGTGCGCCCTGTGCGTGGACATGTGCCCCGCCGGTTCGCTGCGCATGAGCAACGAGTACACCTGGATCACCAGTGACCCGACCGAGTTTCACTTCACCGCGGGGGTTGAACACACCACGTGGCAGGAGAATCCACTGGGTTACCACCGCGCGGAGGGTTACCGCCTGTACCCGCCGAAACGCATCGAAATGGAGATGCTGGCCCCGGACAAGAGTGTGCAGTCGTTCGATGAAGTGGTCACGGGCTACAGTGAAGAGCAGGCCAGGCTGGAAGCCGACCGCTGCATCGAATGCGGTATCTGCGTCGCCACCTGCCCGGCGCACATGGACGTACCCGACTACATCAAGACCATTCGCGAAGGTGACTACGAAGAAGGTCTGCGACTGCTGTACCGCACCAACCCGTTCTCGGCGACCTGCGGGCGCATCTGCACGCGCCGCTGCGAATCGGTGTGCCCGGTCGGTATTCAGGGAGAACCCATCGCCATTCGCTGGCTGAAACGTTTCATCGTCGACCAGATCGCCCCACAGGACTACACGCGCATTCTCAACGACCGGATCACCGAAAACGGGCGCCGGGTCGCGATCATCGGCGCCGGTCCCGGCGGCCTCAGTGCGGCGTATTACCTGCGCAAAAAGGGCTACGCAGTGACCGTATTCGAGGCAGAGGCAGCCGCCGGCGGCATGCTGCGCTACGGCGTACCGAGCTACCGCCTGCCGGACAGCGATCTCGACAAGGACATCGGTTACATCGTCTCGCTTGGCGTCGACATCCGCTACAACACGCGCGTCGGCAAGGACACCGGCTTCGAGGAACTGCTGCAGGGCTACGACGCCGTGTTCCTGTCCACGGGCCTGTCGGTTCCATCGAGTCTGCGCATCCACGGTGAAGAGCACGCCCGTGTACTGTCCGGCCTGCAGGTGCTTGCCGACGTCGCCAACGGGCGCGACCCGGGCATCTGCAACAAGGTCGCGGTGATCGGCGGCGGCAACGTCGCGATGGATGCCGCGCGCGTTTCGCGCCGTCTCGGCGCCGCTGTCACCATCCTCTACCGCCGCCGCATTGCCGACATGCCGGCCGATGCGGAAGAAATCCACGAGGCACAGGAAGAAGGCTGCACCATCGTACCGCAGGCCGTCCCGGTCGAGATCAGCGCTGCGGACAACCCGCAGCAGGTGAGCATCAAGTGGGGCGAGGCCGAAATGGTGCAGGACCCGAAAGGCGGGCGGCCGCGGCCGGTCCTGCAGGAAGACCGCATGCATACCGACACTTTCGACTGCATCATCTCGGCCATCGGCCAGGGCAGCAACCTCGACTTCCTGTCAAAAGACATGCAGGAACAACTTGCCATCGAATGGGGCAAATTCACGCCGGGCGAATACCAGCACACCGGGCTGGATAAGGTCTTCGTCGGCGGTGATGTAGCCAACCGTACCGCCGATGCGATCAGTGCGATTGAAGACGGGCACCATGCAGCGCGCGGCATCGACCGGTTTCTGAACCCGGATGCCTGCACGACTACCGATCAGAAGGTATACTGACATGAATAGCGTTGATGAAATACTGGACTATGCCATTGACCAGGAACAGCTGGCCGCCGACTTCTACGCGGCCCTGGCAGGCCGCGCCGAAAAGGCCGGCATGAAGGACATCCTGCTGGATTTCTCCGCAGAGGAACAGGGCCACAAGCAACGGCTGCTGGCGGTAAAGGCCGGTGACCGCGAGCTGACGCCGGAGCAACAGGTGCTGGACCTGAAGATATCCGATTACCTCGTCGAGGTCGGCGCCACCGATGACATCTCCTACCAGGATGCCCTGATCATCGCCATGAAACGCGAGCGTGCCGCCTTCCAGCTGTATACCGACATGGCCGCAAAGGTACCGCAGGGTCATTTGAAGGAAGTCCTGCAGGGTCTCGCCATGGAAGAAGCCAGGCACAAGCTGTTCTTCGAGTCAGAATACGATGAACGCGTGCTGATCGATAACTGATCATGCCGGCTTTATAATCGCGCGGGTTTGAACATGGACGGCATGGTCCGCTCTGCACATCCAGCGCCGGTGGCCGGCCTAATTATTCAGTATTACCAGGAGAAGTATTATGAGCAGTCCGAAGAAATATGTCTTCGCATTCGAAGATGGCGATGGTCACAACAAGATGCTGCTGGGTGGCAAGGGTGCCAACCTGTGCGAGATGACCCAGATCGGCATCAATGTGCCGCCCGGTTTCGTTATCACGACCGAGGCCTGCCTGTTCTACCTGGACCATGCCGAGGGCGACCTGCCTGCCGGGGTCATGGATGAAGTCCGTGCGCAGATGCGGGCACTTGAGGAGAAAACCGGCAAAACCTTCGGCGCCAGCGAGAACCCCCTGCTGGTTTCGGTACGCTCCGGTTCAGCCATGTCCATGCCGGGCATGATGGATACCATCCTCAACCTCGGGCTGAACATCGACACCCTGAAGGCCCTGATTGCGCAGACCGGCAACGAACGTTTCGGCTGGGATGCCTATCGCCGTTTCATTCAGCTGTTCGGCAAGGTTGCGATGGGTGTGCCGGACGAGGCCTTCGACGCGGTCTTCGATGCGGTCAAGGAAAAGGCCGGCGCCAAGCAGGACCTTGCACTCTCGGCCCGCGATCTGCGCGAAATCTCCGACCGTTTCCTGGAGGTGGTCGAGCGCGAGACCGGCAAGGCCTTCCCGGATGATCCGATGGAACAGCTGGAGATGGCGGTCAAGGCCGTATTCGATTCCTGGTCGGGCAAACGTGCGGTCGACTACCGGCGCGAGTTCAATATCACGCCGGACATGGCCAATGGCACCGCCGTCAACCTGTGCACCATGGTGTTCGGTAACCTGGGTGATGATTCCGCGACCGGCGTGGGCTTTACCCGCTATCCCGATACCGGTGAAAACAAGCTGTTCGGCGAGTACCTGGTGAACGCACAGGGTGAAGACGTGGTTGCCGGTATCCGCACCCCCAAGACGATCGACATGATGGAAGAGGAAATGCCGGACATGTACCGGGAGTTGCAGACCCTGCGCGAGCGGCTGGAAACCCACTACAAGGAAGTACAGGACTTCGAGTTCACCATCGAGAGGGGGCGCTTCTACTGTCTGCAGACCCGCAATGGCAAGATGAATACCGCGGCACTGGTGCGTACCTCGGTGGACATGACGAAGGAAGGCCTGATCGACAAGCGGCAGGCGCTGTTGCGTATCCACCCCGAGATGCTGGAGCAACTGCTGTTTCCGCGCCTCGACCCTTCCGCCCAGAATGCACCGGTGGCCCGTGGCCTGCCCGCCTCACCCGGCGCGGCAACAGGACACGCCGTGTTCGACGCCGACCGTGCCGAACATCAGGGAAACGGTGGCCAGAATGTCATCCTGATACGCGAGGAAACCAAGCCCGAGGACATCCACGGATTTTTTGCATCACAGGGTATCCTGACGGCACGTGGCGGCAAGACGTCGCACGCAGCCGTCGTCGCACGCGGCATGGGCAAACCCTGCGTCGCTGGCGCCGAGGGTATTCGTGTCGATGTGCACATGCGCAAGGCCTTTGTCGGCGGACAGACCATCAGCGAGGGTGACGTGATCACCCTCGACGGCACCACCGGCGATGTCTACCTTGGCCCGGTACCGATGATCGAGGCCGAGTTTTCCTCGGAACTCGTAACCCTGCTGGGCTGGGCTGATGAAACCGCCCGTCTCAAGGTCATGGCCAATGCCGACACACCATCCGATGCCGAACGGGCGCTCAAATACGGCGCCATGGGTATCGGTCTGTGTCGTACCGAACGGATGTTCAATGATCAGGGCAGGCTGCCTGTCGTGATTGAAATGATCGTTGCGGAGACCACGGCCGACCGGCAGGCGGCGCTGAACAAGCTGCTGCCGATTCAGCGCGAGGACTTCAAGGGAATCTTCAAGGTCATGGCGCCGCGGCCGGTGACCATCCGCCTGCTGGATCCACCCATCCACGAGTTCCTGCCCTCGGAAAATCAACTGGTGGAAGAACTGGATCTGCTGCGTCACCTGAAGGATACCGTGACGGGTATGACGATCCTGTCCGAGGCCGTGCAATTCATGTACAGCGGCAAGGAAAAACACCCCAGCGTCGAGTGCCTGACTGATCCACGCCTGGTCGAAGAGGCGATCGATAAAAAGGACGCCATGCTGAAAAAGGTGCGCGCCCTGTACGAAGTGAACCCGATGCTGGGTCACCGCGGCGTGCGCCTCGGGCTGTCTTTCCCGGAGATCTATTCCATGCAGATTTCCGCCGTACTGGAGGCCGCGGCCGAATGCCAGCAGGAGGGCTTTGAGGTTCATCCCGAAATCATGGTGCCGCAGGTGTGTACCTCGCAGGAACTGAAACGGGTCAAGAGTCTTGCCGATGCCGTGCACATGGTGGTCGAGGAAAAATACGGCGTCAAGGTGGACTTCAAGTTCGGCTCCATGCTGGAGGTCGTACGTTCCTGCATGCGGGCCGGCAGCCTCGCCGAGGAAGCCGAGTTCTTCTCTTTCGGCACCAACGACCTGACCCAGGCGACCTTCTCGTTCTCGCGCGAGGATGCCGAGAACAAGTTCCTGCCGATGTATAACGAGCTCGGGATACTGCAGGACAACCCCTTCGAGGTGCTGGATATCAAGGGCGTGGGCAAGCTGATGAAACTGGCCGTCGAGTGGGGCCGCGAGACGCGTCCGGGCATGAAAGTGGGCATCTGCGGCGAACACGGCGGACATCCCGACTCTGTCCGTTTCTGCCACACCGTTGGCCTGAGCTATGTGTCCTGTTCAGGCCCGCGCGTCCCGGTGGCCCGTCTGGCCGCCGCCCATGCGGCCATGGCGGGTACGGACTAGCCGGCAGACGTTCAGGGACTGGCGCTTCAGGCCACCGTATCGTCCCCTGGTTGCGAAGCATGCTCGTGCAAGTACTTGCCGAAGATGCGACAGGCGTCCACCGAGGTGAATACACCCACGAGCTTGCCGGCCCTGGCTACAATTGCGGAACCGATGTGTCTCTCGGCCATGGTCAGCAAAATGTTTTCGAGCGGCTCATCCAGACTGACGATACAGGGATCGACCATGTACAGATCGCTGACACTCAGGCGGCCGCGATCATTCGATTGCGCATGCACGTGCCTGGCCGACCTCATGTCCCGGTCCGTTATGACACCGACCACCTTGTGGTCCCTGGCAACCGAGCAAGGAAACGGTGTCATGGCAGTCTTCAGCACAGGCAATTTTTTCATACGGCAGCATGCTTCTGACTGGTTGTCGTCTGCCCTGATTATACTAAAGTATTTGTCGAAACCACCTGTCGCCACAAAAAGCGATTACACAACGGGGAATATTCATGTCATTGCAGGACCAGTTGCTGAAGGCCGGCCTTATCGATGATAAGCAGGCGGACAAGATTAGAAAAACCAGGCTCAAGCAGACGAAACAGAAACAGAAGAACAAGATAGAGACGACTGACGAGGCAAGGCTGGCGGCGCAGCAGGCACAGGCCGGTAAAGCGGAACGTGATCGCCAACTCAACCAGCAGCGCCAGGCCGAGGCCGAGCGCAAGGCGATCGCTGCACAGGTACGCCAGCTTGTCGAAATGAACCGTCAGTCCAGGGACGATGCCGATATCGACTACAGCTTTACCGATGGCACCCTGATCAAGCGTATTGCCGTCACCGGGGCACAGCTGAAACAGCTGGCCAATGGCCGCCTCTGCATCGTGAGGCTGGATGAACAGTACGAACTGATCCCCACCCTGGTGGCCGGGAAGATCCAGCAGCGTGACGGGCACACACAGATCCTCAGCAACCCGTCCACCGAGACACCTGACGAGGATGACCCCTACGCCGATTTCCAGGTACCCGACGACCTGATGTGGTAGTCGCCAAACCCTGATGACACATCATTGCCATATAAACAGGAATACGCCACACACAGGCGTGCGACTGCACCATTTCGGTACGGCTTGCATCAATACCGGGCGTAAGCCTGGCTTTTCCGGGATACGATTGACGTTGATCAACACGAAAATGCGCCCCCGGGTGTCAAATGAAAAACGGGCACGCTTATTGCGTAATGCTGTGAGTTGGATAAGCGCGGCAGGCCAGTCCGGACACAAGCAAGGCGGCACCATGAATAAATATGCACTCCACCCGGGATCCGATGTATGGCACATGATGACATTATCAAGGCGGTAATTGCATCTGCCGGCACAGCGGGCGCTGAGCGTAAGCGCCTGTTGCAGTATCTTTGCGAGATCCAGCAGCGGCTCTCGTTTATTCCCGGGGATGCGATCACACAACTCGCCACCTTGCTGCGGATGCCCGAATCCGAAATTCGCGGCGTCATCGGATTTTATTCCTTCCTGCATGAACACGCGCGCGGCGACTATGACATCCTGCTCAGTGACAGCATCACCGACCACCTGCTCGGCTCCCGCATACTGCTGCAGCAACTCTGCAACAGGCTCGGCGTGGAACCCGGCGTACCCCGTGCCGATGGCCGGGTCACGGTTGATACCACGTCCTGCACCGGAATCTGCGATCAGGGACCCGCGATGCTGGTCAACGGCCGGGTGGTCAGCCGGCTGAGCGACAGCCGCATTGACCATATCTGCACGCTGATCGAGGCCGGTACCGGGGTCGCGCAATGGCCTGCCGGGTTCTTCCTGGTTGCAGACAATATCCGGCGGCGTGACCTGCTGCTCTCCGATGAAACGGCAAACGCCAGCCCCGACGGCAGCGCATTGCGAGCCCTGCTTGAAACCGGGGGCGATGCCATGCTCGACGCCATCGAAAATTCCGGCCTGCGCGGCCGCGGCGGCGCAGGCTTCCGCACCGCCATGAAATGGCGTTTCTGCAAGCAGGCCGACTCCGATACCCGTTACGTCGTCTGCAATGCCGACGAAGGCGAGCCCGGCACCTTCAAGGACCGGGTCCTGCTGAACAGCTACGCCGACAGCGTGTTCGAGGGCATGACCCTGTGTGCCGGGGTAATCGGTGCGCGTCGGGGTTACCTCTACCTGCGCGGTGAATACCGCTACCTGCTCGAACCGCTGGAACGTGTACTGCAGCAACGCCGCGAAAACGGCCTGCTCGGGCAAAACATACTCGGCAAGGACGGTTTCGATTTTGACATCGAAGTCCACCTCGGTGCCGGCGCCTATATCTGCGGCGAGGAATCGTCCCTCATCGAATCGCTGGAAGGCAAGCGCGGCATCCCGCGCAACCGTCCGCCCTTCCCGGTGACGTGCGGCTACCTGAACCAGCCGACCGTGGTCAACAATGTCGAAACCTTCATGGCCGCCGCCAGGATCGCAGCGCTCGGCGCCAGCTGGTTTTGCCGTGCCGGCACGATGGAATCCACCGGTACCAAGCTGCTCAGCATCAGCGGCGACTGCGAACGACCCGGCATTTACGAATACCCGTTCGGCGTGTCCATCAAACAGGTCCTCGAGGACTGCGGCGCAGCCAACACGCAGGCCGTACAAATTGCGGGCGCGGCAGGCACCACCCTGCCGGTCGCCGATGCCGAACGCTGCCTCGCATTCGAGGACGTCTCTACCGGCGGCTCGTTCATGGTGTTCAACACCGATCGCAGGCTGCTCGACATGGTCCAGAACTTTGCGCATTTCTTCGTACACGAAAGCTGCGGTTTCTGCACGCCCTGCCGCGTCGGTGGATCACTGCTGAAGGACCTGCTCGACAAGCTCGCCAACGGTCATGCCACGCAGTACGATGTCGCTGAAATGAAACAGATCGGCGCCCTGATGAAACAGGCCAGCCTCTGCGGCCTTGGCACCACCGCACCCAACCCGGTGCTCGACCTGCTGGAGCGGTTTCCGCAGCTGGTCGAAGACCGGCTTGCCCACAGCGGCTACGAGCCGGCGTTCGATCTCGACGCGGCACTGCAGGATGCGCGGGACATCACCGGGCGTGATGACGCCGGCGCACACATCAGGAGCGAAACATGAGCGCGTCCAGTACTTTCAGGCTCGACGGCATTGCCGTCGAATTCAGCGACGGCGACACAATCATGGATGCCGCGCTGCGGGCCGGCGTCTATATACCGCATCTGTGCCATAACCCGGAATTCACGCCGCACGGCAGCTGCCGCGTGTGCCTCGTCGAGGTCAACGGCCGCCAGGTTTCCGCCTGCACCCAGCCGGCGGCCGCAGGACTCGAGGTGGACAACAGCTCCGAGGCCATCGTTGAAGAGCGGCGCAACCTGCTGCAGATGCTGTTCGTCGAGGGCAACCATGTCTGCCCCGGCTGCGAAAAAAGCGGCGCCTGCCAGCTGCAGGCCGTGGCCTATTACACCGGCATGCTGTCGCCCCACTACACCCATTTTTTCCCGCGACGTTCCGTCGATGCATCGCACCAGGATACCGCGATTGATTTCAACCGCTGCATCCTGTGCGAGCTGTGCGTGCGCGCCAGCCGCGACATTGACCACAAGAATGTGTTCTCGATCAGCGGCCGCGGTATTGGCAGTCACCTGGTGATCAACTCGCACAGCGGAAAACTCGGCGACAGTGCCTTCGCCGCCACCGACAAGGCCGCACATGTCTGCCCGGTCGGTGCGATCCTGCCCAAGCACTGCGGCTACGAACAGCCCATCGGTGAACGCCTGTATGACAGGCTGCCGATCAGCATCGTCGGTGATGTGGGCACACACGAATCCGGCGACCGGGGAGACGAACATGACGGATAAAGTCAGGCTTGCAACCGCTTCACTCTGCGGCTGCTTCGGCTGCCACATGTCGCTGCTGGATATCGACGAACGCATCCTGGAGCTGGTCCAGCTGGTGGAATTCGACCGCTCGCCGATCACCGACATCAAGACAATCGGTGATTGCGACGTCGGCCTTATCGAGGGCGGCGTCGCCAATGCGGAAAACGTCGAGGTGCTGCTCGAATTCCGCAAACACTGCAAGGTGCTGGTTGCGGTCGGCGCCTGCGCGGTGAACGGTGGCATTCCGGCGATGCGAAATTCATTCTCGCTGAAGGAATGCCTGGAGGAGTCCTACCTCGACTGCATCGGCCTGGCGAACCCGCTAATACCGGATGACCCGGAAATCCCGATGCTCCTGAACAAGGTGCACCCGATCCACGAAGTGGTCAGGATCGACCATTTCCTGCCCGGCTGTCCACCGACGGCCGATGCGATCTGGACGTTCCTGACTGAACTGATCGAAGGCAAGCCGGTCAGCTATCCTTATGAGCAGATCCATTATGATTAGGAAATCTCTGGTTTATTGCGGGCACCTGACACCGCTGCGCGCTCACGAATCGAAGAATAACGGTAGGGTCGAATTCATTCGACCGGCCACGTTTGGCCGAATAAATTCGGCCCTACGGCCGGATCCTGCTGCCTGGTGCAACTCCATCATTCAGAGACAAAACAATGCCATCAAACCTTGAAACCGCCGCCAACCCGGAAAAACTCGAACGTATCGTCATCGAGCCACTGACCCGTGTTGAAGGTCACGGCAAGGTCACGCTGCTGCAGGATGAAGACCTGCACATCAGGCAGGCTCGCCTGCATATCGTCGAGTTCCGCGGCTTCGAAAAATTTATCCAGGGCAGACCCTACTGGGAACTGCCTGTGCTGGTGCAGCGACTCTGCGGCATCTGCCCGGTCAGCCACCACCTCGCTGCAGCCAAGGCCACCGACATGCTGGTCGGTGCTACACAGCTGACACCGACGGCCGAGAAGATCCGCCGCCTGATGCACCTTGGACAGACCCTGCAATCCCACGCACTGCATTTCTTCCACCTGTGCTCACCCGATCTGCTGTTCGGTTTTGATGACGAAATCCGCCACCGTAATATCGTCGGGGTGATCGAGGACAACCCTGACATCGCCAAACAGGGCGTGCTGTTGCGCAAGTTCGGTCAGGAGGTCATTCGCCTCACTGCCGGCAAGCGCATTCATGGCACCGGCGCGATCCCGGGCGGTGTCAACAAGTCGCTGAACCGCGAAGAAATCGATTACCTGCAAAAAGACATCGAGCAGATCGTGCAGTGGGGCCAGGATGCGGTCGAACTGATCAAGCGCATTTTCTTCGAACAACTCGATTACCACATGGCCTTCGCCTCAATCGACACCAATATGCTGAGCTTGACCGGCGCAAATGGCGAATTCGACCTCTACCACGGCGGACTGCGCGCCAGGGATGCAGACGGCGGCATGATTTTCGACCATGTCGACTACACCCGCTACAGCGACTACATCCGCGAAGGCGTGAAGAACTGGAGCTATATGAAGTTCCCCTTCATCGAGACCCTTGGCGCTGAACATGGCTGGTACCGGGTCGGGCCGCTGGCACGCGTGAACAACTGCGATTATTTCAGCACGCCGCTCGCCGAGCAGCAGCGCAAACTCTTCCTGGAAGTCGGAGGCGGCCGGCCCGTGCACGCCTCGCTTGCCTTCCACTGGGCGCGCCTGATCGAACTGCTGTATTGCACCGAGGCCATCAGGGAACTGCTGCTGGACCCCGACATCAGTGGCCGGGAACTGCTCAACAGGGGCGTGCTTCAGAACAGCGGCATCGGCGTAATCGAGGCACCGCGCGGCACACTGTTTCACCACTACGAGATCGATGATGACGGCATCGTCAGCAAGGCCAACCTGATCGTCTCCACCACCAACAACAACCAGGCCATGAACGAGTCCATTCGCCAGGTCGCGGGCATGTACCTCGACGGCAAGCAGTTGACCGAGCCGATGCTGAACCAGATCGAGGTTGCGATTCGCGCCTACGATCCCTGCCTGTCATGCGCCACACACGCAATGGGAAAAATGCCGCTGGAAATCGTCCTGGTCAACGAGAAGGAAGAAGTCATCGACAGACTCGAGAAACGTTCCACGGGAGAGATACGACGTACCTTTCCTTAACCGGTCCTCGCATCAGGATACACCTGTAGAGCCGGCAAATTCGGCCAATCTCGACCGGTCGAATGAATGCGACCCTACAACCGCGCAGCGGGGTGAGGTGCTCGCAATGCCTGTTATTAATCCGAGCCTCCCTCGATAACTCAGCATATGACGCAGCACCCGACAAATCCCAACCTGATTTTCACCTGGGGCAATCCATCACGCGGCGATGATGCACTCGGGCCGGCGATGTATGACTTGTTGCAGAATGAAGATTTCAACGGCGTCGACCTGCTCACCGATTTCCAGCTGCAGATCGAGCACGCCATCGACCTCGAAGGTCGCGAGCGTGTACTGTTTGTGGATGCAAGCACCTCGGCAAGTGCCCCGTTCGAGTTCCTCCGGATACAGCCGGAACAGGACGCCAGCTACACCACGCATGCCATGAGTCCGCAGGCACTGCTGTCAGTGTACCGGCAGGTCAACGGCTGCGCCCCGCCGCCGGCCTGGCTGCTGTCCATCCGCGGTTACGAATTCGGCCTCGGCCTGCCGCTGTCAACAGCCGCGAACAGCCACCTGCTGGCGGCGTTCAGGCATGTAAAGAGGCTGCTTGACCCCGCACAGTCTGCAGAATGGACCGATCTCGGATATGATTGAATATATCCGCCAACAAATACGCAGGATTAATATGGACATTGCAACCGTTACCACCCGGCCCTTTTCTGACCAGCGCCCCGGCACCTCCGGTCTGCGCAAAAAAGTCAGGGTCTTTCAGACGCCCCACTACCTGGAAAACTTTGTCCAGTCGATATTCGACACCCAGGCGGACCTCAAAGGCGGCACACTTGCACTGGGCGGTGATGGACGGTACTACAACCGGCAGGCGATCCAGATCATTATCCGCATGGCAGCCGCCAATGGTGTGACCAGGGTCATTGTTGGTCAAAGCGGCCTGCTCTCCACGCCGGCCGCCTCCTGCGTCATCCGCAAATACCGGACCAACGGCGGCATCATTCTCTCCGCCAGCCATAACCCGGGAGGCCCGGACGAGGACTTTGGCATCAAGTTCAACACCGCCAATGGCGGTCCGGCCCCGGAGGGTGTCACCGAGGACATCTTCGCGCGCACCCTGGAGATCAGCGAATACCGGACCCTCGCTGCAAGTGACATCGACCTCGATACCATCGGCACCCTGTCACTGGGGGATACCCGTGTGGAAATCATCGATGCAGTAGCGGATTACGCCGCTCTGATGGAACACCTGTTCGACTTCAAACGCATTCACCAGCTGTTCAACTCCGGTCTGTTCAGCATGCGCTTCGACGCCATGCACGCGATCACCGGTCCCTATGCCCGACACATTCTGGAAGAGATGCTGGGTGCGGTACCTGGCACCGTGATCAATGGCGTCCCCAAAGAGGACTTCGGCGGTGGTCACCCCGACCCGAACCTGGTACACGCCCATGAGGTAGTCGCCCTGGCAACAGGGCCCCACGCGGTCGATTTTGCCGCCGCCTCCGATGGCGATGGAGACCGCAACATGATCCTGGGGCGTAATTTCTTCGTCACCCCCAGCGACAGCCTGGCGGTGATGGCCGCCAATGCCCACCACATCAAGGGTTATGCCGGCGGCGTCAGAGGGGTGGCCCGTTCCATGCCTACCAGTCAGGCCGTAGACCGGGTCGCCGAGGCACTCGGGGTGCACTGCTATGAGACACCGACCGGCTGGAAGTTTTTTGGCAACCTGCTGGATGCAAAACGCATCACGCTCTGCGGTGAGGAAAGTTTTGGCACCGGTTCCGACCATGTCAGGGAGAAAGACGGCCTTTGGGCGGTACTCTTCTGGCTCAATCTGCTGGCGGTGCGGAAGCAGTCCGTGGAGTCGATCGTGCAGCAACACTGGCGGCGGTTCGGCCGTAACTTCTACACCCGCCATGACTATGAAGGAATCGACACAGAGGCCGCCAATGGCCTGATGACCCATCTGCAGGCGCGCCTCACCGACCTGCCGGGCTCAACGCTGGACGGCTACACCGTCGACTATGCCGACAACTTCGCCTACACCGACCCGGTGGACGGCAGTGTCTCGGAGAACCAGGGTATCCGCATCGGCTTTACCGACGGGTCGCGCATCGTCTATCGACTCTCAGGCACCGGAACAGGGGGTGCAACCTTGCGGATTTATCTCGAGGCCTTTGAGCCCGACCCGGAAAAACAGGACCGCCAGACCGCCGAGGTGATGCAACCCCTGGTCGGGTTTGCTACCGGGTTGGCGGAGATCGAATCGCGCACGGGGCGCAAGAAAGCCACGGTGATCACCTGATCATCGTGTGCAACTGTCCGCGTATTATCAGTGACAAGCATCACTCTATAATCAGCTAACAAATAAAGGGGGGACATACATGCCAATTACTCGAAATTTCGCACCCTTGCTTCTGGCCGTGTGCACGGCTCTATGGCTGCTGCTTCACTCCAGCCTGGCAAGCGCATACCCACTGGATGGTTACGAGAGCACCGGGATCTATCGGCTGGAGGCGCAACGCGAGGTGCAGGAGGGCAAAAGACCGGGGAAGAAGCGCCCGGCCGGTGAGCTACTGCCCCTGAGCCAGGTCAAGCTGAGACTGCTGAATCAACCGGATTTCCGCTTGCCCACGCCTGACCCGGTACTGACAGAACAGGTAAAAAAGATGCTCGGCAGCCACGTGGCAGATTATGGCATCGCATTGCTGGATCTTTCAGATAAGGCTCATCCCCGCTACGCGGAGTGGAACGGCAACCAGCATCAGAATCCGGGGAGCGTAGGCAAGATCCTGGTCGCGCTCGCACTCTTCCAGAACCTCGCCGACATCTACCCCGATGATATCGAGGCGCGCCGCCGGGTATTGCGAGAGTCGATAATCACCGCCGATGAGTTCAGTGTCTATGATCACCATACGGTGCAGATACAGAACGCGGCGACCGGTGCGATCATTCGGCGGCCGATTAAACAGGGCGATCGCGCCTCGCTGTATGTCTACGTTGACTGGATGATGTCGCCCAGTTCCAATTCCGCTGCCGGCATGGTTCAGAAGCAGCTGATCCTGCTGAAGCATTACGGCAAGGCCTACCCGGTTTCGCCGGAAGAGGAGGCGCGCTTTTTCAGGGAGACGCCGCGCAAGGAACTGGGAGAAATCTTCGCGGAGGCGATACAGTCTCCCGTTACCCGCAACGGCCTCGATCTTGACATGCTTCGCCAGGGCAGTTTCTTCACCCACGAAGGCAAAAAGCGGGTCCCCGGAACCAGCAGCTACGCAACGCCGCGCGCGCTGATGGAATTCACGGTCAAGATGGAGCAGGGAAAACTGGTCGACGAGTTTTCCAGCCTCGAGATCAAGCGGCTGCTGTACATCACGGAGCGGCGCATTCGCTATGCATCGTCCGGCGTACTGAGAGACTCGGCGGTTTACTTCAAGTCGGGCTCGCTCTACAGCTGCGTGCCGGAAGAGGGCTTTGTCTGCAAGAAGTATCATGGCAACAAGCGCAATTTCATGAACTCGCTGGCTATCGTCGAGTCGCCGGCCGGGCAGGACCGGCTGTATTACATGGTCACCGTACTCTCCAACGTGCTGCGCAAGAATTCGGCGCAGGACCACCGGGACCTCGCGCGGGCCATTCAAGGCATGCTGCTGCATGACCATCCCGTGCAGCAGGCAGCACCCGGGGAGCTGCCGTCTTCGGCCACCTTCGGAGAAGGTTTCATTGGCTACGAGGCGGAAAGGCAGGCCGTGCAGCTCAAGTTTGACACACAGGAGGCACTGCTGGGGCTCGGTTACGATATCGGGGAAATCGACGGGGTGATCGGGCCCAATACGCGCAAGGCCATCAAGGATTTTCAGCAGACGCAGGGGCTGAAGGCGGACGGCACACCCTCAGAGACTCTGGTGCAGCAGATGCGCAAAGTGGCGCAGGAGAAGGGGCTGATCCGGGAGGATACCGTTGCCCCTTCGGTACAACAGTAACCGGAGCAGTAGAAAACCGGCTCGAGGCCGGTTTTCTGTTTGGCGCGCCCGGAGAGATGATTCAGACCTGTGGACCTCACCTCTGCATAGCCGGCGTTCTGCACCAGGGAGAAATTGGCAATGAATGAACACGAGAAAATAAACTACGTTGAGTATCCTGCAAAAGATATTGAGGCAACCAGGCAATTTTTCACAGCAGCTTTTGGGTGGTCCTTTGTCGACTACGGTCCGGACTACTCAGCCTTCTCGAACCAGGGTCTGGACGGTGGTTTTTACAGGTCTGAACTTGCGTCGACTTCTGAACATGGTGCCGCCCTGATTATTTTTTTCAGTCAAAACCTGGAAGTTACCGAGGCAAAGGTCAGGAAGGCTGGCGGTGTAGTCAGCAAGGGAATATTTTCATTTCCTGGTGGACGTCGTTTTCATTTCATTGAGCCGAGTGGAAATGAATTTGCGGTGTGGTCAGATGTTGGCGCATAACATGGCGTTCGAGAGGGGCGCGCCAGAAGTGTCGTGCCCCTCAACTTTATCTTATGCAGCCAACAGCGAAAGGATTTCGAAAATCGGGGGCTGACCAGAGCGGCACTTACTTAAGCTCAAATGTTCAGTAAGACCGTCATTCCCGCAAAGGCGGGACAAAAAAGCGCATAGCGCGTTGAACACCCAAAGGGCGGCCCGAAGGGTGAGCGCAGCGAATAATCCGGTATGTGCGGAATATATACAGACTGGATTCCGGGTCTTTGCTGCGCCCCGCCCGGAATGAGGATGCCTTTGGCTTAGCCTGGGCCATTCGTATCCGGCGCCTTTTATTGACACTGAACCCGAAGGTCGTCTTCGGGTCGTCGTCTCCAGCCTTTAGTGGATTATCAGATGATTACTTACTAAACGACCGGGTACGGGCAGAGTTGCCGTTCACCGCACACAGAAAACCCGCTGCTGCTGGGCCCCTGATCGGCGACATGGAGAAATGATCATGGCTTGGCTATCGAAAGCATCAGTTTCCTGGCATTGCAAAATTCCAGGTATCCATAGTGATTATGGATCACTCCCTGGCTTTGTAACTCGGTTAGTCCTCGACTGAACGATTCAGGACTCATTCCAAGGTAAGCGGCTATGTCTGTCTTGGCCATGGGTAACGGAAACTTGCCATTGTTGGTATTTATCTGTTCGTGGTTGCGTTCGAAGATTTCTATGAGAAATAGCCGCACGCGGTCCTCCGCGGTCAAGTACCGTTCGATATTCAGGCGATCAGTCTTTTGGCGGATCTTGCTCGCCAGCTCCGAAACGAACAATTGCTGCAACTGAGGAATCGATGTGCCCAGTTCTTCGAACTGTTTCAAAGGAATCTGACAGATCTCTGTTTCCGCAAGCGCAATCGCGTCGTAACCTTGAATCCTGTCGTCGAGCGAATCCAATCCAAACAAGTCGCCACTGAAATAGAAGCCTTCAATAACGTCGCCCCCCCAGTCCAGCGTTTTTTTTACTTTTACCGAGCCAGAGCGAACGACAAATATCGAGCTAACAAGATCCCCTTTTCTATATATCGCCTCACCTGTTTTGAAGGGTCCGAGGAATACCAGGATCGGATAGATATACCGTATCAATGCGCTATCAAGCCAGGCATTCAGACAGCGCTCAAGTGCATCACATTTCAGACAATGCGGTTTATTAGTGATCCTGAATCGATCCGAATCGGAAGGACGAATTATTGATTTATTCATAAATG